>Ga0207700_10001614_pt1 | contig 12813 bp, 9 predicted proteins | sample LARL82metaG_FD_184348 | JGI IMG/M metagenome (GOLD analysis project Ga0207700, IMG submission 184348) | Corn, switchgrass and miscanthus rhizosphere microbial communities from Kellogg Biological Station, Michigan, USA - LAR L8-2 metaG... | ecosystem: Host-associated > Plants > Roots >...
AATTACCAATCGGCGCCGGGCCAGGCGAAAGGCTTTTACACGGTCACCAATGTCGAGGCGGGCACCGGCCTTGTCGATGTCGATCAATTCAAGCGCATGGTCGTCAAATCGTCGAACGAGGCACTCGTGCGCCTCGAGGATATCGCGACGGTCGATCTCGGCGCGCAGAGCTGGACATCGAGCGTCGCGATGAACGGCCAGCACGCCGTCTTTATCGGCATCCAGGCGACCCCGACCGCGAACCCGCTATCGATTGTCGCCGGGATTCGCGGGCTGTTGCCGGAGATCCAACGCAACCTGCCGCCCTCGGTCAAGATGCAGGTTGCCTACGATTCGACGCGTTTTATCCAGGCCTCGATCGACGAGGTGCAGATGACGCTCGGGCAGGCGGTCGTCATCGTCGTCGTCGTGATCTTCCTGTTCCTCGGCAGCTTCCGCGCGGTGCTGATCCCGATCGTGACGATTCCGTTGTCCCTGGTCGGCGCCGGCATCATCATGTCGGCGCTCGGGTTCAGCCTCAATTTGCTGACCCTGCTCGCGATGGTGCTGGCGATCGGGCTTGTCGTCGACGATGCGATCGTCGTGCTCGAAAACGTCTACCGGCATATCGAAGCGGGCAAGAGCCCGGCGCAGGCGGCGCTGATCGGCGCGCGCGAGATCGCCGGCCCCGTCATCTCGATGACCCTGACCCTGGCGGCGGTCTACGCCCCCATTGGCTTTCTCGGCGGCGTTACCGGCACGCTGTTCCGCGAATTCGCCTTCACCTTGGCGGGCGCCGTCATCATCTCCGGCGTCGTCGCAGTGACCTTGTCGCCGATGATGTGCTCGCTGCTCCTCAGCCGAACGATGACGCAAGGCCGCTTTGCGCGGATCATCGACGGCACCTTCTCGCGGCTCGCGCAGTGGTACGGAACGCGGCTCGAGCATTCGCTGAATTACCGGCCGGTCACCGCGTTGTTCGCGGCCGCGGTTTTTGTCGCGCTCGGCTTTATGTACCTGAACACCAGCAAGGAACTGGCGCCGGAGGAAGACCAGGGCGTCTTGTTCGCGCTGACCAAGGGGCCGCAATATGCCAATCTCGACTATCTCGACTCCTATGGCGATGAGCTCGACAAGGCCTTCACCTCGATCCCGGAAGCCGAGTTGCGCTTTGTCGTCAACGGCCGGTTCGGACCCAATCAAGGGATCGCCGGCGTTATCCTGAAGCCATGGGGCGAGCGCGCGCGCTCGGCGCAGCAGATCAAGACGGTATTGCAGCAAAAGGTCAGCGCGGTCGAGGGCATGAACGCGTTTGCGTTCTCATTGCCGCCGCTGCCGGCCTCGATCGGCGGCTTGCCGGTGCAGATGGTCATCGATTCGACCGGCGATTTCGTGCCGATCTTTCAAGCGATGGAACAGATCAAGGCCGCCGCGCGCAAGAGCGGCCTCTTCATCGTCACCGACAGCGATCTCGCCTTCAACCAGCCGACGATCCGCGTCGACATCGACCGCGACAAGGCGAACGAGCTCGGCATCACGATGCAGGCGATCGGCGACACGCTGGCATTGCTGGTCGGCGAGAATTACGTCAACCGCTTCAATCTCGGCGGCCGCTCTTATGAGGTCATCCCGCAGGTGCCGCGCACCCAGCGGCTGACGCAAGACACGTTGACGGAATATTACGTGACCTCGGCGGCAGGGCAGCCGGTGCCGCTCTCCAATCTGGTTAAGGTCTCGACCAAAACCGCGCCAAACGCCCTGACCCGGTACAACCAGCTGAACTCGGCGACATTCCAGGCCGTGCCGATGCCCGGCGTAACCATGGGCCAGGCGGTCGATTTCCTCGAAAAAGAGGCGGCCAAATTGCCATCCGGATTCAGCCACGATTACCTGTCGGATGCGCGGCAATATGTGCAGGAGGGGAACCAGCTCGTCGTCACGTTTGTGTTCGCGCTGATCATCATCTTTCTCGTGCTTGCGGCACAGTTCGAGAGCCTGCGCGACCCGCTCGTCATCCTCGTCAGCGTGCCGATGTCGATCTGCGGCGCGATGTTCCCGCTGTTCGCGGGGCTGGCGACGATGAACATCTACACGCAGGTGGGGCTCGTGACGCTGATCGGGCTCATCAGCAAGCACGGCATCCTGATGGTCGAGTTTGCCAACCAATTGCAGGTGACGGAAGGGCTCGATCGCCGCCGCGCCATCGAACGCGCCGCGCGCGTGCGGCTGCGCCCCATTCTGATGACGACGGCGGCGATGGTCGTGGGGCTCGTGCCGCTGTTGACCGCATCGGGCGCGGGTGCGGCGAGCCGCTTTTCGATCGGCGTCGTCGTTGTCGCCGGCATGTCGATCGGAACGCTGTTCACATTGTTCGTGCTGCCGGCGGTCTATACCGTCCTGGCAAAGGACCACCTCGCCGCCGCGCGCTCGACCCGGACACGCGAGCTGGCGCAGGTCTCTTAAGGACGATGGACAGCCGCGATGATCGAAATCAACGGCATAGCGCATGTGATCTTGGCGGTCAGCGAATGGGAGCGCTGCCGGCCGTTTTATGAAGCACTCCTTTCGTTTCTGGGGCTGACGCGCGTCTTCTCCGGCGAGGACAGCATTTATTATGTGGGTGGCCGGACGGCGGTCGGAGTGGGTCGCTGCAATCCCGAATATGAGGGGCAGCGGTTTGCGCAGGGGAGTGTCGGGCTGCATCATTTCTGTTTTCGCGCCCGCAGCCGCGAGGATGTCGACAAGGTGTTCGCCTTTCTGCGCGAGCAGGAAGCCAAGATCGTGCATGCGCCGGAGGGAGGTCCCTGGGCACCCGGATATTATTCGGTGCTGTTCGAGGATCCGATCGGTACGCGGATCGAAGTCAATTACGTTCCCGGCAAGGGCGTTCTCGCGGAAGACGCCGGCTTTAACGCCGCTGGAGATTATCGCTAGCTTCGCCGGCGCTGCCGGTTCGCGCGAAGGCGTCGGTCAGCATGAACGTATCCGCCGAGACCGGAACAGCCTCAGCGGCACCGTGTTGGGAAACGTAGGAAACAGGCCTCGACATGAGATCAAGGCCAATGCTGGGCGGCGCCCCGGCGCTTACGCTCTGACCATCGCCGGGACGCAAGCCCTTCTCTGAAAAGGAGGTCGGCTATGAAGATCCGCGACGTCATGACTCGCACCGCTCACCTGACGAGCCCCGACGATACGCTGCGCCACGCCGCGCAGATGATGAAGGAATGCGATTGCGGCGTGCTGCCGGTTGCCGACGGCGATCGGCTTATCGGCATGATCACCGACCGCGACATCGCGGTGCGCGGCATCGCCGATGGCAAGGGCCCGGACGCCAGGGTGCGCGACGCGATGACCGATGAGGTCATGTACTGCTTCGAGGACGAAGATATTCAGCACATCTGCCAGAATATGGCCGAGATCCAGGTGCGGCGCCTGCCCGTCGTGAACCGCGACAAGCGGCTCGTCGGCATCGTCTCGCTCAGCGATCTGGCCAAGAAGGAAGCGAACGCCGCCAAAGCATTGCGCGGCATCGCGCGGCCGAGCGAGCAGCACAACCAAGCCGCCTGACGATTTGCCCGCCGGCGCTGCCAGCCGGAGACGAGGACGGGGCGGAGGGTGCAATCGCGCCCCCGCCTCGCGGCTCCATGGGATTCCCGACGCCCCAAGAAGCGCAACCAGGAACTTGGCTCGGATCGGCCTGTTCTACGAAATAGCACCTGCTACCAGGAGAGCGAGGATGAAGGTCAATTTTGCACTGGTCGGCGCGTTTCTTGTCGGCTTTGCGCTGCCGGCAGCGGCGCAGACCTCCACGACGTCCTACTACGTCGTGCAGGACGTCAAGACCAAGAAGTGCGAGATCATGGATAAGCAGCCGACCGCGAGCGAGTATACGGTCGTCGGTCCCGCTGGGACGGTCTATCACACCCGCACCGAGGCCGAGAGCGCGATGAAGACCGTGAAGGTCTGCCACACCGAATAACGCTTTCGCTGTCCTAAGAGAGGCGGCCCGGCCGAATGCGGCGCCGGCCGCCTTTCTTTTGGTTCGTCATTCCGGGGCGCCACAAAGGCGGCGAGCCCGGAATGACATTGTTGGGGTGATCGCGTAACCTGCGGGCCGGTTCCCCTCGCCGGCAGGATGGCGCGTGCCGCTCAACCCGCAGCTCGATACCCTTTCCGATTATCCGTTCGAGGCGTTGCGGACGCTGTTGAACCCTGTGACGCCGCGGGTCAACGATCCGCCGATCCCTGATGTCATTGGGCGAGCCGCAACACCAGCCGCCACCGCTTCTCGCCGAGACATTGGCGGCTAACGCCGACAAGTGGAACCAGTACCCGCCGATGAACGGCACGCCGGATTTGCGCCGTGCGATCGCCGATTGGCTGACGCGGCGCTACCGGCTGCCGGCCGGCGCCCTCGACCCCGACAAGCACATCCTTACCCTCGCGGGCACCAAAGAGGGCCTCTACCTGTTTTCGAGCCTGGTCGTGCCGCGCGAGAAGCGCGGCCAGCAGCCGGTCGTGCTCGTGCCGAATCCCTACTATCTCGTCTATAACGGCGCGGCGACGATGGCCGGCGCCGAAGCGGTGTTTCTCGACGCGACGCGCGACAACCGCTTTATGCCCGATCTCGCGGCGATCCCGCGCACCACCCTGGAACGCACGGCGCTGTTTTATCTGTGCTCGCCGGCCAACCCGCAGGGCACGATCGCGAGCCTCGATTATCTGAAACAGGCGATCGGCCTCGCGCGCGAATACGATTTCGTGCTGGCGGTCGACGAGTGTTACGCCGAGATCTACGACAAGTCGCCGCCGCCCGGAGCACTGGAAGCCTGCGCCGCGCTCGGCACCGGGGGCAACGGTCAGGGGGCGACCGGGCTTTTTGACAATGTGGTCGTGTTTCATTCGTTGTCGAAGCGGTCGAGCGCCGCCGGGCTGCGCTCCGGTTTTGTCGCGGGCGATCCGCGGCTGATCGGGCATTACGCGCATCTCCGGAGCTATGGCGGCTGCCAGGTGCCGTTGCCCGTGCAGGCGGCCGCGGCGGCGTTGTGGCGCGACGAGGCGCATGTCGAGGCCAACCGAGACCAGTACCGGCGCAAATTCGACCTCGCCGAGGAAGCGCTCGCCGGGCAGTACGGGTTTTACCGGCCGGACGGCGGATTCTTCCTGTGGCTCGACGTCGGCAATGGCGAGGAGGCGGCGTTGAGGCTTTGGCGCGACGCGGCGATCCGGGTATTGCCGGGGGGCTATACGGCACGGGCGGCGGAGGGAAGGCCCAATCCGGGCGAGCCCTATATCCGGCTCGCGATCGTCCATGACGAGGCGACCTTGAGCGCCGCCTTTGAACGGATTCGCCGGGTGTTGTAAGAAGATAGGCGAGTCGGACGCTTCTGGATCGCGGCCTTCGGGGGAGGGCTGCGCGGCCGGCGGGTGGGGGATTAACCGGGAATGGCCCGATCGGCGCAGCTGGCGATGCGCGGCTTTGGCGGCCGCGTGCGCTTCTGGGGCGACGTCCTCAGCGGCGTCAAATACCGCGTCTTCGAAGCGCTGGGCGCGCTGCTGGTCTTGGCGGCCCTCCTGCTGTCGTTGGCGCTGTTGACCTATTTCCCGGGCGACGCCTCGCTGGATACAGCCGTCGCCGCGCCGCCGCGCAATTACCTCGGCTATGACGGCGCGGTCATCGCCGATCTGTTGATGCAGAGCGTCGGCTTTGCCGGCTACCTCGTGCCAGCGGTGCTGTTGGGCTGGGCGTTCCGCCTGATGCTGCGGAGGCCGGTGCACCGCTTCGCGCGGCGCCTCGCGATGCTGGGCACGGCGCTGATCCTCGGCGCCTTGGCCTGCTCCGTATTGCAGATCCCCGGCGGGCCGCCAGCCGGCGCCGGTGGCGCGGTCGGCTGGGCCCTGCTGCGGCTGATCACGAGCGTAGGTCTGGCGCCGCTGGCGCTGCCGGTCGCGATGGCGGCGGCGGCGCTCGTGGCCCTCCTATTGCTGTCGATCATCGGTCTGTCACCGGGCGATTGGCGCGTCATCGGCGGCGGCGCCGGCCGCGGCGCGGCGCGGCTTGCCCGCGCCTCGGGGCATGGCACGCTGGCTGCCGCGGCGTTTGGCGGGCGGATGTGGAAGGACTGGCGGACAGCGCGGCGCGCGCTCGAGGAGAGGCCGAAGACGCCCTCGTTTCAAACCGTCGTCAGCCGCAAGCCCACCACTGAACCGCGTAGCGATCCGCGCGTCACGCCATTGCCGACGCGGCGCGAGCCTAAGCTCGGCCTCGTGCCGCCGATCGCCGCTCCGAGGGAAGCCGAGGAACCGGAGAGCATGCCGGGGCGCCTCGTGCGCTTTGTCATGCCGCGGGCGAAGCCGGCTCCGCCAGGGAAGCGCGCGACGCAGGAACAGCAGCCGGGGCTGGCGCTCGACGGCGAACCGATCCTGCCGCCGCTGAGCCTCTTGACGAAAGCGCCGGCCACCCGCACCGAGACGGTGGACGAGGAGGCGCTCTCCAAGAACGCGCGCATGCTCGAAGCCGTGCTCGATGATTTCGGCGTGCGCGGCCAGATCGTGCAGGTGCGCCCCGGCCCGGTCGTGACTCTGTACGAGCTGGAGCCGGCGCCCGGCATCAAAGCATCGCGCGTCATCGGGCTCGCCGACGACATCGCCCGCTCGATGAGCGCCATTTCGGTGCGCGTAGCGGTCGTGCCCGGCCGTACCGTCATTGGCATCGAATTACCAAACCTGAAGGCCGAGACCGTCTATCTGCGCGAGCTCCTCGATTCGCCGGCTTATGAAAAGCATGCCGGCCGGCTCGCGCTGGCGCTCGGCAAGGATATCGGCGGCGAGCCGGTCATCGCCGATCTCGCGCGCATGCCGCATCTGTTGATCGCCGGCACGACAGGCTCCGGGAAATCGGTCGGCATCAACACGATGATCCTGTCGATCCTCTATCGGATGCCACCCGACCGCTGCAAGTTCATCATGGTCGATCCGAAGATGCTGGAATTGTCGGTCTATGACGGCGTCCCGCATCTCTTGGCGCCGGTGGTGACCGAGCCGAAGAAGGCGGTCATGGCCCTGAAATGGGTCGTGCGCGAGATGGAGAGCCGCTATCAGCGGATGTCGAAGCTCGGCGTGCGCAACATCGAGGGGTTCAACGCGCGGCTCAAAGAGGCGGCGGCGAAGGGCGAGAGCCTCGTGCGCAAGGTGCAGACCGGGTTCGACCCGGAGACCGGACAGCCGGTGTTCGAGGAAGAGCCGTTCGACGCCAGCGAACTGCCGATGATCATTGTCGTGGTCGACGAAATGGCCGATCTGATGCTCGTGGCGGGCAAGGAGATCGAAGCCTCGGTGCAGCGTCTGGCGCAGATGGCGCGCGCCGCCGGCATTCACCTCATCATGGCGACGCAGCGCCCGTCGGTCGATGTCATCACCGGCACGATCAAGGCCAATTTCCCGACGCGCGTCAGCTTTCAGGTGACCTCGAAAATCGACAGCCGCACGATTTTGGGCGAAGGCGGCGCCGAGCAGCTCCTCGGGCGCGGCGACATGCTGTACATGGCGGGCGGCGGGCGCGTCACGCGCGTGCACGGCCCCTTTGTGTCGGACGAAGAGGTCGAGCGCGTCGTCTCGTTCCTGAAGCGGCGTGGTGAGCCGCAATATCTCCTCGACATCACCGAGGATGACGGCGCGGGCGGCGGCTTCGACGGGTTTGGCGGCGAGGACGAAGGCGGCTCGGGCGATGCGCTGTACGACCAGGCCGTGGCGCTCGTCACCCGCGAGCGCAAGGCTTCGACGAGCTTTGTGCAGCGCTATCTGCAGATCGGCTACAACCGCGCCGCACGGCTGATCGAGCGCATGGAAGCCGAGGGGGTCGTCAGCCCCGCCAACCATGTCGGCAAGCGCGAGGTCCTCGCTCCGCCGCCGCGCTGAACCTAGCCGTGGCGTCCACGAACCCGCACGAGGTGGAGCGGAACAAGCCGACAAGTGGAAATTGAGCCAGGAACGCCCACGAATTACCTATGTAGCGGCATGAACCGCTCTCATCGGCTTGAATCAATGGTTTCGCGAACCGGCCGCCGACTGCGCATAGCGACGAAGCGTGGCCGTCGATTTATCCGTCGCTGCGCACGTCACTCAGGTCCATCGTTCGGACGCGTGAGGGCTCTTCTGTGGCATCGTGTCTATTGGATCCGATATTGGTTGTTGGTCCAAGCAGCCCAGCGAGGGACGATTGTACGAGTTTCGGTCCTCTTGCTCTGTCTTGGCCTTTCAACATTTATGATCCCGCCGCTGCAAGGAGCGCTTGATACGCTCTTCGATACAAGTGAGCGGGTTCAAGACCTCCGAACTCTCTTCGTGACACTCGGGGGAGCGCTAATGGGCGCAACTGCGATCGTGTCGTCGCTTGTCTTGTTCTCGATGCAATGAATGTCGAACGCATGCCACATGGGCTGTTTCGTCGTTTGAGCGGGGATAGACGTGTATTAACTGCATTCGCGGGGGCCTTCCTGCTCGCGCTTTTTATAGCAGCGCTTTCGCTAATTCCGAGTGCAGCCCGCAGCGGTGTAGCGGTCCTGAGCGCAGCATGGGCGATCTTTCTCATTCTGACTCTATTTCTTTATACCTATCGGCGCGCACTAAAACTTCTCAATCCGACACAGCAGCTCCGATTTGTTATCGAAGATGCTCGGCGGCAGCTCCGTGCTTGGGTGCGCCGCGCACTACGAGCAGGCCCTCTGTTCAAGACCGATGCCGCGTCGCATCCCCGGCGCCTCGATCCATTCAGGACTGCGCGCGATCTGCCTCGTCTCGCCTATTTTCAAACGAACGCTCATTGGGCGAATGGCGCAAAGCAGGCGATAGCCCACGCCATTTCTCTAGCCCGCCGATACGCCGAGCACGGTGACCATGAGGTTAGCGCTGCGGCGATGGACGCCGTAATTGCGATCAACGCCGCATATGTGGAGGCGAAAGGAAGAACGTTCTTCGCTCACCAACTGCTAATCGAAAACCCGCTTACTTCTGACGCCCTCGTTAACAACACCCTTGAGCAGCTGCGCCAAACAGCCCGAGCCGGAACATCACGAGGGGACGAGCAACAGATTGAACAAACGCTTCGTACTTTTGCAGCGTTGGTCGGCGTGTATGCCGCGATCGATTATGCCAGCCCACAAGCCTTGAAGACGCACGCTCATCTTGCTGCCGGTTATTTAACTGCAGAGGTCGAGCACCTCATACCGCAAAACATTCCCGATGTCCTCATGGAGGGCACCCGCCTGATTGGCACCTGCGCCAACGTGCTGCTTCACGCGGAAGGTCCGAGCGGCATTACGACGCTCGTGCAAAAATTGGGGACAATCGGTTGTTCGGGGATCATGAAAGAGGATTACCGCGCAGTCACTTTGACTTCGATGGAGCAGCTCGCGTCCCTGGATTTCGATCTGCTCCGTACGCGAGCGCCAGACATTGGATTTGTCACAACCCAGATCCGTGAGAGCGTTCGGTTAATAGCGACGCTGTTTTTGGGAGTTCCAGATACACCTCTTGCTTCGGCACATAGCGCTTATCTGGGTCCCTACTACTCCGTCACGAGTCAACAGGCCTTTCTGGCGAAGCTGGTACAACTGGCCAACGCTCTCGCCGATCGACAGCCCAATGACGAGGACGCGCGGCAAGCGGTTCACAACATCGAGGAATGGGCCGATGGCCTTTATAAACCACAGAAAGAGATACTCCTTGAGGCAATCAGCCAAAGATCGCACTTCGCGTTTGATATGATTCACTGGGTTCAAAAAGTGACCGAGGTCCTGGTCGTCGTGTCCAATTCGCCGGCCTGTGAGGAACACTCTCGTGACGAGCTTCAGCACCATGCTTTATGGCTCATATCGGTGCTCTCTTGGATTCCGGATGACCTCGATACCGTGAAATTTGTTGAGGGCTTTCAATTAACCGAAACGCTCTTCGAGGCTGCGATGGACGCGCAACGCCATACCTCCGCAGAGCTCGCAGAACGGATAGTTGACCTTCTCCTCTCGTGGATGTTCAAAGCGGGACGCCATGCCTCCGGCTGGGCGAGACTTGAACGATCGGTCTATGCGCTTGCCTCATTGGCGTTGCTTGCTGAAAACGACGGCGCGATTCCAAAGCTCAAGGCCGAAATAGGGAAGCGCGTGTGCGCAGGTGAACTTCCGGACCAAGACGTTGCGGACCGCGCCGCACGCGAAATCCGAGGGCGCGCCCGCACCCTATATCCAGAAGGGCACTGGCGTTCAGCTATAGAGGGCCTGCTTTCACAGGTGGATCACGCCAAATTGCGGCCCCTACCAGAGGAACTGGCCGATCTCATTTCGCCCAGCACGGTAGGACAGGCAACATCCCGCAGCTTGTTCTAAGCTGGGTTATCGATTTTTCAACCATAATTGGGGCAGGGTTGGCGTCGGTTTGACGATGCGCTGGGGGGAACGGGCGTGTCAGGTTTCTCTTCCGTTTTGCGTGCGGCGGCGGTTGTGGCGGTGGGGATGATGGTGGGTTGCGTGCAGGCACCGCCGCCCGCGCCTCCGGCACCGCCAATGGCCGACCGCGTTGTCGTGCACAAAAGCACGCGCACGCTCGAACTCTTACGCGACGGCAAAGCCTTCGCGACATTTCCCGTGGCGCTCGGGAGCCAGCCCTACGGACCGAAGCAGCAGCAGGGTGACGGGAAGACGCCGGAAGGCGTCTACCGCATCGACTACAAATCGATGCAGTCGCGCTATACGCGCGCGCTGCACGTCTCCTACCCGGACGATAATGACCGCGCGCGGGCGCAGGCGATGGGCGTCGACCCCGGCGGCGCCATTTTTGTGCACGGGCTGCCGAACGAGTACGGACCGGTCGATCCGCCGCCCTGGCAGCGCGATTGGACCGAGGGGTGCATCTCGGTCGGCAATATCGCGATCGTCAAGATCTGGGACGCGGTGCCCGAGGGCACATCGATCGAAATCCGGCCGTAGGGCCAGCTAGCCGGGTTTCGCCGCGCCGGCGCGCCCCCTCCACCATGCTTCGCTTGGTCCCCCTCCCCCTCCCCCCCGCTTCGCAGGGGAGGAGCGAGGATGTCCAGCGGTCCGGGGGCTGAGTCCTCGTGACGCATGGTTACGGAGGGGCGGCTGGTATAAAGGTTCATAGCCATCCGTTCTCTTGGATGTGGCGCCGATGATCCGTTCTCGCCTCAATTCACTGCCTTCATCGTCCCGGCGACCGCCGGGACCCATTTGTCAGAGGCATGCGCGGCTGAAGCGTGGGTCCCGGCTTTCGCCGGGACGCGGATTGATCGCGGCCCTGTTCCTGCTGCTGTTGCCCGCTGTCGCGAGCGCCGCGGCGCCGCCGCCGGTCGCGCTGACGCCGCAGCAGAGCGCGGAGCTGCAGCGGATCGCCGGCTATCTCAACGGCATCCGCACGATGACCGCGCGCTTTCAGCAGACGGCCGCCAATGGCGGGGTCAGCAGCGGGCGCCTCTGGGTGTCGCGGCCGGGGCGCATGCGCTTCGAATACGAGCGCCCGGCGACGCTCGCCTTGTTGGCCGATGCCGGCTTTGTCTATCAATGGGACAAGGAGCTGAAGCAGACGACCAAGATCGAGCTCCGCTCGACCCCGGCCTGGTTCATCCTGAAGGACCCGGTCAATTTTGGGCCAGATGTCATCGTGACCGGGTTTCACCAGGGCGGCGGCACGATTCGCGTCACCGTTGTGGAGGCGGCGCACCCCGATCTCGGCTCGCTGACAATGGTGTTTACCGAAAATCCACTATCCTTGCGACAATGGACCGTTGTGGACCAGCAAGGGCGGCGCACGACCGTGAGCCTGTCAGATGTGCAGACGGGCGTAGCGCTTGATCCTCGGCTGTTTCAGTATCAGTACCTGTTCACGCCGCCGACCCAATAGCGAGCGAGCGACGAGAAAGATGCCTAGCCGTACCTTGCCGTTGATCGGCATCCCGAGCTGCGTGCGTTCGATCCACGAGCGCGCCTTCCACACCGTCAACGAGCGCTACACGAGCGCGGTCATCGACGCGGTCGGCGGGCTGCCAGTCCTGATCCCGGCGATCGGGCCAAAAGCCGATTGCGGCGCGATCCTCGACCGGCTCGACGGAATCCTGCTGACCGGCAGCCCGTCCAATGTCGAGCCACATCATTATGGCGGTCCGCCGAGCCGGGAAGGCACGCTGCACGACCCGGACCGGGACGCGACGACGCTGCCCCTGATCCGCGAGGCCGTGCGCCGCGACATGCCGGTGCTGGCGATCTGCCGCGGGATCCAGGAGTTGAACGTGGCGCTGGGCGGCACGCTGCACCAGCGGATCTTCGATATGCCGGAGCGCTTCAACCACAAGCGCACGGGCCGCGGACCGATGACATCGGACGAGGGGCGCTATGGCCCGGCGCATCCCGTGGCGCTGACGCCGGGCGGATTATTCGCGCGGCTCGCCGGGACGACCGAGATCATGGTCAATTCGCTGCACGGCCAGGGGATCGACCAGCCGGCGCCAAAGCTCATCGTCGAGGCGGTGGCGCCCGACGGGCAGATCGAGGCGGTCAGCCTGCCCGGTGCGCGATTCGTCGTCGGCGTCCAATGGCACCCGGAGTACAAGCCGCTGCAGAACCCGTTTTCGCGTTCGCTCTTTGACGCGTTTTCGCAGGCCTGTCATGCAACCAATGCGAGGACTGCGGCAAAGCGTCACGCCGCTTAATCCAAAAAGGGATTAGTTCCACTCGCGGCATATGCGTTTTTGCCTCGAACGCATGCGTGATTCGCATTTTTGGAATGGCGGCTCTGCCCCCATCTTCCGATTCCAGAAGCGGAGAGGGCGCC
>Ga0207700_10001615_pt1 | contig 12810 bp, 9 predicted proteins | sample LARL82metaG_FD_184348 | JGI IMG/M metagenome (GOLD analysis project Ga0207700, IMG submission 184348) | Corn, switchgrass and miscanthus rhizosphere microbial communities from Kellogg Biological Station, Michigan, USA - LAR L8-2 metaG... | ecosystem: Host-associated > Plants > Roots >...
TGGCGGATCGGTTATGGAGTTGTCATAAACGTCGGTGACTTTCACCGGCATGCTGAACGTCGCGCCAGTGAGCACCGCGGTGTCCGCGATGGTCGTCCGCACCCTGTATGGCTTGCCGGGCTTGATGACATAGCGTGCCGTATCCTGAACGCCGGCGTCCGGCACGGTGATCAACATCGCTCCCGTACCGGCTTTGTTCCCGAGAATCACCCGAGCCTGCGCGCGCCCTTGACCGTCCGTGCGAAGCGCGAGCTCGACGGTCCGCTGTCCAGTGTCAGGTGGGGCGGCGTAGACCATCGTTGCGGAAGACGTCAAACCATTTGCGTCGACTATCTCCGCGGGGTCGAAGCGCACGACGACGCCGACGAATGGATGCCCCGCCGAATCCGTCACCTGCACCGTCAGCAGCTGCGGCAGTGTGCTGAGAATGGTGTCCGTGCCGCTGCCGCCACTCGTTATGCGGAGAATTGCCGGGCCTGACGCGGCAGGGCCGGTGCCGCGATCCGAGCCACACGCCACAATCGTCATTGCCAGGAGCGCAGCGAAGACAGATGTGCTTCCCCGTTTTGTCATTCCGAGGAGCATGGCGACGAGGAATCTGCTGTTCCTCGTCATGGCATCAGACTCGGCTGGTACATGCCTCTCGCGAACGGGAGCGGAATGATATCACCGGTGGCGACGCGAATCAGCTCAGCGCCGCCTGGGCCGCGCATTACGAGCCATTGCCCATCCGAGGACCAGCTTGGAACAAACGCAGCGTCATACTTGTGCACCGTTGACACCAGCCGCGCACCGCTGCCGTCGGCGTTCATGATGCTCAGCGTTCCACTCGCGAGGTACGCGATGTGCGCGCCGTCCGGCGACCAGCTCGGGGCCGAGCCGGCACCGACAAAGTTCGTCGTGCCAGACGCGATATCCATCGAATAGATCCCGTTATAGAGAAGTCGAGTATTGTCGGGTGACGGAGCAGGTTGCGATCCCACGGTCTCCGGCAGCGACGGCGGTACCGGGCCCGCGCCAGTTCCGTCAGGGCGCGCGCGCCACAGATAAGGCGTGAAGTTGTTCACGTAGGCAACGAAGTACACCCAGTCGTTCGTCGCCGCGTACCGTGGGCGTTCCTGGGCAAAAACGCTGTCCGGAAGTTGAGCTATGAGACTCTGCCGGTGCCCGGCGAGATCGACTGTGAAGAGGTGCCCATATCCAGTACGCGGATCAGTATCCTGGAACACGATGAGAGATCCGTCCGGACGCCACTGCGGTGCCGCGACCGTGGAATTCAGCGATGTCAGTAGCGTTAGGTTCGAGCCGTCCAGGTTGACCGTCGCCAACTGCGCCGTGTAGACGTTGAGCGGGTCGTACACAACCGCCATCACACCAACCGGAACGACCGACAGATTCACCGTGTCAGCTGCATTGCTGCTACGCACGATGACTCGCGCACGCGTCGGGTCGGTGGTCGCGATGACGCCATTGGCGTTCACGGAAACGCTTCCCGAGTCGGCGGTGAAAGAGATTGCATCACCGCTGCGAACGTTGCCGTACACATCCGTGACTTTAGCGCTGACGGACAGCGTTCGACCCGCAAACACGGCGGTGTCGTGTACAGAGGCGATGACCCGCGCCGCATGTCCCGGCAGCGAAGTGTATCGCACCGTGTCCGCGCCCGGTTCTGCATCCACGTGAACCACCACGCTCACCGGACCGGCGATCGGTCCAAGCGCAACCTGGACGCGCGCGCGTCCATTCCCATCTGTCGTGTCGACGGCGGATGCTGTAATGAATTGATCCTGGATCCGCCGGACGTACGCGGTGAGGTTGTACGGATGAGCGCTGTCGACCGGCAGCGCATCGAAGTGCACAACGACGCCGGGCATCGGGTTCCCGCGAGCGTCACGCACTTCGGCGACGATGGCTTGCGGCAGTATCGCCGCGACGGTGTCGGTGGTACCGCCGCCGGCGACGATATGAAGTCCCGGCGCGCCGGGCGTCGGTCGCGGGCCTGTGCTGTCGTTGCACGCGCCGATCGCCAGCGCGAGCGAGAGATACACGAGGCCCGAAATGCGCGTTGCCAGAGAATGAGGTGCCATGAGGTGCCACCACTATATGCTCGGGCAAGCGCATGGACAACGAGACGCGCCGGGCCAATTTGCCCTACTTTCAAATCCTCGAGAATCAGTAATCGTAAATGTGGTCGATTACGAGACCGTTTCGCCCCTGATACGCTTGCAACACCGGAAGAAGGTCCGGCACGCGGAGCCGCATCGTGATACGCTTCCTCGCTGGGTCAGTTGGCAGCGGTACCTCATACATGACCGCGGCGCGTGGGTCGGCAATCGCCCAACCGGCCGGCGCTACGCCGGTGAGGAAGATCGTCTCATTACCGGCGATCTCCGTGAGATGTGGGGCGTTGGGCGCGCGTGACAGAGCGATCATAAGGTCGCGAAACGCGTCGTATCGCGGAACGTCGAGTAGCATGTGCCCAGCGTCGGCTCTCGCCACCGTCTTGATTGTCGGGTACTTGCTCGCCAGCGAGTCGCTCCATCGTGCGGCGACGACTCCCACGTGCTCTGCCTCGGGCGCGTACGCAGCGTGCGTTCCCGCGGTAATCGCGCTCCCGTACAGCGCCTTGATTCCATACTCCGCGGTGAGGAAGACGCGTCGCTCCCATTTGCGAATCGGATGCGCGCCCCAGAGCGGTAAGTCACCCCAGAGATGACGCAGCTTTGAGCTAAAGCCGTACTGGTACCACGGATATATGTGAATGAAGCGTCCATAGTCCGCCGCGACGGTCGCCGCGTAGCGATCCTCGTCCGTGAGCTGGCCGCCTGCAGTCCAGCCACTGATTCTCCCAATTGTATTCTCGTAAGCGGATTTCAGCGCGAGCTCCACTGAGTAGCTGACGCCGATGACGCCGAGCATGACGTGGTAGCCGGCGTTGAAAGGATACTCATCACGCGTCTCCAGCGTCGCCTGCCAATAGTCGACCCAGTACTGACCGATCGCTTTCGCGTACGGGAACGACGTCGGCAGCTTGTGCCCGAGCCACCCGGCGTACTCGTCGGAGCTGTACACGATGTACCACTCCGGGTGGGTGAGGAACGTCTGACCCTCGTCGCGCGAGTAATCTCGCGTGCTGTCGAGCCGCGCGCGCGCGCTCGCCGTGAGCGGGGCGAATTCAGGGTGGACCCTCGGCAGGTAGTATCGATCCCAGAGCGTGTTGCTGAACTTGTTCGTCGGGTCGACCCGGTGCTTGAGCGCGAAGAACTCCGGCGCGCGCGGATATGCACGGAGAAACTGATCCTCGGTCGCCCACGGCTGGTACGGCAGATAGTACGATCCCTGAACCGAGAGAATGGAATCGGTCATCTCGCGGGTCCACACGCCAACCTTCCGCCGCGACGCCTGATCCGTTCCCTGCTTGTAATAGACGACGAACGCGAATGCTTCACGAGGCGCCCACGCGAGCAGCGTTCCCGGGTCGGCCTTCGCGTGGCGGATCGAGACGTTGATGACGTTCACATGATGCTTGTGGAACACGGCGCGCATCTTCGGCACGAACGCATCGAAGTTCTCGACAGGAATGAAGTACTCCTGCAGTACGTACGTCGATCGCTCGCGTGACGAAGGCTCGAGATCGGCCACATCGTAGCTTGCCTCGTAGTTGCGCCATTCCACCCGATTGCCGCGATAGATCAGCGGCTCGACGATGTGCGCGCGGAACGCCTTCCCGAATGGCCACTCGGAGATGATCGAATAGACGGCGCGATTCAGGGCGTAGGATTTGTCCTTCGGCATCAGCCGATCCTTCACCGTCACCGAGTCGTTCGTCCGGACGTACGAGACGGCGCTCACCGTCGTGAAGTCATCCGGGAAGATGTCACCATTGTGAAAGATGACGTCGGCGGAATCTCGGATATTACGAAAGAAAAACCTCTTGTACTCGCTGACGGGCACCACCTCCCGTTGGCGCTTCACATGAACGTTGTCGGCAAGATCGAGCGTCGCCTCGACGATGACGCCAAGTCCGCCATAGCCCCCGATCGCGCCGAAAAAGAGCTCCGGATTCTTCGTTGCGCTCGCCTCGACGAGCCTGCCGTCAGCGAGGACGAGCTTGAGCGAGCGTACTGACAGCGCCAACGGACCGAGGCCGATGTAGCGGCCATGCACGTTCACCGACATCGAGCCGCCGACGGTGAAGTTCGCGTACGTCTGCATGATCTTCACCGACAGATTGCTCGGATCGATCCGTTCCTGAATCTGCCGCCACCGGATGCCGGGCTGCACGGTGATGACTTTGCCTAACGAATCGAAGGCAAGCACCCGATTGAACCCGCGCATGTCGATCTGCAAGCCGCCCGTGGTCGCTGTCTGACCGCCCATGCTGTATCGGCCGCCGCCGACGGAGATCGGTCCCGGATGAGTCCTCACCGCCGCGACAATCTGATCGACGGTTGTCGGGGTGATCACCGACTGAACGGGAATCGGGTCGAGGCGCGTGATGTCATTGACGATTGGCGCTCCGGCCGGACGGCTGATTGGCGTCTCGACGACGCCGACGACCGTGAGCAGGAGTGTCCACGACGCGACCCCGAGCACGGCCCAGCCGAACACCCGCCCGACCTTGCGCGCGACGCGGCGCAGCCAGCCGAACTTCGGCGCTTTGCCCGGCGGTGCCTTACGCGCTCGCGCGACGTCTGGGGTGAGGTTGCCGAACGCCGCCTCTGTCGTCTTCAGCATTATTGGAGGATGCTCAAATGGTCAGGAAACTCTCATTCGCCTTCGCTGTCGTCTTCGTGCTCGTGGTCGTCACCGGCTGGATGCCGCATTTCGTGACCGACACACACATGACGATGGACGGGCCGGAAAGGACATTGTTCGGCCTGTTCGGCATGAGCATCCTCGACGACGTGACGCACGGGCTCTCGGCGCTGCTTCTCCTCGCCGCGAGCATCAAGTCGCGTAATGCATCGCTCCTCGCCCTAACGGCGTTCGGCTGGTACTACGCCTGCGATGCCGCTTTCTTCCTGATCGACGGATTCCTCATCCACAAGCCGATTGTCGCGAACATCCTCCTGAATCTGCCCCACGTGATCATCGCGACGATCATGCTCGGCATGGTGTACGGCCTTGCGCCGCGTGAGGATCTCCGTCTCGGCACAGCGCGAGTCGCGACCAGCACCTGAACAGCCGGCGCCGGCATGGCGTCACTGGATCGTCGAGCTAACTTGGGTGATCGAGTTCACGATGAGCTTCATCACCATGCCACGCCGAACGCGCGTCATTGTACTCGCACTCTCGCTTGCAGCGCCCAGCCTAGGGAGTCCGCGTCCACTCGCCGCGCAGGCGAACACCCCGCCTGCGCTCATCACCGGTGAGCACCAAGTCGTGCTGAATGGCGTACGACTCTGGTACCGCGTGGCTGGCACCAGCACTCCGCACACGCCTCCAGTGCTCTTCCTTCACGGAGGCCCTGGTTACAACAGCTACAGCTTCGCGCAACTCGAGGGCCCACTGCTCGAGAAGAAGCTGCGCATGATCTACCTCGACCAGCGCGGCAGCGGCCGCTCCGAGCGCCCGTGGACGAGAGATTACAAGATGCAAACGCTCGTCGAGGACGTCGATCAATTGCGTCGAACGTTAGGCGTCGAGCAGCTCTCGATCATTGGCCACAGCTTCGGCGGCACGCTGGCACTCGAGTACGCGGCGGCACATCCACAGCACGTCGCGAAGCTCGTCCTGGTCGACATCCTATATGATGCGCCGTCGCAGTGCCGCTATCGGGCGCAAGGGTTGAAGGAGCTTCGCCCCGAGGCGTACGCGCGCGTGGCGAAGGACACCGTGGACAGCGCCGGCGTGATGCGAAGCTTCTGCGAGCTCGAGTTCCGCGGCCTGCGCGGTGCCGAACGTGAGTCGTTCAGTAATGAGATGATGTTCCCGGACTCCCTCCGTCGGAAGGTGCAGGAGCGCGTCGACTCGGCGAGTGGGCTGCGGAATACGGGTGAGCTGTCGAACGCGTTGTTCAACGCTGGGCTGTTGACCTATCAATTCAAGGCGTACGACAGATTGACGATGCCGGCGCTGGTAGTTGTGGGCGGGAAAGACCGGGCCGTGGGCGGCCCACCGATGGCCGAGTTGGCGCGACGGCTGCCGAACGGGCGCCTCGTGACCCTGCCGCGCGGTGGCCACTTCGCCTATCTGGAAGAAGCTGAGGCTTTCGCGGAGCAAGTCGGACGGTTTCTCGCTGGCTCCTAGACCCATAGCGCGGCCCGTTCTTCGCATTATCCGCCGGCGATGCCAGACCAGGAACCATTGGAAGACGCCAACGGACGAGACGCACAGCGGACGCCATCGAGCGCGCGCTACGCGATGCCTCTGTGGATTCTCGCGGCGATCACATCGGCGATCGCGCTGTCCCTCGGCAGCCGATTCTTCGTGCCCCTTACCCTGGGCCTGTTCCTCGCCGCCGTTCTTCATCCGGTCGTCAGCGTGCTGCGGCGGCTGCACGTACCCCAGGCCCTCGGCGCCGCGCTCGCCGTTCTTGGTGCCCTTGTCGTCCTGGCGCTTGCCGTGATCGTCGTGAATGCTCCCATTCGGGCGATGCGCGCCGAGATTCCAAGAACCCTCATGACTCTCCGCGGTCGCCTCACATCGATGGGCATCTCTCTGCCCGGCGACGCCGCGCCTGCGCAAAGTAGCGGGCGTCCCCAATCCGCCCCGACACGCCCTCTCAAAACCGATACATCGACGACGCCACGACAGGGTGACGCCGCGCAGTCGCCGACGAGCGGAATCGGTCAGGCAATCACCCGGGCCTTCGGCGTGACTGCAGAGGTCATATTCGCTCTCGTCGAGATTCTCCTGCTCGCCTTCTTCATCCTCGCCGCTGGAAGTGCGTGGCGTGAGAAGCTTCGGAAGGCGAGTGAGCCACAGCGTGGAGAACGCGTGCTCGATGCCGTCACCGAGATCCGGCGAGTGATTCTGCGATATCTATTTGTGAATGTCGTAATCAACGCCGCTCAGGGCGCGCTCGTCGCGGCGGTTGTTTGGCCACTCGGCTACCCGGCTCCGATGCTGTGGGGCGTGTTGACGTTCATCGCGGAATTCATTCCCTACTTCGGTGGCGTGGCGATGGTCGGTCTGCTCTTTCTCACCGGCCTCGCCGAGAGCCACGGTTTCGCGCATGCGTTCATCGCGCCGGCCGCCTACCTGGTCATCACGACGTTGCAGAACAACCTGGTGAGCCCAAAGGCATACGGAAGCAGCCTGCGCCTCAATCCGACAGCAATTCTGGCCGGCGTCATGTTCTGGGGCTTGATCTGGGGCGTCGCTGGGGCGTTCCTCGCCGTGCCGCTGCTCGCCGCGCTGCGCATCATCGCCGAGCGAAGGGATGGGCTCGCACCCGTGGCGGTCTTCCTGGGAGAATGACCGCTACGAATACGGCGCTACTTCCGCCATAGCCATTCGACCGCCTCGGGCAGCGTCTGTTGCCGCACGCCACGATCGACGTGCACGGCGTTGCGCGCGAAGATGAATTGATAGCGGTAACCCTTGGCCGCGAGTGCCGCGGCCAGGCGCTCGTTCGCGACGACCCAGTCGTGCATGTCATCGCGCATCGGATTTGGATTGAGCAGATCCTTATCACCGACCATCATCCAGATCCGAATCGGCTTCGCCGGGCTGTTCGGGATGAGATGGTCGTGATACTCCCAGGCACCGTGCGGCGTCTCGGGATTCGACGGCCACTGCTGGTTGATGGCCGTCAGCGAGTACGCCAGCACGCGATGGTAGAGCTCGGGGTGATACCACGCCATGCTGAGCGCCGCCGCTCCGCCCGAGCTATTCCCCATCGTCGCCCGCTCGTCGGGGTCCTTCGACAGCTTGACGCCATACTGCTGCTCGACGCGCGGCAACACCTCCGTCTCGACAAATTCGGCGTAGCGACCCGACATGGTATCGTACTCGAGACCACGCTCGCTTCCCTGGGCGTCGCCGCCGCCATTGGCGATCGAGATCGCGATCATGACCGGGACGCGCTTCGCCGCGATGAGATTGTCGAGCGCGACGAACAGGAGTGAATCGGGTCCGTCGCCACCAACGATGAACGGTGCGACCGCGCCGCGGACGTATTGCGCCGGGACGTAAACAGCGACTCGACGCGTATAGGGCTCAGGATGGCTCGTCGTCACGATGAGCTTAGCCGCGTCCGACGGGTCCGGCACGCCGAAGGTACCCGAATCGCGCTTGATTCCCGGATAGATCCGACTGTCGGCGGAGCTCATCGTGAACGTGTAGACCGTGCCGTGCGGCACATCGCTGCGGACGGTCATCTCGGGCGCGGGTGCGTGCGTCGGCCCGATGATGAAGTTGCCGTCGACGTTAGGCGAAGGGACCGCCCCGTCGGGGAGCTCGGTGGCGGTGACGTAGCCCGGCGTGTGTGGATCACGCGCCGGCGGCGTCGAACGCTGGGCCATTGCGGCGGTCGATAGCACCGAACCGACCAGAGCCGTTAGGCAGCGATGACGACACATAGACATATTATCTGCGGATCAGAATAGCGCCCCTACAGAAAACTGTAGCGCTCTAGCGGACACTCGCCTCGTACACACTCGTGCTAATCACTTGCGTGCCCGCTGCGCGGTCGGCGAGGCGGCGGCCGTCGCTTGTACCGAGTACGACGCCCGGCTCGATCAGCAGACCGATGTACGGAATGATTTCGAGTACTACGCTGATCACGCCGCGCGTGATCGACTGCCGCAGGTTGCACGGCTCGCCCGTATCGAGGTCGATCACCATCAGGCGGCCCACCTTCTTCCCAATACTCTGGCCATTGCCGTGGCCGTCCTTCGCCAGCGCGTAATAAACCGCCCAGGTGAACGTCGCAAGCATCTCGACGGCCGGCGGCAGCTTGCTCTGCATGATCTGAAGTGGAGGACCGAGGATCCCAGCGATGATGACCGGTCCGAAACCAATCAATTGATCGATGATGTACGCCGCGAAGCGGTCCCCGTTAGGCGCCTTGGGATAGCTCGACCGCTGCGCTTCCGCCGAGGCGATCGCGGTGGCTGCGCCGCGTGCGCCGCTCGCTTCGAGTCCTCGTCGCGCGGCCTCTTCGGCGAGCGCCTGCCGTGCCTCAGGAGCGAGGCGCTCGGGTTGCAAATCGAGCAGCGTGCGAAGCTCGTTGTTGTTCGAGCGAGCGTAGCTCGCGCGGAATTCGTCGACGGTGGAGATGAAATGTCGCGTCACGTCGCTCAGCGCACGGTCGGACGATACTCGCTCACATTGATGACTTGGGTGTCTGCGAACTTATCGCCAAGGCGGCGTCCATCCTCGGACGAGAGGACGACAATCGGTTCGACCAGCCACCCGACGATCGGGATCATATTCAGGAAAATGAGATCGAGCGCGCGGAGGGCCGACTCACCTTTCGTACACGGCTTGTTCGTCGTGATGTTCACGACCATCAAGCCGCACTTCTTCTTGCCGATGCTCTGGCCGCCTGTCCGTCCGTCCTTGGTAAAGCTGTAGTAGAATCCCCAAAACAGGGAACAGACCACGCCAATGAAGCCGAGTACTCCTAAGATACTGGCGCCCGAAGCGATACCGATGCCGGCAAGGATCATGAAGCCAATCATCGGGACGCCCGGAACAAAGCTGTCGATGATGTGCGCCCAGACGCGCGTGCCGAACTTCACCTTCGGGTATTTCGGCACCTCCGGCACTTCCGCCGGCCAGGTGAGCTTGTCGAGCGGATTGATCTCGCCGAGCATACGTCGCCGGCGCAACTCCGCCATCAACGTCTCACGGGCCTCCGGCGTCAGCTGCGTCGTACCGGCATCGAGAATGGCTCGGAGGTCGGCATCCGAAGCCTGAGTGTAGCGAGTACGTAATTCGTCGGTGGTTTCCATCGGGCTCCTCCAGGCGAAACCGTGCGGCTCGTGCCCAAATGTGTCGACGCATCACCCCGCCGTCCACCCGGGCATCCGGACCTATGGAGGGCCTACGGCCCTGCGTATGGCAGGCTGAAATAGAACGTCGTTCCCTAGCACGCAATCGGCAATCAGGAGCAACAAACGAACGGCACGCAGTGTATTGCTGATTCCATTGCCGAGCTAGCGAGCGCCGTCACTCACGGTCAGCGTTGCGCTGACCATCCGAGATCTCACACCCGGCGAGATGCTCGCGATCGCGATCGGCCGCAGCGACAGCCACACGTCACCATCATCGCGAAGCTGGCCCGGTGTGCTCACGAGGGCGTAGAGCGAATCAGCCCGAGGGACGCGTCCCGCCAGCCGCAACGCGTCCGCCTCCAGAAGCGCGAGCGCTCCCTCCGAACGCCCGTAAAATCCCTGCGCCCGAGTGTGATCCAGCAATCGAATGCTGGATTCGTACTCGCGGCGCACGAACGCGTCCGCGGCATCGATGGTGAGTTGCGCGAGGAGATGACTGCGAAGATTTCTTCCGGCGTCGCGGTTCGCCACGATCGCGCGCAGCGAAGCGAGGCTCGATCGATCACCCGCCGCCGCTGCGACGCACGCCGCAAGCTCCCCGAGGCGCGCCGTTGCCGGCGGCGACAGATCCGTGCTGTCGAGACGGGCGATTGCGCTGTGCAGGAGCTCGCGGCCTTTCTCCGGTGAGCCACCGCCTAACGTCAACTCCGCGTGCGCCTGAAACAACTCGGCGCGAATGGCGAACTGGGCGTGCAGCGTCGCGGTGACCACCGACTCGTAATTCGCCGCCTCACGAATGCGCCCGAGCGCGAGCAGCAGCGCCTGACGCGTCGGAGCGAGCTCCGTATTCGGCCGCCCGTGCGCCATTGGTGGAGCGATGCTGTCCATGAGCCGCTGCAAACCGCGCAGGTCTGCCCGCATCAAATAGCCCGCCATCAGTGCCTGCTGCTCCAGATACGGCCATCGCGCGCCGATGCCGCGCGTGAGTGCCAGCGCCTCTGTCGTGTCGCGGAGCGCGAGCAGCGCGATCATGCGATTGCGGACTTGGGGAGCAGATGTGGAATCGAGTCGCAGCGCGCTGTCCGCGGCGACTGCTGCGTCCTGATATGCGCCGACGGCCAGATCCGCCCATACCGTTCCCTCGTAGCCTAACGCGTCGCCCGGATAGGCCGCGCGCAGCGCACGCCAGAAGGCGAGTGCACTGTCGGGCCGATCGAGCACGAGCTGTGCATAACGCGCCTGCACGAGAAGCCGCTCGCGCAACGGCAACCGCGCACTCAGCGCAAACGCTCGCCTCAGGTGCTCCTCGGCGTGACGTTCTCGATCGATGTACCACAGGAGGTCGCCAAGCACATAGTGCGCGAGCGCAAACGTGCTGTCGTGCGCGACCGCGGCCTCGGCGTAGTTGATCGCCGTTGGACGATCGACTCGCGCCAGTGCGGCACGCGCAAGCGCATAATTGCGGAGCGCCTCGAGCGAGCTAGTCGTGACCGCAGGTAGAGCGGGGCCGCTCTCCACCTTGGCGCGGGTCACGCGCGCGCGAAGCTCCGCGCCCATCTCCGCCAGCGAACGCACGACCTCTTCTTTCGCGCTCGGGCTTGCCGATAGCACGGCAACTGGATTGGAGCGACTCGGATCGAGAAGGCGTGTGACGATCTCGATGCCGCCGCCGAAGTTCGCGATTCTCCCAACGACGACCAGTGGCACCCCATTTCGCAACGCGACGTCGTCTGCCACGGCCTCGGTGAGTCGCGTCGATGGGTCGAGCTTCATGAGACGCAGCGTGCTCACGACGGCGGCATCGCTGACGACGCTCACATCCGGCGTATGCTCGAGCTCCGCCCGCACTACTTCCCGCGCCGCCAGCGAGAGCACCGTGTCCTCACTCGCGAGCTCGCCGAGGACGATTCGCCGCGGAACCGCCGTGCCGGAGTGGAACACACCAAAGGCGCCCGCGACGACGACGAGCAGCGCCGCGATAGACATCACCACCACCGATGGCCGCACCTGCGTCCACCGTCGTGCTGCTGCAAGTGGCACGTCCGCCACGGGTGGTTGCGACTGCGGTGGGGACGGAGAGACATCCTCATGCCTAACGGTTGCCGGCTGCGGCGGCGCTTCTTTCTGAGCGATACTCGTCGCTGGTGCGGGCCGCGAGAGCTCGGCGGCGAGGTCGGTGATCGACGGGTCCGCGTCGACATCCAGCTCGCCGCGAACCAGCTGCGCATAGATCTGGGCGTGCCGAATCGCGGCCGGGCGGTCACCGGCGCGGACGAGCGCCCGCATCAACGCGAGCGCCTGACGCGCGCTCAGGGGATCCAGCGCCGCCGCGCGTCGCCGGTACTCGACGGCACCCGAGAAGCGGCCGTGATCGGTCGCGACGACAGCCAGTGTCTCCAACGCATGCAAGTACTTCGTGGCGAGCTCACCGCGGCGCTCCTCTGCCCAGCGCTCGAATTCCGACGCATCCGAAACGAAGAACCCATCGAGAAATGGCCCCGTGTACACCGAGACCACGCGCTCCATCGATCCCTGCTGGAGCGCATCCTCGAACTCCGCCACGTCGCTCGTTATGCACGACTCGTCGAGCCGGAGATCATCCGAGCCGACGATCACCGACTGACCCAGATCGCGCCGGAGCTCGTAGATCAGTTGAGCAAGTGCGTGCCGGCCGCGGTCGGCATCACTTTCCGGCCAGAGAAGACCGAGCAGGCGATCGCGGCTGACAGGCTTCCGTCGCGCCGACGCGAGAAACACGAGCAGCGCGAGCCGGCGGCGCTGCGTGTTGCGCCCCGTCATCGGGATGCCGTCCTGCTCGAGGGTGACGGCGGAAAACGTCCGGAGCCGGATCATCTAGTCTCCT
>Ga0207700_10001618_pt1 | contig 12792 bp, 11 predicted proteins | sample LARL82metaG_FD_184348 | JGI IMG/M metagenome (GOLD analysis project Ga0207700, IMG submission 184348) | Corn, switchgrass and miscanthus rhizosphere microbial communities from Kellogg Biological Station, Michigan, USA - LAR L8-2 metaG... | ecosystem: Host-associated > Plants > Roots >...
ATCACCGTGGGAGAGTTCGAGCGGTTCCAGACGAATGTGCTGACCTTGAAGTTCAGGACGTTCCATGGTCATGCTCTATGGTAGCCCGCAGGAAGTGGATCAGTGGTCAGTGGTCAGTGGTCAGTGATCAGTGATCAGTGATAAGCAAACCGCCCTTGCTAACCACTGACCACTCGTATTACACGTTCATCTGCTTGATCAACGTTACCTTGCTGTACGCTACGCGGAATCCTAGCCGCTCGGCGTTGCGTTGCGAGGTCGTGCCGCCTTGGGTCACTACCACTGCATATTCACATCCTGCCTGTTGAGCCGCATGCATGCGCGCCCGCAATAGCGCAGTCTGCAGGCCGCGTGCTCGATATTCGGCAAGAGTGCCCGCCCCGGCCAAAGCGAACACCTGGTGATCGGAAATTACCAGTCCAGTTCCGCAGGCGACCGGCTTGCCGCCGACACTTGCAACAAAAGCAAGCGCGTTCTCGATTTGATAGAGAGGAGCGATCAATCCCCCGAATGCCTCGGGCGCTCCGTCGGGAAAAAATGCGGTTTCGACAATCTTTCCCGTGATCTCGGCCTCTTGCGGATGCGAGCGGCGAATCTCGCAATCTTTCGGGGGCGGGGGATACTCTTCCCCGGGCTCCAGCTTGCGGTACAAAACATTATTCAGTTCCGCAATCCCGTAACCGCGCTCTTTGAACATCTCGAACACTTCCGGCCTGTGGAGTGGAGTCAAATCTACCTGCGAGGGAGCATTCCGTTCGCGATAGAAGCTCTCGATCCGGTCCACATCTTCCTTCGCGATAGGTCGGTCGAACCCTGCTCCGGTGACCCTTCCGATTGGCGAGCCCAATCCGGCGAAGATCATGTGTCCGCCGCAAATTTCTTCTTCAGCCGCCCCGATTTCCGGCCGCGTCTTCTTGAAAATCCGCGCATACATCACCTGTGGCATCTCCTCGCACGACTCGAAACGGCGCGCGAGTGCGTTATCGACAAATTGCATTTTGAAAAATCCTTTCTTTTCGTTGGAAGGCACACAAGGAACGAGCCGGCGCACACCAACGCCCGCGCCTGGCTCAGAAATGCAATGTGACGAATTAAAGGACGGCAGTCATAGGCAGGTGCACAGGTTATCGCGAGAAAGCTATCTTTTCAAGATGCTTAACCTGCGGCATGCATTAATCTGGTTGGCCGAGGCCGGAAGCCTGAAGCCAGCATTTCACACTTGCTGCCGCGCCTCTCCTAGCGATACCGTCACTTCCATCTTTTTCTTTCCGCGATAGATCGTGACCTTTACGGTATCGCCGGCTCGGTGATTGTCCATCATCTGCGTCAGATCCTGCTGGTCCTCAACCTTCTGATCGTCAATCGCCACAATAAGGTCGCCACCCAGCATGATCGGGATATTTCCCAGATAAGCGCGTTCTGTTCCGGCGCGCATACCTGCCTGATCTGCCGAACCACCAGGCACGATTCCGATGATCAGTAATCCGTAGTCGACCGGAAGGCCGATCTGATCCGCCAGTTCCGCACTGATCGGAATGGTTCGTACTCCAAGAGCGGGACGACGCACGCGCCCCAACGTCATCAGGTCATTCAAGACAGCTTTGGCGGTATTGATCGGGATGGCAAAGCCAATTCCCGCACTCTGGTTTGCATTCGACAAAATCATCGTGTTGATACCGATCACTTCGCCGTGCCAGTTCATCAGAGGGCCGCCGGAGTTTCCGGGATTGATCGCTGCGTCCGTCTGGATGGCTTCATCGATCATGGCTCCATTGGGTTCGCGTACCGGGCGGATGGAACTCACGATCCCCCGCGTCATCGTTCCCGACAATCCGAAAGGATTGCCGATGGCGTACACCTTCTGCCCGACTTGCAGATTGCGCGAATCGCCCATGATGGCCGGAACCAGGTCAGGCGCCTTGATCTGGATAATTGCGAGGTCATGGGATGGGTCAGTGCCGACCACCGTCGCCCGGTACTTCTTTCGATTATGCATCGTGACTTCAACCTGCCGCGCGTCGGCAATCACGTGGTAGTTGGTGAGAATGTGGCCTTCTTTGTCGATGACGAAACCCGATCCTTGCCCGTCCTGAGGCACAAGTCCATAGAAGAAGTCGAAGGTCATGGCGCGTGAAGTCACATTCACCACTGACGGGATGTTCTTCTTGTAGACAGAAATGTTGTTCTGTTCTTCGCCATCGAGAGGCTCGTTCGGCGCAGCCTCGGTGATCTCCACCCGGTCTGGATGAGAGAACCAGTCGGCGGAGCGCGCCTCCCCAGCGGAATGCGAACGCCAGGTGGTGAAGTAGAAAAAAGCTCCCGCGATGGCTACTGCCAGGATCAAAGGCCGGACAAGTTTCATAACCTGACTACCCCAATGCTCGACGGCACCACTAATGCACCGCCGGCGGTCTCGACCAACATAAATACGTAATCGCGAACCAGAAAGGTCCCTCGATAATTCTAATCAATGCAGCACGATCCGGCACCTGACCGGGCGCACGCGATTGCTGGCGCGTGAATCGCATGCGTCAAGAAACGTCATCGATTGTGATAGTTGTGCAGGTTTTCCCAGACTTTGCGCACCTGTTCGCGAGTTGTCTCCAACGACGTGGAATTGTCAATCACGTAGTCTGCAACTTTGATTTTTTCTTCGTCGGGTAGTTGCGCCGCCATCCGGCGTGCGACCTCTCTTCGCGCGGACTCCAAGTCGACCTTCTGCCGCGCTGCAAAACGCTCCGCGCGTTGCTCCATGGTGCAGGTCACCACGACGATTCGATCAAACCGCTTGGCGGCACCAGCCTCGATGAGCAGCGCGGCTTCGACAATGGCGACCCCATCGGGATACTGCAAGCCGACCCCGTGCATCCACTCTTCCTGCCTGCGAATGACGGCTGGGTGCACGATCCGGTTCAATTCCGCTACTCGCGATCCTGAGGCACCGCCACCCGATTCGTCCCCGCCAAACGCGAGTTCGGCAAGCTTGGCCCGGTTGATGGTGCCGTCCGCGTTGAGGATCTCCCGTCCGAAGTGCTGCAGTACCTGGCCATAGACAGGTTCGCCGGGCTCCATCAGAGAGTGAGCAATGCGGTCGGCCTGCACCAGGTGCGCCCCGAGCGCGACAAACATCTCGCCGACGATAGATTTTCCGGCGGCGATTCCTCCCGTCAGGCCAACTTTCAGCATGGTGATTGTTGAATGGTGATTGTTGATTGTTGAATGTTGAATAAAACCCAACTTCACGCTGATTTCATTCAACATTCAAAAATCAACGTTCAAGAATTTCCTTGGTCAGACTTTCGCGAACTCTCTCGTTCGCCGGCGCATCTTCGCCGCCTTCACGGTATTAAACATCAGCATTGCGATCGTCAGCGGGCCGACTCCTCCCGGCACCGGCGTCAACGCACCCGCGATCTCCGCCACCTCGGGATGCACATCTCCGATTAGTGTTGAGCCCTTCTTCCGGAAGGTCTCTTCGCGCTTCGCATTACCCGCAAAGAATCGCTGAGACTCCGCCGGATCCGTCACGGAGTTCATGCCGACATCGATCACCGTAGCGCCCGGCTTCACATAGTCGCGCGTGACCATCCCGGCGCGCCCAATCGCCGCAACCAGAATGTCCGCTCGTCGGCATACGCCCGGCAAGTCGTGGGTTTTCGAATGGCAGATGGTCACCGTAGCGTTCGCGTTCGTTAGCAGCATCGCGGCAGGCTTGCCCACGATGTCGCTTCGGCCCACCACGACCGCCTCACGCCCCGCAACGGGGATATTGCTGCGTCTCAGAATCTCCATCACTCCACCCGGCGTGCAGGGCACCAGCCCCGGACGTTGCGTCGACAAGAACCCGACGTTCATCGGATGGAATCCGTCCACATCCTTGGCGGGATTGACCGCGAGCAGCACTTTCTTCGAGTCCACCTGGGAAGGAAGCGGAAGCTGCACGAGGATCCCGTCGATTTCGTCACGACGGTTTAACTCCTCGACCAGGTCCAACAGCTCTTCCGTGGTCGAGGATTCCGGCGGCGTCAGCTTCTCGCTGTAAACGCCCACCTCTTCGCATGCTTTCACTTTGCCGCGGACGTATATCTCCGACGCCGGATTGTGCCCTACCAGCACGACAGCCAATCCGGGGCGCAGCCCGGCTGCCGCCATTTCCTTCAGTTCGGCAGCGACCTCGCTGCGAATCTCTTGCGCGATCCTGGTTCCGTCAAGAATTAGAGCAGACATGGGTTCGGGCTGCCGGCTTCCGGCTTTCGGTTTCCGGCCTCTTTGAATCTTACACTGAGCGATGCCGGGGAGAGGTCCGGCTACTGGCACAAAGGAATTTTGATTGTTGATTGTTGATTGTTGATTGCAGATCTTCGATTGAAAGCGCGCGGTACCGGGAATTGATTTTCATTAGGCAATCGGCAATCAACAATCGGCAATCCCGCGTGATCTCCGTTTCCGAGTCCTGTGCGCGCCATCACAGCCCCTTCTCTTCGCTGTCGTACAATGCCCAGTCATGCTTCCTAAAGATCTGCTGGAAGACCTGGTCTGCCCGGCCTGCATCAAGCCGCTGGAATACCGTCAGAATCCGGAGAGTCTCAAGTGCGCGACTTGCCACAGAGTCTACCCGGTCCGCGACGGCTTCCCCGTGATGCTGCTCGATGAGGCAACGGTCGAACCGTAGGCGGGTGCCGAAAACTCCCAGAGCCAGTCGCCGGACTCCGCCAGCTTCCAAGGAAAGGCAGGCCCACCAGTGTCTACGCAATTCTTCCGCTGCACCGAGTGTCATAAGAAGTCCACCACCCATCAGAAACTATTCGATACGCTTTACGACTTCTCCCGCACCGTACCGGAAGGGTGCCCATCCTGCGGCAGCCGCCGCGATCTTCACGTCACTCTTGATTTTCAATTGGGCGCCGGAGATACCGACTACACGGTCGTTTCCGCGTTTTTGCCCGATAAGCTGGAATCCTGGCTCGGCGAAGGCGAGGAAGAGGTTACCTTCTATCCGTTTCTGGTCGTTCTTGAATCCAGCGAAGGCAAACAGTTCTGCTGGATGCCCTATTGGCACGTCACCCGGAAAGGAGGCACGTTATGGCCAGCACGCTCTCTGCATGGAAAGAGGCCAGTTCGACAGCCTGATGGAGCAGGCCGAAATCAAGACGCTGGAACCGGTGTAAAAAGGTCCTTCCGGCCACACCCCGGATCGCCCAATTTCCACCACCTAACCTGACCGCCAGTGGCCATCCCGAAACGACACAATGTGTCACTTTTGTAATTACTTGTGAGTACGAAGGGCACCCTCTAGCCCTCTCGTCTCCTGAAGACCTCCCCGCAACTTCCGATATCTACATGGGTTAAAGGAACTAGACGGCTTTTGGGGGCGTACCCAGAAGTACCTGGAAGGTACGGCACCCCAATTGCATGCAACTATCACAGATGCCGATGAGTCTAATCAGGCAAAGGTCGAAGTCGGAGGTGATGACGGCCATGACGAATGCAAAGATGATAATGAACGACAAAGACAGGTTCACGATGACGGAGCTGGCTGCGCTACGGAACGACTTGCTCCAGGGGGGCATGCTCGATTCCTATGAGGCCGCCGAACTCCTTCGCGTATTCCTGATGGGCCGTGGATATGGAGTTTCTCCCACGGCAGCTCTCGACGCAGCAGGCCGCGTCGAGATGGCCGGTTGTGCCATCCCGGTCCTCCAGTATGAACTGGAGAATTTGGCCATGGTCATGTAAGGGCAAAGTTTAACGTTTCAAAGTCTCAATTTCTGAAAGACGAGACTATGGATCATCCTGAATTGATGTGCGAGAAAGCTCAGTAAGTGCCCAGTAAGACGCGGTGATAACAAGACATTCTGGTTTGCCGATCCCACGGGACCGACCACCAGTTTCATAGAGGAAAGCCGGGTCAACCAGCCCGGCTTTTCTGTTTATTGGTGAGTTTTGTTTCCGCCGCCCACTTCTAGCCGACGTTGCCGGAGTGAGGATTTCGCACGACGAATCCTGCTGCACTAATTGTTCCGCAGCGCCAGCATCGGATTGATCAAAGATGCACGCCGCGCCGGCAGGTAGCCCGACGCCAATGCAACCAGCAGCAGCGCCAACGCCATTCCCACATAACTCGGCAAGTCCCAGGGAGACGTCGCATACAGCAGTGACGTAATCGCCCTGGCCACTACGATGGCTATCACCGCTCCTAGCACGATCCCGGTCAGGGCCAATCGCAGCGTATTGCCCAGCACCTGGCGTTGCACCCGGCCGGCGGTGGCTCCTAGCGCCATCCGAACACCGATCTCAGATGTTTGCCTCGCCACTGAGTACGAGATCACGCCATAGATGCCTAGCGTTGCTAATAACAAGCCGAGCCCCGCAAATGCGGCCACCAGAAGCATGAAGAATCGCCGCGGCGAGACCGCTCGATCAACAATTGTGCGGATAGGCCGGAACTCTGAAGCCGGCTGATTCGGATTCAGCTCGCGCAGCGCTCGAAGCAGAGTCGGCGCCAACGACGCCGGCGGCAAGCTGCTGCGCACCACCAGTTGCGCGCGGGAAGGTCCCTGCTGCGTGCACGGATAGTAGACCTGCGCACCTACGCTGCTTTCGACGCTTTCTTCATGTACATCATCGACCACGCCGACGACGCGATCTGGTTCATCGCCGCGCATCAGGATCTTGCCAACCGGGTCCTCGCCCGGCCAGAAGAATCGCGCCATCGACGCATTGATGATGATCACGCGTTCACTCTTCGGACCATCCGCCCAGGTGAAATCGCGTCCTTGCAACCCGATTCCCATGGCGTGAAGAAATCCGGGAGTGATGACGTAAACGAGCGGCTCCGGAAGCTCGCCCGGAGCGAATACTCTTCCCTTCGGCACGGGAGTGTCCCAGGAGCGATTCGGACCGAGAGGAAGATAGTCCGAGATGCCAGCGGCCTGCACTCCCGGCACCGCGCTGATACGGGCTACTACCTGCTGGAAGGCTGCCGCGCGTTTCGCCACCATGGCTTCATGAGTGGGTGCGCTATCGTCATATTCCACATTCATCGACGCAGCCTGTTCCGGGTGGAATCCCAGATCCACCTCAAGCACTTTCGCAAAGCTGCGCAGCAGCAGGCCTGCGGTCACCAGCAACACACAGGCCAGGGCAATCTCGGTCACGACCAGCACGCTCCGGACGCGCTCATGATGCCGCCCAAGCCCCGCGCCCGCACCGGAATCCTTAAGTACGACCTGCAGATTGCCACCGGCGGTCCTGAGTCCTGGGAGCAGTCCAAAAATCAGCGCAGTAAAAATCGCAATCGACACCGTCCATAACAATGCGTGCCCATCAATTCGCAGCGCACTCAACAGGGGCAGCGCCAGCGATCCCTGATGGGCCAGCCACCGGATGACGCCAAGCGCCAACGCGAGCCCTACAATCGCTCCCGCACCGGAGAGCACCAGACTTTCCATCAGCAGTTGCCGGATGATGCGGCCACGACCTGCGCCAAGCGCCCCTCTCACCGCAAACTCCTTCGCGCGTGCTGCGGCTCGAGCCATGAGCAGGTTCGAGAGATTCACGCCCGCGATCAGGAGGATCGCTCCCACCGCAAACCAGAGTGCGATCAGCGAACGCCTCAACTTGCCAGTCACATAATCTTTGAGCGGAACAGGAACAAGATCGCCCCTATAGCGGCCCAGGCTCTGCGGGTACTTCACGTTGAAATACATGCTGGGGGCTACGCGATTGGCATCATCGAGCGCCTGTGCGACCGTCACGCCTGGCTTCATCCGCGCGATCAGCGTAACGATGTTTCCCCACATCCGTTCCTTTTCAAGGCTGAGCGGGACAAAGAGGTCAACCTTCGCGCCTGGAGAAAAAACCGCGCCATAATCGAAATCATCCGGCAAGACTCCTACCACGGTGACCGGCGCACCATTCAACTCGATTGCTTTTCCGACGATTCCAGGGTCGGAGCGGAATTGCCTTCTCCAATAAGCATTGGCGAGCAGCGCGACCGGTCCTCCGGTCGAATTCGGTGTTACCACTCCCGACCGCGTCTCTTCCTCAGTAAACAAACGTCCTAGCGCCGGACGCACTCCGAGCACCTGAAAGAAGTTTCCGATCACTTCGATCCCCGTCGCGGGCACAGGCTCGCCCATCCCGGTCAGACGAAAATTCTCTGGCGTAGTAAACGCCTCGTATCCGGTCACACCCTGGTACCCGCGGCTCTGGTCGCGAAATTCTTCGTAAGCGTCAGCGGAATAGGTAGCGCACGACCATCCGCAAGACGAGGGTGGCGGCGCGATCCATACCAGTTCGTTCGAGTGTGGAAATGGCAGCGGCCGTAACAGTAGCGTGTTCACCACGCTGAACACCGCAACGTTAGCTCCGATTGCCAATGCCAGAATCAGCACGGAGACGACTGCGAAGCCCGGGTCGCGGGCCAGTGTGCGAAACGTGTAGCGGATGTCATGCAGCAAATCATTACCGTAATCTGAAAAACGACGGTGCCGTTCCATCTTCTGCCGACCTCCGACCGCATAGGATTTGTGGCGAACTCTATTGCCATCCGCAATTACTTCTTTGGAAAGTTCGGATCATTCTTGATCTCGCGAATCTGCTGGATATGTCGTTCCGCGTGCGTGGAAATTTCCAGCATCCACTGCCAGCAATCGATGACTTGTCCGTACTCTCCAAAGCTGTGAGCACGCATATCATCGTTCGTGGTCTTGATGTAGTCGATCATCGTCGCGCGCAGCGCCTGAAACTTTCCCAAGGCTTCGCCCATGTCTTTGTAGGTCTCGACCTTTTCGTGTCCACCGCCCGTCTTGGTATGCACCACACGATCGATCCCGTACCACATGATGTCGGCATCGGTCGCCACCGATTTCTTGTCCTTCATGTCGGGCGCTGCCTTGAGCGCTTTCTGGATATCACGCCAATAGTCCGGCTCGGCCACCGCCAGATGCGAAACGACTTCCCGGACGGTCCATCGATCCGGCGAGGCTCTGTATTCCAGCTGTGCCGGCGACAAACCGCGTACTTGCTCGGCTACTTCTTGCGTGGTCATCTCGAAGTGCACCAGCAGATGCTCGCGATCCCCATGGCTCATCGGTGGAGCGGCAAAGATCGGCGCAGCAAACAAACACAGGGCCAGTATCAGAATCACCGGCAGAAGAATTCGCAGCGTGTTCCTTCGAATCGTGTTCATAGTAGTGAGCATGGCGGCACAGTCGTCTCCCAGTCGACACTACTTGGACGCCGGGAGAGACATTAGGTCATCACCAGGGAGGTAGGGGAGCTAGCCCAAGATTGTAGAAAGTCGGGTTTACGGGAACCACAGTGAAGAGGGGTGCGCACTTCTGGCCGATTCTGCCAGAGGTGGGGATTTGAACCTCAGAACTCACCATCGGTACCCACACCAGCCAATTTGCAATCGGGTAGGGATCCTTCGACTGCGGTTGTTCAGGATGACAGGGTCGAATCAGGATGGCAGGATCGAAGACGATGATCTTAAAATTATGGTTCATGCAAAATCCCCCCTGTTTGACGTGGTTCTCTATACGACGTGGTTCTCTACACACTTTGAGCTGGTCCGCCGGATATCATGTCTTCTTGCCTAGTTCTGCCACATCCACCCTGGCCAATATCCTGCGACACCAGTGTCCACGATGCCGTATCGGTCGAATCTTCCGCTCCAACATCTACTGGGGCTTCCCTAAGATGAACGACCGCTGCCCGGCATGCGACCTCCTCTTCGATCGCGAGCCCGGATATTTCCTCGGTGCCATGTACATCAGCTACGGCCTGGGTATCGCAGTCATGGTTGCGTTCGGTGCTGTCTTCTGGGCGCTCACTGATTGGCCGTGGAAGAAGATCGGACTCTGGGCCATTGTGCTATTCCTACCATTCACTCCCATGCTGACTTACCTGGCGCGCGTCCTCTGGATCTACCTCGATCAATCCATCGATCCCGAACGCAAATAGGCGCGCTACTCGGACCCGTCCGTTCCCGAGCGCTGCGGCCTAACCCTGAAATGTGGGAAGAAGCGCGACTCTACTCGTAGCGTAAGCTCTCAACCGGATCCAGCTGTGACGCGCGCGTTGCTGGAATCGTGCCGAAGATCATGCCTACGATCGACGACACTATGATCGCTATGATCGCCGACAATCCCGAAATTGGCAGGCGGAAATCCGTGAAGAATCGCACCGAGTATGGAATCGCAAGCCCAGCCACGATTCCTGCGATTCCACCCGTGATCGAGATAACGATCGCTTCAGCGAGGAACTGAAAACGGATCTCACGATTCGTCGCGCCAATCGCTTTGCGGATTCCAATCTCGCGGATGCGCGACGTCACCGTTGCGAGCATGATGTTCATGATCCCGATTCCGCTTACCAGCAGCGTCACGAATGCGACCAGCATCAGGATCACCGTCAGCGCGTCGGCAATCTTGCCAGCGACCGTTAACAGTTGCGTCAGGTTCTGCACGTTGTACACCGACTCGGCGCGATGCCTCGACTGCAGCACTCGCTTGATGGCCGCCGTCGCTGGAGCCACATCCTGCGGAGTCGCGACCGAGAAGTAGATCTCATACACTGAATTCGTCGGCGTGAAGAAGCGGCTCACCGTGTAAGGGATGAGCATGGTGTCTTCCTGAATCTCTGACTGGCCGAACGTGTCGACGCTCTCTTTGAACACACCGACAACTGTGAACGGCAATCCGCCGCTGAGCTTGATCATTTGTCCGATCGCCGGAGTGGAACTTCCGTAGAGCTTCAGCGCCATTTTCTCAGTGATCACGCCCACCTTGTTGTGACCGGAAGAATCCTCGGTATCGAAAAAGCGTCCCGCGAGAACCTTGAGATTGCGCACGCGCATATATTCGGGATCGACGCCCAGCACGAGGATGTCGCTCTGCTTGCCTCCCCCGATGCTGATGCGGTCAACCAGCGCAACCGTGGGCGATGCTGCGACCACGCTCGAGACCTGCTCCCGAACCGCGCGCACATCTTCGATGGTCATCGGATCCGGTGTCGAATCGATACGGTTCGAGCCGCCCTGGTAATCGGCGTAGATCATGTTGGTACCGATCGATTGCAACTGTCGGAGGATGTACTGCTTTCCAGTAAGACCTATTGTGGAGACGAGAATGACTGATGCAGTTCCGACTGCCATCGCCAAGGCCGTCAAACTGAACTGCAACTTGTTGCTGCAGAATGCGTCGTAGGCGAAGTTGAGGGTTTCACCGAGCCCAATGGTAAGGCGGGTTTGCGCGCTGACGGTAGACGGCGTCGTGGGAGTGACGCAGGGTGGTGTGCTTGTAGCCATCTTTAGCATTAGATGTTAAACCCGCCGCGAGCGACGCCGCAACGCGCCTATGTTGTACCCTGAGACGTACGCGATTGTTGCAAACGATGTCCTGAGGCATCCCAATCCAGATCGGCAGATACAAAACAGGCATCCTTCTGTTGCTGTTGGCCGCGGCAGCGCTTCTGACGCACGGATATCATCCTTACGCAGAAGACGCTGAAATCTACCTTCCTGGGGTCGAGCGCATTCTCAATCCTTCGCTCTTTCCCACCGGTCAGGAGTTTTTTGGGTCGCATGCCGGCATGACGCTGTTCCCTAACCTGGTCGCGTTCACACTAAGAGTTACGCATGTCAACTTTGAGATAGGACTGTTCGTCTGGCATTTTGCGTCGATCTTTCTGTCGCTGCTGGCCTGCTGGAAGCTGAGCAGACTGCTATTCGAAGCGGAACGCGCACAGTGGGGATCGACGTGCCTCATCGCGGCGCTGCTGACTGTTCCTGTGGCGGGAACTGCTCTTTACATCGTGGATCAATATCTGAACCCGCGGAATCTGGCCGCTTTCGCGGCCGTGTTCGCTGTGACTGAGGTGTTCAACCGGAAATACGTTATTGCTCTGCTGTGGATCGCGTTTGCGGCATGCGTGCATCCATTGATGTGGGTATTTCCCTTTTCGTTCGGCGCACTTTGGATCGTGACGGAGCAGGTGGAACGCCGTTGGGCACGTTTCGCGCAACGGAAACAAATGTTGAGTTCGCTCGTGCTGCTGGGAATTCCGTTGGGCCCAGCCGCGTCAGCGGCATATCATCAATCTGCGCGAATGCATTCGTATTTTTATATTCAAGACTGGCGGTGGTACGAATGGCTGGGAATCTTTGGACCGCTCGCGATTCTTTGGTGGCTTGCACGCGTAGCGAAAGACCATGGGAGAACGCTTTTGGCGCGGGCATGTCGTGGCTTTGCCCTTTACGGCATCATCTACTTCTTCGTTGCTCTTGTGGTGGACCTTCCCTCCTCATTTGAGTCTCTGGCGCGAATTCAGCCGCTGCGCAGCCTTCACCTCTTATATATGTTTCTGTTCGTGGTGATTGGAGGATTCCTTGGGGAAAACATCTTGCGCAATCACGTTTGGCGTTGGCTGGGGCTGTTCGCGCCGTTAGCGACAGGAATGTTTGTTGCGCAGCTTTCCTTGTTTCCGGCAAGTGCCCATGTGGAATGGCCCGGAATCGCTCCAAGAAATCCATGGGCGCAGGCGTTTATCTGGATTCGTTCCAACACCCCGACCGACGCAATCTTCGCTCTTGATCCCGATTACATGCGTCTTCCCAATGAGGACGTGATCGGATTCCGCTGTCTGGCCGAGCGCAGCCGTTTGGCCGACACGGTCAAAGATGGAGGCGCGGTGAGCATGTTCCCAGCACTTGCGGATCGATGGTGGGAACAGGTGCAGGCGCAGAGTCCATGGAAAAGCTTTCACGCTGAAGAATTCGCGCGCCTG
>Ga0207700_10001619_pt1 | contig 12791 bp, 9 predicted proteins | sample LARL82metaG_FD_184348 | JGI IMG/M metagenome (GOLD analysis project Ga0207700, IMG submission 184348) | Corn, switchgrass and miscanthus rhizosphere microbial communities from Kellogg Biological Station, Michigan, USA - LAR L8-2 metaG... | ecosystem: Host-associated > Plants > Roots >...
CCAGGCGCCCTGGAAGGCGCCGGTTCTGGACAGCCAGGGGTCCATCAGCAGCCGCAGGTCCGCCGCGTCCACGCGCAGGCCGGCGTGACCGAGGTAGGTGATCCGCATTGAGTCGCCGCTCATCCGGTACCGGCCGGCAGGAAGACGTCGGTGAACACGGTCGCGATCTCAGCCAGGTCATTGTGCAGGCTGGAAATGACCGAGTGCGGACTGAAGTGCGTGAACAGGACATCGCCTGCCCGTCGCAACCGTTCGAGCTGGTGCCATAGGGCGTTCGGCTCCATTCCCGGATTCATCAAGCGGTACTCCTGGCCTTCGTAGAGCTGGTTCCAGGTCCAGATGTCGACGGCATGAGCGTCGTGCGCCAGCGGGATATCGACGTAGGTCTGGATGTCGGCGGAGGACGCGGCCGAACCTCCGCGGTAGGCGCCCGGATGCGCGAGTGCCTTGCGGGCCTGCAGGCGTACCACGCCAGCCCAGCCGCGCTTGTTGACCTCTTGCCATGCCGCGGTCTGGGCGGAATCGGCGGTGGCACCCCACCCCTTGTAGGTGTCGTCGTCCAGCAGGTAGGTACTCAGGTCCAGCACGTCGATCGCGTGCACGCGCAGGTACCTGTCGACCTCGGGCAGCGCCAGCTGCGGATAGGCGGCCTGCTCCCGGCGGGCGCAGGAAGCGGCCGGCGAGCCGGGCACCTGGTGTCCCGGCAGGCAGCCGAGCTGCGGCACCACCATGTCGACCAGGATCAGCTTGCCGGGTGCGGCGGCGTGCAGCGCCTGGGCCGCGTCGGACAGGAACTTGCTGATCTTGCTGGCACTGTTCATGCCGTCGTTGTAGCCGAGCTCATCCGCGATCTTGATGCCGACGACCCCTTGCTGGTTGGCGAGCTCGGCCACCCGCTTGACCGTGGTGCGGAACCAGCCGGGCCCTTCCTCCCAGCGCTTCACCAGGTCGGTCTCGATCCACACCTTGAGGTGGACGGCCACGGCCGCCTGCACCGCGGCCTGGTAGTCGGGCAGCGGGGACAGCGCCTCCGGGTGCGGCGGCGTCCAGCCGTGCAGCGGCCCGGACACTTCGGGCTTGGGGCCGCTCGAATGAGTCCCGGTGCCACCGCACGCGGCGGGCAGGATGGCCACGGCCGCCCCGGCCACCACGGCGAGCACGGGCCGGGCTATCCTCGGCCCGAGCCGGCCCAGGCCGGTCACGGCGCACCCGCCGGCGCCTCGGTGCGCTGCGACCGGGGGGCCAGCTTGCGCACGACGAAGTAGCAGCCCACCAGGGCCGCGCTACTGACTAGGTAGGCGGCCGCCGAGGCGGCCGCGGCGCCTACCGCGTGATAACGCGGGATGAGCGTCAGGTCGAGCACGATAGTCACCACCACAGAAACTCCGAGAGCGAGGGAGTTGGCCCCTGGTCTGCCCACCGCGTACAAGTAGGCGCTGACCAGGCCGGCCACGCCTTCGCCGATGAGCCCGAACAGGAGGATGTAGGCAGGGAGCATGGCGCTGGTGAACGCCTGCCCGTAGACATATGGCAAAAGCGGTACCGCTACCGCCAGCGGGATCGCGGCCAGCATGGTGAATATCAGGGCCCGCGGCAACAGTGCGACGACGGCCCGGGACGCCTCCTCGCGGTCACGCGCAGCCAGGCGCGGGTAAAGAACGTAGGTGATGGCCAGCCCGGGCAGCCGGAGCAGTTCCGCGTACTTCGAGGCGACGGCGTAGACGCCCAGGGTGCCTGGGCCCACGAGCGCACCGAGGATCGCCACGTCCAACCGCAGGTTAACCAGCGACAACATGCCGCCGATCTGACCGCGGATGCCGTAACCGCAGATCTTCCGGGCCAGCCGGACGTCCGGCTTGCCCCAGCCGTGCATGTACCCGCAGCGCCTGGCGAGCCGCACGGCGATGCCCAGGGTCACCAGGACATCGGCGGCGACCAGCGCCGTCATGAGCAGGCTGGTGCCATGCATGATGGGTATCAGCCCCACGTATACCGGCAGGAAGACGGCTTCCTCGGCCGCGATGGCCCAGTTGGCGCCGCGCATATCGTCCTCGCCCTGCAGGAAGGACTTGCCTGTCGCCACCCAGAGCTGGGTGAACACCGGGACCGCGGCGGCGAGCACCACGCCGATGTGCCACGGGTGGAAGAAAACCTGGTGGATGAGCGGGCTCAGTAGCAGCCAGCAGGCGCTCGCGGCCAGCGACCCGGCCAGCGTGAGGACGATGATGGTGGTCCTGAGCCTGCCCTTGTCCCAGTCCCGGCCCGCCAGGAAGAACGGGGCGGCACTCGGCAGGCCGCAGCCCACCAGCACGCCGATCAGTCCGGGCAGCACGCGCAGCAGCGTGAGCTCGCCGAGCAGCTTGGGGCCTCCGGCGCGCGCGACCAGGACCGTCGCGGCCGACAGTGAGGCCAGCGCGACGACACGGGCGGCGACGTTGGCCGTTAGGACCGCGGGGACAAGGGCCGTAATACGGCCGGAGATCCGCTTCAGCAGCCCTCCGCTGCCGGCCCGGCCCGGCGTGCGGCGATCCGGTATCCGGAAGGCGGGGAGCTGCAGGGTAGGGAAGTCATCGCTGTCGGCCGCGGCGATCTGCCGGTGCTCATAGACGGGCGGTAGTGACCCGGGGCTTAGCGACGCGGGCGGCAGCGGCGTCCGTTGCAGCGACGGGCGGGGGAGCGGGGCTCGCCGCGGTGGCGCCGGCGGGCGTGGCGCGCGGGCTGTCACCTCGGGGGCATGTTCTTCTGGATCATCGCGCCAGGCAATCCGCCCGCCGCGACGCGCCGCCAGGCCGTGGCCGGCTATCGGCTCCATCGGCAGGCGCACCTCGGGTTCACCCGCCGGGGTGCCCTGGCTGTCTCGCCGGCCCCAGAGATCCACCGCGGCGATCAGCCCGAGCAGCGCCCACAAGTGCCGGAAGTGCAGCACCTGGTAGAACATCGCGGAGATGAACATGGCGATCACGGCGGCGCCGAGCAGCTCGGTCCGGGGGAAGATGCTGGCGTAACTGGGCCGCAAGCTCCGGGCTGCGATCCGCCGGCACCGGGCGAGAACGATGACGAACAAGCAGACGAGCGCCAGAGCGCCCAGCACGCCACGCTCGACTAGTGACGCGGCGTAGTCATCGTGCGCCATCTTGACGTAGGAGAATTGGTGCGATTGGAAAGCGGTCTTGGTGCCGCCTGGCCCGATGCCGAGCGGGGTGTCGAAGCGGAGGTACAACTGCTCGGTCTGCGTGAGGATCATGCTGCGCGAGCCGCTGCTCTCCGACTGGCGGCCGATCGAGTCGTTCAGGAACTGCGAGCTGCCCTGCGCCCGCGCGACGATGGACTGCATGGGGACGCGCGGGGCGATGAGGATGACGGCCAGCGCGAGCACGGACGCGGTGATGATCGCGGGCGCGGCGCCCCGGCGCCGGGCCATCCTGAATATCGCGCCGGCCACCGTGGTGATGATCAGTACGAGCGCGCCGCCGTTGGAGCCGGTCAGGGCGATGGCAGTGATGATCAGGGCGCAGCAGGCCCAGCGGGCCGCCCGGCGGCGCGGAAACTGCGTGGACCGGAGCACCAGAAGTGAGCAGATGAAGTAGTTGGCGGCCAGGTTGGGGTCGCCGAGGGTGAACGCGGCCCGCACCCCGTTTCTCAGGTCCTGCCCGGATAGCACGCTGACGTGGGCGAACACTCCGAAAACCATAAGCGCGGCCCAGCAGGTGGCGCTGATCGCCCATGCCCGGCTGATGCTGCGCAGCAACGCGGGATCGCGGCCCACGTTGGCGATCCCGATGCACCAGGCCAGCAGGAACGCGTCCTGGAGCAGGGAGATCAGGCCGCCGCCGACGCTGATGTACGCATGCGAGTAGGCGACCGTGCTCGCTAGCGCCCCGGCCAGGATCGACAGGGCGACCGGAAACATGTAGGGAAACCGCATGACGTGGCTGCGGCTCGCGAACCACAGGGCCGTGACCAGGACGGCCAGGCCGAGGAACAGGTCGGCGGGCGCGGTGTTGCCGGGGCCGGCCGGGCGGAGCAGGGGCATAGCCCAGATGGCCAGGCAAATGGCCACCTTGACCATATTGGCCCGGCCGCGGGCCTGAGGCTTTGACGGCGTGTCCCGGTCGCGCCGCTGCGGCTTCGCGGGCGGGGAAGCTGGCGGCTGTGCCGTGGTCGCGCGGTCCGGCGTCTCCTCTTCGTCGAGCACCGCCTGGGTCATAGCGGAGCCTCGCTGGTCAGCTGCAGGAGCAGGTCGCGGTGCTGGATGGCGAAGTCCGCATGGTCGGCGGTGGCGGCGATCTCGCCGAGCCCGGCCAGCAGCGCGGCATGCCACAAGTCAGCCGGGGCGCCCAGGCGGACCAGCGCGCTCTCCACGAAGCCGCGAACGAGCTGGCCGTACCAGCCCTGACCAGATAGCGCGTAACGGATCCCGGCGCCCCAGCCGTCGGCGCGCAGGCCCGGGTGGCCAGGCACCTGACGTCCGGGACGGGTGTGCCGGTCGAGGTAGAGCGAGTAGCTGAGAGCGAACCTGACCACATCCCTGAGCGGTTCGCCGGAAAGCTCAGCGGCCGCCCAGTCCACGACCCCGGTGACGGTGCCGTGGCTGATGAGCAGGTTGCCCGCCCAGTAGTCGCCATGGACCGCGGTGCGCTTCGTGCCGGCCGACGACAGGCGGGCGGCCAGCGATCCGAGTCGGCCGGCCAGGTCCGGCGTCCGCGGATCATCTGGCCACCGCGCGGCGACCAGAGCGGCGACGCCGTCGAGCAGGCTAATCGGCGCCGCCTCCGTCATGCTGTCGGCGTGCAGACCTGTCAGCCAGTCCTGCGCCGCCGTGAAATCAGCGCGCACCGCATCGGGCCGGGCGACGTGCCGGAAGTCGTGATAGCTGGTCCGCATGGGCACCCCGGGCACCACGGAGGTGACGCTAGCCAGCATCCCGTCCACGTCGAAGACGCCCAGTTGGCGCGGTAGCGTCCGGTCCACCCGGGGTAGCGGCCGGCGGCGCAACTCCACCAGCAGCCGGGCCTCTCGCCCGATCACCTCCGCCGCGGCGGCGGTGGTAGCGATCTTCACGGCCAGGTCCGGCTCGGCCGAGCCGGGCTGGGTCACCAGCACAGTCACACCGGAGTTCGGATCCCGTGACCCGTCGAGCAGGACCACGCGGCTACCCGCTGCGCTTAGCAGCGTTCGCAGATCCGTCCCCCCCGGCAGCGTGCCGAGGCCTGCTGGGCTCAGCGTGCCCGGGGCGGCTGCCGGGGACGTCATGCCGTCCTCCCCACCACGACACGTCCCGCGGCGACCCAGCTGAGCATCTCGGGACGCCAGCGCAGCAGCTTGATCGCGGTATCGAGCAGCACATGCGCCCAGGTGATCCCGGGCGGCGAGGCGACCAGCGAGCGGCACGCCCAGCGAAGCGAATCCCGGCTGTCCTCGGCCATCACGATGGCCTGCCGCAGTGAGGGGATCGCCACGTACTGGCGGTCGATGACCATTGCTCCGGCCGAGGCGATCCGGCGGGCCCGGAGGCGGCCGCCTGGCCGGCCGTCGAGCAGGACGACGGGTGTCCCGCCGGGCAGGGCCCGCAGTTCCGCGATGGCGCGGCGGACGGCCAGCGGCCCGGAACCCACGTCGACGGCCACGGCTCCCGCAGGCGCCAGCAGCCGCCACCGGTGTCCCGGGCTGGTCCACAATGCAGTCAATGGTCTCCCCTTAGTGCAGCACCGCGAACGGGCGCATCCTGGCCACCGGCCGGACCAGGCCGCCCCGGACCAGGACGCCGAGAACTTCGTCGATGCCCTTGTCGTCCAGGTGCGCGGTCTCGGCCGGTGCCGCGTCGTCGTAGCGGAACCGCAGCGTGCTGCGCTGCCGCTCGTCTTCGCTGGAGATCCCGCGCTTGGCGAAGTCGGAGACGACCGTGCCGGCGCCATGGCAGGCGGAGTAGAGCGCGTCCGGCGAGCCGCCCGCCACGCACAGGTAGGACGACGTCCGGTGGGTGCCGGGCACCAGCACCGCCTGGCCGGTCTCGGCGAAGGTCGTGCCGGCCGGCATCATCTCGGCCGGGTAGGCGCGGCACGAGTTGTGCCGGTGCACCACGGCCGGCTTGCCGTCGACCTCCTCCTCGTAGATCGAGTTGTGCGGGGAGTCCACCACCAGCTGCCCGGGCGTGCCGCCGAAGACGTCGGCCGCGATGCGGCGCAGGGCCGCGTAGTTGGCGATCCGGAAGGCGAATCCGTAGTTCATCGCCGCGGCGTTGGCGAGCATCAGCCGGCGGCCCTCGTCGCTGTCGAGCGGCACCGGGGGGCAGCCGCCGGCGAAGTACAGCCGGTACCGCTGCCGCAGCTGATCCAGCGACCGGGCCGTCATGCCGTGGTAGAGCGGCTTGACCACCGACATCGCCGCGCGGATCTGCCGGGGATTGTGCTGCCTGCGGCCGAACATCGCGCCGATCGCCCCGGGCAGCACGCCGCCGCCTGAGTGGTACTGCAGGGTCAGCTGCCCCTGGGCCACGCCGAGCTTCGCCGCGGTCTGCGGATCGAAGACCTCTTCGACCTCCTGCATCTCGACGAAGTGATTGCTCGGGCCGACCGTGCCGAACCTGAGCCGCGCGAGGTGCAGCACCAGCCGGGGCAGCTCGCGGCGCAGCCGGTCGGCGCCGCCCCAGCGGTCGAGATCGATAGTCCCCGACTCCTCGACCCGCTCGAGGATCGACTCCTCGGCGCCGAACCGGTCGACGGCGAAGGCGCCGCCCTCGATCGCGCAGCGGAGCACGTCGCGGGCCGACAGTTCCGGGCGGCGCGGCGGCGGGTAGGGGTAGCGCTCGCGGACGCGCCGGTAGAACTCCTCGAGCCCGGCCCGCCCCGGGCGCTCGGAGTCCAGCGCGATGAGAGCCATGCCGCAGTTCACGGACGCGCTCGTCAGCGTGGGCCGGATCGAATTGCGGGTCGCCACCGCCACCGAGGAAGGCAATTCCATGTTGGACTTGTGGTGGAAGTCGGGCAGGACGACCGGGGGTGCCGCCAGGTCGGCGCCCCCGATGGTGGCGCGCAGGTCCGCCAGCGCGGACTCGGACGCGGGCATCTCCGCGTTGTCGAACACCCGAGGGGCAGGCAGGTCAGCCCCCTGCGCATCCCGGGCGATAAGCGTGACATCCATGGAAACCTCCGGGATCGGTTAAGCCGGCTGGGCGACCGCGACGGGCGGCCGGGCCCTCCGGCCCGGGCTGCTGTCATAGGCCGCCTCGAGGACGGTGGCAAGTGAGGAAGAAGAGAACTTATCGGCGATCAGCAACCGGCCCGCCATGGCCATCCGGGCCGCGTCGGCGGGCTCGTCCAGCAGGTAGTTGATCGCCCCCGCGAGCTGGCGCGGCCGTTCCGGGCTCACCAGCAGCCCGGTTTCTCCGGGCAGGACCACATCGGGCACGGCGTTCACCGCGGTGGCCACCACCGGCAGGCCTGCGGTCATGGCCTCGGCCACCGCGCACGGCAGGCCCTCATACCGGCTGGCCATCGCGAAGACGTCCAGCCCGGGCAGCAACTCGGGCACGTCGTCGCGGTGCCCGGCGCACAGGAATCGGCCGTGCAACCCCCGGCGGGCGGCGCGTGCCTCCATCTCCCGGCGCATGGGCCCGTCGCCGATCCAGATCGCGTACACGTCGTCGCGGCCGAGCCCGGCGATAGCGTCGACGAAGGTCTCGGGGGCTTTCTGGTAGTCGATCCGGCCCACGGTCCCGACCACCTTGCAGCCGACTGGCACCCCCAGCTTGCTGCGTGCTGTGGCCCGCGCCGCAGGTCCGGCCGGTCCGGCCGACTGCTCGATCGCCGGGTTGATGACCCGGATCCGCTCCGGCACCGCGATGCCACGGCGGACGGCCTCGGCCGCCACCGCACCGCCGACGGCCAGGAAGATGTCGGTCCGCCGGGCCAGATAGCGCTCGATGCCGATGTAAGCCGTGCGCCGGGGCCAGGACTGGAACTCGTGGAACGGGAAGCCGTGGAACGTGTGCACCACCCGGGGTGTCCCGGCCCGCTCCGCCGCGAGGCGGCCAAGCGCGCCCGCCTTCGCACTGTGGGTATGGATCACCTCGTAGCCGCCCTGGGCCAGTAGCCCGGTGAGCTGGCGCAGAGCGCGGCGGTCGTTGCCCGGCGATATGGGGGAGACCAGCTCCGGCACGCTGATCACCTGCAGGCCGGCGGCCGCGGCACGTGCGAGCATGCCGTCGCCGCTGCCGTCGGAGTCCGCGCCAGCGCCGCAGTCACCCGCGACGATGGTCACCTCGTACCGCTCCGGATCCAGTGCCTGCGCCCCGCGCAGTGCCACCCCGCCCGCGCCTGCCTGCAGGCGGGTGATCACGACGGCGACCGACCGCCGGCTCACCGGGCACCGGCCAGGCTGAGCAGGTCCCCGATGGCGGCGGGCGAGCCGTGGGCCATCCGCACCTCGAAGCAGGGCAGCCGGTCGGCGAGAGCGACGGCGATGCCGTGCACGTCCGGGTGCGGAGGGCCGATCCCCGTCGCCAGCGCGAGGGTTCCGGCGAAGGCCCAGTACCGCCGCAGCTCACCAGCCATGTAGGTGCCCGCCACCAGCTCGCGGGCTGCCTCAGCCGACGACAGCGGCCCGGCGGACGCCCGCGACCCGTTCGCCCGGCGGAGCACGACGAGCCGGTCGGGCTCCAGGCTCGGCACCCGGCTCGGCAGCGCGTATTCGCTGCGGCCGTGCGTCCCGGCGGCCCGTCCTCGGCCGCCGTCCACCCTGAGCGGTTCCACGACGCCATAGGCATGGCGTGCATCACACGCGCAGAGGTTGTCGGCGGTCGCTCTCTCACCGCGCTTCAGCCCGGCGGCCAGCATGGTCGACTTTCCGACCCCGCCCGGGCCCGCGATCATCGTCACACCGCTGGCGCCGGCGGTCACCGACACGTGCAGCGGCACCCGACCGCGTACCGACGCCCACCACAGCGCGGGGTAGTGCAGCAGGGTCTGCGCCGCCAGCAGCCTGAACCGCGCACCGAGCAGCGTGTTGGCGGCCCGGGTACGCGGCACGGGACGGTAGCGGGCCGCGACGTGCAGCACCGATCCGCGTGGCTCCACCTGGAGATCGAAACCAGACGAGCAAGCGTCCTCGATGAGGGCACGAGGCGGTGCGGCCCACGCACCGCGCCCGACCAGCTCCCATCCGTCACGGTCGAATGGCCCGCGGTCCGCCTGAACCTGGAGCCGCACGGTCTCGCCAGGCCCGGCCGTCTCGGCGAGCTCTCCGGCCGCGGCCCCCGCGAGGAGGGCCGACAGCCATGCGACATCGCAGTCGACGACCACCTGTTCGCCTGCTGTCGTCACCGCCCGCATCAGAAGCCGTCCGGGTAGGGCGCGCCGATGCTTACCAGCGTTTCCTTGCGGTCCGAGGGCACGTATTCCGGTACGAGCCGCTGGAACAGCTCTTTGACGAGGACCGAGTCGCCGTCGTCCGCCGCGGCGTAGAGCCGTTCGAGAAGCAGCGGAAAATCCTCTGGTGGCTCGGTGCGGCGGGTCGCCCAGATCTTCGGATGCGCGCTCGGCACCCGCTCCTCAGCGTCCGAGAACACCTTCTCGGCGAGCTTTTCGCCTGGCCGCAGGCCCGTATAGCGGATCTCGACATTCGGCAGCTTCAGCTGCTCGGCATAGTTGCGGACCAGGTCCACGATCTGCACCGGCTCGCCCATGTCGAGCACGAATGTCTCGGCGTATTCCGCCATGGCCGCCGCCTCGAGCACCAGGCCCACGGCTTCCTCGACCGTCATGAAGAAGCGGGACACATCCGGGTGGGTCACGGTGACCGGCTCGGCCTTGGCTATCTGGTTGGCCAGGACGGACAGGAACGACCCCCGGCTGCCCAGCACGTTGCCGAACCGGACGGAGGCTAGCGTCACCGGGCCGCCCGCCGCACGCTGGACGACCAGTTCGGCCAGCCGCTTGCTGGCGCCGAGCACCGAGACCGGATCGGCCGCCTTGTCGGTGGAGATGAGGACGAAACGGCTGGCGCCGTGCCTGATCGCCGCCTCGAGCACATTCTGGGTGCCGTTCACATTGGATTTCACGGCCTCGCACGGGTGACGTTCCAGCAGCGGCAGGTGCTTGTGCGCGGCCGCGTGAAAGACCAGGTCAGGCTGGACGGTGGCGAAGATCTGGTCGATCCTGCGCTCGTCGCGGATGTCGGCGATGACGATCTCGTCGGCGTCGAGCAGCCCGTTGCCCATGATCTCCAGCTGGAGCCCGTGGAGGTTGGACTCGTCATGGTCCAGCAGGTAGAGCACCTCGGGCCCGAAACCCTGGATCTGGCGGCAGAGCTCGCTGCCGATCGAACCGCCCGCCCCGGTGACCAGGACTCGCCGGCCGGAGATCAGCGCGCCCGTCTTCTCGCTCACCACGTGCAGCTCGCGGCGGCCGAGCAGATCCCCGACCCTGATCTGGCGCAGATCGGACAGGCGCGCATCACGTTCGACCGCGGCCAAAAACGACGGCAGGAACCGGACGTGCAGCCCGCAGCCCCGCGCCGTCTCGATGATCTCCGCGACCCGCTGGGCCGGCAGGGACGGGATCGCGACCACGCAGGCGTCCGCCCTCCTGGCTCGTGCCACGTCAGCCAGCGCCGATATGGGGCCGAATACGGGTAGCCCGACGGCACGTCCGAGGCCGCGGGCGTCATCGAGAAAGCCGATCGGGACGAGCCCGTAGCTGGGACTGCGTCGCAGTGCGCGGACCAGTGTTCGTCCTGCCTCGCCCGCCCCGACCACGAGCGTGTTCAGTCCGCCTCTACGGCTGCGCGACCGCGAACCCGGCAAGTTCAGCATCTTTCCCTCCTTCATTCGAAGTGCCATTACGGGCTGCGGTAACGGAACTGACGACTTCACGCAGCGCCTCGGCGACCCGGGTAACGTCCGTGTCGGCGAGCGTTGGGTACATGGGCAACGACAGAACCTCCTGCCCAACCTGGTCGGTGACCGGCACCGAGCGGCACTCCTCCGGTCCGAGGATCCGGCCGTACGCGGAAAGCTGGTGCACCGGGATGAAGTGGACCGAGGTGCCGATTCCGCGGCTGGTCAGCGCGTCGATCACGGCATCGCGGGAAATGCCGCATGCTGATGTCACCCGCACCTGGTAGAGATGCCAGGCGTGCCGGCCGTTGGCGGGCCGGACCGGAAGGCCGAGCCCCGGCAAGCCAGCCAGTGCCGCGTCGTACCCGGCGGCCAGCTCCGTCCGGCGCTCCTGCCATCGGGGCAGCATGGTGAGCTGGGCCAGGCCGATCGCTGCCTGGATATCGGTGATGTTCGCCTTGAGGCCGGGCTCGGCGACGTCATAGCGCCAGCTGCCACCGGGCAGGTAGCGCCGCCACGCATCGCGGCTGAGGCCGTGCAACCGGATCGTACGCACGTACCCGGCTAGTTCGTCGTCGTCGGTGGCTATCGCGCCGCCCTCGCCGATCGGGAGGTTCTTCGTGGCATAGAAGCTGAAGCACGCCGCACGGGAGGCACCGCCGCCCAGCCTGGTCCCGTGCAGCTCGGCGCCGAGTCCATGCGCGGCGTCCTCGATCACGGCGCTGACCGGCAGGCCAGCGGCGGCGGCTAGTTCCGGCACGTCGGCAGGATGACCGGCCATGTGCTGGACGATCATGGCCGCCGGCCGGCCCGCGCGGCGGGCTGCCTGAGCCACCGTGGCCGGGGTCGGCAACAAGGTATCCGCGTCTACGTCGACCAAGACCGGCCGCAGGCCAGCCTGCACGATCGGGGCGACCGCGCCGCAGAAGGTCAGGCTCGGCGTGAGCACGGCGGCGCCGGGGCCGAGGTGCAGCGCCCGGAGCGCGATCTCGATCGCCGCCGTGCAGGACGCCACCGCGATCACGTGACGGGCGCCCAGGTACCGCGCGAGCGCCTGCTCGAACTCAGCGGTCCGGGGCCCCATCGTGATCCAGCCGGAACGGAGCACCTCCAGCGCAGCCTCCTGGGCCTCGGGAACGATCTCCGCCTTGGCGAACGGCACCGCATCAGTCGGCGGCGTCACCGGCCCAGCCGCCTCAGCCAGCCGCGCCGCGCGCGCGGGACGCCGACGACTCCGAGAATCGGCCAGCCGGACGAGGTGCCGAGGTCATCGAGGGCCATCACGCCGGTCACGCGCGAGACCGGGCCGGAGATGACCACCAGGCCAACGCTGCTCAGCGCGCCCAGATGCTTGATCTGGGACATCGGGTAGACGTGCAGCGTCTGCTGGTCAGCGATCAACTGGCGGCCCTTGACCTTGACGGAACCGAGAACCAGGGTCGGGTCATGGTCATCATCGGCTCCGTCCGCGTAGGCGGTCAGGGGCTCCCGCGGCGGCCTGAGGCTGATCTCGAGACTGTGCGCCAGGTCGGACAGTTCGTACTGCCCGTTCACGTCGATGAGCGCGATGGTCGAGACGTCGGCATGGTTGGCTGCGAGCCGGAGCCGTACCGCCAGGTTCTCCAGGTTCGGCGTCTGCGCGCCGCGGACCTCGGGGGCCTTCAGCTGACCGAGCGTCGGCGCGCCCAGCCGGCGGCTGACCCGCCGCGCGCCGGGCACGGTCGGCCGGATCGTCTCCGCGACCGAAGCGATTAGCACCCCGACGACCAAGCCGAGGACCCCGGCGAGGCCGAGCTTCTGCGCCAGCGCCTTCGATTGCGGCGCCTGCGGCACGACTGGCTGGTCGAGCACCGACGCCAGTCCCTGCGTGCTCGCCTGGATCAGCAGCCGGCTCCGGTCGCCGCTGAAGTTGGCGATGACCTGATTGAGCCCGGCCAGCTTGGACTGGAGCTGCTCG
>Ga0207700_10001621_pt1 | contig 12784 bp, 12 predicted proteins | sample LARL82metaG_FD_184348 | JGI IMG/M metagenome (GOLD analysis project Ga0207700, IMG submission 184348) | Corn, switchgrass and miscanthus rhizosphere microbial communities from Kellogg Biological Station, Michigan, USA - LAR L8-2 metaG... | ecosystem: Host-associated > Plants > Roots >...
ATGGAATGAGCATAAAAAAGTTCAAAACCGATTCAAATGGCTTGGGAGAGGTCACGCTGAACCGCTCGATTTCGAACTTTTTTATGCTCATTCCATCCTCTCAACAGTGCATTACGCTCCGATACGTTCCTGCTGTGGAGGTTTCTGCGTCATGGGAGCCAGCTGCGCCCTCCGGTCGTTCAAGAAGAGCCTCAAATGTTCCAGGAACATCTCTGCATGCTGGTATTGGGCTCCGTGGCTCGAGTCTGAGTACACGATCAATTGAGCGTTTGGCAGGTGCTCCGCGAGGATGAGAGCATTGACCGGCGCAACCACAACGTCTCTGTTGCCGTGAACTATCAGCGTCGGATGGGCAATGTTCTTGAGCCTGGAGTAGCGTCCGGTCGCGGGTATGCTTCCCCACTCTCTGATTGCAGCGAGCTGTGCGACGGCCGAGTTCCTGGAGACAGGAAGGTCACGATCCTTCTCGCGCCATGCAAGCCGCCTCACATAGTCGCGACCGGCTGCTTGGCTCGCTCCAGATGGTGAGAAGAATGCGCCTAACAAAAACGCAACCGGATCCGCCTGTTCCTCCGGCGACAGTTCGGTGAAGGTCATACCTTCACCACCTCTGGGCCCTGTGCCTACCAAAATCAAACGCTCGACGACGTCAGGGCGTTCCAGGGCCAACTGCTGCGCAATCATTCCACCAAGGGAGAACCCTACTACATCAACGGCCTTCAGACCCAGTGCGCGGCAGAACGCAACGCAATGTTGCGTCATTTCCTCGACCGTACCAGGCGTTTCTCCTCCCGATGCTCCAACGCCCGCATTGTCAAACAAAATCACCTCGTGGTCACGCGCGAGGTTGTTGGTTACGTTTGGGTCCCACGCGTCCATGTTGGAGTTGAAATACCCCAGAAAGAGCAGCGGAATGGTTCCTGCCTTGCCGAAACGTCGATAGGCATAACGAACTCCATCGGCCTCAACAAATTCTGTTGGGACGGTTTCGTGTGTATAACTCATACTCTTCTCTCCATACCCTGCCCGCTGATCTGTTGCAATGCTGTCATCCAGTTCTCGACGTGATAGGCGGACGCCAACTTGCCGTTCCGTACCGTGAACACGTCGATCGCCATCGTCTTGAAGCCCTTGCCAGTCGATTTCGCTCCCCAGAAGTCTCCGGTGGGGGTTCCCGTGGCTTCCCCGCGCACCACGATTTGATCCCTGAAAACCTGGATATTCTGGACTGTCCAGCGCAGGTCCGGTACCGATGCACCGATGTTCTTGAACACGTCCGCGAGCTGATCGCGCGAGAGGTACTCCTCATTCGTGTGATACGAACGGTAGTCGGGCAGCGTCGCCTCCGCCAGTAAGGCAGAGACATCCTTCTGGGCCGGCTGATTCAGCGCATCGTATAGCGGAGCTGTGATCTTCCGCGCTTCCTCCACCGTCAAAGAAGAAGCGGTTAACCTGGCCGTTGGAGGCTGATCCGGATTGGCAAACGAGCTGCCAATAGCGGGCAGGCCACTTACAGATTCCGCTTTTGTCGGCTCGTCTGCCAAAACGTCCCAGTGTTCCGCCAAGAGCCCGTCTTCCAATCGCAAACGATCGGCAGCGAGCCATGGGCGCGGACTTGCGTGTCCGGTGAATCGCCCATGCAGCATCACATCGTCCCCTTCTGCAAGGATAAGGTGGTTCTCGTAACGCAGCGAGTCCGGCATGGCGCGAACCAAATTGAACAAACCGTCTCGACCGGGTGGAATATGGGCGCTGTGCTGAATGTAATTTGGCGACCAAAACTCCGCGGCTTTCTTGTAATCGCGCTTGTTGAAAAGCGTATCGAATGCCTCAAGAACCAGTGCTTTGCTGTCTTTAGCCGACTTAATGCCCATAGCTCCTCTTGATCCCGCTCAGTTACGCCGCTGTGGATCGTGTTTGCACCGCAGTTGCGGCGGCGCGGATCACTTCAATGACACGTTCGGGTTGGGAGAGCATCGGCACATGGCTGCTCTCAAGCTCATAGGTAGTTGCGCCCATGCGTTTGGCCATGGCCCGCTCCAAGTCCGGATGCACGGTGCGGTCTTGTTTGCCGACGATGTACCAGCTCGGCTTCGACTTCCACGCGGTTCCCCCGACTTTCGCGTCGAACAAGTCGGGCTTCGGGACGCCCTGGGTCGCCCACACGAGCTTCTGCTCCTGCTCCGGAAGGTCTCCGCAGAAATACTTCGTGCCCTCGGGACGCAGCCAGATACGCCCATCCACGACTTCGATGTGGGAGAAGACGTCTGTCCTCGGAAACTTGGACTGCTGTGTTTGAGATGTCTCATCGGCGTCCGGAGCGAGCGCAGCGATGTAGACGAGCCCCGCAACGCGGTCGTCGGTTCCCGCGCCAGTGATGACGCTTCCACCGTAGGAGTGGCCGACGAGGATAACTGGGCTGCTGACCCGGCCGATCGTTGCTTTTGTCACGGCGACGTCCTCGGCCGTTGTGTTGAGACCGTACTGCGCCGCAATACACTCGTAGCCTTCCGCCTGAAGGGGAACGATCAGTTTGCTGAAGCACGAGCCATCAGCCCAGAGCCCGTGGCAGAACACGATGCTGGGTTTAGTTTCTGTAGATTTCGATTTCATATCTTCTCCTTTTTTGATTTCAACTACACCGCCTATGCTGTGGGCCGCCGCAAGGTGACTACGTCTCGAATAGCGTGCCCAGCACCGCGGGCCACCGATTCTCAAAGTCGACTTTCCGTTGTAGTCCGCGATCCAACAAAACTTGTATTCGCTGCTGCGCTTCAGGCCACGTCAGCGCCGTCTGAAAGGAGGTGAGGGCGTCGAGGAGCCGGCCGGCGGATGGCAACGAGACCTGGTTAATGAGATTCTTCGCCGCCGCGATGGCACGCCGGTCGAAAGAGGCGATCCGGCGCGCGAGCGCGTCGACGAAGCTGTCTAGCTCCGCATCCGGAAGCGCGCGGTTGACGTATCCATATCGTTCTGCGGTATTGCCGTCAAAATCGTTCGCGGCGAGAACGATTTCGAGCGCCCGACCCCGGCCGACCAGATGTGGAAGGCGTTCCGCACCGCCGCCGCCGGGATGCAATCCCACCCCAACTTCTGGTTGGCCCAGTCGCGTGTTCTCGCGCGACGCGAAGCGCATGTCGCAGGCGAGGACGAACTCGCTGCTCACGCCCCGGACACAGCCTCGGATCTTCGCAATGCTGACCACCGGCGACTTGGTGAGACGGACGAACGTGTCCATCAGGATCGGGAGGCCCGAAGCTCCGACGGCAGTCATGATGTTCCCTATCTTGCCGGTCAAATCAAAGTGGGCAAGGTAAAATTCGGGGATCGCGCTTTCGAATACCACGACCCGCAGGCTGGGGCTCAAGTCCATTTGCCCGAGCAGACCCTGCAGGGCTTCGAATATGCTGGCGTCTACGATGTTGAAAGGCGGGTAATCGAACACAACCCTCCAGTACGCAGACGTTTCCTCGATAACCCTCACGTTCGGCGGTGACTTGGCCTTGGACATATTTCGCGCTCCTTGCTTTGATCGCGATGGACTTCCAACAGATCTACGCGCTTCCTTGGAATGATTCGTCGTTGTTAAGGCTCCAGCTGCGCTTTCGGTCCGCTTCGCTCCTGCAGCATCCATTCCCTGATGTATGGCGAACAGTGCAGGATGAAGACACCTGCCGACTCACACGCGTTGAGAAAACGAACACCTTCGATATCCACGAGATCGATTTCCTCCAGATCCAGCGTGACGCGAGGTCCGCCAACTTCGACCTCCGACTTCAGCTGATCAAGGTGCTCAGACCGAAGCTGCCCGCTCAGGCAAATTCGTATCCCGCGCTCGCCAGCAACTTGTCTGATCTTCAGCATCATGGATCTCTGTTCTGAAGAACAGATTGACGTTGCAATAATCAGGCCATTCCCAATCCCTTGAATGAATGGAAGTTAGGGTTTGGGGCAGTCCTTAAATTTCAGGAATTCCTGCCGGATGAGGAAATTGCAGTCTATGGGGCAAGTCTCAGCAGACAAATCAGTCAGCGTGTGCAGTCTTGAATCGATATTTGTTAATCTTCAAGCGCTTGATTTTGGAATCGAGGGTCCGTGCCGGCAAACCGAGTTTAGCTGCCGCACCTGCGGGCCCGGAAATTCGGCCCTGGCTTTCGGCCAATGCGGCTTCAATCATTTCCTTTTCCTGCCTCACGAGGGCGATATCGAGCGCCCGGGCCCGCACCGTGCCTTGGACCGGCTCCCACTTCAGCCATGTCTCGTCGACAATCAAGGTGTCATCGTCGCTGAGAATCACAGCGCGCTCGATTATGTTTTGTAGTTCACGAACATTCCCTGGCCAGCCATATGCCTGGAACACTTTTAGGAATTTCTTGTCGATAGCTCTGAACTTCTTTCCCGCCCTCTTGCCAAAGCGATCGATGAAGTACTCGACCAGCAAGGGAATATCAGCCACTCGTTCGCGTAACGGCGGCATCTGGATAGGCACGACATTCAACCGGTACAGCAGGTCCTGGCGGAACTTGCCTTCGGTGACAAGCGCGCTCAAGTCGCGATGCGTGGCTGCTACCACTCTCACGTCGACCGGAATTGGCCGGCTGCTGCCAACGCGTTCGATCTCACGTTCTTGCAGAACTCGCAACAGCGCAATCTGGATTTCCGCCGGTAGATCGCCGACTTCGTCGAGAAAGATCGTGCCGCCGTTGGCCGATTCAAAGCGTCCGGTCCGGCGTTGCGTCGCACCCGTAAAAGCCCCTTTTTCGTGACCAAAAAGTTCCGATGCGATCAAAGAAGGGGGGATGGCCGCGCAATTCACGCCGATGAATGCTCGCTCCGCCCGCCTGGATCGCTTGTGAATGGCGCGAGCTATCAGTTCCTTGCCGGTACCAGTTTCGCCTAAAACCAAAATGGTGGAGTCGGAAGCGGCCACCTTATCGATTTGGCGCAGCACCTTACGCAGTGGTTCCGAAGATCCGACAATGTCCTCGAACATTGACGAACGGTCCATCTCTTCGCGCAGCGCCAGGTTTTCATTGCTCATCCGGTATTCGGCCTGCTTGCGATCATTAATGTCCGTGGCCGTGGCGAACCAGTGAACGATGCAGCCTTTCTCATTAAGGACTGGCTTGTAGCGAAACAGAAACCAGCGAAACTGGCCATCTTTGCCGAGCACGCGCTTTTCAATTTCAAAAGGAACTCCCTTGGAAATACCGCTGCGTCGTTCGCTGGTAACTCTGTCAACGTCGTCCGGATGAAGGTCTCTCTTAATTCGCTCCTGAGTACCTGAGCCCCTCATCTCGTCCAGCGTGCGGCCGCTATAGTCAAGCGTGGTCTGGTTGGCTTGCACGAGAGTTCCCTCTGCATCCAGGACGAGAACATGCTGGGGAAGGAAATCTATGAGTTGGCGTAGCTCGCGCTCGTCCTGCCGAAGCTTGCTCTCCGCCTGCTTAAGATCCTCGATGTCAGTCGCGCCCGCGTACCAGCGTACGGCCTTTCCATTTTCGAGCAACGGCATATAGCGGATGAGGAACCACCGATACTTGCCGTCGCGCCCACGTCCGCGCTGCTCATTTTCAAACGGCGCTGTGCCGGCAAGCCCCTTCTGTCGCTCTTCACGCAGCTTCTCAACATCTTCGGGATGAAACACGCGCTCCCGAAAGCCTTCCGCCCGCACTTCATCAAGTGAAAGTCCCGTGTACTCCATCGAGCGGCTATTAGCAAAGATCGCTCTTCCACCTGCGTCGAGTACGACAATCTGTTGTGGAATCAGATCTACGATGCGCCGCAGCTCCTCTTCGTTCTGAAGGAGCGCGGGCCGCGCTTGCTCGAGTTCACGGCCGTTCGTTCCTGCTGGATTTGCGCCTGAGACCATGCCCAACATTCCAGTGACGTTTTCGATTGCCGAGGAAATCTCCACTCGCGCCACTCCCTCCAGCGACTCGACGTCCTGCCTTTCTCAGATTATAGAAGAGGCGCCAAAGACTCAATTCTTACAAGTAATTCTGCGGCCGCAAGATGCAGCGCGGAACTTTTGCAGTTCTTACGAATGAGGGGCTTAACTCTCCTTCATCAGCGCGGCAGTGCGCTTGCCGACTTTCTTTAAGTGCCGCCTCGAGGGCACGAAGCTCGCTGCGGAGCCCTAACGCTGTCGAGTTGGAACCAAACACTCTGGAGTTTGCACGAAATGGACGTTTTGAGGCGGGACGGTTTATTCCGTGTTGCGTAGAATCAGCCCTTTTCGACTTTGGGACACGCTAAACAAGTAATCCGTAACGGCTTTTGTACCCTCCCAAGATGACATTGAACCTCTAAATCGGCAGCAATCGGCGGATAAGGCCAACCAGCCCTCTTGGTGACGGGGACTCGCCGGTACGCAGTCTGTGCAAAAGCGGCACAACAGGGTCGTCTTCGATCCGCCCTTGATGGAGATCGTCTCCGATGACGACGATACTCTCGTGCTCGCTGTAAGGCCGCCAAGCCCCATCGTCAGGCGCGCCGTTGCGGGCGAAGGCTATCCACTGCTCCTGCATCCATGCCGAAATCCGCCTGTCCGCTTCGTCATATCCATCTGCTGTCAGCGTACCGAAAAGATAGCGGAGTTCGGCTGTATGCTTCGCAAGAAAATTAGACTCCTCGCCACCGGGCGACACCCTGTCAAAGCGATAGCAATAGAATCGATGTTGTGAGGTCAGAAGACGTCTTGCCGTGGCCAGTACAGGCTCAGCGAAAACGGCGTCGGTATAAATTCGATCGCATCGACCATAGATGGAACCTCCTTGCTTCGCCAATCGTGCGCGAACGGCCCTGGCTTCGACACCCGCAAGGGCTCTCGACATCGCCCAAAGGATCATCCGGTTGTAAGACAGCATCCCAGGCTTGATGAAATATCGGGCCTCATTGCGTGTAAAACCCAGGACGATCGGCACCGGTTCCAACGGGCGGGCATCGGCGTCCGCTGGCAGGATCACACCATCGTTCACCGGCATCCATGTCAGGTTCGCTGGCGTATGAACTCGCCCTGGCTTTGGAATTACGCCACTATATATGTGGGAGGCCTCCTTGATTGTTTCGGTCGGAAGGAGACGTAGTTCTTCGGCATCGCCTCCGCCCACACGCGCGACGAGCGCCTCGGACGCGGCATAGGTCTTCTCGCCCGCTGGAGACCTGTCGAACGCGAACCGCTCCCCACCGCCGCTTTGAAGGATCGCGCGGTGAAACAGACCCACAGCTGCCGGGGAACTCAGCAGCATACGCACCGCATGACCACCTGCCGATTGGCCGAAGACGGTCACACAGCCGGAGTCGCCCCCAAATTGCCCGATGTTCTCCTGCACCCATCGGAGGGCCGCGATTTGGTCCTGAAGGCCAAAATTGCTGCCCAGTTTCGGGTGCGCCAGATACCCGAATGCGCCAAGCCTGTAGTTGAAACTAACAACGGTAACGCCCAGCTCCGCCAGCTTCGACCCGTCGGTTCCGTCCTCGCACCCCCCTCCACCCAAATAGCCACCGCCGTGAATCCAAACCATAACAGGCTGCCTCGCCTCGGTGTCCAGTGAACGGGTCCAAACATTCAGGTACAGGCAGTCTTCGCTCTGGCTCTTGGCTCGCGTCTGAAACACCGGGCCGGCAGTCTGAGGACATATTGGGCCGAAGTCTTGAGCCTTCCTGACGTCCGTCCATTCAGCCACGGGGACGGGCGGTCTCCAACGGCGTTCACCGACGGGAGGCTCGGCATATGGCACGCCAAGGAATTTGAAAATCTCACCCTCGCTGAAACCCTCGAGCAGGCCTTGCTTTGTCCGAACCGCGTATTCCATGAGCCATTCTACAGTCCAACTTCGTTGTCGAGATCAGGCGTTAGCGCAAGTTTGGGCCGTGTGTTCGCCCTTTAGCCAAGGTCAATGAGTGTAATGGCGATGTTTTCACTAAACCTACGGTCTCCGGTTCTGTCGTTCTGTACGCACACGTTAGCGCTTGGCAACGCGCATCACGCGCAGTGCTGCGCAGAATGAAGGCCCGCATCAGGATCTCGCTCAGCTCCGCATCCGTCTGTACTAACGCGAGCAGGCTTTCGCGTGCAATTTGCACGACTTCTGAATCTTGGCGAGCGCGAACACGCGCGAAAGCACGGCGGCCTGAAAGAGTGTTGATTTCGCCAGTGCACCGTCCTGGCCCAATTACGCGGAGCAATGTCTCCTGCGTAAACGAAGGCCGAACGATCTCGAGTTCGCCCAATGTGACCACGAAGATTGGTATTTCTCTGTCTCCGAGGTCTACCAGCACTTCGCCGGCACGAACCGAACGAGGCGTTCCGTGAGAAATGAGACGCCGCATTTGCGCATCAGTCAACGCTGGAAAAATCTGTTCGAGACGTGAGGCAGTCAGCGGAAGTGGAGTTATCGATTCTGACGTAGGACCTTTCCTCTGAGACAGTTAAATTCAAGCCTTTTCTTCGAAAACTACGCTCACCAGTATCGAGACCGCCAGTGAAAGCGTCCCAGAGGGATTTAACATTGCCGGGGCTCCAGCATCTCTCTCGCCAAGGACCCAAACCCCGAGTTTACTATCAAAATTCGGTCCAATCAGGACGGCTTGAACAGGATTCCATATTTGATGGCAAGAAAGCGCTGGAGAGGCGGGGGCAAGCAGCTTGCAAGTTCCTGCCAAGTGAGGACCTTGCATCTAGTCCGAAGGTCGGTGGACAGCACGCATCTCATCACTCTGTAATACTGTTCGAGCAAGTCCGGCCGTCGCACATCGAGCAAGACACAGAATTGCAGGTTCAATGCATATGCAGCGAGTACATTTCGCAGAAGCTGATAAGACACATAAACGTGGCCTCTACGCGGCAATTGTGAGCAATCAAAAACGTCGTCGAAGTCGCGATATTTTTCAACCGCAGTGGGATCTTGAGTTCGGAAATCCGCTTCGGTCAGCTTCGCTTCAAACAGGATACTGCCGAGCTTCATATCAACTTCGGTTCGTTCTTTTCCTCCACTGAACAACGGGACATGTGGTCTGAATCCAAACTCAGGGACGTCCCCCATCTCGGTGCCTAGCAAGAGGCTGACTTCACGTCTTTTGGTTGCTCCGGGGTAGCAGAATATGTTCATCAACAAAGCATCGGAACTCATTGATGAATCCAGTTCTCGCCAGACGTATTCGACTGCGGGCAGTGCATGTTTGGCTTGGCTGTGGACCTTTTGAAGCCGTCGGCGCCATTCGGGTCGGCGCACAATTGCCCGATAGCTGGGGGAGATGAAATTGCCGTGTCTTCGACCGCAGACTGACGGGTGATAAACAATTACCGGCGGTTCACCGTAGCTGGTTACGTGCGGACATTTGTGCAGCGCGGCATATGAGGCGTTCCGAGCACACAACTCTTGGCGAAGAAGGGAACCATATTGGCTGGGAGCGAGCATTATGAAGATCCTGCGTCGCGGCCGAAGTCGCTTTGCATCCGCGCGTAAATTCTCTTCGCGAGCTGAATTGCATCCGCTATTCGGCTGACCACTCGAGGCGAGTTATCCCACGCTCCTCGCTCGCCAGGCGCACCGCAGCGATGAAGCAAGCCCCGAGATACACAATCCTTCTGGCTCTCAGGAGGGAGTTGCCTACTCTTGCGGGCTCGCTGGTGAAGGGCAAGCAGGTTAGGTGCTCAGCATCTTTTCCGATGTATACCAAGTAAATCCTTCATTAGGAGGCAAGTGAAGTCAGCCGACAAACAATTTGCCCTGGGGATTGAGGTGTTGTCCGCGATTCGGGCTCGGTTCCAAGCGGCGAAAGATAGATAGGCCCTGATATTCGAGCTTTCAGGGCGAGTATTGTGAGGAGTTGCGAACAACGCTGTTAAGCTACCAAGACAACCGTTCCCGATACCCGGCTAACGCAGGGTAGAACATATCCAGCCTTTTTTTGCTCAGGCGTCAACCCGGCTTCTACGTCCATTTGAACTGTGCCGCTTAGAACTCGCGTAGCGCACGTGCCGCACAGCCCCTGACGACAATCATATGGAATTTGCACATCATTTCGTTCTGCTACGTCGAGCAGAGTGCTTGCGGCTGACGCCTGGCAAACCTTCTCCGAGTGCATGAACACGACGGTTTCAGCCGAGGGAGCTTGCTGTGTTTGAAACTCCGTGGACCGTGTACTCTCGCCAAAACTCTCTTGGAGAATCTGGTCCTGGTTTACGCCGAGAGCCAACAGAATCTGGCGTGCATTGTTCATGAATCCCTGAGGACCGCAAAGAAAGAAAGTAAGTGAAATCGGATCGCTAACGTGTCGGACGACAAATTCCTCAGACAGGTGGCCAGTGTGCCCCTCCCAGGTTGGATCCGGCCGCGAAAGGCACACCTCATATTTGAAGTTGGGGAGCGCCGTTGCAAGTCTCGCCAGTTCTTTTTGGAAAATGATGTCCGCAGCGGTGCGCACACAGTACACCAGCCTGACCGGAGTAGCCAGGTTGAGATCTTCGATATAGCGCAGCATCGAAGTCATTGGTGTGATCCCGCTTCCGGCTGCAATAAGAACTATGCTCTTGTGGAGTGTCTCGTCAAAGTAAAACCGGCCGTGCGGTCCGCTTGCTTCCACCAAAAGACCCGGCTTGGCTCGATCATTGAGAAAAGCAGATATACATCCATTTTCCATGCGCTTGGGCGTGATCTCCACGTAGTTCTTGTGAATCGGCGAGGAGGAAATGGTGTAAGACCGCGTCATTCGGTGGCCATCAACTGCCCATTTAAAGGTCAGGAATTGCCCTGGCCTGGCACAAAACCGTCTTTCCTTTGGAATCTGGAAGCGTAACGTTTTCGTATCATGCGTTTGCTGCTCGATCTGAGCCAACAAAAGATTCATTGGGTTCTTCACGTTTTCGAGGTTGGTTAATCCGGTTGACCGGACAGGAATTTTCGGGGTAGGCGATGTCTCCATGGATGCGCGCGCCTGTTTTCTTCTCTTAAACACCAAGGCGCCTCGGGCCAGGCACACGGCAAGAAGCAAGCCGGTCGCGAGCCGTAGTCCGAGGCTTCCCGGGCTCACGGAACGAAGAATTTCCGAGAATGCGGGGATGGTCACCAGCAAGAACGAAACCATGAAAATGGTTGCTCCCACTGCTTTCAGCGAAGAATGGCTGTGCCTGTAGCGGCGCGCGATCAATATTTTCAACAAGAGCAAAGGCACCAGGACGAGCGCAAGCACAATATGCAGAACCAGGTGCGCCGGCAGATGACCTGTTATCCCCGAACCAGCAAGTCTCTGACTCATGTCGTAGGTCATGATGCAGAACAGGATCACGAACAGGTACCCGCCCACCCTGTGAGCAGTGATCAGGCGGGTTCTTGTTGCTCCGTTGCGCGCGGGATGGGAAGCCTCCAGCATCACCACCACGTTGGCGGCGGCCAGCGCGACAAAGACGGTACCCGCCACAATAGCGGACGTATTTGACATGGCGTCCATCCTCCTGAGCCGAGCACGCGATGCCGATGGCCTCACTGGTTTTTCATATACCCAGTGCGCTTCGACAGTCGCAGCTTCGTGCGCTGTTGGTGTTAACAGTATCCGGCAAGATTTATTCCAGAAGTGGAGCGACGTTCAACATACCGTTTGATAAAAAACGAGCAATCTTCCTTGAGAGGAGGAGGATTGCTCGTAAGTGCCACATGAGGAGAGAAGCTGCAGTAATAATCTATTTCGTGTAACTTTATTCCATCGCGTCGTGTCACTTTATTCCACCGCGGCATTAGTTATGACGAGAAACCAAGGAATCGGCGCCTCGATTGTCGCGGGCGTTGAGCTATGCAGACACGGCAGAGTTGTGCGGCATATGATTTCTTGCTGTCCCTATCCAGAGCGCCGAAACACCCGCGCTCTGGATAAACAAATCAAGTTGCTCTACGGAAGCACGTACCGTATGTTGGCCCAAGCCATGCTGCTACGAGCGTTTTTGGGAGTGCTGGCCGCCACAACCCAGGGTGAGCGAGTTAGATAGCTGAACTGGGTCATCAGTTGCAGCGCTCCGTATTGCGGGTTCTTCCAAAAAGTTGTGACCCAATCCAGGGTAGGTTCCTGAATGGAGCGATTGGCGGCATTGCTGGAGCCCGGGCCGCCGTAGCCTGCGAAGGTATTTGGTTTTGCACCGGAGCTGGTATCCAAGAAAAAGTTTCGCTGAAAGTAATCTGCGCCGTAATACGCGGAGATGAGCGTTTTCGTGTTTATCTGCCATTCAAATCCGCCGACGCCCGATTCCGCATGTACCAATGACAGGGTCCCGTCCGGACGCAGGACCGCATCTGGTCCACTTCCAAAAATATAGCGTCCGCCACCGTCGCTAAAGAAAGAGGTAAGGAAGAGACGAAAGTTCTTGACCACTTCCAGATTCATATTGAGCGAACCGCCACCGCCAGTCAGGCTATTTGTCGCGACGCCGAGCCCAGGCACGACTCTCAACCGGGTTACAAGGCCAACGGCTTCCACATGGAAATGCTTGCCGCCGAAGTCGGTGTCATAAGCGATTTTCGGGATGATGTCCGGCATTGCATTTGGTGTCGTCGTCTGATTGGCGATGTCAAACTGCGAAGTCACAGCCGCGTTATTGAACGCTGCCGGGAAGCTGACTTGGCCGGCCTGGCCTGCAAATTGATCGGGATTCTCCAAGGCAACCCCCATGCCCCAATGATCGTTTGCATGAAAGAGGACGCGCACCTGGGGAGCCCGGGTCCAAGTCAATCCCAACTGATAGTTGGCATCCACATTCTGGCTGTAAAAGACGTCGGCAGGCATCGCTGAC
>Ga0207700_10001623_pt1 | contig 12780 bp, 13 predicted proteins | sample LARL82metaG_FD_184348 | JGI IMG/M metagenome (GOLD analysis project Ga0207700, IMG submission 184348) | Corn, switchgrass and miscanthus rhizosphere microbial communities from Kellogg Biological Station, Michigan, USA - LAR L8-2 metaG... | ecosystem: Host-associated > Plants > Roots >...
TGTGCGCGTGAACCCGGCCGTAACGCCGAAGTCCTGCTTGTGCGCCCAATCGAAGGGCGTAACCGAGGCGCGCGGAGAATCGAGCGTGATCGGATAGACCAGCGGCAGATTTTGCAGAGTGCCGGGAAGATTCTGGCGCTGGGAGTCGCCGAGGATGTTGAGATACCCGGTCCACTCGGGGCTTCGGTAGCTCAGATTGCCGACGGCATTCTGCTGGGTCATCTGACTGTTCTGGCGATAGCCTTGCGACGTCGCCGCGTTGGCGTATATGGCTGACGACCAAGGCCCCGACGTGGCGCTGGCCGATACACGGCCTTCCCCGAAGCCGTAAGACCCGACAGCGCCCTCGACGCGGCCGGAGAACGGCGCCCCCGAGGCTGTCTTGGTGACAATATTGATGACGCCGCCGATGGCGCCGTCGCCATAGAGAACCGTGCCGCTCATGCCGCGGGTGATTTCGACTCTTTCGATGCTGTTGATCGGGATCTGCGAGAAGTCGAAGCCCTGAAGGTCGAAATCCTGATAGCGCCGTCCGTTCACCAGCACGAGCACATTTGATTGCGCGAATGCGCCGAAGCCGCGCACGTCGACCATATCATTGACGCCGGTCGGGCTGCCGGTGACGTGCGTGACCTGGACGCCGACCTGCTGCGCCAGAATATCCGGCAAGGACTGCGACGGAGAGCGCTCGATGTCCTGCGAGGTGATCACGCTTGTCGATGCGCCGACAATGCCCGTCGTACCGATGCGGCTCCAGGACACATCGATTGGCGGCAAAACCACCGCGTTGTTTTGCGCGGCCGCATTGCTTGCAAAGAAAGCCGCAAGCGCCAGCGCAGCGCCATGGCGGCGTAATGTAAGTCCCATAACTCACGTTCCTTCGTTTGCGTTCGCACATTGGCGAACGCATCGGTGAAGACCAAGTCCGATGCGAAGGGCACACTGATCCGTCAAACGACGGACTTCATGTGCGGAATGTCGTGGGAGACTTTGCTCTCACGGCCTTCGCCCCGGCATTGCCGTCACCGCTGCGAAAGACCGCTCCGTATGGACGCCCCGTCCACCGGTTGGGTGACTGTGCTGGCAGGTCTCCTGGCTCGCGGGTCGTTGCCTCGTCGGTCCGGCCTTCCCAGTTTCCCAGTGGCCGTGTTGGACCTGAGGCTCGCCGCTCACAGTTGCGGGGGCAGCCACGGATTTCTGCAAATTCGAAGGCGCGAATTTGTAGGGTCCGTGTTCCCTCTTTCGTCCCCGGAATCACCCGGGGAACCAGCACGGTAAAATGTTCTCTTGAACGTGTGGGCAAGTCAAGCCACGCGCCTGGCGGGCTATCGTATGGCCCCGTTTCACGATCATGTTATTCTTGTGTGTCAGGGACTACACGCCAATCACGGATTGTTTTTTCCCTATCCGCCGGCTTTGCCGTATTCTGAGGCCAGTTTTTGCAGGAGATCGCCAATGACCTTGATCCAGGCCCTTCGCCGCGCCGGCGTGCTCGCCGCCGCCGCGTTGCTCGTGACCGCCGTCAGCATGAAGCCGGTGACCGTCTATGCAATGGGCACTGACAGTCCGCCTCCGGCCGACGATGGCAGCAAGAAGAAAAAGAAAAAGAAGGACAGCGGCGTCATCGAGCAACAGCAACAGCAGCAGGCCCAGGAAAAGTTCCTGCGCGACTATCGCGAAGCTCGCCAGCTCATTCTTGACGGCAAGTACGAAGCCGGCATCGCGGCGATGCATGCGCTTGGCCACGATGAGCATCCCGATGTCGCCAACTACATCGGCTACGCCAACCGCAAGATGGGCGACTACGAGCAGTCGAAGATCTGGTACGAAGCCGCGCTGAAGGCCGACCCGAACCATGTTCGCACCTGGTCGTACTACGGCATGTGGCAGATGGAGCAAGGCAATCGGCTGAAGGCGCTGGAAGATCTGCAGAAGGTTCAGCTGATCTGTGGCAACGACACCTGCGAAGAGTATCGCCAGCTGAAAGCCGTCATCGACGGCACGGCGTCGTACTGACGCAGCCTCTCAAGGTATCAATTGTCATGCCCGGCCATGTGCCGGGCATGATGCTATCTGGCGGTCTCTCCCACGATCCAGGCGTGATAGGCGCTATCGATGTCTTCCACCGGCAGGACCATGAAAGCCGGCGTGGTATAGGTGTGAAGTTCTTTGACGGCCCCGCGCACGGCTTCTGACATCGATGCGCGGGTCTTGATAAACATGACGACCTCGTCGGCCCGCTCGATTTTGCCACCCCACCAGTAATGCGAGACCATTCCCGGCAGAATGTTAACGCAGGCGGCTAGCCGGCGCTCGACAATCGTGCGTCCGGCCTGCTCCGCCTCGACAATCGATGGCCAAGTCGTATAGACGAGCACCGCGCGTTCCATCGTCAGGTCCCCTTTATGAGCAAGCGATTTCAGCATATCGCCTTTGTCGCAAGCCATACGCCGGAAGCACGTGAGGCTTACGGCCGGCTTGAAAAGCGCTACGGCAATGCCGATCCGGCAAAGGCCGATGTCATCGTCGCGCTCGGCGGCGATGGCCTGATGCTGCAGACCCTGCATAAGTTCATGAACTCGGGCAAGCCTATCTATGGCATGCACCGCGGTACGATCGGCTTCCTGATGAACGAGTTCGTCGAGGAGAGGCTGACCGAGCGACTTTCAAACGCGCACATCACCGTCATTCATCCGCTGGTCATGCAGGCCCGCGACGCTCAAGGTCGAACGCACGAGCATCGGGCGATCAACGAGGTCTCGTTGTTTCGCCAGAGCGCGCAGGCGGCGCACCTGCAGATCATGATCGACGGACAGGAGCGGCTTGCAGAACTGATCTCCGATGGCGTTCTGGTCGCAACGCCGGCCGGCTCGACCGCGTACAATTTGTCCGCGCAAGGTCCGATCATTCCGATCAACGCACCGTTGCTCGCGCTTACACCGATCAGCCCTTTCCGCCCGCGACGCTGGCGCGGCGCGCTGCTGCCGAACAAGGCAAAGGTCACGATCGAGATCATGGATGCCGATAAGCGTCCGGTTGCCGCCGTCGCAGACCATGATGAGGTGCGATCGGTCCGCCGCGTCGACATCGCCATGGATCACAATATTTCGCTCAACTTGCTTTTCGATCCTGGCCACAATCTCGACGAACGCATTTTGCGCGAGCAGTTCGGCTTCTAGGAGCGCGCGTGGGGAAAACATTCGATTTTTCGGTGAACGGCGAAGCCGTCAGCGTGTCGCTCGACAACGAGGACACTCCGTTGCTCGATGTGCTGCGCAACGAACTCGGCCTGATGGGCACGCGCTTCGGCTGTGGTCTCGAGCAATGCGGCTGCTGCATGGTGCTGATCGACGGCGCGCCGGAAAAATGCTGCACCAAGCCGACATCGAGTATCGCCGGAAAAAAGATCGTCACCGTCGAAGGTCTCGGTAGCGCCGCGCACCCTCATCCCTTGCAACAGGCCTTTCTCGACGAACAGGCCGGCCAATGCGGTTATTGCCTGTCCGGGATTCTGATCACAGCCAAGGCGCTGCTCGACAAGAACCCCAAGCCCTCGCGCACGCAGATTGCGCAGGCGCTTGATGGCAATATCTGTCGCTGCGGTTCGCACAATCGCATCATGCGCGCGGTTGAAAAGGCTGCGGCAGTCATACGTGGGGGAGCGGCACGATGAATGCCCCCCTTCCCGGTCCGCTGAACGACAATCCCAGTCTTGATCGCTGGGTGGCTTTTCCGTCACCGGGCAAAGTGACCGTGCTGACCGGGCGCGTCGAACTCGGCCAGGGCGTGCTCACCGCGATGGCGCAGATTGCGGCCGACGAACTCGATGTCGCGATGGAGCGCATCACGGTTCGCTCGGGCGATACAGAAAAAGCCCCGAACGAGGGTTACACCGCCGGCAGCCAATCGATTCAGTTTGGCGGCGTGGCGTTGCGGCAGGCGCTCGCCGAAGTTCGCGCGCTATTTCTCGATTCTGCGGCGAAAGTGCTCGCCTGCAAGGCCAGCGAACTCTCCGTTCGCGACGGCGGCATCTATCGCAACGGCAAATCAACCGGACAGGACTACTGGACGCTTGCCGGCGCCGTCGATCTTGCGGTCAAGGCCACCGGCGCCGTTGCGAGAAAGCCTGTCGGCGATCTCAAGACCATTGGCGCGAACAGCGCCCGCCTCGACCTGCCGGCGAAGGTTTTCGGGCAGAGTGTTTTCATTCACGACATGCAAATCGACGGCATGGTGCACGCGCGTGTCGTTCGCCAGCCGAACCGTGGCGCGACGATCGGCGCCATCGACGAAAACGCAATTCGCCGCGCAGCCAAGGGCTCCGTTGAATTCGTGCGCCATGGAAATTTTCTCGCGATCCTCGGCGAAGTCGAAACTGCCGTGGAAGCGGCGGGCGCCGCCGCGGTGAACCACGTCACCTGGCAAAACGTCGAGGCGCCGACCGCAACCCAGCAGGAGGCCAACTGGCTACTGCAACGACCGGCGGTCGATCGGCCCTTCGGGGCGGAGCCGGCTGATCCGAAAGGCCGGGAGCGCTTTGAAAGAACGTATACGCGCGGCTATCTCGCGCACGCGTCGATCTCGCCCTCGTGCGGCCTTGCGCTTTACAAGGACGGCCAGCTGACGGTTTGGACGCACTGCCAGGGTGTGTACCCGCTGCGCGCGGCCTTGGCGAAGACGCTCAAGCTCGAGCCGTCCTCCATCGTCGTCCGTCACGTGCAGGGCTCGGGCTGTTACGGCCACAACGGGGCCGATGATGCGGCGGCCGATGCCGCGATCATTGCCATGCAGAAGCCGGGTCAAACCATCCGCGTGCGCTGGCGACGCGAAGAAGAATTCATCTACGAGCCGAAGACGCCGGCCATGATCGTCAAGGTTCGTGCACTGCTCGACGAGAACGGCAAGCCGACGGACTGGACGCAGGAAATCTGGAGTCCCACGCACAACAAGCGTCCCGGCGCAGGTGGAAATCTGCTCGGCGCCCTCGCCCTGCCCGATCCGCCGCCGGAGCCGCCGCCGAATGACGTACCGGAAGCCAATGGTGGCGGCGCCACGCGCAACGGCGACCCGCTTTACAATATTCCCACCAAACGCATGCTCCATCATCTGGTCACGGAAGCGCCGGTGCGCACCTCGGCGCTGCGCGGACTTGGTGCAACCTCGAACGTCTTCGCTCTCGAGTGCTGCATCGACGAACTTGCCGAGCATGCCGGGCAGGATCCCGTGCAGTACCGCCTCTCGATCACGACCGATCCGCGCGCCCGTGCAGTGATCGAAAAAGTTGCGGCAATGGCGAAATGGACCCCGGGCGCTGCCGACGGCACAGGCCGTGGCCGTGGCATTGGCTTCGCGCGCTACAAGAACCGCGCCGCCTACTCCGCTGTGGTCGTTGAGCTTTCGGTCGACGAGGCCATCACCTTGCACCACGTCTGGTGCGCGACCGACGCTGGCCTGGTCATCAACCCGGACGGCGTGATCAACCAGCTCGAAGGCGGGATCATCCAGGCGGCAAGCTGGGTGCTGAAGGAACAGGTCCGTTTCGACAATGGCGTCGCCTCGTTCGACTGGGAAACCTACCCGGTCCTCAAGTTCAGCGAAGTGCCGGAAATCGATATCGAGCTGATCAACACCAGGGACGAGGTTCCGCTCGGCGCCGGCGAAGTCACCGGCGGGCCAACCGCTGCCGCGATCGGCAATGCCGTTTCGCATGCCCTCGGCGCCCGCATCCGTGAGATGCCGCTGACGCGCGAGCGCATCATGGCGGCGCTGCTGAAGGAATAGCGCGCGCCGAAAGCGCTTGCGGCGCTATGCTAAACCATTCGTTAACGACGCCCCGGTAGCTTCATGCGGTGGTATCGGGCTCCAAGTGCGCCCGAAGCCGGGGCGCCATGGTTCGCATCGATTTCAACCGTTTGCGTTTCCTCGTCATCGACGACAACGCACATATGCGTCGTATATTGCGCACCCTGCTGCATGGGTTCGGCGCGCGCGAAGTCTATGAGGCCGAGGATGGCGCGGCCGGCCTCGAAGCTTTCACGCACTACATCCCCGACATTGTGATCACCGATTGGGCCATGCCGATCTTCGACGGCCTCGAGCTGATGCAGATGATCCGTCAGCCCGGCGCCAACGCCAATCCCTACGTAGCGATCATCATGCTGACCGGGCATTCGGAGAAGAAACGCGTTACCGCCGCGCGCGACGCCGGTGTCACCGAGTTCCTCTGCAAGCCAATTTCGGCGAAGGGACTCTATCAGCGCATCATCAACGTGGTGGCCAATCCGCGCCCCTTCATCAAGACGAAGACCTATTTCGGCCCAGATCGTCGCCGCAACACCACCTCGAACTACATCGGCCCGGAGCGGCGCAAAGGCGGCAAAGCCGACGTCATCCGGCAGACCCCCTTGCTGGACAAGGCCCGCGCCCCGGTCTGACAAAGGCTCAACGCCATGCCCCCCTCGAAAGATACGGCAGCGATCGTCACCTACGGCGATCACGAGATCATTACGCCCGAAAACAAGCTGCGTGGCGCGGTATCGAAGGGCCAGAGTGACGACGATCCCATCGCACGCGCTGAAAAGGCGCTGGCGGATCTCTCAAATCAATTTGCGAGCTGGATGGATGCCGAATGCGATCGGCTCGACAAGGCCCGTCGCAACCTCGCCAAAAGTCCCGATGCGTCCAACAAGGACGCCCTCTTCCATGCCGCCCATGACATCAAGGGTGAAGCGGCGACTTTCGGCTTTCCGGCGGTTGCATCCGCCGCGCGGAGCCTGTGCAAACTGATCGAGCACGCGCCGGATATCGCGCGAGTACCGTCGAAACTGATCGACCAGCATGTTGATGCGGTGCGCGCAATCCATCGCGAGTATGCGCGCTCGGACGCAAAACAGCTCGCGGCCACGTTGACCAAGCGGCTACGCGAGGTCACCGACGAGTTTCTGGTTCACGAAAATCGCGATCGTCCCGAGGTTCTCGAACAGCTCAAGGCGCCCTCGATCGCGCCCGAGTAACGGCTAGGCCGCGACGAGCCTTGTCTCGGTGTACGCTTGCTCGGCCGAGATGAATGCCGGATCAATCTCATTGTCCTGATCCAATTCGAGCAGCGCCGGCTCCGGCGTTGCGCACGATTGATCCGCCTCGATAAGCGCTGGCCTCGACGTTGTGGAAGATTGATACGCCTCGATAATCGCGAGCTCCATCTCGGTGCAAGACTGCTCGTCGGCAATGAGTACCGGCTCGGCCGCTGCGTAGGATTGATCCGCCGCGACAATATCGGCCTCGGCGACGAGATCGTCGCAGAATAGCCTGGCTTCCTCGCGTGCGGCCTCCACCGAAAACCGTCTGAGCAAAGCCAGCAGCGAAGCCGTCTCCTCACTCCGTTCACCCATGCAGGCATCGAGCACGCGCTCGACCATGCGACGTTTGAGCCTGGACGCCCCTCCCTGCTCGCCGACCAACAGGCCCGCGCGCATCGACGACAGCGCTTCCCGGAACGCCGGATAGGCGACATCGGGCAATCCAGCCTCGCGGTAGAGCGCACGAAAACCGGAGATGCTCTTGTCGTGGATGTAAGCCGTCACCCGGTCAATCGACATGCCAGACAGCTCGGCGAGCGCCTCTTCAAAGAACACCACATTGCCGGACAACAATGCGCGCAACAGCATTCCCGCCGTGAGTTGCCCCGTCTGGCGCAAATGCTGCACCAGCGCTCCTACCTCGTCGTAGCTCGTGTCGGCGGCAAGCGCGACGGTTGCCTTCTCGCACGCTTCTCGCGTCGTAAATTCTGCGTGCTCCGGCCCCAGCCAGTGTCGCGCGGCAACAAAGCCGGCGAGTGTCTGCGACAATTTCGTGAGCAGCGCATGGCGCATCGCCATCGAGAGGTCATCGCGCGCCATGAGATTTTCGCGGATCGGTGCCAGATGACCGAAGCGCTCGATAATCCGATCCAGCGAGAACGGCGCAGCGTCGAGCTCCGGATTCTCCAGAAGCGTAAGGCACGCCTCCGCTGAACCGACTTCAGCGATGGCGGCGGCAAGACCGCGTGTCAGGAATTGCCGGCCCGCAATGGCAACCTGCACGACGGTATCGCCGGTCGCGATCAGGTCGACCAGATCGTCTTCAACCAGTAGCGGCGAATGCGCGAGTATTGGAAGCGCAACGTCCGGCTGATCGGACGCCAGGGCGTGCACGACGATCTGCGGCGCACCTTCTGCAGACGCAAAGGCTTCGGCCATTGCGCGGCGGACGAGCGGCGACGCATCGTCCAGCAGCATGATCATCGCACCTTCGGCGGCGGCAAGATCATCAGCCGACAAATCGGAATAGAGATAGGCGCGCGCCAGCGCCGAAGTGGCCTCCGCCCGCTCCCCGGGCGGCGCCTGGCGCACCCATTGCAAAAACTGACGAACGATCATTTGGCAGACCGACGCGACGTAACCGCCACCCACCTGACGGCAGCATCAGGCTACCGAATGAGCCTTAACAAAGCGTTCACCATAGAAATTGATCGGCTGTTAAGTATCGGCGGCGCGCGTCGCTAGAAATCCGGCCCAATCACGCCTTGTCGCCGAGAAGCTTGCGCTCGTTGGGCTTGGTGTCGCTGAAGAGATCGAGCACCTTCACGGGCGGCGCCTGGGATTGCGTGCTGCTCGAGGGCTGTCCCCAAAGATTGTTGACCGTCTGAGCCAGAGGCTGGCTGACGCGATCCGTGAACATCGACTGGAACGACTGCCGTGCCGGAGTCGGCGGTGGCAACTTATCGCCTGCCTGCGCAAACGCTTGTGTAACGCCGGCGGTATCCGGCGGTGGAATTGTTGCCCGCGCAGCCGGAGGAGTTGGCGCTGCTGGTGGTGTTGGGATCGATGCTGGTGGCACCGGCGGGCCCGAGAACGACGCCGTGCGGACCGGACGGTCGCCGGGCACTGATTTCACCGGCGCGCTCCCGATGGTCACCGGCGACGGCAATGGTGGTGCCAGTGAAGATGGTGGTGCCAGCGAAGTCGGCGCAGTGGTTTGCATGTCGGCCCCGCCCCGCTGTGCCACAGCAACGTCGCGGGCTGAATCGAAAAGCCGGGTCAGTTTCCCATAGACCTCGCCAACGCTGCGCGCGCGGCCGGACGTATCGTAGAAGATCGTGCGGTTGGCCGCCGCGGCATGCGGAAACATGGACGCAGCACTGGCGCGCGGATTATTTGATGCGCCGCTGATCAATTTGCCGGCGCCGTCGGCGCCGAGGAAATGCGCGATATAGAGTTCGCCATTGGTCGGTTGCCGGCCGATGCTCGCGCTGACCAGCGCCGAATTATTGCGTGTGAGGGCTCCCGCCAGCATCGCGCTCGCCTGCGGATCACTGCGCAGGCGCAGGATTTCAGAACGCATCCTGGGGTCCGACACCACGTAGCGGCCATCGCGCTGACGCTCGATCGCGTTGGCGTAGCGACCGAGCCCGAGGGCCGCCCCGTCCTGCTTCATGGTGCCGAGCCAGGTCTGGTCGATGAACTGATAGAGACCCTTGGCCGACGAGGTTGAAGCCTGCGCGGACGGGTTGAAATTGGATTCGATTTTCGCGGTGGTGAGCAGATATTCAAAGCTGATGCCGGTCGATTGCGCCGCCTGGCGGATCGCCCCGGTCACCTGCGGTGCCGCGCTGGCAGTAGCCGGATGAACGGCCATCGTGTTGCGCCTTGCGAATGTCTCGTCTTATGGGTCGTGACGCGGACGCAAACATTCCCGGCCAGCCTGCCGAGCATGGAGGAATTATGGTAAACGAATGGTAAAGAAGGTTCCCAAACCTCTCTCAGCGAAGGATTTTCCGGAGGAATCGATGGTTGAAACAATCCAGCGGCACAAGCGCGGCGGTCTCTTTTTTGAGGATTTCGAGGTCGGCAAGACATACGAGCACCGATACACGCGCACCGTGACGCAGATGGACAACATGTTGTTCTCCAACATGACGCTCAATCCGCAGCCGCTGCACATCGATCGTCATTTCTGCGAGACCGAGACCGACTGGGGACAGCCGCTGATGAATTCGCTGTTCACGCTCGGTCTGATGATCGGCATCCAGGTTTCGGACATGACGGTCGGCACCACCATCGCCAATCTCGGCATGACCGATGTCAAATTCCCCAATCCGCTGTTCGAAGGCGACACCATTCATTGCACGACGAAAGTCATCAGCAAGCGGGAATCAAAATCGCGGCCGGGCGCCGGCATCGTCGAGTTTCATCATCAGGCGTTCAAGCAGGACGGCACGCTGGTCGCCGAATGCCACCGCCAGGCCTTCATGCTGATGCGTCCGAAATAGAAAAAGGGCCCGGCTTGATGCCGAGCCCCGGATTTTTCATAACGCGATCGTTCAGATGCCGCGGCCGTAGTAGCCACACCACCGGTGAACGTTCCACTCGATGTTCTGCTCGTACTGAGCGAGCGTCGCGTATTTCGGCACACGCACTTCTTTAGTCGCCGGGTCGAAGCACTTGCCGACGTCCGACGCCTTCTTAACTTCGCCGGCAAGATCGGTCATGAACGCGATCTGCTCTTCCATGTCCTTGCGCGTGCCGAGACGCCCGTTCGGACCCGGATGGCCGGGGATCATCCGCTCCCAACCGAGCGCAAGCGTCTTCTTCAGCGATGCTTCCCATTCGATCGGATAAGAGTCGTTCACCGCGAGCCGCGATGGAACCGCACCGAGCGAATTAAAGTCGACGGCGAAGAGGACCTTCTCTTTCGGCAGCAACATCACGAGCGAAGAGTCCGAATGATTGCGGCCCGTGTAGATGAGATCGAGCGTCGTGCCGCCGAGCTTGATCGTGCGTTTCCCGTCGACGACCTGATCGGGAATGACGACGTCGGGCGCCTTTAATTGCACGAGCCGTTCCTTGGCGCGGCGGTGCGAAATCACGGTCGCGCCGGCATCCTTGAACACCTTGCCGCCGGCAATGTGGTCGTAATGGTGGTGGCTATAGACCAGGTATTTGATCGGGGCCTGGGTAATCTTGCGGATCTCATCCAGGTAGGCTTTCGCCGCCTGCGGCCGGCCGTAGCTGATCGGATCGGTGACGATGACGCCGGCGGGCGTCACGATGAACATCGACTGATGGTTCTGATAGCGGAAAATATAGACGTTATCGGTGCCCTCGACCTTGGTGGTCGCGAACATCGGTTGCTGCGCCGCCGGTTGTGCCGGCGCCGGGGCCGGCGCTTGGGCAACCGCACTGGTGGCGAGACCGGCCGTGAACAGCGCAGCCGAAAGTGTTATCAGCATCTTGTTTTGCATGGGTAATACCTCCCCAGAATCCCTACCCCAACATGCTACGTTAATTCCCGCGCCAAAACCGCGCACCCCCGCGGGGCCTGGGCTAAATTCAAATACCCCACCAAGGACGGCTACATGCGTTCGCTTTTGTTCGTTCCCGCCGACGGCGGCTCCAAGCTCGAAAAAGCAATGGCAAGCGGCACCGATGCCGTCATCATCGATCTGGAGGATTCAATCACGCCGGAGCGAAAATCTTTTGCGCGTGCGGCGACATTGGAGTTTCTCAGGCAGGCTTCGGCGACAAAACAGCGCCCCCGCCTGTTGGTTCGCATCAACGGCCTCGACACCGGCATGACCGATGCCGACCTCGAGGCGGTCGTGCCGGGGCGGCCCGATGCCATTGTCTTTCCCAAGGCTGAAGGCGCGCAAAGTGTCGTGCACCTCGATGCCAAGCTGACCGCCCGCGAAGCTGTCGCGGGATTGCCGGAAGGCCAGATCAAGATCCTGGCGCAAGCCGTTGAAACGGCAGCAGGTCTTTTCGCAGCCGGGAGTTTTCGTGGCGCCAGCGCGCGCCTGATCGGCCTGACCTGGGGGCCGGAAGATTTGTCGTCTGAGCTGGGCGCAACCGCCAACCGCGACCCTCAGGGAGAATTGACCGAGCCCTATCGTCTGGCGCGCTCGGTCTGCCTCTTCTCTGCGGCCGCAGCAAAATTGCCGGCAATTGAAACCGTCTATGTCGATTTCCGGAATTCGGAAGGCTTGCGTCGTGACACCGAGGCCGCACGCCGCGATGGATTTGTTGGACGCCTTGCCATCCATCCGGCCCAGGTGCCGGTGATCAACGAGGTGTTCACCCCCACGACGGCGGAAATCGAGAAGGCGAAAGCCATCGTCGCTGCCTTTGCCGCGCAGCCCGGCGCCGGCGCCGTCGGCATCGACGGAAAAATGTACGACCGGCCGCATCTCGTGCGTGCGCAGGCTTTGCTGGCGAGCCGCAAATAACGAAGGGCTATTTCTTGTAGACTGCCTGGGGATCGAACGTCTTGTCCGCGTCACGGAATTCAAGCGTCACTGTGCCGGTCTTGCCGAGCGGCACCGCGCGGTAAAAGCACGAACGCCTTCCGGTGTGACAGGCGCCCGCCCCTTGCTGGTCGACCTTCAGCCAGATCGCGTCCTGATCGCAGTCGACCCGCAATTCGATGACGCGCTGGACGTGCCCGGAGGTCTCGCCTTTCTTCCAAAGCGCCTTGCGTGACCGGCTGTAGTACCAGGCCTGCCCTTCGGCGATGGTCTTGCGCAGCGCTTCGTCATTCATGTGCGCGACCATCAGCAGGTCGCCCGATTTGGCATCGGTCACGACCGCCGTGATGAGGCCATCGGCGTCGAATCTGGGTTTGAACGCCAGACCTTCTTCGATGTCGTGCGCGGATGAGGCCAAGGACGGCTCCTGCGTACCGCCATCTGCGGCGCGCGCCTCAGGACGACGGAGAGATTTCAGTAAACGCGATTGCGAACTACCG
>Ga0207700_10001627_pt1 | contig 12755 bp, 10 predicted proteins | sample LARL82metaG_FD_184348 | JGI IMG/M metagenome (GOLD analysis project Ga0207700, IMG submission 184348) | Corn, switchgrass and miscanthus rhizosphere microbial communities from Kellogg Biological Station, Michigan, USA - LAR L8-2 metaG... | ecosystem: Host-associated > Plants > Roots >...
GCCAAGGCGGCCGCCGACGCCCGCCGGTTCGCCGCGCTGCACGGAGCACTGCGCGCCCAGGTGGCAGGGCCGATCCCGTCAGCGGATGGCACGGCGATGCAGACCATCGTGCCGGTGAACGTGGGCACGCAGGGCTGGAACGGCGCGATCGTCCCTGTCGACTCCATGCGCGCGATCGCCCGGGCGGAGGCGAACGGCCTGGCCTCCCATGTCACCGGCCAGCTGGGGTACGCGGCCGACAACGCCAGGCAGTTCAAGGGCCTTACCAGCACGCTGCTGTATGCGGCGCTGGCAGTGGTGATCGTGATCTTGCTGATCTCCTACCGCAGCCCGGTGCTGTGGCTGCTGCCGGTGATCTCCTCCGTAGTGGCCCTGATCACCGCCGACGCGGTGGTCTACCTGCTGGCGGAGCACGCGGGCCTGACGGTCAACCAGGAGAGCGCGGCCATCTTGGATGTGCTGGTATTCGGGGCCAGTACGGATTACGCGCTGCTGATCGTGGCGCGTTACCGGGAGGAGTTGCGCCGGCACGACCGTCGTCACGCGGCGATGGCCACCGCGCTGCGGCGCGCGGGACCGGCGATCATCGCCAGCGGCGGCACCGTCATCATCGCGCTGCTGGTGCTGTCGTTCGCGCAGCTGAATTCCACCAAGAGCCTGGGCCCGGTGCTGGCGATCGGCGTCGCCGTCGGGGTGTTCGCCATGCTGACCCTGCTGCCGGCCCTGCTGGTCATCTTCCCCCGCGGGGTCTTCTGGCCCTACAAGCCGGCCTACGGCTCGGCCGAGCCGACCGCCCACGGTCTGTGGGCGCGGGCCGGCTGGGCCATCGCACCCCGGCCGCGGCTGGTGTGGGTCTCTACAGCTGTGGTCCTGGGCATCCTGGCGCTGGGGCTGACCGGCCTGAAGGCCAGCGGCCTGACCAACGCCCAATCCTTCCGCGGTCACCCCGACTCCGTCACTGGGCAGGCCGTGCTGGCCGCCCACTTCCCGGCCGGGGGAGGCGAGCCGGTCGTCGTCATCGGCAGCCCAGCCGCCGCCGCTCCGCTGCGGGCCGCCTTCGCCGCCACCCCCGGCATTGCGCATGTCACCGCGCCGGTCACCCGCGCCGGGTATGCCTACCTGCAGGGAACACTGACCGCACCGCCCGACAGCCAGGCCGCCTCTAACACGATCGACCGGGTCCGCGCCGCTGTGCACGCCGTCCCCGGCGCCCGAGCCCTGGTCGGCGGCCAGAGCGCGGTCAGCCTGGACGTGGCGCGCGCCTCCGATCAGGACCGCACCCTGCTCCTGCCGCTGATCCTGGCCGTGGTATTCGTCATCCTGGCCATCTTGCTGCGGGCGCTGGTCGCACCGCTGATCCTGACCGCCACCGTGGTGCTCTCGTTCGCCGCCGCCCTGGGCGTCAGCGCCTTCTTCTTCACCCACGTATTCGGCTTCGGGGGCGCCGACCCCTCCTTCCCGCTGCTGGTGTATGTGTTCCTGGTCGCGCTGGGCATCGACTACAACATCTTCCTGATGACCCGGGTCCGCGAAGAAGCGCGCCGGCGCGACACCCGGCACGGCGCCATCACCGGGCTCGCCGCCACCGGCGGGGTGATCACCTCCGCCGGCTTCGTCCTCGCGGGTACGTTCGCCGCCCTGGCCACCATCCCATCGACGTTCACGACCGAGCTGGGTTTCGCGGTGGCGTTCGGCATCCTGCTCGACACCATCGTCGTCCGCTCCGTCCTGGTCACCGCGCTGAACCTGGATGTCGGCCGGTGGATGTGGTGGCCCAGCAGGCTGGCCCGCACCCCCGACCCGGCACCCGCCGAGCTCAGCCACGAGCACGCCGGTGCCCTGACCGGGGCCTGATGAGACCCCGAGACAAGGAACCAGACCCCGAGACAAGGAACCAGAGGCGAGCAGCATGACGCGATCTCAGGCGGTAGCCCCGCCATCGGCGCAGAAGACCGAATCCCGCCAGGCCGGCCTGCGGCAGGCCAACCTGGCCCTCCTGATCCTGCTGGCCGTTCAGTTCGCCCTCGGCATCGGCGTCAACCTGTACGTCACCCTGCCCGATGCCGGCGATCCCGGGCACGCCTCGTGGTTCGGCAACGGCGCGCTGCTGGCCCTGCACGCCACGCTCGGCATGCTGCTGATCCTCGGCGCGATCTTCGTCCTGGTCCGGGCGATCATGGCCAGGAACGCGGCCCTCATCATCACCTCGGCGGCCGGCCTGGTCGCCATCCTGCTCGCCGCCTTCTTCGGCTCCGGCTTCACCGACAAGCTCACCGACGGCTACTCCCTCGGCATGGCGATAGCCTTTGCCGTCGCGCTGGCCTGCTACGCCATCGGCCTGTACGCCACCAGCACGCGGCGCAGCGGACCGTCATGACCGCGCCCCGGGCGCCAGGGCGAACCGATGCCGACCAGTGTCAGGCAGGCAGCGGTTCTGTTGCAGCGATCGTGACCGCCGCGTGGATCAGCCGGAGCGCCCGCCGCAGGTGACCATCGTGCGCGGTGATCAGTTGCTCGGCGGCGTTGAGCAGGTTGTCGATCCGCGCCAGCGCCGGGCCGGCGCCACCTGGGTCTGGGTCCCGGCAGACGCCGCGGGCAAGCTCGATCCACGACGATGCGCGGGAGGGCAGCGGCGGTGCCGAGAGCGCCGCGCTGAAACCCATCATCAGGTAGGTGGCGACGCGGACCAGCGAGCCAGCAACTGGACGGACCCGCGCCAGCCGCGGCGGGATTGCGGCCGGAAGTTCATTGCCGTCGAGCACGGCCGTCATCGTGCCGCCCGCGACCAGTGCGCGATCGTCGGCGTCGAGCCCAGCGTAAGCAGCGGCACGCATCGCCAGGAAAAGGCCCTCCACCGGCTGGCCGTAGGGAGCATCGGAGCCGAACACGATGCGTTCGGCGGGGACCCGCGCGAACAGCTCGACCACGTCGCAGGGAGCAAAGCAGCTCGTGTCGTAGAGCACGCGCGGATGGCACGCCAGTCCCGTCGTGAGCACTGCCTGGTCCGCGATCCCGGCGTGCGCCAGGACCAGCGCCACCTCGGGAAACTGCAGCGCGACTTCAACCAGCGCTCCCATCGACCGCAGATTGCGCCCAGCGTGCAGCAGGATCGGAACGCCGGCGTCGCGTGCGACGGCAAAGATCGCGGGAACGGCTGGGTGGACCGATTCCCAGTCGCCCCCCCGCGGGTGGAGCTTGATGCCACGCGCGCCTCTGGCCAGGCAGCGCTCGGCCTCTGCGACCGGATCATCGTCCGGATCCAGTCGGCAGTAGGCAGTCAACCGACCAGCGCTCTGCCGGCCCCAGTCCAGTACGCGACCATTCGGCACGTGGTAGGCCGGGCGGCGGTCAGGATCTTGCAAGGGAAAAACGACCGCGCGCGCTGACCCGCTGACCTCATCAAGCGCGGCCAGCAGCGCGCCGGGGTCCAGCGAGCTGCCGTCCTCGTCGCGTCCAAGATGGCAGTGCGCATCCAGCACGCCACTCTGCGGAGCGAGCTGCCCGAGCTCGGCGATAACGGAGTCGTAGGCGGATGAGCTCATCACAGGGAGAAGGCCGCGGCGACGGCCAGGCCGACCCCGAGGAGGTAGGTGCCCGCCGCGCCGGCCAGCCGTGCCTTGGTCTGGACCGCCAGGCTGGGCGCGGTCAGCAGCCCGTAGGCGTGTGCCACCCGGGCCGCCGTTGCCCCGATGATCAGCGGGATGGCCACTGCGGCCGGGCTGCGGGCGCCGACCAGCAGGAACAGGACGATCAGGACGGGGATGTACTCCGCTGCGTTGCCGTGGGCCCTGATCGCGATCAGCAGCCGGCTGGCCGGGTCACTCGGGAACTGTGAGCCGCCCGCCTTCGCGGTCACGCCGCGCACGCGCGAGACGTTCCACCCGAGCAGGAACAGCATCGCGGCCAGGATGGCCGTGCAGATGACGGCGGTGGTCAGGGCGGTGGTCATGCCGATCTCCTTGTCTCGTGTGGGCCGAGCCCGCCGTCGAGCAGATCCGCGCACAGCGTCCAGCCGAGCAGCGCGTCGGCTTTGCGTAGCGCACCGACGCTGGTGACGTTCACTTCGATGAGATAGGGCCCGATCACGTCCAGGCCGGCCAGGTGTATGCCATGGCGCCGCAGCGCCGGCGCCAGGCGCGCGCAGATCTCGCGGTCGCGCGCGGTGAGCGGCGCCTCGGCGGTCGGGTTGCCGATCCGGAAGTCACCCGCCCGCGGGAACCGGTAAACGGCGCCGGCCGGCTCGCCCGTTATGACGAAAATCCGTTTGTTGCCCGCCGCGACCTCGCGCAGAAAGCGCTGAACGACGGCGGCGCGCGCGCCGCCGTGGGTGGACATCTCGATCAGCGACCCCAGGTTCGGGTCATGGCGGTCCAGCCGCAGGACGCCGCGGCCGGAGAAGCCATCGACCGGCTTGATCACGGCCGTCTGGTGTTCGGCGAGGAAGGACCTGATCGCACCCTCGTCGGCGGTGACGATCGTGGGCGGGATCAGGTCGGGAAACCTCAGCGGGAGCAGGTGCTCGCTGCACGCCCGCAGCCCGCCGGGGTCGTTGACCAGCGCGGTGCGCCCGGGATCGACGAGATCCAGGATCAGCGTCGCCGTGAGGTAGGTCTGGTCGAGCGGCGGCTCGGTGCGCATGAAGACCGCGGCCATCTCATCGAGCCACACCCGCTGTGGCTCCCCGGCGGTGAACCACCGCCGCGCCACCGTCCATCGATGGTCGCCGCGCGGCCGGGACGGCGCGAGCCGCACCCGGCGGGCGTGCGCCCGGGCACGGCCGTGCGCGGCTTCGAGCAGCCGCGCCTGCGTGACCCAGACCTCGGCGCCACGGTCCTGCGCCGCGTGCATGAGGCCGACGGTGGTGTCGACCGATGGGTCGAGACCGTCCAGCGGATCGGCGACGAACGCGATCTTCATGACACACCTCCGCTGGCCAGTACCGGGGCGTCTGCCTGCCGTGCCGTGTGGGCGATCGACAGGAGGGCACCGGCTTCGGGTGAGAATCCCGTCGCGGCCTCGGCCCACGCGCGCTGCTGATCACCGGCACGCGGCAGCAGCAGGTCCAGCGCGTCATGCCGGGCCCGGGTGTCGTACAGGAGCGCGGCCACGGTCGCAACCGCCTCGCCCATGCGCCGCGGCGGCTGCGCGTCGAGGTAGCGCACCTCGAGATAGCCGCCGCGCGGCCGGACCGGCGGGAACAGCGTCGACAGGTGATACGACGGGTGCTCGGCCTCCGGGAGGACGAATCGGGGGGCCGCCGCCGCGAACGCCGCGTACGCGGCGACCGGATCGAGCAGGTCGAGGTGCCGCCCGTCGTATCCAGTCCGGCGCAGGTCGACGTTCTGCCAGATCCGGGTGCGGGCGCCTTCGATACCAGCCGGGCGGCCCTCCGCCGTCCCGGAATTGGCAAAGGCGGCCGCGAGGGGTGGGCCGGCCAGGTTGGCGACCAGCCACTGCTCCTGCCCGGCGCGGCCAGGAAGCAGGTCGATCGTGATCTGCAACGAGGCGGTGAGGCGCATCATCCGGCGCCCGTCCGGGCCGGTCTCGTCGAGCGCCTGCTGCATGGCCAGGTAGCGCGGTGTCCGGAGCCGCAGCGGGACATCCGCGCACGAGTGGTACGGGTTGAGCCCGGCGGCCTCCAGGCGGACGCCGTGCGCCGCAGCGATCGCGGCCGCGCGCCGGAGCATCCAGTCCAGATCACGGACAAGGGCCCCGGCGCCCGTCCGGGGCGCCGGGCTCAGCTCGAGCTGCCCACCGGGTTCGAAGGACGGGGTCACCGCCCTGACGAAATCGGCGTCGAATCCGGCCGCCAGCACCGCCGGGTCAACCGGGCGGGGCCGCGCGGTGTCGGTCACCGGGATCAGCTCGACCTCGGCCCCCACGCGTCCCGGCCGCCGCGCCGGTGCGAACAGCCGCTCCACGGCCCCGTTCACGTCCATGCCGCCAGGCTCGCCCGCGCCCGCCGCTGCGGCATCAGTGCTGGTACGGAACCGGGTACTGAACCTGTACCGGATCTTGGGGGGCGGCGATACTACCGGTGTGGCGACGGGGCGGGACCCGCTGGTCGGCCGGCGCGAGGAACTGGCGTTCCTGCGGGACCGGCTCGCCGGCGCGCGCGCGGGCTCCGGTCACGTCGTCCTCGTCTGCGGCCCAGCCGGGATCGGCAAGACCCGCCTGGCCGAGGAGCTGGCCGCCGCCGCGGACGGCATGCAGATCGGCTGGGGCGGGGCGGTCGACGATGCCGGAATGCCGCCCCTGTGGCCCTGGATCCGGGCCGTCCGCGACCTGCCGGGGCCGCGCGCAGCCCTGGCCTCCGTGGCTGCGGGCGCCGCCCAGCGCGAGTACAGCTCGGCCGAGGATGCCGTGGCCGCTACGTTCACCGCCGACACGGGAGTCGTTGACGCGCTCGCGGAGCAGTCCCGGTCGGGACCGGGCCTGCTGGTGGTGCTCGATGACCTGCAATGGGCCGACGGCGCCACGCTCCGCCTACTGGAGCGCATCGCGCCGGAGGCCAGGCGGCTCCCGGTGCTCGTCGTCGGGATGCACCGGGATCCGGCGGGCGGATCGCTGCCGGGAGCAATCGCGCATCGCGCCGCGGTGCTGAGCCTGCGGCCGCTTACGCCGAACGAGGCTGCCGCGATGCTGTCCGCCGCGGTCGAGGAGGCCGACCCGGCCGCTGTGCGCCGGGCGGCCGGACTATCCGGCGGCAGCCCGCTGTACCTGGCGACCCTGGCCCGGGTCGCGGCCGAGCAGATTCGCGGCCGCGCGTCCTGGGACGATGCCGTGGGCGAGGCGCCCGAGCTCCGCCATCTGGTCGCCGCCGCGATGCGGGCCGTCGGGCCCGAAGCGGCCCACGCTGTCGAGGCGCTGAGCGTTCTCGGCCCAGAGGCGGAGCTGGACCTGATGGCGCGGCTCCTCGGCGTGGGCTCGCCAAGCGCGGTGACCGAGCTGCTGCTGCCCGCGGTACCGGCCGGGCTAGTGGAAGACCTGTCGCCATCGAGCACCCAGGTCCGCTTCGCCCACGTCCTGGTCCGCCGCGCGGCCTACGCGTCGCTGTCGCCACGGCGCCGGGCGGTCCTCCACCGCCGGGCGGCCGAGCTACTGGAACCACTCGCGGTCGGCCGTGACGAGCGGGCTGCAGCGGTCGCCCAGCACTGGGGTCGCGCCGGTGAGCCGGGCCGGGCCGTCCAGTGGGCGGTACGTGCCGCCGACGCCGCCCGGGCCGCCGGCGCGCATGACGAGGCCGTGCGATACCTCGAATTCGCGCTCGAGGCCATGGATCGGGGGGCCGGTGACGGCGAGATCCACGTGGACCGCGCCGAGTTGCTGCTCAGCCTGGCCCGGGCGGAGTACCTGGCCGGGCGGATAGCGAAGAGCCTGGATGCCTGCGTGCTGGCCGCCGGCGAAGGTGAGCGAACGGGGCGCGCAGAAACCGTAGCCAGGTCCGCCATCATCGTCCAGGGGATGGGTGATCCCGCGGTCAATCTCCGGCTTCAGGATCTGTGCCGGAGAGCCATGCTGCTGTTCGGTGACGGCACTGCGACGGATCTGCGAGCCAGGGTCGAGGCCCAGATGGCCTGCGCGCTCATCGAGGCCGGTTCTTTCGACGAGGCTGCGGGCTGGTCGCAGCGCGCGCTCGCCAGCGCCGCCGCCAGCGGGGACCCGGACGCCGAGCTCGACGCCATCAGGGCCCGCGCCATGCTTGCGACGGTGCCTGCCTTCCAGGCGGAGATGTTCCAGCTTGGGGCGAGAGCGATCGAGCTGGCCGGACCGGCCGGCCGGCCGCTGGCGCAGTTGTGGGGGCATGTGTGGCGTTCGGACACCGCCATCCACATGGGGGACATGGCTGCCGCGCAGGCAGAGATCGATTCCATCCAGGCGCTCGCGGAGCGCACCGGCCTGCCGCTCGTACGGTGGCATCTCCTGCGCAGGCAGGCGTCGGTGGCCGCGCTCACCGGCAGCTTCGATGGCTGCCGGCGCTTCGCGGCACAGGCGGCTGGGATAGCCGCGGACTGGGAGGACGAGACCGTGCGGGGCACAGGGTTCGGCCAGACCGTCTGCCTGGCGCGGCTGCGAGGTGATCCGGCTGATCTGCCTCCCGGCTGGACGAGCTATCTCGACCACCTCGACCAGCTGCCTCAGCTTGCCCAGGCCAGTCTCGCCACGGCGCTTCTCCTGGCCGGGCGGCGCGACGAGGCATGGGCGCTCTACCAGTCATTGATCAGCATCGTTTCCACGATGAGGCGTGACCGGCTGGCCGCCTCGCTGTTCGACCTGACCGCGCTCGCGCCCGGCCTGGACCATGCGGCCGGGTGCCGCGTTCTGCGCGAGGTGGTCAGCACGACGTTCGGGCGATCGCCGGTCCTGGGCTCGGGAACCGTGTTCTATGCCGGTTCGGTTGCCCGGCTCGTCGGAGAGCTTGATCTCGGCTGCGGCGACTACGCGGCGGCGGTGCCCCGTTTCGAGGAGGGATTGCGGGTCGATTCCATGTTGGGCGCGGCACCCTATCTGGCGTGGGGGCAGCTCGGACTGGCTCGTGCGCTGGGCGGATCAGGTGACCGAACCAAGGTGGTGGAACTCGCTCGTGCGGCGGCGGCCGAAGCCCGGCGTCTGGATATGCCCGGGCTGCTGCGGGCAACGGACGCGTTCCTCGCCGAGGCCGCCGCCGAGGCGCGCGCCGAGGACCCGCTTACCCCCCGCGAGCGTGAGGTGGCCGGGCTGGTCGCGCAGGCGCTGTCCAACCGCGAGGTCGCGCGCACGCTCGTGCTGTCCGAGCGGACGGTGGAGAGCCATGTCCGGAGCATCCTCGCCAAGACCGGCCTCACGACCCGGACCGAGCTCACGCGCTGGTATCTCCAGCAGCCCCCGCGCTGACGCGTTCCAGGGCCCAGCGAGCGGACGGCTGAATGAGATGTACGAGGGCCGGGTGCGCGGCGGCACTGGCGCTATTTAATATCGACGTATGCGATATGATCGTATGCATGGCGCAGGTTGATAGGTTCTCCGTGACGATGCCTCCCGATCTGGGTGAAGGCGTCCGCAGGGCTGCGGAGCGGCAAGGGGTCAGCGTGTCAGCCTGGCTCAGCGAGGCGGCGGCCGACAGGCTCAGGAATGAGCTGCTCGGTGTGGCTTTGGATACCTGGGAGTCGGAGGACGGTTCCTTCACCGAGGCTGAGCTCGATACAGCGGCATCGCGGCTTGGCCTCGCGCCTCGCCCGGATGTCGCGTGAAGGCGGTACTCGATGCCGGAGCGCTGGTCGCCATCGACCGGCGTGACCGGGAGGTGGGTGCTCAGCTGCGCGTGCTCCAGCAGCAGGGAGTGCCGCTGCGTGCGAGTGCCGCGGTTGTTGGTCAGGTCTGGCGTGATGGCAGCAAGCAGGCCAATCTCGCACGAGTACTGGCGGGCGTGGGAACCGAAGCACTGGGCAGGGATGACGGCAAGCGGATAGGCGAGTTGCTCGCGCGGGCTGGCTCGGCCGATGTCGTCGACGCGCACGTAGCGCTGCTGGTCGCTCCAGCGGACATCGTGCTGACCAGCGATCCGGGTGACATCCGTGCGCTGCTGCAGGCACGCGGAGTCCCGGCGCGTGTGCAACTGGTGTGAGGTCATCACCCGCCGAGCAGCGTGCGCCTCTCCACCACGCAGGTCATCCAGGTGATCTCGTAGTCGTCATTGACGCCGGCCCTGGGGTGGGCGTCGCCGGGAGCGCCGAGCGAGCGCAAGGACGCCAGGTGTTTCTCAAGCTCGGCCAAGGTCGCGCCGTCAGCGAAGGTCTGCTGCCTTTGACGTGCGTCTCGGTCCTCGGATCTCATGGCCATCATCTCCGTGACGTTGAAGTTGACCAGGAACGCCGCCCGCCTCACCGGCGAGCGCGTGGCGGATCTCGGTTGCTGCCCTCATCGTGTGCCCGCCAGCGGCGCGTTGGCAGAGTCGAAGGCCACAGCTCAAAGGCCTGATGTTCATCTTCCCCGGTGCTGACCCGCTCTAAGGAACGGGCAGTGCAACGTTGAGGCGAGCCGTCCCGGCCCTACCCTGCGAGACCACATGCTGCCCGCTACCGGCGTGGTATGTCGCCTTCCGGCCTTGCGGGAAGGGCCAAGGTCGAACGATCATTCAGTTCTGGCGGCGGGCCGGGCCGGGCTCATGAGCAGCTGTCCGGGTTGCTCGGGCGTGAGCCCGCCAGGAAGGGAAGGTGGGCAGTGGGCTTGGAGGCTAGGACGATGCCGGATGCGACCTCGACCACGCTGTATTTCGGCCCGTGGTATCGCAAGTCGCCGTTTTTTGAGGCGACACTGCGGTGGGGCTGCCAGGCCTACGACGTGTACAACCACATGTACCTGCCCGCCTATTACGACGACCTAGTCACCGAGTACTGGGCGCTGGTCAACGACGTCACCCTGTGGGACGTCGGCGTGGAACGGGTGGTGGAAATAAGCGGTCCGGACGGCTTTGCCCTGACCAACCTGATCACCTGCCGCGACCTGACCAGATGCGCGGCCGGGCAGGGCAAGTACGCGCCGGTCATCGCCCCCGACGGCGGCATCATCAACGACCCGGTGCTGCTGCGCCGAGATGAGAACACCTTCTGGCTATGTCTGGCCGACAGTGACGCCTACCTGTACGCAATGGGACTCGCCCAGGGCAGAGGCCTGAACGCCACCATCTCGCTGCCTGAGGTCTACCCACTGCAGGTGCAGGGACCCAAGGCCAAAGACCTGATGCGGGAACTGGTTGGTAAGGCCATCACCAGCGTGAAGTACTACTGGACCCTGGATGCGACCATCGCGGGCATCCCCGTGATCGTCAGCCGCACCGGCTGGACCGGCGAGGTCGGCTACGAGGTCTTTCTCACCGATCCCTCCCGCGGCGACGAATTGTGGGAGACGATCATGGAAGCGGGAGCGCCGCACAGCATCCGGCCGATCGCTCCGTGCGAGGCGCGCCGGATTGAGGCCGGCATTTTCAACTGCAACTCCGACTTCACCTTGGAGAACAATCCATTCGAGGTCATGGGCATGGAGCGGCTAGTAGAGGCCCAGGAGGCCGACTACATCGGCAAGGCCGCCCTCGAACGCATCCGTGAACAGGGGGTCACCCGCAAGCTCGTCGGCATCGAAGCCCCCGGAGACCCCTCCTTCTTTGAGATCACCGAGGCGCGGCCGGCCCTGGCCGACGGCCAGCGGGTCGGACGCGTCACCGACCTGGTCTGGTCGCCACGCCTACAGCGCAACATCGGCTACGTCTGGGTGCCAGCCGCACTCGCCGACCCAGGCAACGATCTGGAGATCGAATGGGCGAACGGGGGACGAAGCCCCGCCAAGACCGCCTCCATCCCATTCCTCGACCCGCGAAAGACCGTGCCCGCCGCCTAGACGTGGGCGACACAACCACCGGTTGGCTAGGGCCTGTCCTGTCGATCATGTGAGTCAGAAAGCGCGGCCGGCTCCCGCCGGGTCCTTCGGCAGCGCGGCAGGCCAGCTGGCTGCAGCGGTTCTTTCGCGCGACGCTACGGTCCGTAACATGGCATCGTCGGCAGGTGGCCGGAGGCGGCGCCATGGATCTCAGATGGCTGCGGGCGCGACGAGTCGTGCTCGCCAGCCTGGCTCTGACCGCGACGGCCTGCGGCGGACAGGCGGCGCCGGCCAGCCGGGCTACCACCGTGCAGCCAAAGATCGCCTATGCGAATATCGGCGGCTATCTGCTCGCTTATGAGTGCGCGGGGGCAGGAAGCCCTACCGTCATCCTGGAAGCCGGGTACACGGCGTCGGGGATCAGCACCTACGGACCTGTGATCTTGCCGGCGCTGGCACGGCACACCCGGGTTTGCACCTACGATCGGGCCGGGGATGGCCTCAGTGACGCCCGTCCGGCCTCCATCCGTCCGCTTACCGGGGCCACCCAGGCCAGGGAGCTGCACACCCTGCTTCAGGTAGTCGATGCCAAGCCGCCGTATGTGCTGGTCGGCCACTCCTACGGCGGGATGATCACCCGGGAGTTCGCCGCGCGGTATCACCACCAGGTGGCGGGGATGGTGCTACTCGACGCCTCCAGCGAGCCAGAAGTTGCCGTCTATGACCGGCTCCACGCCGGGCCATGGATCGACGGCACCGTCCAGCCTGCCCCCAACCAGCGCATCGACATCCACGCAACGGTGCGCCAGCTGGAGCGGGCGCCGAGCCTGGCCCGGATGCCGCTGATCGTGATCACCGCTGGCCTTCTGCAAGACCGGTGGCTGAAGACCGTCCCCTGGTTGGAGGCCAGGGCCCAGACCCGGCTCGCCCTGCTGTCAACGGACTCGATCCACGTGGTGGACCGCGGGATCGGGCACCTCATCCCGTCCCTGGACCCGCGGATCGTCATCGTGGCGACCCAGGCCGTGCTGGCAGCGGCGGCCAGTGGGCATCCCCTCGCTCCCTGCCAGCAAGTCTTCCGTTCAGACCCGGCGGCCCAATGCCTGCGCCGCGAGCGGCTGGGTCAGCAGCGGACCTGACGCCTGCCCGCCACCGGCATTCACCAACGTTGGCCGGGCCGCGGGAGGCGACGCGGCTGAGCCCTGCGAACGCCTCCGTCAGGAACTGAGGGCGCCTCAGTGAAGATGATCTAGGTCAGCGGCACCCTCTGTGAGCTCTGGTCAGGTGTTTCCTCGCGACGCAGACTGTGTCTATGGACGTCACCCGGACGATCCGGTACGAGGGCCCCAGCTACCAGGACGCCAGGCTCCTGCAGGGGATGCTTGAAGACCATGGTGTCCATG
>Ga0207700_10001629_pt1 | contig 12747 bp, 12 predicted proteins | sample LARL82metaG_FD_184348 | JGI IMG/M metagenome (GOLD analysis project Ga0207700, IMG submission 184348) | Corn, switchgrass and miscanthus rhizosphere microbial communities from Kellogg Biological Station, Michigan, USA - LAR L8-2 metaG... | ecosystem: Host-associated > Plants > Roots >...
TGACCAGCACCGGGCGCGCGGCGCGCTCGACGTGCGAGATCGTCGCCGCGGCGCTCCCAGCCGGATCGTCAGCTGGCCGCTGTGGCGGAGGCCTTGGTGGCGCCACGTCGCCCGGTTCGTAGCCTTGAGGGTGTGACTGTGGCGACGGAGCTGTTCCGGTTCGATGATTCCTACGCTCGGCGGCTGCCGGGCCTGTCGGTGCCGTGGGCGGCGGCGCCGGTGGATGCTCCGGAGTTGCTGGTGCTCAATGAGGCACTGGCGGCGGAGCTTGGCGCCGACCCGGCGGCGTTGCGGGAGCGGCCGGGTGTGCTGCTGCTGGTGGGGCAGGCTCCCGGTGTCACGACGGTCGCTCAGGCCTACGCCGGTCACCAGTTCGGCGGCTACGTGCCCCGGCTTGGGGACGGCCGGGCGCTGCTGCTCGGCGAGGTGACCGACATCCATGGCCACCGCCGTGACCTGCACCTGAAGGGGTCGGGGCGCACCCCGTTCGCGCGCGGCGGCGACGGCAAGGCCGTGGTGGGCCCGATGCTGCGCGAGTACCTGATCGGTGAGGCCATGCACGCCCTGGACATCCCGACCACGCGGGCGCTGGCGGTGGTCGCCACCGGTGAGCGGGTACTGCGCGAAAGGCCACTGCCGGGGGCGGTGCTGACCCGGGTCGCCGCGAGCCACCTGCGGGTGGGCACGTTCCAGTACGCCCTCACCGCCGGCGGCCGGGACCAGGTTCGCGCGCTGGCCGACTACGCGATCGGCCGGCACTACCCGCAGGCCACCGAGGCCCCGAACCGCTACCTCGCGTTGCTGCGGCGGGTGGCCGGGGCGCAGGCGGCGCTGGTGGCCCGGTGGATGCTGACCGGGTTCGTGCACGGGGTCATGAACACCGACAACACCACGATCTCCGGCGAGACGATCGACTACGGTCCGTGCGCGTTCATGGATGCCTACGACCCGGCCACCGCGTTCAGCTCCATCGACCACGGCGGTCGCTACGCCTACGGCAACCAGCCGGGGATCCTGCAGTGGAACATGGCCCGGCTGGCCGAGACCCTGCTGCCGTTGATCGACGACGACACCGACGCAGCGGTCGAGGCCGCGACCGAGGTCCTGGGCGAGTTCGCCGACGCCTACCAGCGGCACTGGGACGAGGGCATGGCGGCCAAGCTCGGGCTCCCCGCGCCGGACACCGAACTGGTGACCGGCCTGCTGGAGCTGCTGCGCACCCAGAAGGTGGACTACACCGGCTTCTTCCGCGCCCTGTCCGCCGGCACCGCCCGGGCGATGTTCTCCCAGCCCGGGCCCTTCGACGCCTGGGCCGCCCGCCGTGAGGCGCTGCTGCCGGCCGGCCGGGCAGCGGTCGCCGCCGCGATGGACCGGGTCAACCCCTGCTACATCCCGCGCAACCACCACGTGGAAGACGCGCTCGCCCAGGCGGAAGCCGGAGACATGGGGCCGTTCCACCGCCTGCTCGATGTGGTCTGCCGCCCCTTCGATCAGCGGCCCGGCCTGGAGCACTACGCCGGCCCGGCACCGCCGGGCAGCGCCCCGCACATCACCTACTGCGGCACCTGAACAAGCGCCCGGGGATCGATGAGATCGGCTGCTGAAGGCGGTCCTAGCGGGTGCGGGCCGGGCTGCACGATGCCGGGCGGCCCGAGGCGCTCGATCACCATGGAGGTTTGACGTGGCCAAACTGGTCTACTCCGCTCTCGCATCCCTCGACGGATACGTCGAGGACTCAAGCGGCAATTTCGAGTGGGCGGCGCCCGACGAACAGGTGTTCGCGTTCGTCAACGACCTTGAGCGGCCGATCGGCACCTACCTCTACGGGCGGCGGATGTACGAGACGATGGTCTACTGGGAGACCGAAGGCACCGCCGGCGGCCAGCCCGCCGTAGTCCGGGACTTCGCGGAGCTCTGGCGAGCAGCGGAAAAGATCGTCTACTCGCGGACGCTCCGGACGCCGTCGAGCGCGCGGACCCGGATCGAGCACGAATTCGATCCTGCGGCGATCAGGCGGCTCAAACGGTCCTCGGCCACGGACATCACGGTTGGCGGTGCGCAGCTCGCTGGCGAGGCCATGGCCGCGGGCCTGGTCGACGAGTGCCATCTGCTCCTCGGCCCAGTCCTCGTCGGCGGCGGGAAACGCGCACTGCCCGACGACGTCCGGGTCCAGCTCGAACTGCTGGACTCCCGCCGCTTCGACAGCGGTGTCGTGCACCTCCACTACCGGGTGAGGTCGGTGGCGGCGAACTGAAGCTCGCCGAGCAGGCCAGCGGTGCGGGCTGGTCAGCAGCAGTGGATGGCGAGGGTCTGGTTCACGGTCCCGTTGTAGTAGCTGCCCACCGCCCAGACGTTGCCAGCCGAGCTGGCGCCGACCGCGTTGAGGCCGTTGCCGATCGTAGGGGCGCCAAGGTCCGGCGTTGCCGCCTGCGTCCAGGCCGACCCGTCCCAGTGCAGGGCAAAGGTCCGCCGTCCAGTGCCGGTGTCCCACCCACCCACCGCCCACGCGTCGCTCGCGGAGGTGGCGGCGACGGAACTGAGGTCGTTGTCCCGCGCGGCACCGCCTGGGCTGGGTGATGTCGTCTGCTTCCAGGCCGAGCCGTTCCAGTGCAGGATCAGGGTCCTGTCCGGCGCGCCGGTGGAGTAGCCGCCCACCGCCCACGCGTTGCCGGGCGAGGTGGCCCGCACGCCGGACAGTCTGGTGCCCAGCGAGCCCGGGCTTGGGCTGGCCACCTGGGTCCAGGACGCCCCGTCCCAGTGCACGATCAGGGACTGGTCAGCGGTGCCGGTGTAGTAGTAGCCGACCGCCCAGGCGTCGCTGGCCGAAGTGGCGGCCACGCCGGTCAAGTTGCTGCTCTGCGCGGGGTCAGGACTGGCCACCTGCGTCCATGTCGTGCCGTTCCAGTGCAGGATCAGGGTCTGGGACGCGTCGCTGCTGTTGTTGTAGCTGCCCACCGCCCACGCGTTGGTGGCGGAGGTAGCGCGCACCGCGACAAGGTTGTCCTGGGTGGATCCGGGCACGTTCGGGCTTGGCACCTGGGTCCAGGCCGTCCCGTCCCAGTGCACGATCAGCGTGTGGAACGCGCCGGCGTTGAAGTACTGGCCCACCGCCCACACGTCACTGGCGGACACCGCGCTGACACCCGACAGTGTGGTGCCGATCCCGGGGTCCGGGCTTGGCACCTGGGTCCAGGACGCGCCGTCCCAGTGCACGATCAGGGTCTGCTCCGGGGCGAAGCTGCCGACCGCCCATGCATTGCACGGCGACAGCACGGCCACGCCGCTGAGGGTGTTGTCGTGGCTGGTCGCGCCCGGATCCGGGGGCTGCTCCCCCCCGGTCCACGCGGCACATGGCGCCACGCCGGCCGCGGTAAAGGCCGCCGCCGGTGCACCCGCCGTGGCGGCTGCGGCGACGGCCCATACCGCTATCGACGAGGCGGCAACTGCCCAGGCGAGTCGCTGGATTGACCGTCGTGGCTGCATTGTCAGGCTTCTTCCTTCGGGGAGTGAACGTGACCCGGGCGCCAGGGATCCACTAGCAGCAGTGGATGGCGAGGTTCTGGTCGAGGTCGCTGCCGTTTACGAACCGGCCGACGGCCCAGGCGTTGCTGGCGGAGGACGCGGCCACGGCGAACAGGCCGGTCTCGGGCCCCGGGTTGGGGCTGGCCTCCTGGGCCCATGTCGTCCCGTTCCAGTGCAGTACCACGGAAGTGGTGCCGTTGTTCGAGCTGCCCACCGCCCAGGCGTTGCCGGCGGCGGTGGTGGCCGCACCGTCGAGGAAGGCGCCGTTGCCGGGGGTGGGGCTGGGCTGCTGGGCCCATTTCGTCCCGGTCCAGGCCAGGATGAGCGTCTTGTCGGAGGTGCCGTTGGTATAGAAGCCCACCGCCCAGGCCTTCCCGCCGGCGCCGTTGGCCGCGACGGCGTTCAGGGAGGTGTCGTGAGCGGTCCCGCCGGGGTTGGGGATGGTTTGAGTGGCCCACTTCTGGCCGTTCCAGTGCAGGATGAAGCCCTGTTCTGCGGTGCCGTTGAAGTACGTTCCCGCCGCCCAGGCGTTGCTGGCGGAGGTGGCGGCCACGCCGGACAATGCGCCGCCGGTGCCCGGGTGCGGGCTGGTTACCTGCGCCCACTTCTGGCCGTCCCAGTGCAGGATCAAGGGCTGGCCCGCGTTGCCGTTGGAGAAGGAGCCCACCGCCCAGGCGTCGGTCGCGGACACGGTGCGCACCGCGCCGAGTCCGGCGCGTGTTCCCGGGTTGGGGCTGGTCACCTGCTGCCAGGTGTGGCCGTCCCAGTGCAGGATCAGGGTCTGTTCCACGCCGGGCGCGGCGCTCGCCCCCACAGCCCAGACATCGGCAGCAGACACGGCGCGGACGCCGTTGAGGACATTGCCCAGCCCGGCCACGTCCGGGCTGGGCACCACCGTCCAGGCCGAGCCGTCCCAGTGCTCGGTGAGCGTCTGGTTCAGGCCGCTGCTGCCGGTGTCATAGCCCACCGCCCAGGCGTCGCAGGGGGTGAGTACCACCACACTATCGAGCACGTTGTTCATAGTGCTCGGGCTGGGGGGCTGTGCACCGGTCCAGGACCCGCAGGCAGCCACCGACGCGCCGGCCGGCCCGCTGGCGGTCACCGCGCCTGCCAGCAGCAGCGCGATGGTGAGCGCACGGGCCAGACGCCCGGCTGGCCCTCGCAGGTGCGTCATCGTGTCCCCTTCCGCGTGCGCGCGCCGCGCCGGAGCGAGGCGCTCCCGCACGCCGATTCCGTCCCCGCCCTGGTTGCGAACGGCGAAAGGTGCGGGAGCGCGGAACCAGCGGCAGCCCTTGCTGCGTGCTGCCGGTGCCAGCGGCGCGGTGCCGGCGTGGCGCAGCATCCCGGCAGCCGGATAGCTACCAGACTGCCTAAGACGGCGCGTCCGGCTCTATAACGGAAACCCTCAATCCTTGGGCGCGCGGTGGGGCCGGCGACGCTGGCCTGGCGGCGAGCCGGGCCCGGGCTCGCGGATGCCGGTCAAGACGGCCGTCGCGGCGCTTCGACGCCGGCGCCGGCAGCGATTATCTGCGGCCCGGCGGCGGCGACCGACGTGATGCCGGTCAGCGCCATCGAGACATCGAGCTCCTTACGGATGATCTCGATGGCCTTGGCGACACCCTGCTGGCCGCCGGCGCCCAGGCCGTAGAGGTAAGCACGGCCGATCATGCACGCGCGGGCACCGAGCGCGAGCGCCCGCAGCACGTCCTGGCCGGACCGGATGCCGCTGTCGAACATGATCTCGACGTCGGAGCCGACCGCATCGGCGACCGCGGGCAGCGCCGAGATGGCCGACGGGGCGCCGTCGAGCTGACGTCCGCCATGGTTGGACACGACAATCGCGGACACGCCCATCCGGGCGGCGATCTTGGCGTCGTCGGGGTCGAGGATTCCCTTCAGGATGATCCTGCCTGGCCAAAGGGCGCGGACCCATTCGACGTCTGCCCAGTTCAGGGTGGGGTCGAACTGCGCGGCGGTCCACTCGGCCACAGATCGCAGGTGGCCGGCGCCGGGGATATGGCCGGCCAGGTTGCCGAAGGTCTTGCGCCTGCCGCGCAGGATGCTCAGCGCCCATGCTGGCCTGGCGGTGACGTTGGCGAGGTTTGCCAAGGTGATCCGCGGCGGCACCGACATACCGTTCTTGATGTCGCAGTGACGCTGCCCGAGCACGTTCAGATCCAGGGTGATCACCAGGGCGCTGCACCGCGCGGCGATCGCACGCTCCAGCAGGTCACGGACGAAACCGCGGTCTCGCATCAGGTAGAGCTGGAACCAGAACGGCTCGCGCACCGCGGCGGCTACGTCCTCGATCGAGCAGATCGACATTGTGCTCAGGCAGAACGGGATCCCGGCCGCCTGCGCCGCGCGGCAGGCAAGGATCTCGCCGTCGCCGAACTGCATGCCGCACAGGCCAACCGGAGCCAGGACCAGCGGCAGCGACGCCGGCTCGCCGGCGATGGCCGTGGACAACTCGCGCTTCCCTACATCGATCCCGACGCGCTGGCGGAACCTGACCGCGTCCAGGCCGGCCCGGTTGGCCCGCAGCGTCGACTGGGTGTAGGAGCCGTGGTCGGCGTACTGGAAAAACGCCCGCGGGACCCGGCGCAGCGCCATGGCCCGCAGGTCCTCAATGCACGTGACCTTGTCCATCGAAGAACTACCCACCACGCCATTCCCCTCGCAGTCGCGGCTTCGCCGCGAGATCGGTGGCGGCGAAGCCAAGCTCGCCGAGCAGCGGGCCTGGCAGGCTCAGGCCGCGGGCCGAGGTCCCCAGGGCCCACCAGCTGCCGGGATCGTCGCCAGGGACCGCGACACCGGCACAGCAGACCAGGTCGCGAAACTGCCCGAACTCGGTGACCGGATCACCGGGCCGAAGGCCGGCCAGTTCGCTCTCGACCTGCGCCAGCTCGGTGACGGTGTTCGGGGTGAACGGCCGCATGCCCTGCTCGGCCAGCAGGCTCTTGCGGTCGCGGCCCGGCAGTGTCGCCAGCAGCGCCTTACCAAGGGCGGTGGCGTGCGCGGCGGTCTCCAGCCCTGGTTGCAGGTCCTCCAGCCACGGTGACCGCTCACCTTCGGCCATGTCGACGATCACCAGCCGCTGGCCAGAGAGACAGGCCAGGTACGCGGTGTGCCCGGTGGTGGCCGCCAGGTGCATGAGCACGGCCCGCGCGCGGGGCGGCCGGCACAGGGAGTTCATCACTTCGTGGAAGCGCTCGGCCACGCCGGAGCCGGCCACGTAGCCCCCATCCGGCAGGCGCACCAGGTAGCCCTCGTAGCACAGCGTGCGGACCAGGTGGTAGGCCGTGGACAGGCGGAGCTGGCAGCGGCGCGCGACGACCTTCACCGGCAGCGGGCGCGGCGAGCGGGACACCTCCTCCATGATCCGCAGGGCGCGGGACACACTGCGGATGAGGTCGGAAGGCTCTGCGGCGCTGCCCGTCGGTCTCACCCTTTCTAGGATGCCCGCACGGCACGGCCAGGGAAAGACGCTGGTCGGCCACGGTAGTCGTTCAGCATGTGAAAATCCGGGGGCTTACCGGCGGGGGCGCGGCGAGCGGACGATGGCCCCATGTCCCCCATGCCGCAATGGGCCCTTGATGCGCTCAGCGATGTGTATGACCCGTGCTGCCGCGAGAAGGGGATCTCGGTCGTGGACATGGGCCTGGTGCGCTCGGTGCAGGCATCCGGTGGCCACGTCCGGGTCGAGTTGCTGCTGACCTCCGGCTGGTGCCCGTTCGCGTCCCGGGTGCTCACCGAGGTCCAGGAGCGGATCCAGGCGCAGCCCGGCGTGACCCATGCCGAGGTCGAGATCGTCTGGAACGAGGCGTGGACCACCGACCGGCTGTCCCCCAGCGCCGCGCGGCTGCTGCGGTTTCTGCCGCCGCCCGCACAGATCCCTGACCGCGCCGCGTACCTGGCCGCCCACATGCCCGCGAGAGGTGATCCGTCATGATCGATGACGTGTTCGTGTTCGACGGCGTCGCGCACCTGTTCAACTTCGAGGAGAAGAACGCGTTCGGCCCGCCCGGCGTGATGTTCAACAACCACCTGTACGCGTTCCACAACGCGCTCACCCCGGACAGCGAACCGCACCTGCCACCCGAGGAGTTCCTCCGTCAGTGGACGGCCGGCGACATCCGGCAGATGGTCTACGACGAGTCCGACACCGACATGCTGGTCGCCATGCCGCTGCCGCTCACCGACCTGTTCAAGGACGGCCTGTCGCCCTGGCAGGAGTGCGCCGACCTGGCCAGCCGGGATCCGGACCGGACCATCTTCTGGGGGTCGGTGAACCCACTGGAGGGCCGCAAGGCCCTGGACCTGATGGAGCGGCAGGTCGGCGAGTTCGGCGCACGCGCGTTCAAGTTCTACAACGTGCGCTACGACTACGGAACGCCGTTCCCGTGGCGGATGGATGACCCGCAGGTGGCCTTCCCCATCTTCGAGAAGGCCCAGGAACTTGGCGTCAACCTGATCGGCGTGCACAAGGGCGTGCCGCTCGGCCCGCAGCCGATCGAGCACACCCAGACCTGGGATATGGACGGTGCGGCCGCGAACTTCCCGGACATCAACTTCGTCATCTTCCACGTCGGGCTGCCGTTCCTGGACGAGACGTGCTGGCAGCTCATCCGGTACCCGAACCTCTATGCCTCGCTGGCCGCAACGATCAACTTCCTGGTCCGCGCGCCGCGGATGTTCGCCGAGATCATCGGGAAGCTGTTGTTCTGGTGCGGCGAAGACAAGATCGTTTACGGTTCCGAGGCGCCGATCTTCCATCCGCAGTGGGCGCTGCGGGCCTTCATGGACTTCCAGATCCCGGAGGATCTCTGCCAGGGCTATGGCTACCCGCAGCTGACCGACCAGGCCAAGCGGAAGATCCTCGGGGAGAACCTGCTCCGGCTGCACGGGATGGACGTACAGGACGCGCGGGCGACGCTCGGCCGGCACCGGTCCTGATCCGGCGGTGCCCGGCCGGACCGGAGCGCCCAGCACCGCAGCCCGTGCCCGGCAGTGCCGGCGTTGGCTGCCGCCGGTCCGGCGTCTGTCCTGGCAGTACGCGTGCCGGTGTGGTGGGGTGGCCTGGTGGATGCGGTAGCCCTGGCCCGGTGCTTTGGCCTTGGCGGGACGGCGAGGCTGTCGGACGGCCCGGTCGCGCGGGGCAAGCAGGGACTGGTGTGGCGGCTGGATACCGCGGACGGCCGCTGGGCGGTGAAGGTGCCCTTCCACCGGTCCGGCGAGGACGAGGTACGCTCGGCGGCCGCGTTCCAGGAGGCGGCGTGCGCCGCCGGGGTGCCGGCGCCACGGGTGCGGCGCACCACCGAGGGGTGCGTGTTCGCGACGCTGGAAGGCAAGCAGGTCAGGCTGTACGAGTGGGTCGACCTGCGGGCACCGGACGCCACACTCGACCCGCACACGGTAGGCGCCGTGGTGGCCGCCGTTCACCGCGTGCCGGCCACTGGCGCCCCCGGCCCGTTGCACCCGTGGTATCACGAGCCGGTCGGCGCACGGCGCTGGGACCAGCTGATCAAGCAGCTCAGCGGGGCGGGAGCGCCGTTCGCCGGGCGGCTGGCCGGGCTGCGTGACGAACTGGTCGCGCTGGAGTCCTGGATCGAGGCCCCGCAGACGCTGCGGACCTGCCATCGCGACCTGTGGGCCGACAACGTCCTGCCGGCCGCCGGCGGCGGGGTGTGCGTCATCGACTGGGAGAACAGCGGGCCGGCCGACCCCAGCCAGGAACTCGGCTGCGTCCTGTTCGAGTTCGCCCGCAGCGACCCGGGCCGGGCCCGCGCGCTGACCCGGGCCTACCAGCAGGCCGGCGGGACCGCCACGGTGAGCCGGCGCGGGCACTTCTCGATGCTCATCGCGCAACTAGGGCACATCACGCAAGCCGCCGCCACCGACTGGCTCAGGCCCAATCCCCGCTCGCCGGAACGCGCCGACTCCGTCGCGTGGATCAACGAAGTCCTCGGCGAACCACACGCCCGTGACGTGCTCGAAGCCATCCTGGCGGCGGTGAACGGGGACGGCGGCACCGCGCCAGCGGCCAGGTGATCCGGCCCGGTACCACCCGGTCCTCCCGGCAACACTGCGTGACCTTAACGGGCCCGGAAGATACTCAACCCTCGTTTGGGCGCTGCTGCCCGGGACAGGGGACAGTGAGTTGCCCGAACAACAACATCGCGTCACGCACGCGTCCGACGTTAGGAGTTCGGCATGCTTACGCTTACCGATCAGGCGGTAGCCGCTATCCGCAACCTGACCACCCGGCCAGGGCTTCCGGCGCAGACCGGCCTGCGTATCGCCCCGGGAGAAGCCGACACCGGCGGGCTGGCACTGTCGCTGTCTGACGGCCCGCAGGCGGGTGACCGGGTCATCGAGGAAACCGACGTGCAGATCTACCTGCAGCCCGAGGCTGCTACCGCACTCGAGGACAAGGAACTCGATGCGCAGGTCAACGAGGACGGCGAGGTGTCGTTCCTGCTCCAGCCCCAAGCCTGAGCGGCCCGCCCGGGCGCTGGCCCGCGGGCAGGCTCCGGCTGGCCCGCGGGCAGGCCCGGGCTGGATGGCGTGGGTCTCAGGCCAGTGCCGCGTACGCCGCGGCCTGGATGTCGCGGTGAACCTGAGGTGGGTCCGGGCTCTCGAACATGCGCTGGGTGAGCACGATGACGGTCAGGTCCTGGGAGGGGTCGACCAGCCAGGAGGTGCCCAGGCCGCCGTCCCAGCCGAACGCGCCGGTGTCGTAGACCGCCTGGCAGAACCCCCACGACCAGCCGTGGAAGAACCCCGGCAACAGCCCTCCGTGAGCCTTCTGCGCCGGGGTCAGCTGGTCGGTGGTCATGGCCCGCACCGCGTCTGCTGGCAGCACCGGCGCCCCGCCGCGCAGCAGCATCCGGGCGAAGGCGAGCAGGTCGTCAGCGGTGGACACCAGGCCGGCCGCCCCGTCACCGAACCGCGGCGGGCGGCTCCACTTGCCACCGGGCTCGTCAAGCACCACCAGCCCGTCCGGGGCCGGCTGGTAGGCGGTGGCCAGGCGCTGGGTATCGGCAGCCCAGAACCCGGTATCGCGCATGCCGAGCGGGCCGAAGATCCGGGTGGTGAGCACCTCGCGCAGCGGCTGCCCGGCCGCCCGCGCCACCAGCACGCCCAGCACCTGGGCGCCGGTGTTGTACAGCCAGCGCTCGCCGGGCTGGGCGAGCAGCGGCAGGCTGCCGAGGGCCGCGATCCAGGTGTCCGGGTCCGGCGGCACGGCCGGATCGGGCGGGCCGATCGTATTCAGCCGCAGCTCGCCGGTGGCCGCCACGACCGGCCACGGCTCGGGCGCGGCGAACATCTCGCCGACCATGCCGAAGCCGAACGTGAACGTCAGCAGGTCGCGCGCGGTGATCGCGCGGGCCGCGGGCACGGTGTCGTCCAGCGGGCCGTCCATCCGGCGCAGCACCCGGCGGCCGGCCAGTTCGGGCAGCAACCGGTCCACCGGCTCATCCAGCTCGATCAGCCCCTCGGTGGCCACGGCCAGCGTGACGGCCGCGGTGACGGGCTTGGTGGTCGAGGCGATACGGAAGATCGAGTCACGGGCCACCGGCGGCCCGCCCACCGCCAGGTTTCCCAGTGCCTCGACATGCACCTGGCCGCCGCGGGCCACCAGCGCGACCAGGCCCGGGACCTGCTGATCGCCCACATGGCGCTCGGCCGCCGCGTGCAGCGCCCCCAGTCCTGCCGCCGTCAGCCCGGTCGCCGAACCCATCGCTTAGCCTCCTCGCCTGCACAGCGCCGCCGGTGCGGCCGCCCGACACACTAGGACGTCACGGCACGACGAAAGTCATCGCCCCGCCCACTGCCCCATCCTCGGCACGGGCTGGCGCGTCGCCATGGCCAGTTCCGATCCGTCCAGCGCGAGCTTCACCGTGTACGCGGTCTGCCGGCCCAAGCCGGTGGGATATTCGATCCAGTATGGGGCGAACCGCTGCCCGGCCGTACCTGGCTACCGGCCATGGCCGGCCTGAGGCCGCCTCCAGGTGCGGCCTGCCAGCCGGGGCGAGACGATGAAGTACAACTGGACGAGGGCAAGGGCGATCACGCTTGCCACGGTGCTGGCCAGGCAAATCAGTGCCGCGAGCGCGTACAGGGCCTGCGCCAGCAGGATCCGGCGCCGGAACGTGCTGAGCCGGGCGCGCGCCTGCGCCGCGTCATCGGGCATCAATGCCTTGCGCCCGTACCGGGCCGCCCATTCGAGCCCCGCGCCGAGCAGCAGGATGTTCAGCCAGTACACGCCCACGCCCAGGCGCAGATGGACGTAGTGAGCGAGCAGCGCGGCCGAGAACGGCAGCAGTGACACCACGAACAAGAACCCGAGATTGATCCAGGTGAGGGTCCGGTCGCAGCGGCCCAGGATGCCCAGCAAGGTGTGCTGGGCAAGCCAGAAGGTGCCGAGCATCGTGAAGCTCAGCAGATAGGCCGCGAAGCTCGGGCCCAGCCTCAGCAGTGCCTCCCACAGCCCGCGCTCGGAGTACACCGCACCGGCGGAGCTGACCGGCACCCGCACATCAAGGACCAGCAGTGTCATGGCGACGGCAAACAGCCCATCGCTCAGCGCGGTCAACCGCTCCAGGCTCTGCCCGCTAAACACGTTGTACGGCTCGGACATGCCCTCATCATCGCGGCACGGCACGCGTATGCCCCGGGGTGATCGTGAAATCGCCTGGTCAGAGGGCGGGCGGAGCGGCGGGCGGGCGCTGCTCCAGTGCCTGCAACGCCAGCCGGACGGCGGTGTCGAGCTGAGGATCGCGGCCCGCGGCCCAGTCGTGCGGCGCGATGCTCACCTCGACGTCCGGATCCACGCCGTGGTTCTCCACCGCCCAGCCGCCGTCGGTGAACCACCAGGCGTACTTCGGCTGGGCCACCAGGGTCCCGTCGACCAGTGTGTACTTGAAGTCAACGCCGCGCAGGCCGCCCCAGGTACGGGTGCCCACCACGGTCGCGATGCCGTAGGACTTCAGCGCCTGGACCACGACGTCGCCGCCGGAGCTCGCGTACTCGTCCGTGATCGCCACGATCGGGCCGCGCGGCGCCTCGGCCGGGTAGCTCGACGGCTCCTCGTACCGGGACACGAGCCAGCCGATGATGCGCCGGGCGAGCTTCTCGGCCACCATCTCTGAAGCGTTGCCGCCCTGAGTGTCGCGCAGATCCACGATCAGGCCGTCCCGCCGGAACTCGGTGTACTGGTCC
>Ga0207700_10001630_pt1 | contig 12742 bp, 13 predicted proteins | sample LARL82metaG_FD_184348 | JGI IMG/M metagenome (GOLD analysis project Ga0207700, IMG submission 184348) | Corn, switchgrass and miscanthus rhizosphere microbial communities from Kellogg Biological Station, Michigan, USA - LAR L8-2 metaG... | ecosystem: Host-associated > Plants > Roots >...
CATGCGGCCATCGGCGACGTGCCTGATATAGAGACCATCCTCGGTGACGAGGAGCTGGCGCTCGGCATCGATCCGCGCCAGCGCGCTTGCCATCCTGCCGAGCGCGTGCGCCCTCACGTCTCCGCTGGAAAGCTTCGCCTCGAACAGCTTGCATTCGAGAATGTCGAACCACCACGCCGTATCGGTTGCGGCATCATAGGTCGGGCCTTCGCCGAGATGACAGCGCTCGGCCGACAGCATCGTGGTCGGCACTTCCTCAAGATGTTCGCGTTCCGGCGCCATGGCTCACTCACGTCAGCGAGAATCGATAGACCGTCTCGTGTCGGTACAGCCGTCCAGGATCGAGCCGCGCCGACGGAAAGTCGGGACGATTGGGCGTGTCCGGCCAGACTTGCGGCTCGAGGCAGAAGGCGTCGGACTGCCGGTACAACCGGTCGCCCTTGCCGCACAGCGTGCCGTCGAGGAAATTGCCGGAATAGAATTGCAGACCCGGCTGGTTGGTATGGAGCTCCATCACCCGGCCACTCCTTGGCGATTCCACCCGTGCGGCGAGCCGCACGCCCTCGCCTTCCAGCAGACAATAATTGTGATCGTAGCCGCGCCCGCGCCGCAACTGCTCATCGTCGCCGCGGATGCGCGAGCCGATGGCATGTAGCTGGCGAAAATCGAACGGGGTTTCGGTCACCGGATGCGGCGGGCCCGGCAACGGGATCGAGGTCGCATCGGTAGCAAGAAAATGATCGGCGGCGATCCGGATGCGATGATCGAGGATCTGGCTTTCCGACAGCGCGCCGTCGAGATTGAAGAAGCTGTGGTTGGTGAGATTGATGACGGTCGGACGATCAGTGGTCGCCTCGAGCGTCAGCGAAAGCTCGGTCGGACCGGTGACGCGATACGTTGCGCGCGCCTCGACCTGTCCGGGAAAGCCGCGCTCGCCGTCGGCGCTGGTATAGGCCATCACCACGGCCGGCTCCGGCGTCTCCCTGACCTCGATGATGCGCCACAGCTTGCGGTCAAAGCCGTCATTGCCGCCGTGAAGCATGTTGGGGCCGTTGTTGGTGTCGAGCTTGATGATCGCGCCATCCAGCATGAACTGCCCGCCGGCGATGCGGTTGGCATAGCGGCCGACGGTGGCGCCGAGAAATTTGCGCTGGGCGAGATATTCGTCGAACGTGTCGTGTCCGAGCACGATGTCGTCGCTGCGCCCGTTGCGATCGGGCACATGCAGGGTGTGCAGCACCGCACCATAGGGGATGATGCCCGCTTCAAACCCCTCGGCACCGCGCAACACGATGCGCTCGACCTCGTTACCGTCAGGCATCCTGCCGAAGGATGCACGCTCGACCCTGGGCTTGCTTGCTGCATTCATGGTCAGAACTCGAAAGCTTCGACATTGTAGCGCCGCCCGAGCAGGAAGGCATCCGCCACGATCTGCAAGGGCGCGAGGTCGACGTCGCATTCGCCGTTCGACGCGAGCTCGACAAAGTGGCGATACAACGCGGGATATTCTTCCTTGGTCGCGTCGATCACGACCTTGTCACCGTCGCTCATCCTGGTGCCTCCGCCTGACATCACGAGCGGCCCCCGATCGGTCTCGATGCGGATGTCCCAGGTCTGCGGCGGCGGCGGCCGGAAATCGAGCTCCACCTTGATCGGCAGCCCTGCCGCATCGGCCATGTCCATCTCGACAACGATCGGCGCCTGGCGATTGGCGGGAAAACCGAGCTCGGCGCGGGTGACGAATACCGGCCGCGGCAGGATGCGGGTCAGGATCGAGAGCGCATTGATTCCGGGATCGAACACGCCGAAGCCGCCGGCGGCGAAAATCCAGTCCTGGCCGGGATGCCAGACGCGCACATCTTCCTTCCAGGTGATGGTGACGTGCTTGATGTTGCGATCCGCCAGCAGCGCCCGCGCTGGCTCGACCGCCGGCGCACAGCGCGAGTGCCAGGTCGCAAACAGCGTGCGCTTTGCGGCCTGTGCCACCGAGAGCAGAGGCGCGATCTCGCTCACCGTCGCGCCCGGCGGCTTTTCCAGCATCACATGCTTGCCGGCTTCGAGTGCGAGCCGCGCCTGCGTGCTGCGCACCTGCGGCGGCGTGCAAAGCGTAACGGCATCGATCGGCGGCCCCTCACGCAGCAAGGCATCCAGGCTTGGGAAATTGGGAACATCTGATGATTTCGCCTTGGGATCGGCGATCGCCACCAGCTCGATGCCAGATGCGGCGGCGATGGCCGGCACGTGCCGCACGGTTGCGATCTTGCCGAAACCGACAATGGCGAGACGAAGCTTTGTCATTTCCTGTCCTTGTTGTCCCCTTCGGCGGGAACCGCGGCGTCGTACAGCGCCGGATCGACCGAGCTTGCGCCGTGCCGTCGCATACCATTGAAGATCACCGCGGTCATGGCTTCGTGGGCGGCTGCTGGATTGCCGTCGGCGATCGCCTCGACGATGCGACGGTGCCAGCTCAATACCGTGTCACGGTCATCGGGATCAACCGGGGCACTGAGCAGGAACGAAGCCCGCAGCGCCGCAGCGATGACTGCATCGGCCGAGCGCATGAAGGGATTGCCGGAGGCATTGGCCACCGCGATATGCAGGGCAAGGTCGCCGTCGGTGAAGGCATCGGAGTCCGAGGGTGCCGCCTGCATGACGTCGAAGGCACGGCGCAGCTCCGCAATATCGGCTTCGGAGCGCCGCGTGGCCGCAAGCGCCGCCGCGCGCGGCTCGATCGCGAGCCGAATTTCGGCGAGATCGGACAGGAAGCGACGGTCGATACCGCCATCGAGATGCCAGGCCAGCACATCGGCATCGAACATGTTCCAGGCGCCGCGCTCGCGCACGACCGTGCCGACCCGCGCCTTGGTCGTGAGCAGCCCCTTGGCAACCAGCGTCTTGACGCTCTCTCGCAGCACCGGCCGCGAGACACCGAAGCTCGCGGTCAGCTCGACGTCGCCGGGCAGGCGCGATCCCTCGGGGTAGCGGCCGGCGATGATATCGCTTCCGATCGAGCGGGCGACCTGCTCATGGTTGGAATGGGCGCGGCGGGTCGGAATAACGACGAGGCGGGAAGTCATGATGCTGAAAATGCCTGGCATCGCCAGCTTGAGCGCCGGCTGATGCCAACGTCACACAGCTCACCTGGCAGTTCTAGTCATATTATTTTACTTTTTGACAGAGTCCTTCACTTCCAAGGGCATATTGGCGAGCCCGATCAGGGCCGGCGATTCCTCGAGGATGAGCCAGGTCGGCATTTTCGCGAGCATAGAGGCGAAGCGGCCCTTGGCCTCGAAGCGCTCACGGAAGGCGGAGGCGGCAAAGGCCTCCTTGAAGCGCGGCAGAATGCCGCCGGCGATATAGACGCCGCCGAAGGCGCTGATGGTCAGCGCGAGATCGCCGGCGACGCTGCCGAGAAATTCGCAGAAATGGTTGAAGGCGCGGACGCAGGTGTCGTCCGACTTGTCCATGGCGCGGCGCGTGATGTCGGCGGGCGCGAGCATCAAGGGCTCGACGCTGCGCAGCGCGCATAGCGCTTCATAGAGGTTGACGAGGCCGGCGCCGCTCAGCACCCGCTCCGCGGAGACATGGTTCCAGCGCTTGCGCAGCATCCGGATGATCGCGAACTCCTCTTCGGTGGAGGCCGCGAGGGTGGCGTGACCGCCCTCGCCCGCGACCAGCGTCCAGCCGCCGCCATGGGGAATGAGCGAGCTCATGCCGAGCCCCGTACCGGGCCCGACGACGCCGATATTGCCCGTCGCATTCGCGATTGCCGGACCGACGACGAATTTCTGCTGCGGCGCGAGATGCGGAATGGCCTGCGCGTTGGCGGCGAAATCGTTCACGACCGTCAGCGTGGTCAGGCGCAGGCTCTGCTTCAGATCCTCGATCGAGAACGACCAGGCCTTGTTGGTGAGCGAAATGTGGTCGCCGAGCACGGGGCCGGCGATGGCGAGTGCGCCCGAGAGCTCGCCCTGCGGCCGCTCCTTCAGATAGTCGGCGAGCGCGTCGTGGAGCGAGGGATAATGCTCGGTCTCGACATGCTTCACCTGGCTGTATTTGCCGTCCTGGGCGATCGCAAAGCGCGCATTGGTGCCCCCGATGTCGCCGATTACTCTGGGTGCGTTCACGGCTGGCTCCATTTCAAAGGCTGACGCGACTTGCACTGATCGGACATTCATTAGGGCATGATCAGGCGTCTGATACGACGAGTTTAGGTACATGAATATAATTCACAGCGGTTTTTCCGGTTTCACGCCGATATCCCCCTAGACCACGGTTTTTGCGCTTACTCCGCGTGGTCCCGTGCTCCGAGCTTGTTGGGCACCGTAGCTGCTGCCCGGGAAATCCGCAGCCGGATGAGACAGCAAGGCCCGGGCCAGACCGCGCAAGCCTGACTATTCAGGGCATGACGCCCCGCTTAAGGTGTCGGCCATGATCGAGCTTCACTTCGAGTGCGACATCAAGGCAAGCGCCGATCGGGTTTTCGGGACTGCTTGCCGACTTGCGTGATTACGGCCGCTGGCTGCCGTCCTCCGCCGCGTCTTGACGGCACGTGCGGGGCGCCGCCCTTGCAAGCAGCGGGTATATGGCATATGTCTTAGGCATATGCCATGGAGAACGCGATGCCAGAGCAGCGTCACGTCAGACTTTTTCGCAACGGCCGCAATCAGGCGGTTCGCATCCCTGTCGAGTTCGAGCTGCCTGGTGACGAGGCGATCATGCACCGCGACGGCGATCGATTGGTGATCGAGCCAGTACGCAAACGCGGACTGATTGGATTGCTCAAATCCATGAAGCCGATCGAAGAAGGTTTCCCGGAGATAGACGATCCCGTGCCGGCCGCGGAGCGCGTGCTTTGATCCGCTACATGCTGGACACGAATATCATTTCCGATCTCGTCAGGAATCCGCAGGGCCGGAGTGCGAAACGCGTTGCCAAACTGGACGAACAGACCCTGTGCACCAGCATCATCGTGGCGGCGGAGTTGCGATACGGATGCGTGAAAAGCGGTTCGGCTCGCTTGATCAAGGCTGTCGAAGACGTGCTTGCCGAGATCGAGGTGCTTGCCTTTGATGCTCCGGCCGACGTCGAGTACGGCACCATCCGGGCGGAATTGGAGGCGGCCGGACTGCCGATCGGAAGCAACGATCTTCTCATCGCAGCACACGCCCGCGCCGCTCGGGCAACGGTCGTGACCGCCAATGCAACCGAGTTCAAACGTGTTCGCGGTTTGAAAGTCGAGAATTGGCTTGCTTGATCGTTCGAACGTGCTGATCCACCGACAGCGATCCGGCAGCGCCCAGCGGAAACGCAGCGTTTCGCAATTTAGGCTTCGTGAAAGGGCAGGGGCACCATAGCTAGGTGCGATCACGGCAAGAACAGTTTGCGAGAATCGGAATCAATGACCGCACCCATCGAATTCGGACTGGACACGTTTGGCGACGTGACGCGCGGCGCTAACGGCGCTCCGCTGCCGCATGCCCAGGTGATCCGCAACGTGATCGACGAGGGCGTGCTCGCCGATCAGCTTGGCATCGATTTCATCGGGCTCGGCGAGCACCACCGCGCCGATTTTGCGATTTCCTCGCCCGAGGTCGTGCTGGCGGCGATTGCCGCACGCACGAAGCGGATCAAGCTCGGCTCGGCGGTGACGGTGCTGAGCTCGGACGATCCCATTCGCGTCTTTCAACGCTTTTCGACCGTGGATGCGGCTTCGAACGGCCGTGCCGAGGTGATCCTCGGCCGCGGCTCGTTCACCGAATCCTTTCCGCTGTTCGGCTTCGACCTCCGCCAATATGAGGAGCTGTTCGAGGAGAAGCTCGACCTGTTCGCGACGCTGTTGAAGCAGGAGCCGGTGACCTGGGAGGGCAAGCTGCGCAGCTCCCTCAAGAACCAGTCGGTCTATCCGCCCATCGAGCACGGCCAACTCAAGACCTGGATCGGCGTCGGCGGCAGCCCTGAGTCCGTGGTGCGCGCGGCGCATTACGACCTGCCGCTGATGCTCGCCATCATCGGCGGCGATCCGAAGCGGTTCAAACCCTATGTCGACCTGCATCACCGTGCCTATGCGCAGCTCGGCCGGCCGGCGAAACCGATCGGCGTGCATTCGCCGGGCTATGTCGCCGAGACGGACGAGAAGGCACGCGAAGAGCTATGGCCTGATTACAAGGTGATGCGCGACCGCATCGGCAAGGAGCGCGGCTGGCCGCCCATGGGCCGGGACGAGTTCGTGCACGAGGCCGATCACGGCTCGCTCTATGTCGGCTCGCCCGAGACGGTGGCGCGCAAGATCGCGGCAACCGTGCAGGCGCTGGGACTAAGCCGCTTCCAGCTCAAATATTCGGCTGGGCCCTTACCGCATGACAAGCTGATGAAGAGCATCGAGCTCTACGGCACCAAGGTGGTCCCGATGGTGAAGGAGATGGTGGCGGAGACGGCCTCAGCCGCCTGACGCCCGCTCCAGCCACAGTACCTTGCCGTTGCGGTACATCAGCGGCAAGCGGTCGGTCTCCTCGACGGCGACGACGCGTCCGATGAAAATCGAATGCGTGCCGGTGGCGACCTTGGTCTCGACCACGCATTCGAGCTGGGCGACACAGCCCTCGATCACGGGCACGCCGGTCACGCCCGAGCGATGATCCACCTCTTGCAGGGGATCATCGGTCTTGGCGGCAAAGTGATGCGCCAGCGCAGCCTGCTCCGCCGCCAGGATGTTCACCGCAAACGAGCCGCCCTGCTCGATCAGATCATGCGAGCGGCTCGACTGGTTGATCACGACCAGGATCGACGGCGGCGTCGCCGACACGCTGCACACGGCGGTCGCGGTCATGCCGTTGGTGACTGCGCCGAGCCGGCTGGTGATGACGGTAACCGTGGAGGCCATGCAGCGCATGGTGGCCTTGAAACGGGCTTCGTCGATACTGGCCAGGGATGAGGCTTCGCGGAGCTCCTGCTTCATGACACCGCCTCCGCAAAACCGAGATGGTCGCGCAGCGTGCCGCCCGCATAATCCTGCCGGAACAGTCCCTTTTCTTGCAGGATAGGCACGACGCCGCCGACGAAATCCGCAAATGTATCCGGCAGGAAGGCCGGCGAGATGACAAAGCCGTCGGCAGCGCCGGACTGCACGATTTCGGCCATCTGCTCGGCGACATCCTTCGCGGTGCCGACAAATCTCGGGCACATCACGCCGCGGCCGTAGATACGTCCGGCGTCCGCGATGGTGATGGATTGCCCGGCGGCGATGCTTTTCAGCGCGGCAAGATTGCCCTGGCTGCCCGAGGACTGGACGCTCTCCACGCTGGCATCCAGCGCAAGATCGGAGAAATCATTGTTGGCATGCGCGGCCAATGTCGACAGGCCAACCAGGGGATCGACCAGCGCATCGTGGCGGTCGCGCTTCTCTTCCGCCTCGCCGCGGCTCTCGCCGACAAAGGGCATCATCGACATCAGCACCTTGCTCGCGCCCGGCGGCCGGTTCGCCGCGGCGATCGCCTCGTCCACCTCGGCCTTGAACTTCCGCATGCGCTCGAGCGAAGGCTGCAGCGCAAAGATCACTTCGGACCAACGCGCCGCAAAGGCCTTGCCCCGCCCGGACGAGCCGGCCTGGATCACGACCGGCCGCCCCTGCGGGCTGCGCGGGATGTTCAGGGGACCTCGCGACTGGAACCAGCGCCCGCGGTGATTGAGATAATGCACCTTGTCGGGATCGGCGTAGATGCCCTTCGCGCGATCGAGCACCAGCGCTCCCTCTTCCCAGGTGTCCCAGAGCCCGAAGGCGACTTCCATGAACTCATCGGCCCTGTCGTAGCGCTCGTCATGGCCGAGATGCGGCACGTCGCCGAAATTCAGCGCCTCGCCGTCGTTCATCGAGGTCACGACGTTCCAGGCGGCGCGGCCGGCGGAGATGTGATCAAGCGTCGCGAACTCGCGCGCGATATTGTACGGCGCGTCATAGGTGGTGGAGCGCGTCGCGCCGAGCCCGATGCGCGTCGTCACCGCGGCGAGCGCGCCCAGCACCGGAACCGGATCCATCCGCGTCGCGTCCTGGTCGCCATGGCGGATGCCGGTGCGGTGGCTGGCGCCGTAACGATCGGCGATCGCAAGACGATCGGCGAAAAACAGGAAGTCGAATTTGCCGCGTTCGAGCAGCTTGGCGATCTCGACATAATGCGCCAGGCTGAGGAAGTCGGTCGGATGCTCCGGATTTCGCCAGATCGCGTGGCTGTGCACCACAGGGCCTGCGATCAGAAATCCGCAGAGGTGCATCGAGCCGTTTCCTGATGAACCTTTTTTTGACAAGCCATTTTTTGGCATGCGAATCCTCCTTGCGTGCCGGAACGGGCCCGCATTCCTCATCCGTTGCTTGTTGTTCGACCGACTAGGTTACGATGTCCACGATCTCGTTCTTTCCGTTGTGAATGACCTGATGGACAAAGGAGCGGTTGAGCTGGTCGCCGCGCTCGTTGAAATCCACGGTGGCGCCGGCGCCGACGAAATTGATCTTCTTGCCGGCGCGCACCATTTCGAGCGCCTTGAGGATGTCGTCGACCTCTTCGCCCGGCGGATTGCAAACCGCGGGGATCGACTTCGACCACACCGCAGCATCGGATGACTTGGCGTGCTCCATCGCGAGCGCGGTGACGCAGATCTGATCGTGGGTATTGCCCGCGAACAGGAACACGGTGCCGTCAGGCGCGCCCATCTCCTTGACGAATTTCTTGTAGGAGGCCGAGTCGAGCGGCGGTCCCGGCTGCAGATGATGGATGCCTTCGGCCACTTCGGCCGGGACGCTCTTGAGGAACGCGCCGTCGGCATCCGCGCCGGTGCCGAGACCGACGATCTTGGCCTGGTAGCCGCCGCGATAGACTTCCTTGGCAATCGCGACGAAATCCGTGAGCAGCGCGCCGACGAACACACCATCCGGATCGGAGCCGAATGCCTTCTCGACCTCAGCCCGATAGGAAGGCTGGGTCGGGTTGTACATGATGACATCGGCGACGGTGCCGCCGAGCCTGGCCATCTCGGCCTTGAACGGCTCGATCATGGCGACCACGAACGGATTTTGCTGCGCGAGGATGTTGATCTTCTTCAGCTTGAGGCTCGACACCACCTTGGCGCCGGCCGGCCCCCATTGCGAGCTCTTGGCCTGGAAGCGGTAGACGAGCCCCTTGGTGTCGCCGTCGGTGATCGCATCCGCCGCCGCGGACACCATCTGCACCTTGCCCGCCGCGATGATGAGCGGCTTCGCCGCAAGTGCTTCCGGGCTGCCCCAGAAGCCGCCGACGAGCTCGACCTTGTTGACATCGAGCAGCTTGTGCGTCGCCGTCACGCTGGTGGTCGCGCTGGTTTCGGAATCCTCGATGAAGAGCTGGAGCTTGCGGCCGCCGAGGATGCCGCCCGCATCGTTGATGGTCTTCACCATCATGTCGGCAGCCTTCTTCATGTCGGGCCCGTAGGGACCCGTCGCGCCGGTGAACGGCAGCACCATGCCGATCGGAACATCACCGGCACCTTGCCCGAAAGACGGCCGCAGGCCGACGCCGGCCAGCGAGACACCCAACGCACCGACTACCTGACGCCGGTTCAACGAACGCATCATACTTGGGACTCCCTGCTCGAAACTTCGGATTCGCGATGCTGGAACGACGGGACGGGCGAATCGGCGTCCCATGCGCGCGCGGATAGCGCGGCGGCGGCAGGCCGATCTGCCGCGACGTCATCGTCGGGAAAGAAATCGCGGACACGCTTGCGCGGCTCCGCGAACAGGCCCTGCGGCCGCAGGATCAGCAAGAGGATGATGCCGATGCCGACCAGGCCGAGCCGCAGCGCGGCAAGTTGCGCGCCGTCGACGACGCCGAGCGCATCCTTCAGGAAGCGCGTCGCCTCGAGCAGGGTCATGATCGAGCCCGCGCCGATCAGAAGGCCCGTGTTCGAGCCGCGGCCGCCGAGGATGACAGCCATGAAGGCATAGGCGGTCGTGATCGAGGTGAACTGACCGGGATCGATATAGGTGAGATAGAAGGCATGCAGCGCGCCGGCCAATCCCATCACCGCGCCGCCGACGGCAAAGGCCCCGATCCGCAAGCGCAGCACCGGCTTGCCGAGCGCGCCGGCCACGATCGGATCCTCGCGCACGGCACGGAGCGCGCGGCCGAACGGCGAACGCACCAGGATTTCCAAGGTCACGAAAGTGAGCGCGACCAGCGCCAGCGCGAAGCCGAGCAGCACGGCATCATAATGGGCCGCCGATACGAGCGACACGAACGGCCGCGGGATATTGGCGATGCCGAGCGCGCCGCCGGTCAGCCAATCCTCGTTGAGCAGGAGAATGCCGACAACCTCGCCGAAGCCGATGGTAACGATGGCGAGATAATCATCCGCAAGGCGGATCGAGAGAAAGGCGAGGATGGTGCTGACCGCAGCGCTGATCACAGCGGCACAGAGCATCGCTGCAAACCAGCCGACATGCGGGCCGAGCAGGGCGACCGCATAGGCGCCGAGCGCGACAAAGCCGACCACGCCGAAATTGACGAGGCCGGCGACGCCCCATTGGAAATTGAGCGCGAGGCCGACCAGCACCCCGATCGAGACCAGCACCACCAATGTGGAGAGATAGGCGATCATCGGCGCACCGCCTTGGCGCCGAGCAGACCCTGCGTGCGCATCAACAGCAGCACCAAGATGATGGCGAAGCTGACGGCCTGCCGATAATTGGTGGGGAGCACCAGCACCGACAGCTCCTCGGCAAGGCCGATCACCAGCGCGCCGACGACGGCACCGAACGGGCTGCCGAGCCCGCCGAGGATCGCCGCGGCGAAAGCCGGGATCTGATAGCTCCAGCCGAGCAGCGGGTCGACCGCGCGGTCGAGGCCGGCGAGAACACCCGCAATCGCGAGCAGTGCGCCCGCCAGCACCCAGGTGATGCGGACGATGGTCTCGCGCTCGACCCCGCGCACCGCGGCCAGGGTCGGATTGTCCGCCGTCGCCCGCATCGCGCGCCCCAGCGGCGAGCCGTAGATCACGAGCTGCACGAGGACGACGCAAACGACCACGGTGACCGCCGAGGTGAGCTGCTCATGGCTGATGCGCAGGCCGTGCCAGCGGATCGGCCGCTCGATCGCGACATCGAAATTGCGCGTCGCATTGCCGAAGCTGAAGCGGCAGATGTTTTCCAGCACCAGCGACAGGCCCATGGAAGCCACCAGCAGCACGATCGAGCCGGCATCGCGCAGCCGCGCAAAGACCAGCATGTCGGACAGCACGCAGACCGCGGCGACGACCAGGGCCGCGACCGCACCGGCGGCAAACAACGGCAATTGCAGGAAGGTATTGGCGACCCACGCCGCATAGGCGCCGAGCGTCAGCGTCGCGCCGATCGCAAAGTTCGGAAATTTCAGGATGCCGAACACGACCGTCAGCGCCAGCGAAGGCAGCGCCAGCAAGAGGCCGGTGGCGAGGCCATCGACGATGAGCTGCCCCACCATCATGCGCTCGCCCCGCCAAAGAAGAGATCGGTGAGGTCGGCGCCGGAGAGGACGGAAGGCGCGACGTGGCAGCTCTTGCGACCGGCGACCAGCACCATCACCTCGTCGGCAAAACGTAACGCGGCGGCGACATTCTGCTCGACCAGCAGCACGGTGACGCCGGCATCGCGGACGCGCAGCACAGCTTGCATCGTCTCCTCGACGAATTTCGGCGAAAGGCCCGCGGTCGGCTCGTCGAGCAGCAGCACTTCAGGGTTGGAGACCAGCGCGCAGGCGAAGGCGAGCATCTGGCGCTGCCCGCCGGAAAGATTGCCCGCCAGCACTTTCGGCTGCCGGGCGATCTCGGGAAACATCGCGAGCACCTCGGCTTCCTGTGCGGGGCCCACACCGCTGCGTCCGCGCAAAAATTCGACCGCCAGCTTCAGGTTCTCGGCGATGGTGAGGTTGCGGAACACATTGGCTTCCTGCGGCACATAGGCGAGCCCTGCCCGCACGCGCCGCGCCGGCGACAGGTTCGTGACTTCCTTGCCCGTGACCTCGATCGAGCCCTCGCGCGAGCGGAGCAGGCCGGCCAGCGTCTTCACAAAGGACGATTTGCCGGAGCCGTTGGGGCCGATCACCGCCAGGATGGTTTCCGGCGCGAGGTCGACGGAAATGCCGCGCACGATGTCGCCGCCGCCGGGATATCCGGCGCGAAGCGCGCGAACCGACAATGCGGGAATGGGAACGGCCACGTTCATAGCGCCATCCCGAGATAGGCTTCGATGACGCGCTTGTCCGACGTCACATCGACAAACGATCCCGAAACCAGTGCCGCGCCTTCGGCCAGCACATGGACATCGTGGCAGACTTCACGGATCAGGTGCATGTCGTGCTCGACGATCCCAAACGAAATCCCGTCCTGATTCAAGCTGCGGATGACGCCGATGATTTCTTTCAGCATGGGCGGCGAAACGCCGGCGGCCGGCTCGTCGAGCAGAACGAGCTTGGGATCGAGCAGCAGAACCCGCGCCAGCTCGAGCAGCTTCTTCTGGCCGCCCGACAAGGCCGATGCCGACTGGTCGGCGAGACGCCACAGGCCGAGACGTTCGAGAATCTCGCGCGCCTTGACCGCGATCTCCCGGTCCTGCTGCCTGACGGCGCCGCGCCGGAACAAGGCAGCCGTAATCTTCTCGCCGGCCTGATGCGGCGCGGACAGAAGCAGGTTTTCCAGCACCGTGAGACCGCCGAGCTCTCGTGCGATCTGGAAGGTGCGG
>Ga0207700_10001632_pt1 | contig 12741 bp, 10 predicted proteins | sample LARL82metaG_FD_184348 | JGI IMG/M metagenome (GOLD analysis project Ga0207700, IMG submission 184348) | Corn, switchgrass and miscanthus rhizosphere microbial communities from Kellogg Biological Station, Michigan, USA - LAR L8-2 metaG... | ecosystem: Host-associated > Plants > Roots >...
GGGGCCTCGTGCTCGGTCGCCCTGACCGCTGGCCAGGCCGTCCAGCTGCGGGCGGCGGTCGCGGTGCCGAAGAACGCCGCGGGCACCCACCTCACCTTGACAGCGACCGGGACCTCACCTCAGTCGGCGGCTTCCGCCACGGCGTCGGGCAGCGTCCTGGTCTCATCGGCGGCGCCAGCGTCCAGCGCGGGCACGGGCACGGCCGGAACAGGACTCACCCCTTCCGGTGTGGGCGCACAGCTGCCCGGAACGACCCTGCCGGCAGGAGCGCTTCCGTCCGCCAGGCTGCCGCTGCTGCCCAGCCCGGTGACGGACCCCAGCCTGGCCTTCCCTCAGGTGACGCCCTCGCCGGACCCGACCCCGGCGTCCACCCCGGTCAAGGTCAACGAGGTGTCGGCATCGTTCCCGCTCAGCACGCGCCTCGTCGGCGGCCAAATCATCGGCCTGGCGGTGCTGGCCGCGGCCATTACCATCGCCGTTGCCCGTCTCTCGCTCCGCAAGCCGCGGCCACAGCACAGCCGGGACCCTGACTGACGGACCGGCTTCTATTTGGTCACGTGCTCGACGTCGGGCCGGATCGTGCGCATCTCTGCCCCGAGCTGCGCCGCGTCCATGGTGGGTGAGGCCACGAGGCCGAAGGTGTCGTTGTCGGCCCAGGTGCACAGGGCCACGCTGCCGGCCACGTTTTGCTGTGCATTGACGCAGGCGGCCCGCCCGCCCATGCCTCCCGCGCCGGTACTGCTCGCACCCTTGAATTCGTTGGTGAAGCTGGTGATGAATCCGGCGGGTGAAACCCCCGACAGATGGCCGCCGATGAACAGGATCACCTGCGGGCCGGTGCCGCCGGCCGAGGCCGAGTTGGCCTCGTATACCGCATCGACCACATCGCTGGCCTGGCCGGCGCTCTTGGCGACCACCTGCTGCTGCAATTGCTTGGCGTTCATCTGCTGCTCAAGCTGGGGTTTGCGGACGTACGCGCCGAGCTTGGCCGGCGTGACGAGCGCATGCGCCGGGCCGCTGCCGCCCAGCAGCAACGCGCCGACCGTCACCACCACCACGCCCACGGCCAGCCCGGCCGCGCCCGCCAGCAGCCAGACCCGTGACCGCTTCAGGCCCTTCCGGCTGCCCCGGCCGGAAGGCTTCCCGCGACTGCTGAGCTCACCAGGGCCGGCCATCATCGCCCGCGGGGCCGACCGCGCCGAGCGGCCGGGGCCAGGGGGTTCTCCGGTGCCGTCAGGCGGGAGTCCACGCGCCCGGCCGGGCCGGAGCGGCGGAGCCGGAGCGGGCTGGTCATAGCCGACAGCTCCCGGTGGCCCGGCCTGGCGCTGTGCGCCATCGGGGAAGGCTTCACGGCCCGCGTAGCGCTCCCAGCTGGGCTCGCGGTCCCGGCCGGGCTCCCGGCCTGGCCCCCTGCCGCCGGGCCTCCGGCCGGCCGGCCCTCGGCCAGCGGGACCACTGGCACCAGGGCCACTGGCGCTGGGACCGTTCATGGCAGGATCGCTCGCACCAGGACCGGTCGCATCTGGGCGGCCGGTACCGGGCCGCGGGTAGGCCTGCCCGGGACCGCGCGTGGCGCCGGGCGGGGGCGCCGCCCGGGGGGTCCGGCCAAGGGGCTGCGCGGGGCCGCGGTGCGCACCGCCGCCCGGATCGGTGTGCGGGCCGCTGCCGGAACGCGATCGCGGGTCAGCCGAGCTGGGTGGTGGACCCGACCATGGCCGCGGGCCGAACCGCGAGCCGGACGAGGTGTCCGGCGACCCGCGCCGCCGTGAACCCGCGTCCGGGCCCGGCCGGGATACGGACTGGGGGCCCGTCCCTGGCTCCGGCCGCGTGGCCGGCCTCACGGCTGTGCCGGGCCCGGAGTCGGATCGTGGCCGCGGATACGGCCCGGATCCCGCGCGCGCATCGGCGCGGGGCCCGCCAGCCCGTGGATCAGCGCCGGGATCAGTACGCTGCGCCATCCGCGGACCGGTGCGGGGACCAGTCGGCGGCGCCATCCGCGGATCGGTATGCGGGCCGGTCCGCTGCGCCATCCGCGGATCAGTATCGGAGTCACGCGCCTGCAACCGGGGGTCAGCAGGCGGGCCCGTCCGCGACGCCATCCGCGGATCAGTGTGGGAACCAGTCCTCTGAGCAGCCCGAGGGTCACCACGAGGATCCGCGCGCTGCGCCATTCGCGGGTCGGTACGGGGATCACGCGGCTGCAGCCGGGGATCGGCCAACGGGCCGCCTCCCGGCCCCATCCGCGGATCAGCATGGGGGCCAGCCCGCTGCCCCGTCCGCGGATCGGCAGGCGGAGCACTCCGCTGCGCGATCCGCGGGTCGTTACGTGGGTCGCGCGCCTGCAGCCGGGGGTCAGTAAGCGGGTCAGTCCCCGCCCCCATCCGCGGATCAGTGTGAGAACCACTCCGCTGCGCCATCCGCGGATCAGTGGGGGGGCCAGCGCGCTGAGCGGCCCGAGGGCCGCCACGAGGATCCGCGCGCTGCGCCATACGCGGGTCGGGACGTGGGTCACGCGGCTGCAGCCGGGGATCAGCCAACGGACCAGCACGCGTCCCGCTCCGCGGATCGGGATAGGGGCCGCTCCGCTGCGCCATTCGCGGATCGGTACGGGGATCACGCGCCTGCAGCCGGGGATCGGCCGGCGGACCGTTCCGCGTCCCGCTTCGGAGGTCGGTATAGGAGCCACTCTGCTGCGCCATTCGCGGGTCGGTACGGGGATCACGCGCCTGCAGCCGCGGGTCGGCCGAAGGACCTGGCGGTGGGCCGGTGAGGGAGCCGGTTCGTGGATCGGCGGAGGCCCTCCGGCCGTGACGGGGGCCGCCGCGATCATCATCGGAGTCCGCGCGCCGCCGGGACTCAGCGGATTCCTGCGGACCTCCGTCTCCCATGCTTCCCCTCTTCGTCCAGCAGAGCGAAACCCCTCGTGGCCCAGCAGTTCAAAATCACTACATCATGCGGCATCGGCCGGAGGCGCCGCTACCTGGTCGGCAATGGCGGTGTTATCTGCCCTGGTGGGAGCCTGGTCGCGCCTTGACCGGTCCGGGGCATGTCTTAGCCTCTGCGTGAGGGAACGGGCGCGCATCGTGGTGGGAACGGGGATGCTTTGCGCCGGGCCGTTCCGGGGCGTAGGAAAGAGAGCCCGATGTCACAACGTCGCGGTCCAGCGCGCAGCTCGCAGCGCAAGCTCGCCGAGATCAGACGACAGCAGCGGGCGCGGCAAACCCGGCTGCGGCTCCTGGCGGGGGCGGCGGCGCTGGCGGCCGTCGCGCTCATCGTGGTGGCGGTGATCGCCTTCACGGGCGGGCGAACGACGGCGCAGCGAGTACGCGCCACACCCACGGGAGCCACCGTGGACGGCATCGCGTGCCAGACCAGTGAGCAGGTCGCCTATCACATCCATGCCCACCTGACGATCTACGCCTCCGGCGCGCGCCGGGTGGTCCCGGCCGGGATCGGGATCCCCGGGCCGCAGCAGGTGGTCGACGGCTTTGTCGCCGGCGGCAAGTGCCTGTACTGGCTGCATACCCATGACGCCACCGGCGTCGTCCATATCGAGTCCCCGGTCCGGCGCGTCTACACGCTCGGGCAGTTCTTCGATGTGTGGGGACGGCCGCTGAGCGATACCCAGGTCGGCGGCGCCACCGGGCACGTGACGGCGTTCGTCAACGGCAAGCGGTTCGCCGACGACCCGCGCTCGATCAAGCTCACCCCGCACGCGGTCATCCAGCTCGACGTCGGCAAGATCGTCCCCCCGCAGCCCTTCGCGTTCCCGGCCGGCCTCTGACCCAGCCCGGCAATCCCCCTTGACGTGAGCCGCGACATGTCTAGCATGAGCAGTATCCTGCCGACGGTATACAATGTCAGGAAGTGGCCACGTGTACCACGAGCTCACTGTCTGGTCCCGCGGCATCATCATGGACAAGGAGGCGCGTGACGTCTCCTCCTGCGTCGCGGCGGCGGCACGTGCCCTCGGCTATTACGCCGATAACGTCAGCGACTACGTAGACGACCCGGACCGGACGAACTGCCTGGTCCGCCGGTACGCGCGGTTCGGCGACTCCCCCATCGTCGACCGCTTCGTCTACGAGAACCCCCATCCGGACTGGGTGGTGCTGGTCGAAGAGACGATCATCAAGGCGGTCAACTTCCTGCGCGGGACACCCGAACGCGCCGGCGTGGTCGTCGTCAACTCGGTGCGCGACCCCCACTACCTCCTGAAATTCCTGCCCGACGAGATGAAGGCCAAGATGGCCAAGTTCGTCGTGGTGGACGCGGTGGGGCTGGCCGAGCAGCGGGAGCGGAGCCCGTGGATGTTCGTCCGCAACCTGTCCGAGCTGGCGTTCGACCGGATGTCCACCGAGGGAGCCGAGGAGCGGCTTGCGATCGGGCTGGGCATCGCCGCCCCGCTGATCGGCGCGCTGACCGCCGTCACCGGCGAATTGCCCATCGATGCGGTCGCCGATCAGGTGGCCGACAGGGACGCCATGCTGCGGGGTGCCGCCAAGCACGCGGTCGTGGACTTCGCGGCCGCAGACGGCGAGCCTCCCAGAGCGGCCGACGAGCAGGCCGACGAGCAGCCCGCGCGGGCCGACGAGGCCGGGCGCGTCCCGGCCACACCCACCGCCCGTTCCACGTCCGCCGGCTGACCCAGACCAGGGAGGCTCCATGTCCGTCCGCGGCACCCGGATCCCGCCGCACCTTCGGCTGCCCATCGCGGGCGTGACCCCGCCGCCCACCGAGAAGGAGGGCCAGCGGCTCTTCCCCACCGGCAACTTCCGCTTCTACCGGCCGGTCTACCGGGACAAGACGCCGCCCTGCAACAACGCGTGCCCCACCGGGGAGCAGATCCAGAAGTACCTGGACTACGTCAAACACGAGCGCTACCTCGACGGCTACGTCACGATCCTGGAGGACAACCCGATGCCGTCGGTCACCGGGCGGGTCTGCTACCACCCGTGCGAGACGGCCTGCAACCGGGCCGCCCACGACGAGCCGATCGGCATCCGCAGCGTGGAACGGTTCCTCGGCGACTACGGCCTCGCCCTGCCGACGAACCCGATCAAGGAAACCCTCCCCCCGCTGAACGGCACCACGGTGGCGATCGTCGGCTCCGGGCCGGCCGGCCTGGCCTGCGCCTACCACCTGCGCCGGCGCGGCTATGCCAGCGTGATCTTCGAGGCGCTGGAAAAGCCGGGCGGGATGCTGCGGGCCGGCATCCCCGCCTGGCACCTGCCGGAGCAGATCCTGGACGCCGAGATCACCAAGCTGACCCGGCTGGGCGGGATCGAGATCCGCTGCGGGGTGCGGGCCGGGCAGGACATCAGCTGGGGGGAGCTGCGCTCCTATCCGGCAACCTTCCTCGCCCTGGGCCAGGACGTCGGCCGGCGGCTGCCGGTCGAGGGGAGCGAGGCACGCGGCGTGATCGGGGCGCTGGAGTTCCTGCGCGAGGCCGGCCTGGGCCGGCCGGTCAAGGTCGGCCGCCAGGTGCTGGTGATCGGCGGCGGGAACACCGCGTCCGACGCGGCCCGCAGTGCCATCCGCCTCGGCGGCGGCGAGGCCATCATCGCGAGCCTGGAATCAGCGGGCGAGCTGCTCATCGTCCCGGAGGACCTGGCGCAGGCCAGGAACGAGGGAGTCGCCTTCGCGCCGAACACCTCCCTGGTCAAGGTGCTGTCGGCCGACGGGCAGGTCACCGGGGCCGTGGTCTGCGATGCCCGGCTCGGCCGGGACGCCCGGGGCGCCGTGCGGCCCGAGCTGGTCCCCGGCACCGAGCGCGAGGTCGCCTGCGACACCGTCCTGATCGCTATCGGGCAGGTGCAGCAGCTGGACTGGCTCCCGGATCACCTCAGCGACCGTGGGGTCATCACCGCCGACCAGCACGGCCGGGTCGAGGGCAACGTGTTCGTCGGCGGCGACGTCATGCGCGGCCCGTCGATGGTGGTGGACGCGCTCGGCGACGGCAAGCGGGCGGCGCGCGACATCGACCGCGTGCTCACCGCGCAGGCGCTCGAGCCGGAGCCGGAACCAGAGGTCATGCCGTACGAGGGCCTGAACGCGGCCTACTTCCGGCACGCCCCGCGGACCGAGGTCCCGCTCACCCCGGCCGGGGAGCGGCGCCGCAGCCAGAGGGTGGAGGTCACCCTGGCCTACAGCCGCGAGCAGGCGGTCGCGGAGTCCGACCGCTGCATGAGCTGCGGGGTCTGCAACGGCTGCGACAACTGCTACATCGTCTGCCCCGACGTGAGCGTCATGCGCGACGTCCGCGAGAACGGGCACTACACGATCCGCACCACCTACTGCAAGGGATGCCTCGTCTGCGTGCAGGAATGCCCGACCGGCTGCCTGGAGAAGGTCCCGGAAATGGACTTCGACGACCCGGCCGATGTCACCCGGATGGAGACGGCGTTCGCGCCCTACGACGGGGCCCACGCCGAGCAGTCGGCGTTCACCCGCCAGCTGATCGAGGACACCATCGCCGAGTACGACGCCGCCCGCGCCGCGCCCGCCGGTAACGGCAAACCCGCGGCGCAGCCAAACGGAGATGCGGGGTGATGCCATGACCACGGTGCATGTCGATGGGCCATGGGCGGGAGAGCCCAACTACGGCCCCGGCAGCCGGACGCCCGACGGCGAGCAGATGCTGGCCGGGCTGGCCGGGACGCGCAAGCGGCTGAACGGCTGCGCCGCGGCGGCGTACGCGGCCCTGTACGCGAACGTCGACGTGATCACCGCCTATCCCATCCGGCCGTACACGGCGATCATGATGAACCTGTCCCAGTTCGTGGCCGACGGGATCCTCGACGCCGAGTACATGGTGGCCGACGGCGAGCACTCGCAGCTGTCGGCTGCGTTCGGCGCCGGCTCGTGCGGGGCGCGGGCCTTCACCGGGTCCTCCGGCGTCGGCGTGACCTACGCCTACGAGATGTACTCGATCATCTCGGGCGCGCGGATCCCGATCCAGATGTCGATCGCCGACCGCACCCTGGACCCGCCCGGCGACTTCGGCTCCGAGCACACCGACGCGCTGTGCACCCGGGACATGGGCTGGCTGATGGGCTGGGCCGCGACCCCGCAGGAGGTCTTCGACAAGACCCTGATCGCCTACGCCATCGGCGAGGACCCGCGGGTGCTGCTGCCGCAGATGGTGGTGCAGGACGGGTACTTCGTGTCCCACATCGCGGGCGAGGTGGAGATGCCCGCCGCCGCGCAGGTGGACGCCTACCTGCCGCCCTACCGGCTGCCGTTCCCGCTCGACCCGCGCCGGCCGGTCTCGCACGGCCCGCAGATCCACCCCTCGCAGGGGCCGCCGCTCCAGCTCGAGCGCGCGCGGGCGATGGAGGACGCGATACCGGTCATCCGGGAGAAGACCGACGAGTTCGCGGTCGCGTTCGGACGGCACTACCCCCACTTCGTCGAGGAGTACATGCTCGACGACGCCGACATGGCGATCGTCATCTCCGGCGGCCACGCGGTCACCTGCCGGGCCGCGATCAGGATGCTCCGCGAGCGGGGCGTGAAGATCGGGATGGCCCGGCTGCTGTGGATCCGCCCGTTCCCCAGCGAGGACCTGCGCGCCGCGCTGCGCGGAATCAAGGCCGTCGGCGTGGTCGAGACCAACCTGGGCTTGGGCGGATCGACCTACGGCGGCATCCTCGCCCCAGACGTGACCACCGCCCTGTACTACGCGGAGAACCGCCCGCTGGTGACCTCGTTCATGGCCGGCCTCGGCGGCGAGACCGTCCCCGCGGCCGAGTTCGAGTGGATGGCCGGCAAGCTCACCCAAGCCCTCGAGCAGGGCCGAGTCGAGAAGGCCGCGCACTGGGTGGGGTTCGAGGCTCCGCCAGCCCAGGGAGACGACCCCCTGGACTACATGGAGTAACCGCCGTCCGAGACACGATCCTCACCAGGCACAAGGAGCCCATCGATGGCCAAGGAAGTGATCCGCCAGCACCTCCCGCTGATGGAGGAGGAAGGCCGCGCCGCCGCGACCGATGACGACGCGGGCCGCGACCGCCATTACCTGCCCGACGTCCCCGACGAGGACCCCTACCAGGCCGGGCACCGCACCTGCGCAGGCTGCGGGCCCGCTATCGAGTACCGGTGGGTGCTCAAGGCGGCCGGCCAGGACACGGTCGTGGCCGGCCCGACCGGCTGCATGTACGTGGCGAACTCGACCTATCTGTGCACCCCGTACACCGTGCCGTGGGCCCACACCCCGATCGCCAGCGGCGGCTCGTTCACGTCCGGCATGGCGGCCGGGTACGAGGCGCTGATCCGCAAGGGGCGGCACCCGGGCCCGTACCCGAACATCATCGTGATGGCGGGCGACGGCAGCGCGTCCGACATCGGCCTCGGCTCGATCTCGGGCGCGCTCTACCGCAACCACGACGCCCTGTTCATCTGCTACGACAACGAGTGCTACGCGAACACCGGCATCCAGGTCTCGCCGACCACGCCGTACGCGAGCATGACCACGTTCACGCCGTTCGGCAAGGCCAAGCCGGAGGGGACCTCGCTGCCGCCGAAGAACCTGGCCAAGATGATGGCCGCCGGCCACCCGCACTGCTACGTGGCCACCACCACCGTCGGCTACCCGGTCGACCTGATGAACAAGACCCGCAAGGGCCTCAACCACCGCGGCGCCGCGTTCATGCACTGCTTCACGCCGTGCCAGAAGGGCTGGGTCTACCAGACCTCGATGACGGTCGAGATCGGCCGCCGGGTGGTGGAAGCCGGGCTGTTCCCGGTATGGGAGTACGACCCAGCCGAACGCACCTACAGCTACTTCCACCCGCCGGTGCAGCGCCCGGTCACCGATTACCTGGCCATGCAGGGCAGGTTCGGCCACATGCTGCCCGAGCACATCGCGTCCATCCAGGCCCAGGCCAACCGCAACTGGCAGGACATCGGGATGGACGTGCCCGCCGGGCTCCGCGAGGGCGAGGATCCGGCCAAGCACCTGCGGCTCCGGGAGGAGACCTACTCGATGCCGCTGAACCGCGGCGTGGGGGCCTGACCTGCGAGGGCCGCGGGTCCCCCCGCTCCCCGCGGCCCTCGCAGCGCGTCCCACTAGGCGAAGGAACGTGATGCCCGCCACCTGGCAGCTGTGTTTCGACGATGGTCATCAGCAGCGGTATCTGCCCGACCGGCAGGCCGTCCTGCGTTACGTGCTCGCCATCGGCCCGAAGGCAGCCAGCAAACGGTTCGAGGTGTTCCGCGAATCCGAGCCGGTCACCCTGTCCGACGGAACGCCGGGCGGGCGCAGATTCCTGCTGGCAGAAGTGATCGACCTCAGCCGCCCCGGGGAAACAGAGCGCCTTCAGGCCGAGCTCTTCCAGCTGGCTAACGAGGAAAAGAAACGCGTGCGTCGAGGGTTGCCATCACGGCCGGACTCGCACACATTCGAAGCGGGAGGCGGCCCCTTTCAGCGGAGAACGCGATGAGCGGCCCCGACGGCCAGGCGACCCCTGGCCCGGGGGCAGCGGTGCCGCCGAACCACCGCACGATCATTCCCCTGATGCCGGGAGTGGCCCGGCCCCGGGGTGAGCGGCGTGCGGCGATGCAGCAGGCGGTCATCGAGGTGATCCGCCATCTCGTGCTGGAGGCAGTGCCGCCCGAGCACCGATCACCCCTCTTCGACCAGGCCCGCGACCTGCTCAGTGAGGCTGGCTGGGGCCTGGATGAGCTTTTCGAGGCGATCGAGGAGGGCCCCGCGCGCAGCGCGCTGTTCGAGGCCCTCGGACTGCAGACCTAGGCCGGAACCGGAGGCAGGCATGGGAGACCGGGTGGCGCCCGGGCATGGCCGGCCTCGTGGCGGCCCGGCCACGCCATGGCACCGACCGCGGGGACCGCCTGGCCAGCTCGCGGAGGCGAGTGCGGATGCCGGAGCCGCCCGCCCCCGCAGGCCAGCAGGGCGATCACCGCTGCATCGAGTCCTGCGAAGCCGGACGGCTTTACCCGTGCCCGGATCAGGCTGCGCCCGGGCAGTCATCCGAACAAAAACCTGGGAAAAGGTCGTGAAAAGAGGCCAGTGATGGCTAGTCCCGCCTCGGTCAGTTACCGAGAAGTCACCGATGCGAACGGGAGAATGTTCCGCGTCGGCGAAGAGCCCGCCCAGATACTGGGGCGGTCCCGCAGCTACATGGTCTGGTTACCGTGGGTCGCCATGATGGCCGCGGGGGTTTTTGAGTATGCGTACGGCTCCGCCGCGAAGACCCTGCAGGCCAGCTACCACTGGAGTGACACGGAAACGTTCACTCTCACCGGGGTCTGGGGATTCTTCCAGGCCGGGATCGCGCTACCGGCCGGCCGGTTAAGGGAGCGCAACGTGTTCTCCGCCCGCGCCGCGATGCTCACCGGGGCCGTGCTGTGCTTCCTGGCGTTCCTGACGATCGGCAGCACCGGCAATATCGTGCTGGTCGTCCTCGGCTACTCGGTGCTGGGCGGGATAGGCGCCGGGCTGGTGTACGCCACCTGCATCAACATGGTGGGCAAGTGGTACCCGGAGCGAAAGGGCGGGCTCACCGGGTTCGTCAACGGCGGGTTCGCTTATGGCTCGATCCCGTTCATCGTCATCTTCAACTACTGGTTCACCCCGGCCAACCACAGCATGGTGCTCTACCTGGTCGGCGTCTACATGCTGGTGCTGATGGCCGGCTGCGGCCTGTTCTTCAAGGACCCGCCCAAGAACTGGTGGCCGTCCTCGGTCGACCCGATCCGGTGGTCGGCGGACAAGGAGGCGCGGAAGACGCTCGCCAAGAACCCGCCGGCCGTCAGGCAGTTCACCCCGGCGGAGGCGTACCGCACCCCGCAGATATGGATCATGTGGTGCGCGCTCGTCTGCACCTCCAGCGTTTCCTTCTTCGGCATCAACTTCCTGGTCAAATTCGCCAAGGCCAGCGACTTTGCGCTGTATGTCGCGGTGATATCTGCGGTCCTCCTGGCCCTCGTCAGCGGCACCGGGCGGGCCTTCGTCGGCTGGGTGTCCGACTATTTCGGCCGGCGGCAGACACTGCTCGTCGTCTGCGTGATCCTGGCGCTCTCCTCATTCGGGGTCGGCTGGGCGGGCTCCATACAGAACCAGGCGCTGTTCATCACCTTCGCCATCATCTCCGGGTTCGGCGGCGGCGCCTTCTACCCCTTGTTCGCCGCGCTCACACCCGACTACTTCGGCGAGAACTACAACGCCTCGAACTACGGCACGGTCTACTCCGCCAAACTGGTCGGCGCGGTAGCGGCCGGCCCGATCGCCGCGGCGCTCATCGACGCCAACGGGTACCCCGCCACCTACGTGCTGGCCGGCTCGTTCAGCCTGCTGGCCGCCGTGCTCATCCTGTTCCTGCGCCAGCCAACCGCGGTGCCGGCCATGCGGCCGGCGCTGGCCGGCGAGACATCAAAGACGTAGGCGCCAGGCCAGCCAGGCCGGCGCGACCGACCGATCACACCGGGAGGACCATAGCCCAACACCACGCATAGCTCAGGCTTCTGCTGGCCAGGGTGCGCCGGCGCCGGATCGGTGCACCATCCAGCGGGGGTTGCTTACGCAAAATTGAGCGGAATTCCCCGCCATCCCAGCGGGATTTCCCGCGCTTTCCAGGCTGACCATTACCCGCCCAGCACCCGCCGGACCGGTAATGGGGAGCCATCACCGTCTTGCACGAAAGGTACCGGTGGCGGCAAATGAGCGCGACAACCGAGGCATTCGACAACTACCAAGTCATAACCAACGAGACCGGCCGGGTCTTCCGGGTCGGTGAGGAACCGAGGACCATTCTCGGCTACGGCCGGTGGGTCCCGATCACCGCAGCCTGGCTCGCCATGTGCCTGGCCGGCCTGCTCGAGTACACCTGGGGCGCGCTGAACGGCTCCCTGGCCGCCGTCCACCACTGGGGTCCGGGCCCGGTGTACTGGGCGTTCTCCTTCTTCGTCATCTTCGAGTCGTTCGTCCAGATCTTCACCGGGATCCTGCGCAACCGCGGGATCCTCAACGTCCGGTGGGCGGTGATCATCGGCGGAATCGTCTGCGGCATCGTCGGGTACGGGCTGCTGGCCACGGCGACGTCGATCTGGCAGGCCTACCTCGGGTACGCGGTGCTCGGCGGCATCGGCTCCGGGATGGTCTACTCGAGCTGCATCAACATCGTGGCCAAGTGGTACCCGGAGAAGAAGGGGTGGCGCACCGGCTTCGTCAACGGCGGCTGGGCCTACGGCGCCGTGCCCTTCATCTTCATTATCGGCGCGGCCAGCAGCGGCGGCGGCGCCACCACGATGAGCCCCAGCACGCTCAAGACCTACATCCTGATCCAGGGCGCCATCATGACCGTCGGGATCGTCGCCGCCGGGTTCTTCATGAAGGACCCGCCGAAGAACTGGTGGCCGAAGGAGATCGACCCGCTCAACTGGCAGAAGCACAGCACCCGGGACCTGCTGCACAACCCGCCCGCGCTGCGGCATTACAACCTCGGTGAGATGTGGCGCACGCCGCAGGCGAAATGGATCGGGATCCAGTACGCCCTCTACATCGGCTGCTCCCTGTTCGGCGTGGCCTACTACTACGGGTTCGCGACGGCGATGGGCCTCGGGACGGCCACGGCGGTGGTCGGCTTCGCCGGCTTCTCGCTCGCGGACGGCCTGGCCCGGCCGGTGTACGGATACATCTCGGAATACATCGGCCGAAGGCAGACGATGATCTACGCGTACTCGGGCAACGTGGTGTTCCAGCTGCTGGCGTACTTCGCCGGC
>Ga0207700_10001634_pt1 | contig 12732 bp, 12 predicted proteins | sample LARL82metaG_FD_184348 | JGI IMG/M metagenome (GOLD analysis project Ga0207700, IMG submission 184348) | Corn, switchgrass and miscanthus rhizosphere microbial communities from Kellogg Biological Station, Michigan, USA - LAR L8-2 metaG... | ecosystem: Host-associated > Plants > Roots >...
GAATTTGACAGTGTTCCGCGAAATACGCAAGACACGCGCGATTTTCGGATTGGAAAGACCATCCGCAACAAGATTCAGGACTCGTAGCTCCCGATCTGTGAGCAGTTCGACAAAGGCCAATTCCGCGTCGTTCTCGACTGTCGCTGAATTATTAGTTCGCGCAATTCGCAGTCCGACTGCGACCGCCATTGCCGCTGCCCTGATCTGCGGGGCACTCGCATTTCGCGAAAGCACTGCGTTTTTACCGGTCAATTCCTTCGGCTGAGAACTCTCGTCGGGTAGAAGGTAAAGAGTTGGGACATGTGCATTCGGAAAAGTGGCGGACCGGACAATTTGGGAAGCTTGAATGACTGCAACATCAAAGCTTGCAGCCTGAAGAGCTGCCGAACTCGACGTGGCAGTGACCCCTACCACAACGAATCCAGCGGCCTCCTCAAACTTACGGCTCAGTTTGCGACACGCTGTGTCGTTTTCCGCGATGATGAACACGCGAAGAGCTTGCTGCATTCATGCCTGCCGCCGCGGACGCTCGCCGACATGGATGGTTGTGGAGAAGTGCTGCCCACCTCGAATACCAGCAATCTTCGCATCGCGATTGGGTTCTAGCCGAAACACAAGTGAAGTGGGTCCATGATGGCCGAAATTTTGTTCATCAACGCCTAAGAGAATGTCGCCTGGCAATAGTTCGGCTTTGTCGGCCGGGCTCGCCGATTCAACGTGAACGACGAGCGCACCCACGTCCTGATTTAGATTCAATCTCTGCCTTAAAGACTCAGGCACGCGCACTGGCTGGAGACCTACTCCTAAATATGGCTTCGGAACGTGACCCTTCTCCCTCAGCACCGCTGCAACCCGCTTGATAGTGCTGTAGGGAATCGCTACGGAAGATCTCCGGCGCAGCGCGTTAGTGTTCATGCCGATGACTTTGGAGTCTGCACCGACGAGTGCTCCACCCGAAAACCCAGAATAAAGATTCAAATCTGGACGGATGAAACTCTCGATCTTTTCTCCGCGAGGAGTGTGCCACTCACCCATCAAGCCGGAAAGGATTCCGGAGCTCGCCACCAGATTACCTCGCCACGTGCGACCGATTGCGAGGACTAGGTGGCCAACTGCTAACTTCGGATCTTCCGCAAACACGACGGGAGAGCCGACTTGTTGATCTGGCTGAAGCAGTGCGATATCAGTGCCGCGATCATTACCGATGACCCTCGCATCAACCTGCTGATCTGGCGAGCCCCAAACACGAATCGTTTCGCCATCACCGATGGCAGAGGCCGTCGTTACGATTGCGAGGTCATCGAGAACGATGCCACTGACAGTCCTACCGCTTTCAGCTTGCAAGGTAATTACGCTTTGGCCCACTGCTTGGACCGTCTCGTGAAGCTCATTCGATAGCTCGCTCCAGGTAGACATGTTTCCCTCCGGAACGAGAATGACAAAGCATGCGGGTTTTTGCATCCGCCAGGTGGGTAGGAACTGAAGCCGAATCGTCAGGACGGTGTCGCATTACCGTGGACTACTTTCGTGTGAACGGTTAGAAACTTGCTGCGTTCTCAACTCGCTAAGGCGAGGAAAGTCTCCTCCCTGATACTCAGTGAAGAGTCTGGCAATGTCCTCCTTCGAGTCTCCAATAAAAGGACCATAAGCAACGATTGGGTCTCCTTGAGGTTGCCCCGCATACAAACGAGCCCGGATACAACAACTCCGGATCGATCCGGGCCAGCCGCGCCAGCGTCTGCGCATCCAGCCGATCGTCTTTCTTGCGGCTCTCCCCGATCAGCCGCACCTTGCGCGCATTCGCCACGATCACTTCATGCCCCAACTCGCTGAGCAAGCGACTGATCCAGGGAGAATGCGTCCCGATTTCCAGTGCGATCCGACTGCGCGGCATGGCGGCGAAGACTTCCTGCAACGCTTTCGCATTTGTACGGACTCGCTGCTCCAGTTGTATCTGGCCGGCTTCATCCACCACGCAGTACCAACTGTTGCGATCTCCCAGATCCAATCCAATGGTCAGTTTCTGCTGCGAAATATTCCTGCTCTGCTTGCTTGCCGCGATGCTAACCTTCTTCATTGCCGGTCTCCTTTTTATCTGTGCCTTGAGCACGTCGATAACTTGGGAGCGTACAGCATCCCGTCGGAGACCGGCCTTCTCCCTCGAAAACAACTGCGGGGGAAGCGGTGGGTTAAGCAGCTTCCATCGGCTCTAGAGTCACCTTGTGCCCGAGTTGTTGGAGCCGCTTCACCAAGTACCGCTTGAGACCGTCGGAGTGGATGCGATCGAAGTAGTTTCCGCCAAGATCTTCATAGTTGCTCTGGTTCTTCTGCAAGTGATAGCCCATGACGATGATGGTATGCGCCACCGCGATGATGGCTCTTTTCTGGCCGCGTCTTGCCGCTAAGCGTCTGAACTGCGAAGACAAGTAAGTGTTCTTAGTTCGCGCAGCAGCCCAGGCGCACTGACAAGCCATGCGGCACAACCAGGGGCTCCCTTGACGAGTTGTACCGCGCAAACGCTTGCCGGCGCTCTCGTGATTGCCGGGACAGAGCGCGGCCCAACTGGCCAGATGCTCAGCGGTTGGAAACTGCGCCATGTTGTCCCCTATTTCGGCTAGAAGAGCCCACGCTGCCACTCGATCGATCCCCGGTATCGTGTCCCAGCGAGCAACCGCTTGCGACAGCTCCGGTCTTTGTTGGGCGATCTCCTCCAGACGTTCGTCGAGCAACGCAATTTCGTGTTCCACAAACTGTATCTGATCGACCAAACGCCGGAGCAAAAAGCGATGATGGGAACGGATCTTTCCTTCGAGAGCAAGCCTTAACTGCGGAATCTTTACGCGCAGATGACCCAGGGCGAGAGAGGCAAGGTGCTCGGGATCATCTTCACCGGAGATGATGTCCTCCAGCATGGCCCGTCCACTCTTGCCGAGAACGTTAGTCGCCACGCTCGCCAGCTTTACGTTTGCGTCTTCTAGGACTTTCTGAATTCGACTACTGATGCGCGATGCTTCCTGGGACAGACTCGCCCGCATTCTTGTCAGGTCGCGTAGATCGCGAATGATTTCGCAGGGTACGTAGCTAGGCCGCAGAAGACCATACTGCAGCAACTGCGCAATCCATTCCGCGTCCTTTTGGTCGGTCTTTCGACCAGGCACATTCTTGATGTGCTGCGCATTCGCCAACACTACCGTGAACTGTCCTTCCAGAATGTTCCAGACTGGCTTCCAGTAAACGCCGCTGGATTCCATCGCTACCTGACTCACACCGAACTGCCGTAGCCATTCGGCAAGCTCACGCAGATCTTGGGTCATCGCCGTAAAGCGACGATGGTGTTTCTGTACGCGTCCCGCTTCCCACAGCAAAATGCAAGCAGATATCGAGCTCTTATGTACATCCAAACCGCAACATCTCGGATGCAGCACGTCCATGATTACACCTCCATTGACGTATGATCCAGGACGCGCTGATAGGGTGAATCTCCCTCACGTGCTCTCCTCTCACGAAGAGGCTACAGTCCGTTGTGCCAAAGCGCGTCCCGGGTCAAACTCATCCTCGGGCTCTCAAGCACCAGTAAGGTCGAAGACCTCTGGACCACACGCCTCGGCACAGCATACTGCCATGCTTCCCGTTTTCATTAATCGTTGTGGCGCTGGGCGCCATGTAGAACTCATCCCATCTGTAGGCGTGAAGTACCCACTGGGCACTTAGCCTCCGTGTTATCCCTATACCCTCTCGGACAACCCGAAAAAGCACTAGGCCACGAGCCTCAGAAGATCTATGGGTTGCCAACCAGGCAACCACCAGGCTTGCCAGCTTCGCAAACCGATCGGCGTCGTCGCTACTGAATCAAAGATGCAGCTGAGATGGGACCACGCAAGACCTGCGGCCGGAGCCGAGGACGGAAAACCCAAACGCAACGGCTCGCATAACGAACAGGGGCTGGAAGTCAAGAACGCGCACTCCCCTTCCGGTCGAGGGAGAAAAATGTCCTTGACATCCCCTCTCCAAAAACTATTTCATGCTTGAATTGGGGTGATCTGAAGACCGAACTTGGCTGCTTTTCTGGTGAGCAACTGGATTGGTTGTTCCCGGAATCTGTGTTCGTAGTACTCAGTCCCTTTGTCAACATAGGCTTGACCGTACTTCAGCATGCGGTAGACTAGCCGGGCGAGTCGGTGCGCCGAACCTGATCTAGACAAGTCTCACAAAGGTTGGCAGCTTTAGGACAAGTTTTTGGCACCAGTGACCCCGACGAAGTCCGCGCGGTCAACTGCTCTTATAGAGCAGGCCTTTACACAAGCATGCGCTTTTCTTTCGCCTTTTAGCGGGGATGATGAGTGTAATAGAGATGTTGCAACAGTTCAGGCGCTGGGCTTCGTTACAGTTAGACAGGCATTATCGCTGAGTGCTGCGCGCAGATCGAGGCGTACGGCTGGAACATTAGTTCCCCTTGGAAGTCACTTGCAGGGTAGGCACAACGCAGGTGGAAGCAGTAGGTTCTCGCCAAGCCATTCCATAGCTGTTCGAGCTTTATGGTTGCACCTATTCTCTCTGCGGCCCAGAGCAGAGCAACCATTTCCCCGATGATCGTCACGCGATTATTTTTTGCGACGGCTGCCGCCTCCGCGTGGCGGATCACCGGTCCCAGCAACGATTCAAACTTGCGCTGGTCCGGTAGATCGGGATTCATGAATCTCAAGAGTGTGTCAGCCGCGTCGAGAGTTATGAACCGGCCTACCTTCTCAAGCTGTTGCACGTCGATGTCGTGCGCCTGCATGCTCTGACAAACTGCGGCTACATGCGGCGGCGTGGCGCAAACGATTACTGATTTCCCTTCACTCACGGTCGCGCATAGAAACTCACCGACGTTGTCCCGCCAAAAATTATCGTCCGTGTAGAACTGCACAACGTGGGTCTGCTCATTTTCCCCACTGGCGATCGCGTCGGTAGGATCCATGCGATGTCGATCCGAGAGTCCGCTACCCAAAAATAGCTTACCCTCAAGAACCGTTTCCACAGCAGCTAATAAGTCTTTACCGGCGTGAGCCTTGACCACATAGCCCAGCGCACCCAAGCTGAAGGCTTCTTGTGCTAGTTCGGCAGAAGATTCTTGGCTAACAAAGAGTATTTTGGATTTGGGGGAAAGCTTGCGGATTCGCCGAGCCGCCTCGATTCCATTCAACTTCGGGAGGCCGATGTCCAGCAGAATCAGGTCTGGTTGCAGTTCTTCTGCCTTTTGAACTGCTTCTGAGCCGTTCGAGACCTCGCAAATAATCTGCAGTTCTGGCTGCTTCCGCAGCATCGACACGACAAGACGCCGAAACGGTTCATAATCGTCAACCACAAAAACGCGAACTGGTGAGGTAGACAAGTAGTCTCCGTCTAATCTGAACTCCGAAGTCACCAAAAAGGCTGCTAAGTCCAAACATAAAAGGATCGCATAACGGAAGAGTTCGTTCGTTGCTCTAGAGCAATGTTATGTCCCTGAAGCGCAGTTGCCGGACTTGAGCATGACCAGACTTTCGCTTATTTATAGAAACGAAGGTACCGCCGACTCGTGTGAGTAATGGAATGTTCGCTGAATGTTCCTCTAGAAAAGCTATTTAATCGTTTTAATATTTGTGCGTATATGGCCCAAACGGGCTACTGTGAGTGCATACTCGAGATTCCGGCACCTGGTGCGCCATACGGAATCGTCCCAATGTACCGATCAGTTTCGCCAATGTGCAATATTGAACAGACCTGCCCACTTCGTGCCGGGTATGATTTTCCTTTCTGAAACTTTCTCAGAGCTAGGATGTCCCCCATGTTTACTAGCCAAGGAGAAAATTCGCGTAAGACGGTTTCGCTAGAACTGGACGTTCAGAAAATGCCGGAACGGACTGCGGCGGCAGAACAGCCAGCGTCTCCGTATGAAGGTACACTCATCGCGGAAGCCAAAGTACATCAATTCCCCTATCGCGTCCTGGTCTTGGATGACGAACCATCCATTCGCGAAGCCGTAAGGGAACTTTTGGAAGGCCAGGGATATGAGGTTCTCACGGTAGCGGACGGGCTGGATGGCTTACACGCTCTCAGCCAGTCTCTTCCCGATGTGATCATTTCCGATCTAAATATGCCCCGGATGTCGGGATTTGAATTCCTGGCGATAGTACGCAAGCGATTTCCACACATCGCAACAATAGTCATGAGCGGAGAATACATTCCGGGCCAAAGTCCAAGTGGGATTTTGGCGGACGCTTTCCTGCAAAAAGGAGGCTCCATGGTCAAGGAGCTTTTCGAAGAAGTTGCGAAGCTGATAGCCTCTTCTCCTATCAGGCCGGAAAGAGAGAAAAGTGACATTGCCCCACTCTTCGTGCCGAGAGACCATGCGGGATATCTGATAATCACCTGCCCCAAGTGCCTGCGGCCCAACAAACTGGAAGCCGTGAGTTTGAACGGCGGAATTCACCAAACGATTTGCCAGTCGTGCAGCATGCCAGTGAAGTTTGAGATCAACCACGAAATCGAGCCGGGAGCAGAGGCTTTATGTTCTTTTCATCCGGAAGTTAAGTGTTCGATCTGCAACAAGTTTGTCGATCTGAATACAACCAAGACCGATGCCAATGGTAAACCGCTGCACGACGGATGTTACGCACTGAGACAAGCGTTGAAGGATGCCTCTCAGCCCGACAGCAGTCTGCCTGCATCTTGAGGCAGTTTTTGGGGATTTGCCATGACTCCATTGCAAATGCGACGGACTCTCTGACTGGCTTCCGGTAAAGAGTTTGAGATTCTTGTTGGGGATACGAACCGACCAAAGCGCTTTTTTCGTTTCCAATTCCGTCGATATCAGTCATTGCAAGGGCGGCAATTCCGAGCTGGTTGTCGGCAATACAAACACGTCGTTCTTCGGGCGAAACATTCGCCAGCTACTAGACTGGCGGAACATAAATTTACAGGAGCACTCAGTTCATTTCCTGTGAACGAGACTCTATCCTGACTTCACCTGACGCAGGGTAGTCCCCTTAGCCAAAACCACCGCGCCCTTCACGGGAGAACCTTGCGAAAGGACTTGCAACTCCTTTTCAGGAACGGTGAACTCTGTGAAGCCGCAATGCAAGCAGACCACGGTTTCCTGAAAAACCATCACGATAGGTTGGTCCAGGCCTTCGAGTCCGCGGAAGTGGATGGCAATTTCGCCGTTGAACCCACTCTGCCTATCGGAATGGCATCCTTTACAGGCCATAGCGACCCTCCTTGTATGTACGAGTCGTAATGGTACAGATGGCAGTCACTATGCACTGTTCAAAATTGAACACCTTCGAGAGAGCGATGCTGGGGTACTCGAAGCTGGATTGCGTTACTCGTGCAGGACAACGCTGAGAAGCGAGCTGTTCACTTCTAACCCGCCGTCGTAGTCAATGAAACCAAGCTTTCTAAATTTGTTCATGAAGAAATTCACACGTGAGCGAGTGGTGCCAACCATTTCCGCCAGAGTCTCCTGACTCACTTGCGGTACCACAGTTTCGGATTTTGCTTCCTTTCCCACGCGGGAGAGCAGTAAGAGCGCCCTCGCCAGCCGTTTTTCGCTCGAATTGAACAGTTGATCAACCAAGTCCGCTTGCGTGCGATTGTGACGTTCGACCACATACGCAACGAACATGTCCGAGAACCCATGTTCCTCGTGGAGGGTGCGCAGCATCCGGTTCTTTTCGATCTTCAGAATAGAGCACTCTGTAATTGCGATGGCGGTTGCCAGTCGGATTGGTTGATCCGAGGCGATGCATCCCTCGCCCAAGAAATTGCCGGACCCGAGCAGGGCGATCGTTGCCTCCTTGCCTTGTTTAGAGAGAACGCTGAGCCTCACCTTTCCCTCCCGAATATAGAACACAGCGTCGGCGCGCTGTCCTTGCGAAAAGATGAGTTGTTTCGGGCGATAGTGACCAACAGTCCTTCCTGCCCCAGCACTTGCTAAGAAGATTTTCGGGTCAAAACGCTTGGTTTGCTTCTGGGCGAGCATCTTCCGCGTCGGCAATTTGCGAAGCGAGACCATACCAAGCTCCGGGAGCCGTTAGTGAACTTAAATTTCCGAACAATATTATGATACGGAACTCTCGATTTTCTCCAGTGAAAATCGTGCCAGTCTAATTTTTGGCAGCAAAAAGAGAGAAGTTGTGAAGTGTCAGGTCGAGAAGACCGCTTGGTAGCACTAGTTGCATTGATTGCCTCAAGCTCTCTCAACCATATCCAGTTCTTGACCAGCCATCCTTTGGTAGCCGGCATGCCCCTTCCCCCTCAATGGATGACCGTGAAGAACCGGAGGAACGACTCCGTGACGCCGCGCAGCGGTCGACTTTGTTGTCTGTTCCCTGGCACCTGCTCTAAGGCGTACGCAGAAAACTTGAGCTCCTGATTCTTGCGGCTGAAGTGTACGAAACTCTTGGCGACTTGCTTCGGAGTTGTCATACCGAGGTCTGCCACAAAGTTGCGCCGTATCACCTTGGGGTAGTAGTGATTGATGACGTCGCGTGCGAAATCGGCGCAATTGTGGAAGAACAGGTTGAAACGTCCCCGGTTCGCACCCTGATTAAGCTCTGCGATGAGAGCTTCATCCTGCTCCGCGGTGGTCTCAATCTGAAAGAAATAGAGTTTGCGATCGTAAGAGGCACCGATCAGTTGAATCCAGTTTCCTTTGGGAGTCGGGCGTGCGCGGTCGTCGGGAACAATACTGCTTAAGTGTTCGCGGCGGTAGTGTTCGCGTAGGTGTACTACCATCGCGGCGTCCGAAATATCCGGTATGTCTTCGACCCTGTCCACAGCATAGAGGTAAGGGACCAGGGGCACGGCGAGCCAGTCGAACCCAGCTACGTGGCCATAACGGCTGATGACGACGCCTGGTTCATCCGGGTTACAGCGGCGAAGCCGCGTCGGCGTTTCGGCGCAGGCGCGGGTCAGGTAGATGGCAGCGTGTCCAACGGGAGCCCATGCACCAGCACGGCCATACGGTTCCGCGACAATTAGGGCCACATCTGCCAGACAGGGTGAACCCAGGCAAAAGAGAACGGCGATTCTGCTTGCTGCCTTCCACTCGTTCATCAATCTGGATCACCTCGATGCGTTCGGAACAACTCGAGCCCGCTGCCAGTCTGGCCGTGCCTCCAATGCCGCCGCCGCTCGACCGTATTTCTTCGTGGCATCGAGGGTTGTTTGTTTCGAGTCCGCGAAGTGGATGGCAATTTCGCCGTTGAACCCACTCTGCCTATCGGAATGGCATCCTTTAAAGGTCATTGCGACCCCGTCACTTGTCCGTAGGATCGCGATGATACAGATGGCAGGCACTATGCGCTGTTCAAAACTGAACACCTTCGGCGTGCGGGCCCATAGCAAGCATTCGTACGCGCGGAGTGCGGTAACTGTCGAAACCAGATGGGATGAGAAGACCGGTCTCCGACGGGATGCTGTACGCTGCCAAGTTATCGACGTGCTCAAGGCACAGATAAAAAGGAGACCGGCAATGAAGAAGGTTAGCACTGCTGCAGGAAGTGCTACTGGAACAGAAAGTGAGCACGACTCCCAAGGCGATGCGAGAGGTGTTCGGAAGCATGCCGCGCTGTCGCATCGCGCTGGAGACGGGAATGCACTCTCACTCTCCCTGGGTGAGTCGACTGTTGAACGAACTGGGGCACGAAGTGATCGTGGCGCATGCGCGCAACGTGCGTTTGATCGGAGAGAGTCGGAAGAAGGACGACCGGCTGGATGCGCGGACGCTGGCGCGGTTGGCGCGAATCGATCCGCAGTTGTTGTGTCCGGTGAAACATCGCAGCGCGAGAGCACAGGCGGATCTGACGGTGATTCGGGCACGAGCTGGGTTGGTGCGAGCGCGGACGGCGCTGGTAGACACACGCGGGCTGGCCAAGAGTTCCGGCGAGCGGCTGCGCGGATGCATGTGCGCAATATGAATCCGGAGAAAGCCAAGGGGCTGAGCCCGGAGCTGCAAACGGCGCTGCAGCCGTTGCTGGCCGCGATCTTGGCTTTCAATCGCATCGTCGTCGTGCGCTATCGCATGTACTTGGAATCGCGGCATCTGGCGGCCAACACCATCAACCAGCAACTTGCAGCCGTGCGCCGCCTCGCACACGAAGCCGCCGACGCGGGCTTGTTGAGTCCCGAGTTGGCTGCGGGGATCAGCCGAGGAAAAGGCGTCAAGCAGCTCGGGTTCCGCTCCGGCAACTGGCTGAGTGCAGAGCAAAGTTCAGAAGTGCTCAAACACGCTCATGGCAGTACGATGCGTGCCAGGCGAGATTACGCCATGCTGGCCATGCTGTTCGGTTGTGTTTTTCGCAGATCGGAACTGGTCGGGCTAGAGCTGGACGAGATCCAGATGCGCCAGGGACTGGGCCGTCGTAGACCTGATCGGCAAGGGCGGCCACATCCGCACGGTGCCCATTCCACAATGGGTCAAGGCAGCCCTCGATCAGTGGATAGTGGCAGCCATGGTCACCGAGGGAAGGATCTTTCGACGGGTTGCCAGAACGGGAAAGGTATGGGGGAAAGGCATCTCGCAGAATGTCGTGTGGTATGTAGTCAAGAGTTGCTGCGAAAGGGCTGGCTTGCAGCACATCGCCCCGCATGACTTGCGGCGAACCTGTGCCAGGCTGTGCCACACGAGCGGTGGCGAATTGGAGCAGATTCAATTCTTGCTGTGCCATGCATCCATGCAAACGACTGAAATCTGGGCTGCAAACAAAATCTCGGACATCCGGTGAACGACCTCTTTGATCTAAAGACGGAGGAACGTCCGCAGGAGAAAGATGATGAATCCGCCAAAGTGAGAACGCCCGACCCGGTAGAAAAGGCATCTGGGCAAGAGGTAGAATGCCGCCACGGAGGATCGGAACATGACCAGCCCGTCTGCGACGCACAAACACCATCCTTACCAGAACGAACCAATCTGTTCGAGGTCCGAAAAAGCCATCGCTCGCAAAGCCTTCGACGCTGCCCTGGGGCGAGAGCTTCACGAGGTGATTCAGGAAGCAAAGAAGATGGCCAGCCAGATCCAGCAATCGTCATCAGTGCGGAATATCGCATGGTCGAAGGTCAAGTACGCGATCGAAGAAACTGCTTTCCATTCGGGGCCTGAACAAAGACCACTCTCGAATTCGAACCTTTGCGAAGGGATTACGAGGATCGAAACATGTGGATCTTCATGGATTCCAGCTGAATGTAATGAATCAAGAAAGAGAGGTAAATGATTGATTAGCGGTATGTTTGGTAGCCAGGGAGGGAGTTGAACCCCCGACGCCAGCCTTTTCAGGGCTGTATTCTTTGCGCCTAAACCATTTTTTAGTCAACAACTTAACTCGTCAAGGTGGCCCCAGCATTGTGACCACCTCTGACCAGCGCCGATGTTCGCCTAAGCGTCGGTGAAGGACTATTCCCGATTGCAGAAATAACTCCGGATTGCAGGAATAACTAAAGATGCCCTTGGTGTGATTCCGATCGCTCGTGACCAGGCTATTGAAACCGATGTGCTTGCGATTGAGTCTAATCGGTCAGGACTCTGGTAGGAGGATTCGCACATGGCGAACAGTAATCTGACCGCACTCATCACTGGAGGAACGAGCGGAATCGGTCGCGCCACGGCTAATAAACTGGCTCAGCTTGGGGTTCATGTCTTGGTCGTTGGACGCAGCGCGGAGCGCGGGAAGAAAACGCTCGACGAAATTCGTGCAGCAGGTGGCAAAGCGGACTTCATTGCCTCCGATCTTCGAGATGCAGCGAGCGCACGCGAGGTGGCCCAGAAAGCGGTCGAACTAGGAAACCGGCACGTAGATATTCTGATCAACAACGCCGGCATCTATCCATTTGGGCCTACGCACGAGATGTCGGAGGAACAGTTTGACCGTGTCTTTTCGCTTAATGTGAAAGCGCCGTATTTCCTAGTCGCGGAGCTCGCTCCGCTGATGGCCAAAAGAGGCAAAGGGGCAATCGTAAACCTCTCGACCATGGCTGCCGAATACGGGTCGGCGGGAATGAGCCTGTATGGTTCGAGCAAGGCTGCGATCAATCTGTTGACTAAGACTTGGACTGCTGAATATGGGCCGAGCGGGGTCCGCGTCAATGCGGTGAGCCCGGGACCAACGCGCACGGAAGGCACGGACGCGATGGGCGAGGGTCTCGAGCAGTTGGCCGCCCAAGGACCGGCGCACCGTCCGGCCACGCCCGACGAAATCGCAGAAGCAATTGTTTTTTTGGCGACAGATCGTTCCAGTTTTATTTACGGCGCAAAGCTCGCTGTCGATGGAGGGCGCACCGCGATCTGAACTAAAAAATGTCAAAACTAAGGCGTGGCCGCGGATTCGAAGCACGGCGGTGTTCGCGAAAATCCGTCCCCGACATCGGCCCGCAAGACAGCGGCAAAGGCCAGAGGGCTGGCGAGCCTCGGGCAAGGAGGTTTTCGTCATTCAGTTCGTCGAGTGAAGTGCGAAACGCGGCATCTTGCGACTGGCCGCTAGCGAGATGTTCCTGATAGCGATCTTCGAGGTTCTGGGAAAGCTCATCGACGATCTCGGCTTCGCGAGTCGGGCTAAGTTTCACCAGCGCAAGTCTGCAGAGAATTTTGGGTTTCCATTCAGGCATTTTCAGCCTCTGTGATCCGGTTGATCGCGTTGACAAATACTTGCCAGCCGCGTCGCTGGGAGGCCAGAACTTTTCGACCCTGCGAAGTCACGCGGTAACAGCGTCGTC
>Ga0207700_10001637_pt1 | contig 12722 bp, 7 predicted proteins | sample LARL82metaG_FD_184348 | JGI IMG/M metagenome (GOLD analysis project Ga0207700, IMG submission 184348) | Corn, switchgrass and miscanthus rhizosphere microbial communities from Kellogg Biological Station, Michigan, USA - LAR L8-2 metaG... | ecosystem: Host-associated > Plants > Roots >...
GCCCGGTGACCGTCAAGGCGACGGCGACGAACAGGTTCAGCCGCAGCCCGAGGAAGTGCACGGACGAGTCGACCCTGATCGTCTCCTCAAAGATCCGGTACCCGGAGTAGCCCGCCACGTAGAGCGCGAACAGGCCCCACGGCCTGATCCTGGCGTGGTGCCCGAGCCAGACGAGCAGGGCGGCCAGCGCCAGGTCCCAGATCAGCTCGTAGAGGAACGACGGCTGGAAAGTCGCGAAGTGCAGGTCCTGCGGGGGGATTCCACCTGACACGCGGTACTGGTACGGGATCTCCAGCCCCCACGGCAGCGTGGTCGGCTTGCCGAACAGTTCCTTGTTGAAGTAGTTCCCGATCCGCCCGACGGCCTGCGCGACGAGGAGCGCGGGCGCGATGGCGTTGGCGAACGGGCCGACGGTGATGCCGAGTTTGCGCAGCCGCCAGGCGCCGACGGCCGCGGCGAGCGCGACGCCGCCCCAGATACCGAGTCCGCCGGTCCACACGGCGAACACCCCGTACCAGACGTGCGGTATGTCGGACGGGGTGGTGATGTCGAAGTAGATCCGGCCGCCGATGATGCCCGCGGGCACCACCCACAGCGCGATGTCGTTGACGAGGTCCGGGTTGCCGCCGAGTGCGCGCCAGCGCCGCCGGGTGATCAGGATCGCCAGCGTGATCCCGATGATGTACCCGAGGGCGTAGAAGTGGACGTCAAGCGGGCCGATGTGAAAGCTGCTGATCGGCGGGCTCGGGATAAATTGCGGCAGCGCGCCGGTGCCATGCGCCATGGGCCCGAGACTACCGCGCACCACGCAGGTACGGGACGTTGGTCCGTAGCGTCGGCAACCCGGGACACATAACGTCTTATGGTGACAGCCAAGGCAGGAGAGCCCGTGGAGACCGCAGCTAGCGAAACCGGCACCAGCGAGCCGGTCAAGGTGTTCCTGCTCGACGACCACGAGATCGTCCGGCGGGGCGTCCGCGACATGCTCGAGGCCGAGGGTGACATCAAGGTGATCGGCGAGGCGGGCACGGCCTCGTCGGCGCTGGCCAGGATCCCCGCGCTGCGGCCTGACGTGGCGGTGCTCGACGTCCGGCTGCCCGACGGGGACGGCGTGACCGTCTGCCGGGAGATCCGCTCGCAGTTGCCCGAAGTGGCCTGCCTGATGCTGACCTCGTTCGCCGACGACGACGCGCTGATGGACGCGGTCATGGCGGGCGCCGCCGGGTACGTGCTCAAGCAGATCCGTGGCACCGACCTCGTGGGCGCGGTGCGCACCGTGGCAACGGGGCAGTCGATGCTCGACCCGCAGGCGGCCAGCCGGCTCATGGCGCGGCTGCGCGGCCAGACGGCCAAGCAAGACCCCCTAGCCGGGCTCACGCCGCAGGAGAAGCGGATCCTCGAGCTGATCGGCGAGGGGCTCACCAACCGGCAGATCGGCGAGCACCTTTTCCTGGCCGAGAAGACGGTCAAGAACTACATCTCCGGCCTGTTCGCCAAGCTGGGCATGGAACGCCGCACCCAGGCGGCCGCCTACGCCGCCCGCGTGTTCGGCGACCCGGCGGACCACAAGTAGCGCCGGTAACAGCGGGTACTTGCCCTGCGGGGCCGGGCGCAGCTCCTCATCGGCGGCATCGGCCGCCTCCGGGGGCACCGGGACCTTCCACTCCACCTCCGTGCCGCCGCCCTCCGCGGCCGACACCCGCAGCTGACCACCCAGCTTCTCCGCCCGGTCGGCCATGTTCGCCAGGCCGCTGCGCCTGTTCGTCTCCTGGATGCCGCACCCGTTGTCCCTGACGAGCACCGTCAGGATCCCGGCGGTGTCGGTGTCCACCATCACGTCCACCCGGGTGGCGCCCGCGTGCCGCGCCGCGTTGGACAGTGCCTCGCGCAGCACGGCCAGCACCTGCTCGGAGAGCTCGCCGCTCGCCCGCGAGTCGAGCCCGCTGCCCAGCCGCAGCGCGGGCGCGAAGCCGAGCATCTCTGCCATCTCGTCGGCGAGCGCCACGATGTCGGCCCGCAGCCGTGGCATGGTGGCCCGGCTGCGGGACTGCAGCGCGAAGATCGTCGCCCTGATGTCCCTGATCGTGTCGTCCATCGCGTCGACCGCGTTGCGCACCCGGTCGGACACCTCGCGCCGGTTGAGCATGGGCATCATGCCCTCAAGCGACATGCCCGTGGCGTACAGCCGCTGGATCACCAGGTCGTGCAGGTCGCGCGCGATCCGGTCCCTGTCCTCGAACACGGTGAGCTGCTCGGCATCGGCCCGCCGCGCCGCCAGTTCAAGCGCGACCGCGGCCTGGGCCGCGAAGGCCGCGACCACGCTGGCCGCGCTCTGCGGCAACGGCGGCTTGCCCTGGCAGCGGCCCACGGTGAGCACGCCGCGCACGTTGCCCGGCGTGCCGAGCGGGAACAGGGCCGCCGGGCCGATGTGTCCCATCGGCAGCCTGGTCACGTCGGCGGTCTGCGGGTCGGCGGCGAAGTTGTCCACCGTGACGGGCTCACCGCTTGACAGCACCTGGCCGGACAGCGACTTCCCCGCGGGCACGACAAGGCCACGGGCCTCGCTGGCCCCCTCGCCTTCGGCGTACTCCAGGGTGAGCCTGCGGCCGTCGTCGTCCGGCAGCGCGAGCGTCACCAGGTCCGCCCCGGAGAGTTCGAGCGCCTGCCGGGTGAGGTCGCCGAGCACCGCCGCCGGGCTCGCTCCCGACAGCAGCGCGATGGTCAGTTCGCTGCTTGCCCGCAGCCAGCGCTGCTGCCACCTGGCTTCCTCGTACAGCCGGGCGTTCTCCACCGCGACGCCCGCCGCGGCGCCGAGCGCCGTCAGCACCGCCTCGTCGTCCTCGGTGAACTCGCCGCCACCGCGCTTCTCGGTTAGGTAGAGGTTCCCGAAGACCCGGTCCCTGACCCGGACCGGCACGCCAACGAAGGACCGCATCGCCGGATGCCCCGTGGGGAACCCGGACGACTCACCGTGCGCGGAGATGTCGCCGAGCCGCAGCGGGCGGGGCTCCTTGATGAGCAGCCCGAGCAGCCCGCGCCCCTCGGGCCAGTGGTGGATCTTGGCGATCTCGCTCTCATCCAGGCCGACCGGGATGAATTCCACGAGGCGCTGGTCATCGCCGATCACCCCAAGCGCACCGTACCTGGCGTCCACGAGGTCCACCGCGGCCTCAACGATGCGGCGCAGCATCGCTTCGAGCTCCAAACCGGAGCCGATGGCGATGACGGCCTCGAGGAGCCCGTGCATCCGGTCTCTGGTGCTGAGCACGGCCTCAAGGCGCGCCTGCAGCTCCGATAGCAGGTCATCCAGCCGGAGCTGGGGGAGCAGGCCGCCGCCCTCCGCGTTTTCCATACGATTTAGCCTAACGGGCACATTATCGGAGCTTAAAGTCCCGTCCCGGCAGGGAAGAAATGCCATACCTTTACTACTAAGTGGGATCACGGCGTAGCTGTGAGCGATGGGGCCCGCCTCGGCAGCGGCTGGGCGGGGATAAGGCGAGGTGACTTGTCATGCGACTGAGCGGATCCTCCCACCTGCGGGGGTGGTGGATGTCTCGGGTGATTCGCGGCGCGCGACTTGACCGCAACCCGCTCCGGCGGGGCATTGACCGCGTGGAAAGCTTGCTACTGGCTGTTCTGTTCATCGCACTGGCGGTCGGAGCGCCGTTCGCCGTGCGCGCGGCGAGCCACGCCGCCTTCGTCGGGGCGTTGCAGGCACGGCAGCAGGAAATGGCGTCAAGGCACCAGGTACGGGCGGCGCTCACCAGCGCCGCCGCCCCAGCAAGTGGCTACGGGCTGCCCGCCTATGTGCTGGTCCCGGCCACCTGGACGTCCGCCGTCGGCGTCCACCGGTCCGGTGATGTACCGGCCTTGCCCGGGAGCCCTAAGGGCACTCCCGTCACCGTGTGGGTGGATGACAGCACCGGCTACCTCGATGGCCCGCCGCTGACCGTGTCGGAGGCGGCGTCACAGGCGGACGCGATCATGGTCGGCGTGATCGTGGCGTCCGGCATCGCCGCCATAGGCGGTGCCGCAGCCATCCGGCAGCTGGTCAACTGCCGCCGGATGGCCGCGTGGGAAGCCGACTGGGTGACTACCGCGCCGGCGTGGAATCGTCAGCGCTGGTAATAGCGGCCCCGGTGGTGGTGTCCGCGTCCGCGGGATGCGGGGTGAGCACCACGGGGGGTGTCGACAGGCTCACGGACCGGTCCGGACGGCCCGCGAGGCGGTAGACATCGGAACCGTCTACGGTCTCCCGCTCAAGGAGCAGGGTAACGAGCGAGTCAAGCTCGCCACGGTGCGACGTGAGCAGGTTGACGGCGCGCTCCTCGGCCTGGCGCAGCAGCTTCGAGACCTCGCCGTCGATGGCCGCCTGGGTCGCCTCCGCGTAGGGCCTGCTGGACATGCCAGGCCCGCCGCCGCCGAGGAACACCGAGCCGCCCTCCGGATAGCCCACAGGGCCGAGGACCGAGGACATACCGAACTCACGCACCATCTTGGTCGCCAAGTCGGTCGCGCCAGCCAGGTCGTTGCCTGCGCCGGTTGAGCCCTGGCCGAGGACGACCAGCTCGGCGGCGCGGCCGCCGAGCCGGACGGCGAGCGAGTCGTACAGGTAGTCCTCCCCGTACATGTGCCGCTCCACCAGCGGAAGCTGCTCGGTGACGCCGAGGGCCTGGCCGGCGGGCAGGATCGTCACCTTCGCCACCGGGTCGGCGTGCTCCGATAGGGCCGCCACGAGGGCGTGGCCGGACTCGTGCACCGCCACCGCGTGCTTCTCCTCGGGGAGTAGCACGTTCGAGCCCTCCCTGCGGCCAAGGATGATGCGGTCCCGTGCGGCGTCGAAGTCAGCCGCGGTCACCACGTCCCTGCTGTCGCGGACCGCGAAGATGGCCGCCTCGTTCGCGAGGTTAGCCAGGTCCGCACCGGAGAACCCGGGGGTGCCCCGGGCGACCAGCTCAAGGTTCACGTTGGGCGACAGCTTCTTGGCCCTGGTGTGCACGCGCAGGATCGCCTCCCGCTCGGTGACGTTCGGCAGCGGGATCGTCACCTGCCGGTCGAACCGGCCGGGCCGCAGCAGCGCCGGGTCGAGCACCTCGGGCCGGTTTGTCGCGGCGAGCACCACGATGCCCATCGTCGGGTCGAACCCGTCCATCTCCGCGAGCAACTGGTTGAGCGTCTGCTCCCGCTCGTCGTTGGCGACGACCGCGCCCTGGCCGGCCCGGCGCTGCCCGATCGCGTCGATCTCGTCGATGAAGATGATCACGGGCGACCGCTTGCGCGCCTCAGTGAACAGGTCACGGACCCGGGCGGCGCCGACGCCGACGAACATCTCCACGAAGCTGGAGCCGGTTACCGACATGAACGGCACGTTGGCTTCGCCCGCCACGGCGCGTGCGAGCAGGGTCTTGCCGGTTCCCGGGGGGCCGACCATGAGCACGCCGCGCGGCACCACCGCACCGGCTCGCGAGTACCGGTCGGGGTTGCGCAGGAAGTCGACGACCTCGCTGATCTCAGACTTCGCACCCTCGTACCCGGCGACGTCGTTGAAGGTAGTGGAGGGCCGCTCCTCGTCGAACACCTTCGCTTTAGACCTGCCAACACCGAGGACGCCCTGCATCCCGGCTGACGCGCCGCGCGACAGCCGCATCCAGAACCAGAGCAGGATGATGAACGGGAGGAGCGTGATGACCCAGCTCAGCAGCTCGCTGCCGAAACCGGGCGAGGAGGTGCTGCTGGTGATCTGTACGTTGTTCGTTTGCAGTTCGTCGAGCAGCGACTGGCTGGCCTGCGGCGGGATCACCACCGTGTAGTCAGTTCCGTTGGTGAGCGTTCCCGTGCTCGTCCCGCCCGGCTGGGCGATCGTGATCGTCTTCACGGTGTGCTTGCCGACGTCGGCGAGGAACTGCGAGTACGAGAGCGTAGTCTGCCCCGAACTGTGCAGTGCGGGCAGCAACGACCAAACCAAGAACGCCACGACAAGGCCAACCGGCAACAGCCAGTGGCGCCACCGGGGCGGCTGTGGCGGAGGCGGCGGCGCCCCAGGACCCGGCTTATCACCAGGTGGCGGCGGAGATGCCTGCTTACTCATGCGGTCCTAGCCTTTCCACCAGGCGGGCGCCTCTCTCAAGGGCCGATGGCCTGCGCTGTCCAATGCCGCTATGCCTGCCCAGCGGGCTTACGTTTTACTCAACGCACCGGATATATCGCGTCTTCCGGGCACTAGCGGATCCTATGCAAGCCGAGAGCGAACATTGAGGAAGGGGGGCTTTAGCGGACCGGGCTACCTCGGCGTGCTGCCTGCGGCCAGCATCGCGGCCGCGCCGCGGACGACGCAGCGTAGCGGGTCCTCGGCTATCGTGACCCCGATCCCGGAGACTTCCGCGAGGCGGTCCGCCAGTCCCGGCAGCAGCGCGCCACCGCCGGAGAGCCGGACCTGGCCGCGGACGACGTCCTCGGCAAGGCCGGCGGGGATGTCGGAGAGCACGCGGTGCACCGTAGTGCCGATGGCGCTTACCACCGGCCCGAGCGCGCCGGCCACCAGTTCGCCGGGGACCTTCTCAATGCGCGGCGTGCGGCGCGCGGCGTCCAGCCCGACCGTTTCCGCCCAGCCCTCTGCGCCGCCGGTTAGGCCGAGTTCGGCCTTGAGCTGCCGCGCCGCCCGCTGGCTGAGGATCATGCCGAGGCCGGACCTGGCCGCGTTGATGATCGCGTCGTCCATCGCGTTGCCCGCCATCCGGAGGCTCTCCGCGCGGACAACCCGCCAGCCGGCCACCGCAGCGACCTCGGTCGTCCCGCCGCCGACATCCACCACGAACCCGCCCGTGCCGGCGCTCAGGTCGAAGCCCGCGCCCGCGGCGGCCGCGACTGGCTCGTCGATAAGTTCCACCACGCAGCGCGGCCGCCGGGTGCCGAATGCGGCGACCACGGAGCGCCGTTCCACCCAGGTCGCGCCCCCAGGGACGCAGACAACCGCGCGCCGCTTGAACGGGCCGTTGAGCGCACCGGACTTGCGCAAGAACCCGTGCAGCATCTCCGCCGTCGCGTCAAGGTCAGCGATCACGCCGTCCCGCAGCGGGTGGATGACCCTGATGTCCTTCGGTTCCTTGTCCGCGAGGGCCTCCGCCGCGGTGCCGATGGCGGCCACTGACCCGGCGCTGTCGTCGATCGCGATCGTGGACGGCTCTTCGAGCACGAGGCCGCGCCCGTCGACCCAGACGAGCGTGTTGACAGTTCCCAGGTCTATAGCGACGCTGCCGCTGCTGAGCATCCCTTGGCCACCCCTAGTCCGCTCATAGTGCCCACCGCACCAGTGCGGTTACCACCCTATGACGTACCGAAACCGGCTTCATGGCGAAAGTTTGCGACCAAGGTCCCAGTTGTATGTGACCCTCAACCCTCCCGGCCGACGAGCCCCAGGTCACATCGTTGAGGAGTCAACGAGGGCACGCCTCCGGAAAGGGGGCGCTGGGATCAGGAGGCCTGCAATGGATCCCCTCACTGCGACGAGCCACGTCGTACTGGCCAGTGACCTTATTAACTCACCGGGCAGCTACCTGAACTGGTCGATCTTTACGATTTCGGTCGCCAACCTCGTGCTGATCGCGGTGATGGTGGTCATCTTCGGCGCGGCGCTCCTGCTGCCCTTCCCCGGACGGCACGGACGGCACGCTGGGCAAGGCGCGGAGGCAGCCGGTACGGCGACCGGGTCTGCAGGCGAGGGCGCGGCAGCGGATGCGGCGGTCATCGCGACGACCGAGGTCGAAGGGCCCGACAGCCGGATGTGGACGGCGCGGGTGCGACGCCGGGCGCTTGCCCTGCTCCCGCCAGGCAAGTTGCTTCCCGACCGGCAGCCCGCCTACGTCGCCTCCTGGATCTACGTGTTCGGGGTGGCCGCGCTGGCCGCGCTCGGGATGGTGATCGCGAGCGGCTTCGCGATCGCGCTCGGCGGCGCCGACTGGTGGCACACCAACCCGGTCGGTCACTTCTTCAACAGCGTTCACCTGTGGAGCGTCGAGCTGTTCATGGCCTTCATGGTCATCCACCTCTGGGGCAAGTTCTGGATGGCGGCCTGGCGCGGACGGCGCTGGCTCACCTGGATGACCGGCGTGGTTGCCTTCATCGCCTCCGTCGTGGAGTGTTTCACCGGCTACCTGTCCCAGCAGAACTTCGACTCGCAGTGGATCGCCACCAACGGCAAAGATGCCTTCAACGCGGTCGGCGTGGGTGCGTTCTTCAACCTGATGAACTTCGGGCAGATGCTGCTCTGGCATGTTGTGCTGATCCCGGTCGTCCTGGTCGCCATCGTCGGCGCGCACGTGCTGCTGGTCCGGATCCGCGGCGTGAGCCACCCGCTGCCGACGCAGTACCCGAGATTGCGGGTGCCGACGGCCGCGAACCTGCGCGAACTGGTCAGTCCGGCCGCCCGCGCGGAGCGGCGGGCCAAGCGGGCCGCCGACGCGGCGCAGTGGCGCGGGCCCACTCGGCGGTACGACATCCTCAAAGAAGGCACGATTGCCGTGCTTGTCGCGCTGCTCCTCACGGTTGGACTAGCCAGCATCCTGTCCTCGCCCGATGTCCCGCCGGTCACTGTGCGCAGTTGGACGCAGGTCGCGCCAGCCGACTTCCTCGGCACCGCAGCAAGTGAGCTGAACGGCACGAGCGGGACCGCGACCTACGGGCCGCCGTATAACAGCAACGGGACGCCGCAGCGCCTGCTATTCGCCCCGGCGAACATCACCGGCGTCCGGCAGCCGATCGACCCGGCACAGGCCTTCGTGCTGCAGCCGCTGACCAAGAACTCGGCGACCGATCCCAAGCTCGCGGCCGCGCTCCGCGTCTACAACGCGGCCTCGGCCGCACAGCAGAACAAGTGGGCCACGAACTACGGCACTGCCGTGCAGAAGGTCAAGTTCGTCAACGGCGCACCTGTGGTGCCCACGGCCAACGACGGCCCGGTCCCTGTGATGCTCGCCACTGAGCTCACGCTCGCGCGCAGCGGCGCGCTAGACGGCGACCTCAGCGCCCAGCAGCCGTTCTACGGCACCGACTTCACCAAGCCGCTGCTGTTCCTCGCCGACGGCCAGTACTACGCGAACCAGGCCGCGGCGATGAACCTGACCGGCGACCAGTGGGGCGTGATGAACGAGACCGGCAGCTATCCCGGCCAGCCGTGGCTCTGGCTCTATCAGCTCTGGTACCACGTGCCGGGCTGGGAGAATTCGTTCAACCTCGACCTCATCGCGATCTACATGACCGGGCTGGGGACGCTGCTCCTGCTGCTCGTGCCGTTCATCCCTGGACTGCGCGACATCCCGCGGCTGATCCCGGTACACCGCCTGATCTGGCGGTCGTGGGGCGCGCAGCCCGGCGGCGAAGCGGCGGCGCGGGTGGGGGATCAACCCGCTGAGCCGAGCGTGACGAACTGACGGCGGCACGTGACTTACATCACTATCGGTAACTGATGGTAACTAAGTGTCACGTGCAAACGTTGAGTAAGAAGAAGATTACAGGAGGATCGAGAGAACCATCTGGGCTGCTCTGACGTTTTACTCAGTAACTGGACAGTCTGACCGTAAGGTTCGCTGCCTTGACTGGGTTGTGGAAGTACCTCGCCGCCGCGCGACGCGGGGACGCGAATTGAGACGAGGTTGGTGCAGAGCGACCATTTTGTTCACTACGATCTTGGGAGGGGATATTTGATGATTCGCGCGAGCCAAGTCGGAGGGGACCGGCCTGCGCCCGACCGGGGGAAAGACGGGGACATGGGGGCTGTGATCGATCTTGCGCACGCGCTGCAGCTGGAGATGGCGTACCAGGTGACGGCGGACGGCAAGGCAACAGTGCGGGTCCGCGGCGAGCTGGACATCGCCACCGCTGACCAGGCATACGCATACCTACGGGACGTCGTCGACAGCCAGGATGGCCCCGTGACGATGAATCTGGCCGAGCTGTCCTTCTGCGACGCGGCTGGCCTCGGCGTGCTCGCCAAGGTCGCCGGGCATGCCCGCCGCTCCGGCCGCCCGATCGAGCTGGTTGAGGCCCGTCCGTCCCTGCTGCGGATCATGTCTATTACCGGTATGGACGAGGCGTTCCCCGAGATCCGCGGTGCCTCGCTGTCCTCCGTTATCGCGCTGCCCCGCCAGGCCGCGCTGACCACTGGCTGCTAACCGCCGCCACCAGGTCTTACCGCCTCCCGGCCCAGCCGGTTCCTGCTCCTGTACGCGGTTTCTTGCGCGCTGCGCGGCGGGCTGCCCCATGGTGGGAGCTGCGCATCAGCGTTAAATTTGGTTTACACCCCGGGGTAACCGGGTGGTGCGAAGCGCAGACAGCGCGAGATGAGCGATCAGGTAGAGCGCCGCGAGGCGCGCCGACGCAGGGACGCGGAGGAGATTTCATGGCTGATGATCTGGACGACGTGACTGACGAGACTTCCGAATCTTCCGAGGCGCAAATCGCGGTCCACTGGCGCGAGGAAGGCCTTTACCCCCCGCCGGCCAAGTTCACGGCGCAGGCCAACGCATCCGACCCGGCGATTCGTGAGCAGTACACCGAGGACAAGTTCCCTGACTGCTTCACCGCCTACGCGGACCTGCTCACCTGGTTCAAGAAGTGGGACACGGTCCTTGACACGTCGAACGCGCCGTTCTGGAAGTGGTTCGTCGGCGGCGAGCTGAACGCCAGCTACAACTGTGTTGACCGGCACCTCGAGGACAAGGGCAACAAGGCCGCGCTCATCTGGGTCCCCGAGCCCGAGGGCGAGGCGCACCAGGCGATCACTTACCGGGAACTGTACGTCCGGGTCAACGAGTTCGCGGCCGTCCTGAAGGACCTGGGCCTGAAGGCGGGCGACCGGATCACGTTCCACATGCCGATGGTGCCGGAACTGCCGGTCGCGATGCTCGCGGCGGCCCGGCTCGGCATCATTCACTCGCAGGTCTTCGCCGGCTTCTCCGGCACGGCGGCCGGGCACCGGATCGCCGACTCCGGCTCCACCGTGCTCGTCACGATGGACGGCTACTACCGCAGCGGTGACCTGCTCGACCACAAGGTCAAGGCGGACGAGGCGGTCGACGCGGCGGCCAAGGAAGGCCAGCAGGTCGACAAGGTCCTGGTCTTCCGCCGCTACCCGGGCCAGTACTCCGCCAAGACCCCGATGGTGGAGGGGCGGGACGTCTTCGTCGACGACCTGCTGGCCGCGCACAAGGGCGAACTCGTCGAGCCGGCCCGGCTGCAGGCGACGGACCCGCTGTTCCTGATGTACACCTCCGGCACCACCGGCCGTCCCAAGGGCTGCCAGCACTCCATCGGCGGTTACCTCTCTTATGTGGCCGGCACGTCGAAGTACTACCAGGACATCCACCCGAACGACACCTACTGGTGCCTGGCCGACATCGGCTGGATCACCGGCCACTCCTACATCGTCTACGGCCCGCTCGCGCTCGGCACCACGTCGGTCCTTTACGAGGGCACGCCGAACTACCCGGACGCCGCCCGCCCCTGGCGCATCGCCCACCAGCTCGGGGTGAACATCTTCCACACCTCGCCTACGTCGATCCGGATGCTCCGCAAGATCAGCCCCGACGGCCCCAAGGACTTCGACATCCACTTCAAGCACATGACCACGGTCGGCGAGCCGATCGAGCCCGAGGTATGGCGCTGGTACTTCGAGAAGGTCGGCAAGAACGAGGCGGTCATCGTCGACACCTGGTGGCAGACTGAGACAGGCGGGTTCCTCGGCTCCACGCTGCCCGGCATCGACCCGATGAAGCCGGGCTCGTGCGGCCCGGGCGCGCTCGGCATCTACCCCGCCATCCTGGACGAGGACGGTAACGAGCTTCCGGCCGGCAGCGGCAAGGCCGGCAACATCGTGATCCGTAACCCGTGGCCCGGCGTCTTCCAGACGATCTGGGGCCAGCCCGACCGGTTCGTCTCCACGTACTACGCCAAGTACAACAAGGACCCCGACAGCAAGGACTGGCGCGACTGGCCTTACTTCGCCGGCGACGGCGCGACACAGGCAGCAGACGGCTACTTCCGCATCCTCGGCCGCGTCGACGATGTCATCAACGTCGCCGGCCACCGCCTCGGCACGAAGGAACTCGAGTCCGCCGCGCTCACCGTGAATGAGGTCGGCGAAGCGGCCGCGGTCCCGGTCGTCGACGACATCCGCGGCCGGATCGTCGAGATGTATATCTCGCTCAAGCCCGGTTTCGAGCCTTCTCCTGAGATCGAGAAGAAGGTCAGCGACGCGATCGTCACCGACATCGGCAAGATCGCCCGGCCGAAGAACATCTGGATCGTCCCCGACATGCCGAAGACCCGGTCCGGCAAGATCATGCGCCGCGTCATCGCCGCGACGTCGAACTTCACCGACACCGGCGACATCACCACGCTCGCCAACCCCGAGGTCGTGGAGAAGATCCGCCACCAGGTCCAGTCGGCCAAGGTCGCCAAGGGCGAGGTCCCCCGCGAGCTGACGGAAACCGAGCTCGCCGAGATCAAGACCTTCGGCTCCGAGTAGGAGCGGGAGAGCCTGCTCGGCAGGAAGTTCCCGCTGGTTGACGGCGGGCCACCCTACGGGGTGGCCCGCCGTCAAATTTCTGCCGGAGTACCTTACCTGACGGCCGCCAGCGCGAGCGCCTCGGTGACGGTCCACTACAACAACAGCTAAGGCCCAGGTCTAGCTGGGACAGGAAGCGCGCAGGGTCAGCTCAACGGGGCTG
>Ga0207700_10001639_pt1 | contig 12721 bp, 10 predicted proteins | sample LARL82metaG_FD_184348 | JGI IMG/M metagenome (GOLD analysis project Ga0207700, IMG submission 184348) | Corn, switchgrass and miscanthus rhizosphere microbial communities from Kellogg Biological Station, Michigan, USA - LAR L8-2 metaG... | ecosystem: Host-associated > Plants > Roots >...
TTCTGTCGCTCGCGCCGCCCGGCATTGACGAGCTGTATGCGCTCGCGTCCATCGGTGAGGAGATCGAGACGCGTCAATACGCGCATATCATCGTGGATCCAGCGCCGACCGGACATTTGCTGCGACTCCTCGAACTGCCAGCGCTCGCTATTGATTGGAGTCACCGTCTGATGCGACTCATTCTGAAATACAAGGAAGTCGCCGGTCTGGGCGACGCCGCACAGGAGCTGCTCAACTTCAGTCGTCGGACGCGTGCATTGAATGCGTTGCTGCGCGACGAGACGCGCGCCGGCATAGTGCTGGTGACACTCGATGAGCCACTCGTGCGCGACGAGACGACGCGGCTTTCGGGGCTGCTGCGCGCTTCGGGCGTGATGGTGCTCGGGGAAGTGATGAACAGAGTCCCGAGGGCCTCCGGGACAGTGGCAGCGGCAGCCCTCGCGCCGCAGTGGCCGCGACCACTCGTCGGCGTGAACGCCATTCGCGACTGGTGGAAGCGGTGGCAGCGGCCGCTCTCGGCCTGAGATATCTTCGAAACCTCTGTTCTCACTCGAATGCCACCGTCCTCGGAATTCTGGTACGTGTATGGAGTCGTGCCGACTGGCGCGAGCATCGCGCGCGCGCCGGACGGCGTCGACGATACGCCGCTGGAGCTGTGCGCCGAGGGCGACCTGGCGGCGATCATATCTCGGCTCGACGGGCAACGTTACGCACCCAGCGAAATCGAGCGGGGAACGGAAGACGTGGAATGGCTCGCGCCCAGAGCAGTCGCGCATGACCGCGTGCTCACGTGGATGAGCGATCACGGACCCGTCGTTCCGCTACCGATCTTCTCGATGTTCAGTGGAGCGCAGGCTGTTCGGGCGATGCTGTCGGAGCGGCACTCCGAGCTGGAGTCCGCGCTCCGTCGTGTTGCCGGTGGCCGCGAGTACGCGCTTCGGGTTTACCGGATCGACGCCGAGCTCACGACGATCGCAGGCGAGCTGAGTCCACGCCTCAAAGCGCTACAGGCAGCGGCAGACGCCGCGAGTCCCGGGCAACGGTATCTACTGGAGCGAAAGCTCGATACGGAGCGGAAGAACGAGCTCCATGTCATCGGCGGAAGGATTGCCCGCGATATCGTGAACACCCTTCGCCCGTTCGCGCGCAATACCGCGGAGACTCGTATATCGCAGCGAACGACGCGGCCGGGCGCGGAGGGGGTGCTCATCGTCGACGCAGCGTTTCTCGTGGCAGCCGACGCGCTGAATCAATTTCAGAGCACACTGGCGGAGCTCGTTAGGCAGCACGGGACGCGCGGTTTCCGATTCGACTTCACCGGTCCGTGGCCGCCCTACCACTTCGTGCAGCGTGACGAGGTCGCAGCGCATGGTGCCTGATTCGAACGAGCAGCCTGGGGACGACGCTCTCGAGGAGCGCCAGCTCGTCCTCGGCGATCTCCTGAATCACGTGCTCGATAAAGGGGTGGTCATCTCCGGCGACGTGATGATCTCGATCGCGGACATCGACCTCCTGTCCGTGGATCTGAAGCTCGTGCTGACGTCCGTCCAGACGGCACTCGAGCGGCACCAAGCGAGAGCGGATGCCGACGCATCTCTACTGCGTGCTCGCGCCAGCGAGGACTGAGGCGCTGCCCTCCGGGCTCACTGGAATCGGCGGCGCACCGGTGCGATCGCTGTCTTTCGGGGCGTCCGGCGCGATGGAGGCATGGGTCTCCACCGTCGACGACGCGACGGTGCGAGCGACGGGAGACACGCTCGCGACTCACGCACTGATCCATAACGAGGTCGTGAACGCTGCTTTGCGTACCGGCCGCACGCCGGCTCCTGCCCGCTACGGCAGCAACTTCTCCGACGACCTAACGTGTGTCGCCGACCTCGATCGCCGCTCGGCGGCGCTGGCGGCAATACTGGAGCGAATTGCCGATTCCGTGGAAATGGCCGTGCTGCTCGTGCCGACGAATCGCGTTGCGAAAATCGAAGTCGCGCGACCTAGCTCCAGCGAGCACGCTGCCGGACGACGGTACCTGGACTCTGTACGCCATCGAACGCAGGAGGAGCAGCGTCGGCGTGCCTCGGCCGACGCGGAAGCCGGGCAGCTTGGCTCCGTCGTTGGACGATACATACGCGGTGAAGTGCGGAGTATCGCTCCAACTGGGGTCATGTCGGTTGCTCATCTCGTCCGGAACGCCGACGTCACAGCGTATCGAAACGCCGTCGCGACCTTCGTACCAGGTGGGGCGTTCCGAATCGTGCCGGGCGAGGCACGGGCTCCGTATAGCTTCGCCGATTCCAGGCTCGACCATACCGGGCACGATTCTGGCAGCCACACATGACGATGAGTGAGCGCGACGAGCAGCGGAGCGCCAACGAAGGAATGGATCGTGAAGAAGCGCTCCGTCAGATTTCTGGTGACGTAGCGCTCAAGGCGCTTGCTCGTGCACTGCCCGAACGGATCAACGCCGACCCAGCCCACGTCGAGAACGGTCTTGCGCGACTCGTGCTGACCGTGATAGAACTGCTGCGGGAAATTCTCGAGCATCAAGCCATTCGCCGCATGGATGGCGGGACGCTGACTGACGAACAGATCGAACGACTCGGGCTCGCTCTCCTGAAGCTCAACGAGCGGATGGAGGAGCTCAAGTCAACTTTCGGACTCACGGACGAGGATCTGAACATCGATCTCGGTCCACTGGGTCAACTTCGTTAATGGCGAGAGGCCGCGCACTCGTTATCGCGCGTTCGTCTCGACGACGGGAACGCGACTCCGAGGACGGCTGATTGCCAGAATTCGTCAACCCTTCGCGCACGCATGGCCTGGTCGATATTCTCGACCGTGTCCTCGACAAGGGCCTGGTCGTCGCTGGCGATATCAAGATCAATCTGGCAAACGTCGAGCTGCTGACGATTCAGGTGCGGCTACTCGTGTGCTCGATCGACAAGGCGGAGCAAATCGGACTGAATTGGTGGCGGAGCGACCCTCGACTCACGACGAGCTCGCCGTACGCCGCGCTGCCGTCGAGTGATCTCGAAGAGCGGCTCGATCGAATAGAGCGAACGTTAGATGGCCTGGCAAAGAAGCGAGGCAAAGGGTGAGCGCGTTGGGCGCTCCCGTTTTTGAATCATTTTTGCAGGTAGACCAACCTCCTCCTCCAGTCTCCAACCCTCTCCTCCATGGCCGTCGAACGCACGCCAAGTGGTAGTTCACTCATCGATGTCCTCGACCGAGTTCTGGATAAGGGCATCGTGATCGACGCGTGGGTACGCGTCTCGCTCGTAGGAATTGACCTCGTCACCGTCGAAGCGCGGGTGGTCGTCGCGTCCATCGACACGTACCTGAAGTACTCGGAGGCGGTCGGTATCACGTCGCCCATTTCCCGTCCGCGCGAGCTGGGAAGTAGCGAGATGTCGGAGCTCGAACGAGTGCAACGCGAGAACGCGGAGCTGAGACGTCGGCTTGAGCAGCAGAACTCGTGAATTTGAGGGTTTGATCAATGGGGCGGAGGTCGGCGACCGCACGGTCGCGGGCCTCCTGTCGGCGCTGGCGGAGGCACCGGATTTCAACTCCGCGGCGTCGTTTCTTCTCGCACAGGTCGTCGATCTGGCGGACGCGGAGCGCGGTCACATGCTGCGCCTCGACAGCGCTCAGGAGTCCCTCGTTTCGGTCGCCAGCGTCGGGTACGACACGCCGCCACACGCGGCAATCTCGATCGGCGATCTTTCGAATCCTCTCGTGGTCTGCGCGCTCTCGCTCGCACCAGTCACTGGCGGCGGACGGTCCAGCATTCGTGCGTTCGTATCGATGTCACGGTGGACAGCGCTGCCACTGCCTCAGCCTCGCCTGCGCGGCACGGTCCAGGCAATGGCGCTCTCGCACGCACAGGAGCTGATCGGCGAAGGTGAAGTGCGGCTGCTGTCGTCAATCGAGCGACGGTTGGCGAGCGCGCCGGGTGGTGTGGTCGTCGTCGAGGGCGCGATTTCGGAGCGCATGATCGGCTCCGTGACGAGCCTCGTGATGCTCGCCGGTCCGATCATCGCACGGCTCGCATCGCTTCAGGAGGCGCACGAGGCGATCGACCGACTCAGTCAGCAGCGCGATCGCCTAACGTTGATGGTCGACTCGCTCCCCGATCCGGTCGTCATCACGAATGCCACGAACGACATCATCGCGCAGAATTCCCGCGCCGAACGACTGCTCAACGCGAAAGAAGGCGACTCGATGGGCCGCCGACGCGCGATCGAGTTGAACAACCTGCTCTTTACGTCCTTTCTCGCGAAGGCCGTAATGACCGGTGGCGAGACGGGTGGTGCGCGCGAGTTGAATCTCGTGGATCCGGATGAGGGCAACGATCTGCTCTTCGAGGTGCTCGCGCACCCATTGACGGAGCGGGTCGGTCCGGACGACGCCGTGCTGTCGGTTCTCCGCGACGTGACCGATCTGCGACGGGCGGCGAACGAGCTGGAGCGGCAAGTACAGCGAGTTCGTCTCGCCGAGATGAAGGCGTCCTCCGAGCGCGACCGCCTGAATCTGATTCTGGAGAACGTCGCGGATCCGATTCTCGTCACGGACGAGCGGGCGAACATCATCCTGATGAACGATCAGGCTGAGCAGCTCTTCCAGGCAAGCGAGATTCAGCAGCGCAGCCGACGGCAGATCCAGGCGGTACGGGGCAACGATACGAAGTTCACGTCGTTCATCTCCGAATTCGCGCTGCTCGATACGCGAGCGCGTCGTGAGCGGATGGCTCTCGTCCATCCACTCACCGGCAGCCAGCTGCCGATCGAGGTGGTGTCCGGGAAGATCATGAACGAGCGGGGCGAACCGATCGCCATCGTCTCCGTGCTACACGATCTCACGAAGGAAGTCGAGATCGAGCGACTTTATGAAACGCTAAAGACGCTCAACAGTGAGCTGGAAGAGCGCATCCGATTGGCGACCGCGGACCTCGCCGAGCAGAATGCGCGGCTGCAGTGGCAGTCACAGGAGGTCGAGCGCGCCAATCGGCTGAAGTCGGAGTTCCTCGCGAGCATGTCACACGAGCTCCGGACGCCAATCAACGCGCTCATCGGCTACTCGGCGCTTCTCATCGACGGCGTGCTCGGTGAGATCAACGACCGGCAACGTGATGCGCTACGACGCGGACGCGCCGCGGCGGAGCACCTGCTCGCGCTCATCAACGACATTCTCGACCTCGCGAAGATCGAGGCCGGCAAGATGCCGCTCCACCTCGAGGACGTCGAGCTGCGTGACGTGATCGCGGAGGTCTCGCAACAGATCGAGCCGATGGTGCGCAAGAAAGCGCTCGATTTCGTCATCGACATCGGTCTCGAATGTCCCGCCCTGCATACTGATCGCACGAAGGTGCGTCAGGTTTTGCTCAACCTCCTGTCCAACGCCGTGAAATTCACGAATCGCGGACGTGTCACGGTGGTCGCGCGGTGTGCCGATGCCGGCAATGGTGTGCGGATCGATGTCGTCGATACCGGCATTGGCATTCGCGAAAAGGATCTTCAGGCGATCTGGGAAGATTTCCGGCAGGTCGATGGCTCGCGTACGCGCGAGTACGGCGGCACCGGGCTCGGGTTGAGCATCACGCGAAAGCTGCTCGATCGTCTTGGGGGCACGGTGAGCGTGCGCAGCCGATATGGCGAGGGGAGCATCTTCTCGGTCGTGCTGCCTCAGCGGACGCCAGCCGGCGCGGGCGAAGAGGCCGCCATCGTTCGTTCGAACTAGCAGACCTGACAATTCGCTGACAGGTTGACACTGGGGCGCGGGGCATATTTCCCTGACGACGCCCGGTGAACCGTCCTCGACCAACTCATGACGCGCATGCCTAACGTCTTCGCTCGTTCAGCCGGCCGGACGCGCCGTGGCGTGCCGACGCTCGCCCTTCTGCTCGCGGCGCTCGTCGTTGTGTCGGCGCTGGTTTTCCAGGCATTCCGCGCCGAGCAGGATCAGCGCGCGACGGCGTCGCGCGCGCTGCACGAATACGCGGGTTTCGCGGCCTGGGAGTTCGCCTCGAATATGCGCGAGGAGATGATGCTGGCGATGACGGAGTTGCTACGGCCGGCGGAGCAGCTGGACCCGCCGCAGCCCGGAGCGGCGCTCCCGTCGCCGGCGATGCTCGTCGCGCAAAGTCGTCACATCGCCAAGTGTAAAGACTGCGCGGAAGAGATCCCCGCATCATACTACTTCCGCCTCGACCTCAATGACACAGCGCTGACGACGATCGTCGGCGACAGCGTCGGTCGCGCGCCGGAGCGCCTCGAGCGGCAGTGGCTTCGTGACACGATCACGCGCCACGCGAGCCGAGTCTTCAAGCCGAACTGGCGCGTCGCCACCGTCGTCGGCGATGTGGATGGGCGGCGCCTAACGGTCGCGTACACAGTCGTCAGGGACACGCTTGGGCGCTGCGCAGCCGCCTACGGCGTCGTGAGCGAATCGAACCGCTACGTCGCCGCAGTCGCGGCTAACCTCGCGAAATGGGATCTGTTGCCCCCGTCGCTCACGAAGCAGACAGGGACGGGCCACCTCGTGGCGATCACCGTGCGCGACGAGAAAAACAACGTGCTCTATCGATCACCATGGCAGTTCGGCGATCGATACAGCGCGACCTACGAGCAGCAGAAATCAATGGCCGGCTTCACAGTCGAAGCCTCGCTCAAGCCAGACGTCGCTGGTCGGCTGGTGCTCGGGGATACGTATCGATTTCCTGTCCTGTTGGCGTTGCTCGGCATCACGGCGGCGCTCGTCGCCATTGCCTTCCGTCAGCTCTGCCGCGAGGAAGCGCTCGCCCGGCTGCGTGCAGACTTCGTCTCGAGCGTGTCGCATGAGCTGCGAACGCCGCTCGCGCAGATCCGGATGTTCGCTGAATTGCTCCGAATGGGCTGGATCCGTTCCGCGCAGGAGCACACGCGGTCGCTCGACATCATCGATCAGGAGGCGCGACGTCTCGGCCATCTCGTCGACAAGGTGCTCTGCTTCGATCGCGTCGAGCGTGGTGAGAATACGCTCATGACCGAGCAGACGCAGTTGGCGCCGCTGGTCCGCGAGGTGCTGGAGGCGTTCGCGCCGCTCGCGGCCGCGCGTCATGTCGATGTCCGCGTCAGTCTCGACAATGATGTCACCGCGGAGGTCGATCGCGGCGCGCTACGGCAGGTGCTCATCAATCTGCTCGACAACGCCGTCAAATACGGGCCTGCCGGTCAGACGATCTCGGTTGGGCTGGCACGTGCCGACGACGACAACTGCGCGCGCGTGTGGGTGGAGGATCAGGGCGCGGGTATACCAGCTGACGAGCGCGCGAAAATCTGGGAGCCCTTCCAGCGACTCGACCGCGACGCCAACTCGGCAATCGCCGGGAGCGGCATCGGCCTGGCGCTGGTTCGTAATCTCGCTGTCGCCCACGGCGGCCGGGTATACGTCGAGGATGGCGCGACCGGCGGATCTCGCTTCACGGTCGAGATCCCCTGTGTCAGTCGAGCATATGAACCGGTCACCGAACCTGCCGTCGCCCCGGACGAGGCTGCATACGGGCCGGCACTCGAGAGCCAACTCGTCACCAGGCAATGAGTGTCTCCGTAAGGGCGAACGATGTCCGCCGTGAGCACGTACCAGGGCGCGACGACCACTCTTTTGCTCCGCACATGGCAGAGAGCCGAGCGACCGCACATCAGCGATCGAGGGTCCTCGTCGTCGAGGACAACCCCGATCTCGCGTATGGGCTTCGCAACAGCCTGGAGATTGCCGGCTACGATGTGGTCACAGCCGAGGATGGCGTCGCAGGCGTCGCACAGGCTCGCGATGTCGATCCCGACCTGATTGTCCTGGACCTCATGCTCCCGGGGATGGATGGCTATCGGGTGCTCAAGACATTGCGCGAGGAAGGACGCGCTGTGCCTGTCCTCATCCTGACCGCTCGCGGCGAGGAGGCCGACAAGGTGCTTGGCTTCCGAATGGGGGCGGACGATTACGTAACGAAGCCCTTCGGCGTGCTGGAACTGCTGGCGCGCATCGAGGCCCTCCTTCGGCGGACGCGCAACTGGCGAGGAACTCCGGCGACAGCAGCCTCGTCCTCCGTGGAACGTTTTGGCGACATCGAAGTCGACATCGGAGCGCGCACCGTTCGACGGGGAGCAGAGCGGGTCGAGCTCACCCCCAAGGAATTCGATCTGCTCATCGCGCTGCTGCAGAGACCCGGACGGGTCACCAGCCGAAACGAGCTGCTGCGCGCCGTATGGGGATACAGTGCCTCGGTCGTGAGCCGCACTGTGGATACCCACGTTGCCGAGCTTAGGCGAAAGCTGGAGCACGACGCGGCAGAGCCACGGCACATCCTCACCGTCTGGAAGGTCGGGTACAAGTTCCAGCGGTAGAAGCGCCGAAGCGAACGTATACTCGGTATCGTGGCGAACCCGGGGCTGGTGGTCGTGTACAATGGGTCGGTGTGTTACCCCAAACCCGATCCGTACTGCACGTACCCGGAGATTCTGAATGTATCGGCCTCGACTGAGCGGCTGCACCGCTTCGATCATATTACCGCGCGCCGTTGCCGGCGTTGCACTCCTCACCGCGCTCAGCGCGTGCGCCGATCATAAACGCGCTTCATCGGCAGACTCCGATCTTTCGCGCGACCTTCAGTTGGCTGGGCAGATCGCGGCGCAACCAACGTTTCAGGATACGGCGCTGAGCTCGCACGCCGCGCCGGTCCGGCAAGCTGCGCCTGAACGGACCCCGACTCCAACGCGGCGCGTGGCTCACCGGGAAGAGCGCCGTCCGTCGCCCGCTCCCCAGCCGATGGACGTGAGGCCAAATACGCCAGTTGGCGCGGCACCGATGCCGGCGCCAACACCCGCCCCGGCCGCCGCGCCCACGCGTCAGATTGGCGCCGGTACAGGCATCGTCATGACATCCGAAGGCCGTGTTTGCACCGAGGACAATCGCCCTGGCGACAAGATCGTTGCGAGGGTCGACGCGCCGGTGTCGGGTACGAACGGCGCGGTGATTCCCGCTGGGTCGAAGGTAGTTCTGGAGGTCGCGTCGGTTACTCCGGGTGACCTGGGGAGCATCCAGTTCCGCGTTCGCTCGATCTTCGTCAACGATTCATCGTACTCTATCGCGGGCACCGTAAGTCCGAGCACGCCGCTCGAGCGGGTGAAGGTGGCGAATTCGGATCCGAATGCGGACAAGAAGAAGGTGATTGGAGGTGCGCTGGCCGGTGCCATTCTGGGGCAGATCATCGGGCACAACACGAAGGGCACGGTGATCGGCGCCGCGACTGGAGCCGCGGCCGGTGCCGTTGCCGCGAAAGCGTCGGAGAAGTACGAGGCCTGTCTCCCTGCAGGTGCATCGCTGCACATGACGCTCGCGCAGGCAATGGCGATGTAAAGCCCCGTTCCATTTTTCCTAGCGCGACGTTCACCCGCTGGACAGCTTTGGAGGTATGCCGAAGCGCCAGCGGGTTTCGTCTGCTCTGAAGCCTTTTCATCCAGTCGTTCGAGAGTGGTTCAGCGAGACCCTCGGAGTCCCAAGCGCGCCGCAGGAGCAGGGTTGGCCGGCGATCGCGAGTGGCTCTCACACTCTCATTCTCGCGCCGACGGGTACAGGAAAAACGCTCACGGCGTTCCTCTGGGAGCTCAACAATCTCATCGTCGAAGGGAGCGCCGCACCGCTCGCAAACGCGGTGCACATTCTCTACATCTCGCCGCTCAAGGCGCTGAACAATGACATTCAGCGGAATCTGGAGCGGCCACTGGCCGACCTGAAGGAGCGATTTACCGCCGCGGGTCAGCCGTTCCCAGAGATTCGCGTCGCGGTGCGTACTGGCGACACGCCGGCCTCGGCACGAGCGCGGATGATCCGAAAGTCGCCTCATGTATTGATCACGACGCCTGAATCACTGCACATCATGCTGACCACGGTCCGTGGCCGCGGGATGTTCTCCGGTGTTCGCGCTGTGATCGTCGACGAGATCCACGCGATCGCCGGTACGAAGCGGGGCGTGCACCTGGCGTTGACGCTCGAGCGCCTCGAGCGTCTGTGCGAGCAACGGCCGCAGCGAATTGGCCTCTCGGCGACACAACGACCGCTCGACGAGATCGCTCGCTTTCTCGGCGGATCCGAGAATGGCGACTTCCGGCCCGTCAAGATCGTCGATTGCGGGCTGGTAAAACGGACGGAGATCGCCATCGAATCACCGGTGGACGATCTCGCGCACGTGCCGGGCGGAACGATCTGGCCGTCGGTCGCGCCGCTGGTGTTGCGCCATGTTCGCGGCGCCCGGACGACGATCGTCTTCGTGAACAATCGCGCGCAGGCGGAACGGATGGCTGCCCGCGTGAACGCGCTTGCAGAGGAAGAGATCGCGTTGCCGTACCACGGCTCATTGTCGCGCGAACGCCGGTTTCTGCTCGAGGGTGCCCTCAAGGCGGGAAAGCTTCGGGCGCTGGTGAGCACGAGCTCACTGGAGCTTGGCATCGACATCGGCTCGGTGGACCTCGTTCTACAGCTGCAAAGCCCGAAGCGAGTCGCGACGGCGCTCCAGCGGGTAGGACGCGCGGGACACACCCTGGAGGCTGTCAGCCGCGGCGTTTTTGTGCCAACGTTTCGCGACGACGCCGCGGAGACACTGGCCATCGCGCGTGGGATGCGCAGCGGCGACGTCGAGCCGACGCGCGTCGTGCAGAACGCGCTCGATGTGCTCGCGCAGGTGATCGTCGCGGCCGTGGCCATCGACGACGACTGGACGGGTGCCGAGCTGTTCGACCTCGTTAGGCAGTCGTACCCCTATCACCGCCTCACACGCGACGCGTTCGACGAAGTGCTGGCGATGCTCGCCGGAAAGTATCCATCCGACGTCGCAGCCGAGCTCGAGGCACGCATGGTGTGGGATCGTGCGACAGACCGCCTCACTCCGCTCCGGAGCTCGCGGCTCGTGTCCGTCGTGAACGGCGGAACGATTCCCGATCGCGGACTCTATGCCGTGAACCTCCCCGACCGCACGCGGATCGGCGAGCTCGATGAGGAGTTCGTTCACGAAACGCGCATCGGCGACGTGTTTCAGCTTGGCTCGTCGACGTGGCGCGTCAACGCCATCGAGCACGATCGGGTGATCGTGACGCCCGCGCCCGGTGCTCCAGCACGGATGCCGTTCTGGCACGGCGAGTACGCGGCGCGCTCGGCGCACATTGCGCCGCGCGTTGGAGAGCTTCGCCGTCGGCTCGCCGATGCGCGCACCGCGGATGACATCGCCCACCTCAGCGCGACGTACGAGTGCGACGAGCCGACATCCCGATCACTCGTCGAATATGTCCACCAGCAGCGCGCCGCCACGCAGTCCGTGCCTGACGAGAAGCTCCTCATCGTGGAGCATTTCCGCGACGAGACCAACGCCGTCCGGATCGTGCTGCATGCGCCTTTTGGGGGACGCGTGAACGCGCCCTGGGGAATGGCACTCGCCGGGCGCGTCCGCGACGCGCTGCGCGCGAATGCCGGTCGCCGGACTACCGGTACCGAGGTACAGGTGCAGACGACGGATGACGGCATCATGCTTCGGCTCCCGGATCTGAATGGTCCGGTGCCACTCGATGCCTTACGAGGATTGACGCCAGAGGAGGCGGAGCGGCGAGTGCTCGAAGAGGTGGGGGAATCGTCTCTCTTTGGCGCGCGCTTCCGCATGAACGCGGCGCGAGCGCTGCTGCTTCCACGTGGCAATCCGCGCCGTCGAATGCCGCTCTGGCTGCAGCGCCTGAAGGCGCAGGACCTCCTTCAGACGGTACGCGAGTTCCCGTCGTTTCCGATTCTCGTCGAGACGTACCGCGACGTGCTGCAGGATGCGTTCGACATGCCAGCTTTGACGGCGGTGTTGCGCGCGCTGCAGTCGGGCGCGATAGAGATGCGCGATGTGGCGACGGAGCTTCCTTCGCCCTTTGCCGCATCGTTGCAGTTTGGCTTCGTGATGGACTGGATGTATGCCGACGACACGCCGCGCGCCGAGCAGCGGGCGGCGATGCTGTCTCTCGACCGCGGCCTACTCGACGAGCTACTCGGGGGAGGCGGTGCGGACGAGGGAACGCTCGCGTCGCTGGCAGAGCTCCTCGCGGTCCGTCGCGGCACGGCCCCGACGCGGCGAGCGCGCACCGCGGACGAGTTGGCGATCCTGCTCGACCGGGCGGGCGATCTCACCACGTCGGAGCTCGAGGAGCGCACGGCGACAGAGGCTGTAACGGGAGAACCAGCACGCGAACTGCTCGAGGCCGGCCGCGCGCTGGCGATCGCGATCCCGTTAGGCACCGGCGGCCTGGAGCGGCGCGTGATCCTCACCGAAGCGTATTCTCGTTATGCAGCGGCGTTCGGCGAGGACGCGTTCGCGACGGTGTACACCGGGCCGGAGATGCTCGCCACGCCGGCGTCCAGCGTCGTTCCGGAACCGTTGCGTCATGGCACATTGACGCGGGGGGCGGCGCGCCGCGAGGTCCTCGCGCGATTCGTGGCGCTGAACGGCCCGATCTCGGTCAACGACGTGAGACAGCGATACGACATCGAGGCGGAGCGCATCGAGCGCCATCTCGAGGATTGGACGACCGCGGGAAAGCTGGTTCGCGGCAATTTTATCATCGATGGCGCCAACACGAACGTTCCCACGCGTCAGTGGGTCTCACGTCGCCTGCTCGAACAGGCGCGGCGTCGTGAGCTCGCGGTCGCGCGACGTCAGATCGAAGCG
>Ga0207700_10001640_pt1 | contig 12713 bp, 10 predicted proteins | sample LARL82metaG_FD_184348 | JGI IMG/M metagenome (GOLD analysis project Ga0207700, IMG submission 184348) | Corn, switchgrass and miscanthus rhizosphere microbial communities from Kellogg Biological Station, Michigan, USA - LAR L8-2 metaG... | ecosystem: Host-associated > Plants > Roots >...
ACCCCGGTCGGCGACCGCTACGTGCTCGAACACATGCGTGCTCACGGCTTCAACGTCGGCGGCGAGGCGTCGGGCCACATCATCCTTTCCGATTACACCACGACCGGCGATGGCTTGCTCACCGCGCTGCAGGTTTTGGCGGTGGTCAAGAAGCTGGAGCAACCGGTGTCGAGCGTCTGCCACCGCTTCGATCCGCTTCCGCAAGTGCTCAAGAACGTACGTTACGGGAGCGGCAAGCCGCTCGAGAGCGCCAAGGTGCGCAACGCCATCAAGGACGCGCAAGCCCGTCTCGACGGGCATGGCCGGCTGATCGTGCGGTCGTCCGGCACCGAGCCGGTGATCCGCGTCATGGGCGAGGGTGACGACAAGATGCTTGTCGAGGAGGTGGTCGACGGCATCGTCGACGCCCTGACCAGCGCTGCCTGAGCGGCGGCTTCCTCGGGCCAGCCAAATCTCTATCCGGTTGCTGCCGCTTGCAAAACGCGTGCGGCCTCGGACTGGCGCGCCCGCTCCCAGCCGCATACATTGGAATAGCTACAAAATCTGCGTTTTGTTTTTGCCTGCCGCCGCAGTCTCATGTATCGACAGTTACATAAAGGACTAAAAACCGTCGGGAACAGTTCCCCTCCATGATCGTCTGTTCTTGCAACGTGCTGAGCGACCACGACGTGCGCGCGGCTCTTGGCCGCGACACGGCGCCGCGAAACGCGGGGCAGGTCTATGGCTGCCTCGGCTGCAGCCCCCAGTGCGGCCGTTGCGCGCGCACCATCCGACGCATCATGGACGAGGCCACCGCGGCGGCCGCCTGCGCCCGTTGTCCGGCGGCCGGCCCCGCCGCTGAATGAGCTTTCGCTAGCCTCCCGGTGCGGGGAGCAATCCCCTTGTCGCGCCCGCCTTTTTATAGGCATTCTAAACCAGCGATGGGCAATCGCGGCCGGTTGAGCGCAGGGGATCTACAGCATGCAGGGCGACGCAAGGGTCATCGAGTATCTCAACCGAGGCCTGCGGCACGAGCTTGCCGCCATTAACCAGTACTGGCTGCATTATCGGCTGTTGGACAATTGGGGCTACCGTGCACTGGCCAAGAAATGGCGCCAGGAATCGATCGAGGAAATGCAGCACGCGGACAAGATCGTCGTGCGGATCATCTTCCTCGACGGCTTTCCCAACATGCAGGTGCTCGATCCCCTTCGCATCGGGCAGAACGTGAGGGAGGTGCTCGACTGCGATCTTGCGGCTGAAATGTCGGCCCGCGCGCTCTACCAAGAAGCCGCGACGCATTGCCATGCCGTCCGGGACTATGTCACCCGCGACCTCTTCGAGAAGCTCATGCACGACGAGGAAGAGCACATCGATTATCTCGAGACCCAGCTCGACCTCGTCGCCAAGCTCGGCCTCGAGCTTTATGCTCAGTACCACATCGGCGAGACTGACGACGACCACGCGGACTGACGGACCGAGGGTCGTGTGTACGTTCGCGCGCTGAGCGAACCGCGCCGGCCATTTTCATACACGTGCCGAGGGCCGCGATCGGCCGCCGCTTGACGGCGCGCGGCCCGTTCCGTATGTCCGGCCGCGGGACACCCCTCCCCACCGAGGGGCGCCTATCTGGAAGGGTAGATCATGAGCAATGCGATGCCGACCGTGCGGCCGCTCGTTCCGCACTTCTCCTCGGGTCCTTGCGCCAAGCGCCCCGGCTGGAGTCTCTCCGCCCTCACCGACGCGGTTCTCGGACGCTCGCACCGCGCGAAGATCGGCAGAGCGAAGCTCATACGCGCGATCGATCTGACGCGTGAAGTGCTGGAGGTCCCCGCCACCTACCGCATCGGCATCGTGCCGGCCTCCGACACCGGCGCGGTCGAAATGGCGCTGTGGTCAATGCTCGGCGCGCGACCGGTCACCGTGCTCGCGTGGGAATCCTTTGGCGAAGGCTGGGCAAGCGATATCACGAAGGAGCTCAAGCTCCCGGACGTGACGGTCCTCAGGGCCGCCTACGGCGAGCTTCCCGACCTCGCCAACGTCGACCCGGCCTCCGACGTGATCTTCACCTGGAACGGCACCACCTCAGGTGTGCGGGTGCCGAACGCGGATTGGATCGCCGCCGATCGGGCCGGCCTGTCAATTTGCGACGCCACCTCCGCCTGCTTTGCCCAGCAGCTCGACTGGCCGAAGCTCGACGTCGTCACGTTCTCCTGGCAGAAGGCGCTCGGCGGCGAAGCCGCGCACGGCATGCTGATCCTCTCGCCGCGCGCGGTCGAGCGGCTGGAAACTTACGCTCCGCCCCGGCCATTGCCGAAAATCTTCCGCCTTACCAAAGGCGGCAAACTCAACCAGGGGATCTTCGAAGGCGAGACCATCAACACGCCTTCGATGCTTTGCGTCGAGGACTATCTCGATACGCTTGCCTGGGCGAAGTCGATCGGCGGGCTTGAGGCATTGATCGCGCGCGCCGACGCCAATGCCAAGGTGATCGCCGATTGGGTCGCGGCGACGCCGTGGATCGAATTCCTGGCCCGTGATCCTGCGCTGCGCTCCAACACCTCGGTGTGCCTGAAGGTCGTCGACCCGTCGGTGGCAAAGCTTGCGCCCGACGCGCAGGCGGCTTTCGTCAAGGGCATCGCCGCCGCGCTGGAGAAGGAGGCCGTCGCCTACGACATCGCTGCATATCGTGATGCGCCGCCGGGCTTGCGCATTTGGTGCGGCTCGACCGTGGAGCGGGCCGATGTCGAGGCGCTCACGTTATGGCTCGACTGGGCCTTCGCCAAGAGCAAGGACGCGCTGCCGAAGGCGGCGTGATGATCGCAAATCGGTAGCTACTCCGATCGTGCGATTGCCCGGACCCTGACAGCGATAAAGCGAAGCAGCCATGTCCCCCACCGTTCTCATCTCCGATGCGCTCTCTCCCGCCGCCGTTCAGATATTCAAGGATCGCGGGATCGACGTCGACTTCCAGCCGAAGCTCGGTGCCGACAAGGACAGGCTTGCGCAGGTCATCGGCAACTTTGACGGCTTGGCGATCCGCTCGGCCACCAAAGTCACGCCCAAGGTTTTGGAGAAGGCGACGCGGCTCAAAGTGATCGGGCGCGCCGGCATCGGCGTCGACAATGTCGACATTCCCGCCGCGACCGCCAAGGGCGTGATCGTCATGAACACGCCGTTCGGCAATTCGATCACCACGGCGGAGCACGCGATCACTCTGATGCTCGCACTCGCGCGGCAGATCCCGCAGGCTGACGCCTCCACGCAGGCCGGCAAGTGGGAAAAGAACCGCTTCATGGGAGTGGAGATCACCAACAAGACGCTCGGCGTGATCGGTTGCGGCAATGTCGGCTCGATCGTTGTCAACCGGGCGATCGGACTGAAGATGAAAGTGGTCGCCTACGATCCCTTTCTCTCGCCCGAGCACGCGGCGGAGCTCGGCGTGGAAAAGGTCGATCTCGCCGAACTGCTCAGGCGCGCCGATGTCGTGACCTTGCACACGCCGCTCACGGAGAAGACGAAAGGGATCATCGATGGGAGGGCGATCGCGGCGATGAAGAAAGGCGTGCGCATCATCAATTGCGCGCGCGGCGGACTGGTCGATGAGGAGGCGTTGCGCGCCGCGCTCGATTCCGGGCACGTGGCCGGTGCCGCCTTCGACGTCTTCACCGAGGAGCCGGCGACCGAGAATCCGCTGTTCGGCCATCCTAACGTGGTGTGCACGCCGCATCTCGGAGCCGCCACCACCGAGGCCCAGGAAAACGTCGCGTTGCAAATCGCCGAGCAGATGTCGGACTACCTCCTGCGCGGCGCGATCTCCAATGCCGTCAACTTCCCCTCGATCAGCGCCGAGGAAGCGCCGAGGCTGCGGCCCTTCATCGAACTGGCGGAAAAACTCGGCTCGTTCGCCGGGCAATTGACGGAGACCGGCATCCTCAAGGCGCAGCTGTCCTACGAAGGGGGCGTCGCCGGCATGAATACCAAGGCGTTGACCTCGGCTGCCATCGCCGGCCTGTTGCGGCCCATGCTGCAGGAGGTCAACGTCGTCTCCGCACCGATCGTCGCCAAGGAGCGCGGCATCGTGATCGAGGAGATGACGCGCGCGGCGGCGAGCGACTACGGCAACCTCATCACGGTGACGGTGGTCACCGAGCGCCAGACGCGCTCCGTGTCGGGCACGGTGTTCGCCGACGGGCGGCCGCGCATCGTCAACATCAAGGGCATCCGCATCGACGCGGGCTTCGGCCGCTCAATGATCTACATCACCAATCTGGACAAGCCGGGCTTCATCGGGCGCTTCTCGTCGACGCTGGGCGACGCCGGCATCAACATCGCCACCTTTCATGTCGGCCGCGATGCGCCCGGAGGGAACGCCGTTGCACTGATCGAGATCGACGGCGACTTGCCCCCGCAAGTGCTCACCGCCGTGCGGGCGTTACCGCAGGTGCAGCAGGCGCGGCCGCTGAAATTCTGAGCGCCCCGGCATTAACCGGTTTGCGCGTGCAGCGACTGAATGTCGGTTTGCGTCGAGCCGTTGGTTGCCCTCACCCTTGCTGCCTCGGCGGCCGCGACTTCCAGCAGGTACGCCAAATCGTCCAGTTCGACTTTGCGGCACATGCGGCAGAGTTCCCGCGTCATCGTGGCGGCGTAGTGGGCGACTTGCGTCCTGCTTTCCATGACTCCCTCCAGGTCCTTGGGGCCCCAAGGATGAAACACGACGACGCCAGCCAATGTGAGCTGGTTCACATACCGGCGGGATTGTTGCATCGGCGTTTGGTGCATTCCCCGCCGCCGACCGCAAAACGGCGCGGCGCCCTGCGCCAGTTCGAGCCGGCCTGCGTGCCGGGTTAGCCCGCATCGAGGGCAACAACGCGGTTTTCGGCCGCACAGCAAAACCGTCACCGCCCCGATGTTGCCGCGAGATTGCCTTGGAGAGAGCGAAATCATCCGCTGTGCTGGGGGTGGGCGACGGCAAGGGGTGAATAAGACCCGCAAAATCAGGCAGTTGGCTGCGGACGGCGGGCGCCGTCGCGGCCGCGTTAGCTTGCCTGGAGAGGTATGAGCCCCTGGTCAGGGGTCCGAATGGCGGGGAAACCTTTGTCGCTTCGAAAGTGTCCCGGGCGCCGCCGACGCGGAGGAAAGCCGCCTCATGGCCAATGTGGTCGTGGTTGGGTCCCAATGGGGGGACGAGGGGAAAGGCAAGATCGTCGACTGGCTGTCGGAGCAAGCCGACATCGTCGTTCGCTTCCAGGGTGGACATAATGCAGGTCACACGCTGGTCATCGACGGAATCACCTACAAGCTGTCGCTGCTGCCGTCCGGGGTCGTGCGACCGGGGAAGCTTTCCGTGATCGGCAACGGGGTGGTCATCGATCCGTTCGCGCTGCTCGAGGAAATCGACCGCCTCAAGGGGCAGGGGGTCCACGTCACGCCCGAGAGCCTGCGCATCGCCGAGAACGCGACGCTGATCCTGCCGCTGCACCAAGAGCTCGACACGATTCGCGAATCCTCCAATATGCTTACGCGCGTGGGCACCACCCGGCGGGGCATCGGCCCGGCCTACGAGGACAAGGTTGGGCGGCGCGCCATCCGCGTCATGGATTTGGCCGATCCACTGGCGCTCGGGCGCAAGATCGAACGTCTGCTGGCCCATCACAACGCCCTGCGGCGCGGGCTGGGGCTCGACGAAGTGGGCGTTGCCGCCGTCCGCGAGCAACTCGAGAGCGTCGCCCCGCGCGTACTCCCTTTCGTCGATTCGGTGTGGTCGCTCCTCGATCACAAGCGCCGTGAGGGCAAGCGCATCTTATTCGAAGGCGCGCAGGGCGCGCTGCTCGACATCGATCACGGCACCTACCCGTTCGTGACCTCGTCCAACACCGTCGCAGCCCAGGCGGCGACCGGCTCGGGCCTGGGACCGGGAGCGATCGGTTACGTGCTGGGCATCTGCAAGGCCTACACCACCCGGGTGGGGGAGGGACCATTCCCCACCGAGCAAACCAACGACATCGGCCGGCTGATCGGGGAACGCGGACGTGAATTCGGCACCGTGACCGGGCGGCCGCGGCGCTGTGGCTGGTTCGACGCCGTTCTCGTGCGGCAGACCGTCCGCACCAGCGGCATCAACGGCTTGGCTCTGACCAAGCTCGACATCCTGGATGGTTTGAGAGAACTTAAGGTTTGTGTGGGATACCGCCTCGATGGTCGGGATATCGACTATCTGCCGGCGGGCGAGCACGCCCAGGCCGAGGTTGAGCCGGTCTACGAGACCGTCGAGGGCTGGCAAGCAGAGACCGCGCGGGCGCGGTCCTGGGCGCAGCTGCCGGCACAGGCGATCAAATACGTGCGCCGCATCGAGGAACTGGTGGGCTGCCCGGTCGCGCTGTTGTCGACCAGCCCCGAGCGCGAGGACACCATTCTGATGCAAAACCCGTTCGAGGCCTGACACCAGGCGGAATGCTGCAGCCGGAACGAGTACTCCGATGGCCGACTATTATCCCCTGATCTCCCGCGCGGTCGGCGCGCTCGAAAAGAACAGCGGCGAGAATCGCCGCGCGATCTACGACCGCGCGCGCGCGGCTCTGCTCGCGCAATTGCGCGGGGTGACACCCGCGCTCGATGAGTCCGACATCACCCGCGAGCGCCTCGCGCTCGAGGAATCGATTCGCAAGGTGGAAGCCGAATCGGCGCGTCAGTTCGTAGAAGCCTCGCGGCGGATGTCGGCAGCCAAGCTGCGTCAATCGCGGCAATGGGAGGAGGAGCCATCCAAAGCTCGTTTGGCCGAGCCGCATCAGCCCGAGCCGCGCCGATTGGACCATGTAGAGCCGCAGGCGCAGCGCGCTGTCAGTCCGCCGCCGTTCGCGGCGGAGCCCGCCCCCGCCCCGGAGGATATTGCGCGCAGGCCGGAGCCGGTATTGCCGCGCGGCATGCTCGAGCCGCAGCAGCCCGAGTCGATGTTCGAACCGCCGTCGCCGCCGGAGCCACCGCCGTCGCCGCCGGAACCGGAAACGCAACGCCGGGCCGCAGGCGAACGCCGCTCGCTGTTCGACGTCTTCCGCGGCCTCCCTGCTGCGGCGTTTGGCGCGTCGCGTGCGGAGAAAGCTGAGCGTGCAGGCGACGAGCCAGCCCCTGCGGCCACGTCGGAGATCGATCGCGGCGAGCATGCGCAAGATGAGCCACAGTTCGACCGCTCCGAGCCGCGCATGTTCGCGCCGCGAGAGGAACGCGAGGGCCATCGGCACGAGGATTTCTCACAGCCGATGCTGGAGTCGTCATTCGCGGTCGACGATGCGCATCCGCTCGCCCCGGACGCGCACGCGTCACCCCATGCGGCCGGTGATGAGTACGCGTACGAAGACTTCGAGGACGAGGTCGCGCCGCGCCGCTCGTATCGTACGCTGATCAAGAGTCTCGCCGCGGCGGGCGTGGTCGTCGCGCTTGCCGGCATCGTCGTATGGCAGTGGCCGAATATGGTCGCGCTTTACCGCTCGTTCCGCGCGCCGGCCGTCGAGACCGCGCGCGAGGCGCCGCCGCCGGCGGCGACGACACGGCCGAAGATCACCGATCGCATCGAGCCCGGCAGTCCGCAGACCGCGGCGACGCCGGCGCCGGGAACGCAACCCGGTGTCACGGCCGCGCAGAAGGTGGTCCTCTATGAGGAGGATCCCGCCGATCCCAACGGAAAGCGCTTCGTCGGCTCGGCCATCTGGCGGACCGAGACCATCACGCCGGGTCCCGGACAGCCGCCCGAGCTTGCCATTCGCGCGGACGTCGAGGTGCCGGAACGCAAGCTCGCCATGACCTGGTCGCTGCGCCGCAACACCGATAAGGGGCTTCCCGCTACCCACACGGTCGAAATCATGTTCAAGCTGCCGGCCGACTTCCCCGCTGGCGGCATCTCCAATGTTCCCGGCATCCTGATGAAGCAAGCCGAGCAGACGCGCGGGGTCCCGCTCGCGGGCCTCGCGGTCAAGGTCACGCCCGGCTTCTATCTGATCGGTCTGTCGAACGCGGACGCCGACAAGGACCGCAATATTCAATTGCTCAAGGAACGAAGCTGGTTCGACATCCCGGTGGTTTACAACAACAACCGCCGCGCCATCTTGGCCTTGGAGAAAGGCACGCCAGGCGAACAGGTCTTTGCCGACGCGTTCAAGGCGTGGAAGCAGTAGCTGCGTAGTCATTGCCGGGCTTGACGCGGCAATCCATCACCTCGCGTAAGACGCTTTTCCGATGGATGCCCGGGTCATAAGCGCGTCTGCGCGCGTGTTCGACGCGCTTCTGCTCGGGCATGACGCAGAAGCGCGATGTCTTAATGCGCGTGCAGCGCGGGCGCGTTGGGACGGCTTTCCATCGCCGCGAGGCGGCTCTTCACCGCGCGCTGCACTTTCTCGAAGGCCCGCACCTCGATTTGGCGCACGCGCTCGCGGGAAACGCCGAACTCGGCCGCCAGATCCTCGAGCGTGACCGGATCATCGGCGAGCCGGCGCGCCTCGAAGATGCGCCGCTCGCGCTCATTGAGCACCGAGAGTGCTTCGCCGAGCGCCTTTTTGCGGTTGTCCGATTCCTCGTCCTCAGCCAACCGCGTCTCTTGATCGGAGACCTCGTCGACGAGCCAATCCTGCCATTCGCCGGAATCGCCATCGTCGCGGATGGGAGCGTTGAGGGACACGTCGCCGCCGAGACGGCGGTTCATGTCGACGACATCCTGCTCGGTCACGCCCAGCCGCTTGGCGATGAGCTTGACCTGGTCGGGACGTAGGTCGCCCTCTTCGAGCGCCGAAATCTTGCTCTTGGCCTTGCGCAGGTTGAAGAACAGCTTCTTCTGATTGGCGGTGGTGCCCATCTTCACCAGCGACCAGGAGCGCAGGATGTATTCTTGGATCGCCGCCTTGATCCACCACATGGCGTAGGTGGCGAGGCGGAAGCCTTTATCCGGCTCGAAGCGCTTGACCGCCTGCATCAGGCCGACATTGCCTTCCGAAATCACCTCGGAGATCGGCAGGCCATAGCCGCGGTAACCCATGGCGATCTTGGCGACCAGGCGCAAATGGCTGGTGACGAGCTTGTGCGCCGCATCGCGGTCACCATGCTCGCGCCAGCGCTTGGCCAGCATGAATTCGTCCTGCGGTTCCAACATCGGGAACCGCCGGATCTCCTCAAGATAGCGGGTAAGGCCGGATTCGGCCGTCAGAATTGGCAAAGCTGCAGCACGGGCCATTATAGCGCCCTCCAAAGTTTGCCCCCGGTGACCGGCGGGCAGAGCACACCGCCGCTCCCCGAGCCGACGGTGCTCGTCATGTTGCGACCGCGAAGGTTGATCGCGGGCGCAACACTACAGGACCGGGGGGTACGAACAAAGTGAACTCGGCGTCACGTCGCCGTGACCCCGTCGTGTACACCTAAGCCCTTGCTTGGACTTGATCTTTGCTCAAGTCCTTGCGCCCTGCGCACCGAGGCCGTGGCGTAAACGTAAGAAATCATCCGGCAGTTCCGAGCGGAACTCCAGATTCGTGCCCTGCGATGGGTGTTCGATAACCAACAAGTAGGCATGGAGTGCCTGTCTGCCAAGGGCTCCCAGCGCGGCTTTGGCTTCGCTGGAAAGCTGATTCGCCTTGGTCTTGAAGCCGCTGCCATAGGTCTCGTCGCCGAGAAGAGGGTGACCGGTTGACGCGAGGTGGACGCGTATCTGGTGGGTGCGTCCGGTTTCCAGCCGGCAGGCGATAAGGCTCGCCACCGGCGTTCCATCGCGGCCGCGATAGTGTTCGAGCACCTCCCAATGGGTGACCGCCGAGCGGCCGCCCGCGCGCACGGCCATCTTCTCGCGCGCGCGAGGATGGCGGCCGATTGGCTTGTCGATGGTGCCGCGCGGCCGCTCCGGCGCGCCCCACACGAGGGCCAGGTAGCCGCGACGCAGCGCCTTGCCACGGCCTCCCTCGGCGAACTGGCGGCTAAGCGCGCGGTGAGCGCGCTCCGTCTTGGCCACCACCATGAGGCCGCTGGTGTCCTTGTCGAGCCGATGCACGATGCCGGGGCGCTTGACGCCACCGACCCCGGTGAGGCTGGCGCCGCAATGGGCGACGAGCGCGTTGGCCAGCGTGCCGGTCCAGTTGCCGGCGCCGGGATGCACGACGAGCCCGGCCGGCTTGTCGATGACGATGAGCTCGGCGTCCTCGAACACCACGTTGAGCGCGATGTCTTCCGGCGAGATCGCGGCGTCCTCGGCGGGCGGAAGCTCGAGCATGATGCTCTCCCCGGCGTTGACGCGATGGCCGGGATCGCGGATCGTGGTGCCGTCGATCGCGACGCGACCCGCGAGGATCAGCGCCTTGTGGCGCGAGCGCGACAGTTCGGCCACGCGCTGCGCCAGCACGCGGTCGAGCCGCTCGCCGGCGTCCTCGGCGGCGACTGTCAGTTTCTCGCTGCGCCGCTGCGTCATGAGCAATCCGTCGGCGGACGATAAAGCGCCACTCGATCCCGCGGCCGCGCGCATCGTCGCCAAGGTGCGCTGGCTGATGCTGATCTCCGGCTTCACCACGCTGATGGCGATCGCCGCGGTGGTCGGCGTCATCGGCTATCGCGTTTTCAAGGCCGAGGGAAGCGCGCCGGCGGAGGTCACGGCGCTGTTGCCGAAGGGTGCGCGCGTCATCGCAACCGCGATCGCGGAAGATCGCATCGCGGTGACCGTCGATATAGGCGGCGCGATTGAAATCCGCACCTTCGACGCAAAGACGCTCAAACCGACTGGCCGGCTCAAATTCGCGACCGAGCCATGATATTGGCGAGGCGGGAATATGTTCGGCCGTTTGAACAGGGATGGGCGTGACTTCCGGATAGCGGCGGCGAGGGACCAAGGCGATGAAAGCCGCCGTGACAAGGCGATCTCTGATGGGCGCGGCGGCGACGGGCGCCCTCGCCGCGGCTCTCATCGGCTCGGGCCGTGCCCAGTCCTCTTATCCCGACAGCCCGATTAAGATCATCGTGCCGTACACCGCTGGATCTCCCAACGACACCTTCGCGAGAGCCGTTGCTCCGGTCCTAATGTTGCGCGTCAAACAGCCGGTCATTGTCGATAACCGGGCCGGCGGCGGCACGCTGATCGGCTTGAAAGCCGTCATGGCGTCGGCATCCGACGGCTACACCTTGCTCTTCACCAACACACCCACGCACGTCATCGCTCAGTTTGTTGCCGACGGAGTCGCTTACGATCCGATCACGGACTTCGCTCCCATTATTGCGGTCGGCACGACCTCGCTGGTGCTGGTTATCTCGGCGAGAAGTCCGGCAACTACCCTGCAGGAGTTCATCGCTTACGCAAGACGCAATCCGGGCAAGCTGAACTTCGGCTTCGGCCAAGGGACACTGCCGCATCTGATCGGCGAAGCGTTCAAGATCGCCACGGGCACCGATATCGTCAGCATTCCTTATCGCGGCGGGGCGCAGGCGATCACGGACATGCTGGGTGGCCGCGTCGATATGAACTTTGGCGCCGGGGCGACGCTCCTGCCGTTCATTCGTGAAAACAAGATCAAAGCGCTCGCCGTGACAAGCCCAACGCGCAGAACCGAGCTTCCCGACGTTCCCACCATGATCGAGTGCGGCTTGCCGAGCCTGACCACGGTCACGCATTACGGACTTTTCGGGCTCGCGGGCACTCCCGCCGACGTGGTGACGAAGCTAAACGGCGAAATGAATGAAGCTCTCGAAACGCCTGAGGTCCGCGCCAGCATCCTGAGCGTCGGGATTGAACCGACGGGCGGCTCGCCGCAGGATTTTGCGGCGGTGATCGCGCAACAATTGCAACAATGGGGTCCGGTCGCGAAGGCGATCCGGTTCCGGATGGATTAGGTGATGGCATATGGCGATCTTCGAGCGCTTCGCCGCGGGGCGCCGGACCGCCATTTGAGGACGTCGGGCTTTTATCCCGGGGTGCAGGGGCGCTCCTTGCGCGCGGCGTGATCGGCGCTATCTCCGGAGCTTCTCCGCCTGCTCCCTTCGTCTAGCGGCCCAGGACGTCGCCCTCTCACGGCGAAAACAGGGGTTCGAGTCCCCTAGGGAGCGCCAATGATTTCAAAGGGTTAGTCGATCAAATGCCTTTTAAACGGTAGTTTTGGGGAGTTTTTGGGGAGTAAGCGTTGCTGGGTCTCAAATCCGATGTTGCCCGTTAAAAAAAGGCCGTTTGGTTGGGGAGTAAGCAGGAAGCAGGCGAGCGGATGCGGCGAGTCTCCTGTGGGCTTCGCGAAACCCCGCGCTTTAGAGATCGCTGGGGCGGGGTTCTCGTGTCTACGGATTTGCAAGAAGACGGATCGCGCGAAACAGCCGAAGCGCCGCCGATCTTTTAGCAGTTTTGTGAAAAGGGAACACCGCCGCCCCCAATTCGAACGCCTTGGCCGACGAACGTGAGTGCGTGGGGGCTTGCTACGGATCCCCGCCCCAAAATCCAGTTAGATTCAGCCCCGTCGTCCGGCGGGGCTTTTTTTACGGGAACCAGTCCCCGCCTTGATGCGAGAGTCGGCAATTGCGCGTCAGCGCCCCGACCCGTCATGTCATCCAACGGCGGTAGCAAAATGGTAGCAGACCTTCCGTCCATTGACAGGAATTCTAGAACGCGCAGATCGCATGTAGCAGGCCGCTCTAATGCTCCAGTGATTGTAAATCGTCACCGGCGAGATCTTGAGAAAACGAAGGTCAAGTCGTCCAGCTCCTGGATCGGCAAGCCCCCAAGATTCGCCCGACTG
>Ga0207700_10001641_pt1 | contig 12702 bp, 10 predicted proteins | sample LARL82metaG_FD_184348 | JGI IMG/M metagenome (GOLD analysis project Ga0207700, IMG submission 184348) | Corn, switchgrass and miscanthus rhizosphere microbial communities from Kellogg Biological Station, Michigan, USA - LAR L8-2 metaG... | ecosystem: Host-associated > Plants > Roots >...
CTCGTGGGTGACGTAGCCGCGCTTCTTGGCCGAGCGGATGAGCTTCTTCACGGCCGCATCGGAGAGGTCGAGCAGCGGGGTGTCCGACTCCTTCTCCGGCAAGTCATCCTTGTGAGACGCCGCCTTGGTATCGCTTGCCATAAGCCTCCACAGCCGGCACGAACCCGCAGCGGATCGTCCTGCCGCGTAGGCGATACCCTAAAGGGATGGCTGTGCCTATCTAAAACTTCGGCCGTCAATCCGACGCAAATTCATGTCGCGGCGGTCGATCTTGCTGCCGATCCACCGAAGTGACAGCACTCGGCGTCCTCGACGCCGAGCGTTTTTCGGCACGCGCGCCTTCTCCCCAGCCATGGTCGCGCGTCAGCCGAATATCCGCGTTCTCTCGGTGCTCGTGCGCCATGATTTCGCGCCCGACACACGCAGGATCATGCCTCGCCTCCCGCGAGGTCCGCGTCCGGCGGCCGCTTCGGCCGCGACCCGGAACTGCGTTCCGCCCGCTTATACCACGTCAGCAGGCCGGCAACCGCGACCATGACGACGATGCCGAGGCCGCTGAGCAGGAATTGCATCCACACCGCGCCCGAGACCTCGATCATGGCGAAGTGGGCGGCGAAGGAAAGAAACACGCCGAGGCAGAAGATTTCGAGCGAATGCTGCCCGCACACGATCGGCGCCCACAGCCAAGGCGATTTCAATCCCGGGGCGTCGCGCGGAATGAACCACACCGTCACCACCGCCAGCGCGAGGAAATGCGCGAAGCGCAGCACGTCGAGGTTTTGCTTGTCGATGGGGTAGATCAGCTCCTCGAGCCAATGCGGGACGTACGGCCCCATGCCGGGGAGATACCAGGTGAGCGCGATGACGAATGCGAACAGGAGGTAGGCGATCGCAATCGCCAACGTCATCCGCGACTGCAACACCGGCCCGAGGCGGTGCGCGCCTCCCAGCGCGCACCAGGCGCCGAACACGAAGAGGAGTTGCCAGGCGAACGGGTTGAAGAACCAATTGCCTTCGGGATAGCTCGGCAGGTTCCAGCCGAAGTGCCAGGTGAGCACGTAAAGGAGCACCGAGGCGCCGAGCGCCAGCCAGGCGCGAAACTGCAGGAGCCAGAGGATCGGCGGGAACAACAGCAAGAGCACGATATAGAGCGGCAGGATGTCCATGTTCGCCGGCTTGAACTTGAGCAACAGCGCCTCGACGATGGTCACGTCGGGCTGCTTGAGAAAGTCGAGGATGTTCATCTCCTCGGCGTAGAGCGGGTTCTCGAAGCTCGTGGCGACGTAGGAGATTTCGGCGAGATAGATGGCGAACAGGAACACGTGGGCGACGTAGATCTGCCACACGCGGCGCAGGATATGCGCGCCGGCGATGAGGGGGCCGCGCTCGCGCATCTCCTTGCCGTAGACGAAGGCGGCGGTGTAGCCGGAGACGAAGACGAAGATCTCGGTCGCGTCGCTGAAGCCGTAATTGCGGATGGTGCCCCAGGCGACGAGGTTCGAGGGGATATGGTCGAGGAAGATCAGCCAGAGCGCGATGCCGCGAAACAGATCGAGCCGCAGATCGCGCCCGGGGGTGGCCACGGCGGCTTGCACCGCGGGCGCTTTTTCCGCGGCCTGCATTGCAGGCGAGGGTTCCGCGCCGTGCATTCCAGGCGATCTTTCCACGCTCATGGCATCGCTGAATCTAGACCAGGATTGGATTCGCTCAACCCTGTCTGTGTCAGGGCGGGGGTTGTCCCTGCTAAAAAAGACGTGGATGCCCGGCACAAGGCTGGGCATGACGCGTCAAGATTCACGCTGTCATGGCCGGGCTTGACCCGGCCATCCATCTTCTTCGTAAAGATTTTTTGCGAAGAATGATGGACCCGCGGGTCAAGCCCGCGGGTGACGTGCCAGGCAGCGCAGACAAGTCTAGCAGTCTGCGCAAGCTTGACGGCGTGCCGGGCAAAGTGGGTCAAAATCTAGGTCGTCATGGCCGGGCTTGGCCCGGCCATCCACGTCTTTCGTGATCGAGGCCAAGCAAGACGTGGAATGCCCGGCACAAGGCCGGGCATGACGGGGGAGATACCCAGGTTCTACCTACACAACCTGGGAAATTGCGGTTAGAGATTTGCGCATGGAAGCGACCAAGACAGCCTACCGCGCCGTGACCCGCCAGATCGAGGTCACGGCCAGCCCCAAGTTCCTGCCCGACCGTTCCTCGCCCGAGAACGGCTATTTCTTCTGGGCCTACACCATCACCTTGACCAATCGCGGCGGCGAGACGGTCCAGCTCAAGACGCGCCACTGGCGCATCACCGACGCGCAAGGCCGGCTCCAAGAGGTGCGCGGGGCGGGCGTGGTGGGGGAGGAGCCGGTGCTCAAGCCGGGGGAGAATTTCGAATACACGAGCGGCGTGCCGCTGCCGACGCCCTCGGGTTTCATGACGGGAACCTACGGCATGGTGACCGCGGCGGGGGAGGAATTCGACATCGACATTCCCGCCTTCTCGCTCGACACCCCGCAGCGCGAGCGCACGATTAATTGAGGTCGGTGTGCGGAAATGAACGCCGCGGGCGCGGTGCCCGTTACTGCGCCCTCTCGCCTTGCGTTCTTGGGCTAGTGATTTCCCGAGATGGAAGTTGATAGCTGGCGGTTCATAATGCGTTGATTCTTCTTGCGCAAAAATGTGGACGGCCTATCACGTTCAATCCTGTCATTTCATTTGCGGTGCTACCTATGTGACGCGAAGGTAGCACCTAAACGATGGGTGCCGCCCGCCATGCCACGCATTCGACTGACTAAGAGCGCCATCGACGCACTACCGACTCCAAAATCCGACGTGGTCTACTGGGATGCCGGTTGCCCCGGCTTTGGCGTCAAGGTCACGCCCAAAGGCCGCAAGGTGTTCATCGTTCTCTACCGTACCGGCGGTGCCGGCTCGAAGCTGCGCAAATACACCATCGGGCCCTACGGACGCGTGACCCTTCATCAGGCTACGGTGGCGGCGCAGAGGGTATTCGCGGCCAAGCTTGAGGGCCGCGATCCCGCGGCCGAGAATGGCTGTCGGACCGGCTCGGCCAGCCACTCGTCATCGAGAACCGACCGGGTTGCTGGTACCAACGCCCGCAGACGGATACACGCTGCTCATGGTCGGTCCGACACAGGCGATCAACGCGACACTTTAGTGCCATCCTTGCATGTCGCAAGAGTGCGGATTGGTTGCAAAAGTCGTCGGGCGATCAGGGGAGCGAGGTGGTCGACGCAGTTCTCGAAGCCTCAATGTACCCGGCGCTCGTCGGCGGGCGGCAGGAATGAAGCGTCGAAGGTGTCCTCGGCCTTGGGTTTGGCCTTGAAAGTGTGGACCAGACCGATCTGATCGATCGACTCGGCGAGCCGCACAAGATCGACTGCGCCATAGCCGTTGGCCCGGACCTCCGGAGTGACAATGTTGTCACGAATGGCCATGCGCAGCCGTTCGAGCTCAACCTTCTTTTTGACGGTGTCGTCGCCCCGCATGACCGATTCGACCGCCTCGGCGGGTCGTCTGACAATATCTTTCAGGCCCCGGAGAAAGGCGTGCAAGAATGCCCTGACCGCCTCCGGCTTCTCCGCGGCGAACTTGGGGTTGATGATGATGGTATTGCCGTAGAGCTTGAGGCCGTAATCCGTCATGGCCATCAGCACGATGTCGTCGACCGGCACGCCACGGTCCTTCAGATCCACATAGAGGCGGAACGAGTAGCCGAGCGCAGCGTCGATCTGGCCGGCGGCAAGCATCGGAGCGCGCACCGGAATGCCGATAGTTTCAATGGTCACCTTCGACGCATCGATGTTGCTGAGTTTGGCGAATAGTGGCCACTCGCCGAATGTAATGCCGGCGGGCGGAGCGCCGAGTTTCTTGCCTTCGAGCTGCTTGGGTTCGGTGATGCCGCGGCTTCTGCGCGCCACAATCGCGAAGGGCGGCGTGTTGTAGAGCATGAACACGCCCTTCACCGGGGGGGATGGATGCTGACCGCGATACTTGATGAGGGTGTTGATATCGGCGAGGGCCATGTCATAGGCGCCCGACGCCACGCGGGTGATGGGTTCGAGTGCGGTCGTCGCCTCGTCGACGACGACATCTAGCCCATCGGCCCGAAAGTATCCTCTGTCCTGGGGGAGCAAAAACGTCGCGACCAATCCTTCGAGGCGCCCGTCGAGCGAGAATTTGATGCTGGTTTGCGCCGCGGCATGCGACGACGCCCACATCAATGAGATCGCCGCCGCGAAGACATAGGCGTGCCGGGCTATCCGCGTGAGGTTGAGGGGGCCCATGGCTCCTCCTGCTACTTCGGCCCGCCTCACGCCGTTTTTTTCTGAGCGCCGATCTCGTCGAGCTTCTTCTCCCACTTCATCTCCTTGGCGAACTTCATGAGCTCTTCGGACTCCATGAAGACAGTCTCCTTCGGGCCGGGATAGTTGCGGCTGCGGACGTCGGCCATGTAACGGCTGACGACGTCCTCCATGATGGGGATGAGATCGGTGTAAATGCGCGAATGGCGCGGCACGTGCTCTTCCCAAAGGTGAAACAGGTCGGATGAAATAATGTGCACGCCGTGCGCGCAATTTCCGGCGCCGAGACTGATCACCGGTACCGGCAGTATTTGCGCCAGATACTCGGCGACTTCCGAGGTCGTGACCTCGCAGAGAATCGAGAAGCAGCCGGCGTCCACGAAGGCCTTCGCGTCGTCCACCAGCTCCTTCGCCCGCTGTGCCGTCTTGCCCTGGGCAACGAAGCCGCCGAGCTGCGGCATCCGCATCGGTGTGATGCCGATGTGGCCCTGGACCGGAATGCCCGCCTGCACGATCGCTTCGATATTCTTGGCGTGATGCCGGTTACCTTCGCACTTCATTACTTCGGCGTTGGCCTCGTGCACGAATCGGCCGGCGTTGGCGACGGCCTGCTCCTTGGACACGTGGAAGCTCCAATACGGCATGTCGACCATGCGCAGCCCGTATTTCGAGCCGCGGTCGATGGCCTTCGCCATCATCATCACCTCGTCGAAGCTGACGGTGACCGTGCTCTGATGCCCGAATAGGATCATGCCGCCGGTGTCGGAGACGCACAGGATGTCCATTCCGAGACGATCGGAAACGACCGCCGTGCGGTAGTCGTAGGCGGCAAGCTGCGTGATCTGCTCGCCTCTGCGCATCTTGGCCATCAGCGTATTAATCGTCACCTTTCGGCGAGGGGCAGCTTCCTTGCGTGGTGCGGCTTCAGCCATGACGGTCCTGCCTTGATGAAAATGATGGGGCAACGGAATCGTTAGAGACGCGTGACCAGCTTCGGCGACCGAACGAGCCGGTGCTTGGTCCACAAGCATCAAGTGGGCGACTTCACGTCGCATCAAGTCAAATACGCAGTGCCTATCAAGCGTTTGCCAAGGTCTATGAACCGGCATCACTGGCCCTAGGCGGTGAAGTCCACGGCATTCTTGGACGGCGCTTTTGCGGGTCGAAGAAGGGCAACGAGGCAAGCCGGATATCGGCAAACGCCCCGACCGGATCATGCAGCGGCGCGCCCGCAAGCAGGCCGGATCGTAATATATAGCCCAGCCCCAGCGTGCCGCCCCCCTGCAGGCTGTGACAGGCTGAGGTGACGGTGATCATTCCCGACCCGGTTGGGCGAACGACCCGTGCCGTCGGTTGCCAGAGAACAGGCTTTTCGCGAGTGTTCGCCCGAAAGCAGACGAGGGCGATCTCCGCCTCCTCCGGCGCACTGCGCAAACCGGCGAAGCGCTCGAGGCAGGCCTCCCGCGCCGTCACGGGAAGGCGAAACTCATTCGCAAACAGCGCGAAACCCGCCTCGATCCGCAGTATGTCGGCGGCGGCAAAGCCGGCGGGCCGCGCCCGTCGCGCCAGCAGTTCCCAGAGTTCCGTTGCGGCGGGGCGCGGGATGAGAATTTCGAACCCGGGCTCGCCGGTGAAGCCGAGCCTCCCGACGATGCAGTCCACACCGCAAATTCTAATCGTCGCGAAGGTGAAATAGCCGAGCTTCGAGAGCGCGCCCACGTCCGCTAGGCCCGCAAGGGCTTGGAGCGAGCCCGGTCCCTGCAGTGCGAAGATCGACGTGCCAGCGCTCAAGTCTTCCACATCGCAATCAGGTCGAGCGGTGAGAACGAGATCGGAGATGTCCTCGGACCGGCCGCTCATCACTTCGTAAGAGGCCTCGCCGTGCCTCCAAACGGTCAGATCCGAGAGCACGTGGCCGTTCGAATCCTCTCGCAGCCCGTAGCGGATTCGTCCCAGCGGCGAGCCGGCCAGTGGCCTTCTTGTCAACTCCCCGATGGCGTCGAGGGCGCCGGGCCCATTGAGCCGTGCGCGGCCAATAAACGTATAGTCGAACAGGGCGCAGTCCGTCCGGCAGGCATGCGCTTCCAGCTCGGGATCGCCATAATCCCGGCGGACCGTGTTTAGGTCGAACGCCATCTTGCGAGCTCTCTCAGCACTCACACGAACAGACGCGCCATCGCCTCCACGGCAATCGAGGCGCCAATGACGACTACCGAGCGTGCCGAGGGAGATCGCGGCCAAGGCCCTCGCGGCTGGACGATCGGAGAGCCGACCGTAGCGCGCGGCCAGAACTCTGGAAAATCAGCGCCCCGGCTGCATCATTCATCCCCGGTGCCCCAGGGTTGCAACATTGATCCTGTCTATCGTTTTTGCATTTTCAAACGTTGGAGTTATTATACACCCAAATGGCTCCCTTCGAGTCGGCATGAGAACGGAGCCCGATCAAAGCATTGGAAAACGATGTTCCTACGCCAGTTCCAATATTTGGTGGCAGTTGCCCAGGAGGAACATTTCGGGCGCGCGGCGCGGTCGTGCCACGTGAGCCAGCCAAGTCTTTCCAGCGGAATCAAACAACTTGAGCTGGAGCTTGGCGTCCCGATTTTTCTGCGCGGACGGGGCCAGCGCTTTCACGGATTGACGCCGGAAGGCGAGCACGTCGCGCGATGGGCGCGGCAGGTGATTTCCGATTGCTCGGCGATGCGCGATGAAATCGACTTAATGCAGAACAATCTGCGAGGCAACCTTCGCGTCGGTTCGATGCCCTCGATGTCGCCGGTGCTGCCGGTGCTCGTGCAGCTGGTCCGTCAGCGACATCCGGGCGTGCAGGTTGACGTGCAATTCATCGGCAACGACGCCATGAAGCTCGGCCTGAACAATTTCTCGCTCGATGTCGGCGTCACCTACATGGACACCACGGACCTCGGACGCCGCAATGCACTGCCGATCTGTACTGAAAGGTTGAGCCTACTCGTGCCCGATACGGAACCCTTCCACAACCGCACGACAATTAGCTGGAAGGAGGCGGCCGAACTGCCGTTGGCCATGCTCAGGGCCTCAATGCATGAGCGCCGGTTCGTCAATCAGGTGTTTGCGCAAGTCGGCTGCCAGCCGGTGCCGAAGGTCGAATCCGAATCGATCCTCCATCTGATGTTCCAAGTTCAGTTCACCGAGCTGTGCACGATCATTCCCTCCTATTTCACGCGAATGCCCGGCTTGCGGCCGGGGACCAAGGCGTTGGACCTGGTCGACCCGGTAGTGAGCCAGGAGGTCGGGCTGTTCTGGGCGGGGGGCGAGACCATCATGCCGATGGCCAACGCATTGGTGGCGATTGTCAAGAACTTGAACAAGACCGGAGAGCTGAGGCGACGTCTCGGTGTCCCGACGGCGGGCCCGGTCAAGAGCGCCGCGCGAGACAGCCAAATCGCAACGAACGGTGCGGCCAGGGCGAGCCGTCGTTCCACGAGACCGAAGTAATGGCGGAATTCGCACCAGGCAGCGTTTGCGCGTTCACGCCCCAGGGGTGAGGGCTATTTCGCAGCGGTCGTCTGCATGGCGCCGATTGCCGCGCAAACACGATCCAGTGCGGTCTCGCCAGGTCGTCTCTCTTGCAAAAGGCTCGTCGCTGTGAGGACCGCGTCGGGCCAGGGCGTTGCACCGGCCGTTGCGTCGTGGAGTGCGACGTAGAAATAGGGCTGGTCATTGCGATCGTCTCCGGCCGAGAAACCGGCGCGCAGCATCGGTCCGCTCGATGCATCGTGCATGGGCAACAGGATGGCGAGGTGAAAGACCTCGGGCCAGCACCAGAGCGCCGGGGCGGAGCGCGTGGGAGCACGCAGCTGTTCCTTCTCGACTGCGGCTAGAACCGACGCAGCGTTGGCGAACCAGGTGACAAGCTCATTTAGCTCGGCTGCCAACGGCTCGGCGACGTAACGGACAGCGTCCCCCGTCATGAGATCTGGCACCTTATAGGGTAGCGATTTGGAGAACCGATCGTAATCGATGCCCCGGTGCAGCAGCTCTACCAATACCCACGCTTCGACCTCGGCCGGCGTGCGGTCATCGAGCTTGATGACATGCGGCACGGCGCGGCCGTCTTCCTTGAACTGCAGGGCGAGTTCGGGGATTCGTAGCTCGACGGTCAGTTGCGGCAGAAATTCCTGCGTCACAAGAGCCTGTCGTTGTGAGTCCCATTGGAGCAGCGTGTGCTGCGCATGCGGCTGGGGCGCCATGTAGCTGCGCGCCAATCGCACCAGCCATTGGGCCGCGTTGTGGGCCTGACGCCGCGCTTCGCCGAGCCGGTGCGGGTCGACGGCGCCGACCGACCGCCACGCCAAGGCGCTCATCGTCTCGGCCTCATGCAATCTCGGAGCCAGAGTGGAGCATCGCAATGTGCTCAGCTGAGCGGCGCACCGCAGATGCCGCGTCCCGGCTTGGTGCCGACAAGCAACCGGCCTCCCGGGGCCGCAGCGCAGCACATGGCACGTCGGATGGTTCCGACATACTTTGGTGATTGGCTACGATGCGCCCGGGATATGAGTCACAGATCATTCCAACGGGTACGGCCGCAGTTCGATCTAGCAATTTGTCATGCACCGCCTGGCCGAGGTGTCCGGACGATCATCTGGAATGAATCCGTTGCGGTTGGGCATCATCACCTTCGTCAACGATTCGGCGTCCATCACGGCAGTGTCCGGGACCAGGCCGTTCAGGTTCAGGAGGTAGGCCGCCAGCGCGTAGACCTGATCGTTGGTCAGGCTCTGCGGAGCGGTCATCGGCATGGTCCGCCGGACATAGTCGAACAGGATCGGCGCGTAAGGATACATGCTCCCCGGCGTCAACACGCGGGTATTGGTGGTGAACGATCCGATGCCGCCGACCATCGAGCCGTACATCGATCCGCCCTTGGCGTCATCGCCGTGGCACGCCGCACATTGCGCCGCGAAGAGAACTTTGCCCTCGGCAACGCTTCCTTTGCCGCTTGGGAGATTCTTCCCGTCCGGGGTACGGACGTCGATGTTCCAGGCGGCGATGTCGCCCTCCGAAATGGGCTTGCCGAAGCGCGGCTTACCGGATTGGCCATCCGCGACCCCTGAGGTGGCCGAGGCCAGCAGCAGGGCGAGCGCGCCAGCGCCAAACTTATGCGATCGCATTTTTCACCTCCCCGGCCTGGCTCACCGCCCACGGGAAAATTCCGTTGTGATGCTGCACGAAGCCGACAAGCGCGCGGGCTTTCGCGATCTCGGCCACGGTGGGCTGTACGTACCCGCCACTGTCGACGGCGCGGCTCGCGATCTTCGCTGGGCCGCCATCCCAATCCCAGACGTAACGGAAGCGGGTCAGGCAGCGATCGAGGACCGGTTCTTCCAGCACCGCCTCGCGCCAGGTCTTGCCGCCGTCGACCGTGACGTCGACTGCTTTGATAGTGCCGTTTCCCGACCAGGCGAAACCTTCGATCGGATAGATGCCCGGCCCGGTGAGCTTCATCCCTCCCGAGGGTCTCGTGATGACGGACTTGCACTCCATGACGAAGCTGAATTGCCGCCATTTGCCTTCGGGCATCGGATCGGTGTAGCGCGCGGTCTCGCTGCGCAAGTGCCAAGGCTGGTCCGATACCTTGATGCGCCGAACCCACTTGACCGATACGTTGCCCTCCCAACCGGGGATGAGCACGCGTAGCGGGTAGCCCTGTTCGGGTCGAAGCCGCTCCCCATTCTGGCCGTAGACCAGAAGCGTGTCCGCCATCACCTTTTCGATCGGGATGGAGCGGGCGTGAGCGGAGCCGTCCGCGCCTTCGAACAGCACCCACTTCGCGGCAGGATCGCTGCCCGCCTCGTCGAGCAGCGCTGACACTGGTACGCCGGTCCATTGCGCGCAAGAGAGCAGGCCGTGCGACTGTTGCACCGTGGTCGATGCGGCCTTCGTCCAGTCGGCGAGACCGTTACCCGAGCATTCCAGAAAAAAGATTTTCGACACCGACGGGTAGCGCATCAGGTCGCTCATTGAGAATTTGAGCGGCTGCTTCACCATGCCGTGGATCACGAGTTGGTGCTTGTCGGGATCGATGTCGGGGACGCCGGCGTGATGACGTTCGAAGAACAAGCCGTTGGGGGTGAGAATGCCGAGCTGGTGTTGGAGTGGCGTCATGCTCCAATCGGACCAGTTCTGCTTGTTGACAAACACATCAGTGCGTCTGCGACTGACCTGTGCCTCGAACTTCGATGGCATCCCGTACGCCGTGGGCTCGATGATGCGACCCATTTCGAGGTTCGACTGCGGGATTTCCAGCCGTTGCGCCCTGGCGGCAGCGATCCCGGTCGCCGACGCGACGGTCGCGCCTGCCAAGACCACGCCCCGGCGCAGAAACCTGCGTCTCGCTTGCGATTGAGGGGAGCTCGTGTCTAGGACGTTGTCAGTTGCCGACCCGCTGCGAGACCTTGGGCCTCGCGCCATCTCCGTCTTCTGCATGACGGTGTCCTCCCGGCTTCCCACGGCACTGTTGGTGGTCGTGTGCGCGCAACGCGGCTTCGTGGCGACCGCTGGCCACCGGCTCTGCGCGACGCGATGTTGCTCTTGAAGGTTGCTCTTGCCAGCGTCCGCACCGCCAAGCCTATAGCTGGCGAACAAAAACCGCCAAACAAATTCGGCCTATGTCGCAAGAGAGCAAGACTATTACCACTTGGCGAAACGGGGTGGGCGCTTGCTGGCGCAACCAATATTCAAGTGAGTTTGTCGCGACGTACGACGAAGAACAGCCGAAACAGCATGGCATTCGCAGGTCTATGCCGCCGATGGCGCCGTTCCCACAATCCGTGTTTCGGTAGCAAAGCCCCAAACCGGATCAAATCGGTGGATCTGATAGACCGGACGTATCTTCATGTGCGTCGGATACTCCCCTTTGCGCAGCGTCGTCGCGATGCACTGCACCACTGTCGCCGGGATGCTTCCGACACAACCCTCAGCAGCACGATGAACATGGCCGCTGAAAACGGCGACAACCCGCCCGGAGTGCTGCAAAGCCCGGCGCAGCCGCGACACCGGCTCCGTTGTTTCGAAGTGGAGCCGATCCGGCCCCACTGAAACCTCAAATGGCGGATGGTGCGTGAAAACCGCAATAGGCTTGGTGGTCTCGGCGTCGATCAGCTCAATCAAACGTCTGCCCCGCTCAGGGCAAAAGTCCCCCTTGTTGCTGCCTGAACTCAGGGTATCCAGCGCAATCAGTCTTACCGGGTAATCGTCAATCGCATAGTCGATGAAGTCGGAGTCGGGCGAAAGATAACCGCATGCCGAAAAGGCCGCGCGTAAATTCGCCCTGTTATCCCTATTGCCGCCCAGGACATATACTGGCGCACGCGCTTTCGCGAGCGTGGCCACTGCCTGAGCGTATTCGTCTGGTCGTCCGTTATGAACGATATCGCCGGTATGAACGATCACGTCGGGGGCCGGATCGAGCGCGTTTATGTCCACAACCGCGAGTGCGAAATCGCGTATTCTCTGGTTGGCGTCGGGTGTATCCAGGGCCAGATGGGTATCGGAGATCTGCGCGATGATCATGATGCCGGACTCTAGCCTGTCGATCGCAGGCCTGCGTAGTACTCCTTGAGGATCGCCACCACCTCGGGCCGGCTAAACTCGGGTGGTATGTCCGCATTGGACGAGAGCATCTCACGCTGCTCCGTGCCGGAGATCGAAATGTGATGCTGAGGATCGTGGGGACAGGTCTTCGCCGTCGCCATTCCGTAGCACTTCCGGCAGTAAAAAGTGATGTCGATCTTCAGCGGCTTGGTATGAAGTGCACCCGGCCACAGCTGATCGAAGATGTGATGCGCATCGAAGGGACCGTAGTAGTCGCCGACGCCGGCGTGGTCGCGCCCGATGATAAGGTGCGAACAGCCGAAGTTCTGGCGAATGAGAGCATGAAGCAGCGCCTCGCGCGGACCGGCATAGCGCATCTCGATCGGATAACCCGCCTGGACTACCGTTCCCGGGCGGAAATAATTGTCGATCATCGCCTGGATTGCTCGGGTACGAACATCGGCTGGGATGTCGCCTGCTTTCAATTTCCCAAGCACCTGATGGATGAAAACCCCGTCCGATACCTCAACCGCGATTTTTACCAGGTGCTCGTGGCTACGGTGCATGGGATTTCGAGTTTGGAAGGCGGCGACATTGGACCAGCCCCGTTCAAGAAACATGGCCCGTGACTGGGCGGGGCGGATATAGAGGTCCGGGTATTTGGCAGGATATTCGCCTTCGCTAAGCACCATGATGGGCCCGGCCAGATTGACATCCCCCTGGGCCAGTACCTTCGCCACGCCTGGATGCTTGGGATCGGCGGTGCGATAGACGTGTTCGGCCTCGAGTTGTTTGTCGATTGAATATTTCTCGT
>Ga0207700_10001644_pt1 | contig 12695 bp, 10 predicted proteins | sample LARL82metaG_FD_184348 | JGI IMG/M metagenome (GOLD analysis project Ga0207700, IMG submission 184348) | Corn, switchgrass and miscanthus rhizosphere microbial communities from Kellogg Biological Station, Michigan, USA - LAR L8-2 metaG... | ecosystem: Host-associated > Plants > Roots >...
CCACCCAGTACCTCGACGAAGCTGACCGGCTCGCTTCAGACATCGTCATCATCGACCACGGCACGGTGATCGCCGCCGGCACGCCCGCGGAGCTGAAGACCGGCGCCGGGGACGACATGATCGAGGTGCACGTCCGCGACGCCGGCCACCTCCCGGCGGTCTCCGACGTGCTGGCCACGATCGGCCATGATCCACGCGTTGACGCCCCTCAGCACCGCGCCTACGTCGCGGTCGACGAGGGCAGCAGCCGCCTGATGGACGCGCTGCGGGTCCTGGACGCCCACGGCATCACCGTCGAGGACATCTCGTTGCGCCGGCCCACGCTCGATGAGGTGTTCCTCTCCCTCACCGGGACGCCGGCACAGACCACCGACATACCCGGACAGCCTGTCGGCGCCTGATCCGGCCGGGAGACAGGAGGCATCATCATGAATAGCACGTCTGTGATCGAGCCATCCCCGGGTGTGCCCCGGGCCGCCCTCAACACGGGAGCAGGGCTGTGGCCCAGCTCGATCGCCGTGGCGGGGCGGACGGTGCGCAAGTTCGCCCGCACCCCGCAGCTCATCGTCTTCACCACGATCCAGAGCGCGCTGTTCCTGCTCATGTTCCGGTACGCGTTCGGCGGCGCCATCGGCACCGGGGGTTCCCTGTCGTACGTCAGCTTCCTGGTGCCCGGCTTCATCGCCACCACCGTCCTGTGGGCGGGGATGGGGGCGGCGACCGGGGTGGCCGAGGACGTCGAGCACGGCTTCGTCGACCGGCTCCGGTCCCTGCCCATTCCCCGCGCGGCGGTGCTGATCGGGCGTAGTCTCGCCGACACTGCCCTGATCGTCTGGGGGCTCGCGATTGCCGCGGGCTTCGGATTCGCCGTCGGATTCCGGCTGCATGGCTCCGTCGCCGGAGCCCTGGCCGCGTTCGGGTTGTGCGTGGTATTCGGCTTCGCCTTCGAATGGGTCTTCATCGTGATCGGCCTGGTGGCCGGCAACGCGCAAGCGGCCCAGTCGATGGGCCTGCTGATAACCCCGCTAGTGTTCCTCTCCAGCGCCTACGTGCCGGTCAAGAGCATGCCAGCCGGGGTCAGGCAGTTCAGCGAATTCCAGCCGGTGAGCCCGATGGCCAACGCGGTGCGCGGCCTCGCCGCGGGGACCCGCGGGCAGGCGCTGCTCGAGCACAGCACCAGCTACTACGTCGGGCTGTCGCTGATCTGGGCGGCGGCAATCTTCGTGGTGTTCGGGCTCCTCGCGGTTTTGCGCTTCGCGCGGCGCTGAAGCCGATCCGCCGACAGCCGAACCGGGGGACATCTCCTCCCGGACCGTACCGAAGGACCAAGAACGCCGCTGCCCGAACCCATTTCGCTGAGATCACCTCAATGACCGTGCAGGGCCAGGCCCCGGGGCTCCGCCCGTCCGCGAAGTTATCGCCAAAAGCTGAAAAACACCAAGTCAAGAAGGAGATTCGCAGATGAGTGTGCGCATGGTCCGCGCCAAGATCAAGGCCGACAAGGCCGCCGAACTGGAGAAAGCGGCGAAAGAAATGTTCACCGCAATCGAAGCCGCGCAGCCTCAGGGTGTCCGTTACGCTTCCTGCAAGCTTCCGGACGGAGTGACCTACGTGATCCTCCTGGGACTCGATGATGACGAGAACAACCCTCTCTTCTCCGTGCCGGGCTTCAGGGACTTTCAAGAGAACCTCAGGACCTGGATCGCCGAGCCGCCGGTCGTAGAGGAGTTGACGCCCGTCGGGTCATACCGGCTCTTCTAACCGCCCCTTCTCGCCACCTGCGGCGTTCTCCGGCCCTCATGCCGGTTCCGCTGACTGCTCACGGAACCGGCATGAGGGCCTCACATCCCCACGGATGAATCCGCCCGGCTGCCTACGCCGAGGGGTGGCCCGGGTGGCTGGTCCCTGCGGGATCGATGCAAGCAAACCCATGCCAACAGGATTGACGCCATCTCCGGCGACCGGCTTCCGGGAGATCAGCCGACCGCCGGCACGGACATAACCTGTCCGCCCACCGGGAGATCGGCTGTCCGCCCACACGGAAGTCCCGATGTCCCTTGACACCGGGCGCAGGTCCCGGCCGCGCAGTCGGAGCTCTAGCCAGGCACATAATGAGGTAATCGGGGCGCCGCCAGCTACCCGCTTGGCAAGAAACCTCACGCGCGCCGAGTCGGCGATCTGTTACCGTCGACTGCTCAGGTAGTCGCTCTGACCCTATCGCCGGAACTTACGCGGAGTAATCGCGTTGGTCCCAGGTGAGGGTTTCGGTGTGGACCGGGGCGTGGACCTGCGCCGCGGAAATTCCCAGCGTCATGTGTGCTCTCATAGCGAAGAACTCGTGGCATCGTTGCAGTTCAAGCGCGTGTGGCGGACGAGCGCGCTTCTCATAATCTGCCGGTCGCGGGTTCGAGCCCCGCCCGCCCCACCTGCGGTTATGCGTGATATCCGGTGTTGCAACGTCCGCGACTAATCACGTGGCAGGCCGCGCGAACTAAGTTGACACAACTCAGTCAGCCGTCAGCCCGCCACCATCTGGATACCTCACGACACCGGCATAACCCACGATCCCGGCCTGCGCCAGCCCGCCCTAACCCCAACAATTAAAGATCGTTAGACCGTCCAGACGCGTTCGATGCCGAGGTTGATAGACTCACCTATCTATCCAAGGAAGAACGCAGCAAGCATACTAGCCCGCGCGAACCACACCACACCATTACGTGCCGGCGAGACGTGCGGCCGCTGCTCCACACCCATGCGCACACTCCGTGCTCTCGGTGGCGAAGTGACCTCGGTAGCCGAGCATGTGCGCCCGCCGATGAATGGGCAGAATCTGCGGTTCTGGTTAAGCATGAAACCTAATGACTGTAGGCAATTGACATTCATCTTGCGACATGTACTGTGTGATCTGGTCGGTCAGTACTGAGCCGGGAGGCGACATGGATGCTGATCCGCTCGCGGCGTGTGCGTCACCGTCGGTCCGGGCTTGGCCGCGCCAGTACCTGGAGTTCCAGCGCGAGATCACCTCAGACGGCGATCCGGTAGGTCAGCTACCGAACCCACTGACGCTCCAGGGACAATCTGTCGACGTCACCATCCGCGGCTCGATACTTGCCTGGTTTAGCCAGCAGTGGACTCTGAAGGAAGTGGCGATCGGCGACTACGCCAATCTCATCTCGCTCGCTCCTGGCGAGATCCTGACCATCGAAATGAAGCGCACCCAGCACACGCTCCTCGAGCAGACTCAGGAGAATACGTCGATTGTTGAGGATGGCACTGAGAACCTCGACTCCGACAAAGAATCAATAACCGTCGCTAATACTTCTGCCCGCACGGCCAACTGGAGCATCTCCGGCACTGGCGGCTTCTCGCTCGCCGGCATAGGCGCATCCGGATCAGCGACTAGCAGCAACACAATTAATAACACTACATCGAATACTCTAAATAGTATTCACGAAACTACCGTCAAATCGACTCAGAAGATTACTACCCAAACGAAGCTGCAGGTTCGTGGCGTTACGGAGACGACCGTCGAGGCCAGGCAGACGCGTGTCCTGAAGAATCCGTTCCAGGACAGATCCTTGGACCTGAACCTGTACGAGGTGGTCAAGGAGTTCGAGGTCCAGACCGCGGTGCAGGCGTCGGTGCCCAACGGTGACCCTCACCCCGCGCTGCAGCTCCTACTCACCGCCACACTCCATCCGATCAGCTTCGACCAGGGCTTTATTTGCGCGAATGAGGCGTTCCTGGAAGCCCAGCTTTTGGATAGCCAGCTATTGGACTCCCTTTCAGACATTATCAAGGGCCTAGAACAAGTGCTGCCCGCCGACCAGACGCAAGCTATAGATTCGGCGCTCGACACACTAGAAATGTGGCTCTTCCAATTTAGAGAAGAGGGGTTGCAGCAGCCGTACCAGAATTCGCCATACCAAAATGATACAATTGACAATGCATTCACCAATGTTGATGCGCTATCCGGGGGCCCGACGGATATCAACTCCGGTGCGTCAGGCACAGCGATTCAGCAATCGAAATCGGCCGCATTCGAAATCTATGTAAACCTCCAGATGTACTGGGCAGCAATGGGGGGGTACCCGCGTTACAGCGTAGCTATTGAGCCTTTCCCGGCGCTTTATCCCCCGCTTAGGCTGCAGCTCATGCAGGGATTGGCTCAGCAGGTGGGGACCGCATGGACGGCGCTCAGCGACGACGAGCGAATAGCTCTCATGAAAAATGACAACCGCACCGAGATGTTTCGCCGTATCCCTACCTTCCTCCAGTTGTACAATGACCTGCTCGGTAAAATTGTTATCCCGCAACCTGACGCTGCCACGGCCGCCCTGACCAGAGCCCTGATCAACCATCTGAATGTTAACGCGGACTACTACACCGAGCAGTACTTGCGGTTCGTGTGGAACACGCTGGGCAGTACCTTCGTGATCAGGCTGACCAACAACATCCTGTCGGAGGTATTCCCGGCGCCGACCGGATACGTGACCGACACCTCGCGGCCGTATCTGAATCTCTATCAGCTGGAGAACGTGCATCGCTCGGGCATGAGCATCCTCATCCCGCTGGAATTCGGCGCGCTGCCTGACAACTCCAGCATCCCGAACTTCCTGCCGGGCCTTATTCAGCTGAATACGGCCATCAACGGAGCCGCAGCGCCGGCGCCGGTGTCAGACACGGTGACCGTGCCGACAGAGGGCATCCACGTGGAGCCAGTCGCGGGCAGCTGCGTCTTGCAGTTGCCTTCCACGAGCGGGGGCGGAACCACATGCGGCTGCAAAGGTGACGCGGAAGTGACTGCGGCGATAACGGCGGCTCGAGTTGATCTGTGAAAGTGCAGTCGTGACGGGACGGCGGCTTCCACGACGCCTGTTGGTTTGCACGGCGACAGCGGCTGCGTCTTCAATAATCTGGCAGAGCCTCCAACCAGAACTGCGCGGCGATGCAGTAGCAGTCGGCGATCGTTGATCCGCTTGCCATGCAGAAGATTGTCGTCGCGTCCGGAATCCAGATCCGTGATGATCTCGCCATGCCTCTGGAGGCGTACCTCTCCGCCAACGCCAGCATGACTGGGGCCTCGGTGTGGCGCTACCCGAAGGGATCCAGAGCAAAGGCCAGGTACGAGGTCGAAGTCGTATACACCATGCCGGAGTTCGCGAAGGCACTCGACACGAAGGGCTCATACGTCATATACGAAGGGCACTCCAGATATGGGCAGGGCCCGGCCTTCGGGCCGGCGGGCATCGAGGAGGTTCCCGACGTGACGGCCTTCCCGACCAATCCCTGGGGGGTCCACTTTCGGATGGGATACGACGCCACCGTCACAGACTGCGTCGACGACCTCGTCGGGCACTCAGTAACGCCGACTGAGTACGACCTGTTGGCTGTCCCGCGCGGTGCTTTCCTTCCGAAAGGATTGCCCATGGCCGCGCAGCGCGCCAAGCTCGCGGCGGCCGACGTGAAGGCGGGCCGCGTCAAGAAGAAGGACTCGTGCGGTGCTCGGGGAGCATGGCGATCCTTCGACGTCTGCGCCCCGTCGCTGGCGGCAATAACAACCGCACGCGGAGACGAGCCCCTCAAGGGACGCCACTTCTTCCGTCGCCTGGTGGGAGAACGGAAGCCAGCGATTCCCGCGGACGAGTTCTGGACCCCGGTGACGGTCGGCTCGGCGGACCTCGACGCCTCGACACTGCGGTGCTCCGTGCTGTTCATGGCTTCGTGCTCAAGCCATTTCCATTACTTCCAGCCTCTGGACCGGCGTCGTCGACTGGTGAAATCGAACTGCCGCTTCTACCTGACTGCCAAGCCGTACTCCGCATTGCATAGTCCGATCTTCATCGCGCAGGTGTTCAAGGGGCATGACCCGAGCACACGGCATGGATCCAAGGTCATTCTGGCTGCACTGAACGGAGTTCATGACTCCGGGCTGGTGGGGGTCTACTGAGATATGCCCGTCGACCCGGAAACCTTGGATTACGTACTAGGCACACCGCTGACCCAGGACGTCGCCGACTCCCCGCTCGTCACCGGCGTCATTCTCGCCGATCCGGCCAACGCCGCGGACCTGGTCCCAGCGCTGGATGATGTGGGGACGAACCGGTCCGCCAACGCCCTCCGTGTCCTGGCGCTGTTCGGGCCCGAGGCGGCACCGTTTGCTGTGGCTGCAGCGGCGCAGCACTCGGAAGAGGCGCGGGCAGATGTGTTGCAGTGCTGCTGGGCCATGCTGACCGGCGAGAGCGAGCTTACGATCCGACAGATTCTCGCTGGGATGTCCGCCGGGCTGGGACCGCTCTTCGACGATCGGACACCCGTGCCCGACGATATGCCTGCATACATCGAGCGCGACTTCCGCGGCCGAATCTGCGACCTGGCGTTCATCGTGGTGAGTCTGCTGTTGAACCCTGGCTACGATCAATCGCCGTTTCGCATGATGGAAGATACAGAACGCGACAATGAAATCACGCAGCTGCGTCAGCAGCTGAGTTCTGGTCAGGTGTAATCATCCGACATGCATCACCGGATGCGAGCGACCTCGATGTCCGGGCTAGGGTGTCAATGGCCAAGTTACGGTCCCCGCTGGTGGCCAGGAAAAAGTCTCCACCCCTCGGGTTGGTTAGGTCTTGGCCAGGGTGGTTCCTCCTTTGGCTCTGGCTTGGCGCATACGGTAGGAATCGCCGTCGGTGACCACGACATTCGCGTGATGCAGTAGCCGGTCCAGCAGGCTGACGGCGGTGGTGTGCTCGGGCAGGAACCGGCCCCACTGGTCGAAGGGCCAGTGGCTGGCGATGCCCAGGGAACGGCGTTCGTAGGCGGCGGAGACGAACCGGAACAGCAGCTGGGCGCCGGTGTCGTCCAGCGGGGCGAACCCGACTTCGTCGACCAGAAGCAGGTCGTTGCGGAGCAGGGTGTCGATCACTTTCCCGACGCTGTTGTCGGCCAGGCCGCGGTAGACCTGACTTGTGACAAGGTCCTGACTTAGGCCAAGATTCGGCGGTTGGCGATAGTGCGGGTTTCTGACCTGCTGGTTTGCTGTTCTCGGGAGTCTGGCCTGCGCACTAATCGTGGCCCGTAGTCTCGTCTGGTGGCGTACGTTCGCACGGTGAAGACCGCGTCGGGGGCGACGGCTGTGCAGGTGGTGTGGTCGTCGCGGCGCGGGTCGCGGGAGATAGAGCACCTGGGGTCGGCGCACGACGATGCCGAGCTGGAGGCCCTGAAGGCCGCTGCCCGGCAGCGGGTAGCGGCCGGGCAGCTGGAACTCGACCTGGGAGCGGGCGGCCCGGGGCCGGGCGGTCCGCTGCCGATCACCTCCTCCCGGATGGGATACCTGGTCGAGGCGCTGGAGCGGGCCTACCGGGTGCTCGGGTTCGAGGACGCGGCCGGCGGGGACGGCGTGTTCCGGCAGCTGGTGCTGGCGCGGATCATCGAGCCCGTCAGCAAGCTCGACAGCATCCGCGTCCTGGAGGAGGCAGGCGTCGCGCCGCCGTCCTACCGCACCATCGAGCGCCGCCTGCCGGCCTACGCGGAGGAATCCTGGAGGCAGCGGCTGTCCGCGGCCTGCGCCGCGCACGCCCGCCTCGGGCCGGCCAGCCTGGTGCTCTACGACGTGTCCACGCTCTACTTCGAGACCGACCAGGGCGACGGGTTCCGCGAGCCGGGATTCTCCAAGGAACGCCGGCTGGAACCGCAGATCACGATCGGCCTGCTCACCGGCCAGGACGGGTTCCCGCTGATGGTCTCCGCGTTCGAGGGCAACCGGGCCGAGACGAAGACCATGCTGCCGGTCATCGAGAAGTTCATGGCCGCCCACCAGCTGCCCGACGTCACCGTGGTCGCGGACGCGGGCATGATCTCCGAGGCGAACCAGAAGGCGATCGAGGCCGCCGGGCTGTCGTTCATCCTCGGCATGAAGATCCCCGACGTCCCCTGCCAGGTCGCCCAGTGGCGCCGCGAGCACCCGGGCGAGGACATCCCCGACGGGCACGTCTTCACCCAGCCCTGGCCCGCCGGATCGGCAGACAATCGGCGTGACCAGGTCATCTTCTACACCTACAAGGCCGACCGGGCGCGGCGGACCCTGCGCGGGATCGACGAGCAGGTCGCCAAAGCCGCGAAGGCGGTCGCCGGGCTGGCCCCGGTCAAGCGGAACCGGTTCATCGCCCTCGACGGCGCCACCAAGAGCGTCAACCGGGAACTCGAAGCGAAGGCCAGGGACCTGGCCGGCCTGAAGGGCTACCGCACCAACCTCGCGGCCTGCCCCGACGGTACCCCGGTTACCGCCGACTTCGTGATCGCGTCTTACCATCGTCTTTTCGAGATCGAGAAGAGCAAGCCGCAGTGCTGTCATAGCCGCGGCTCGTCGGCATTGTCGTCGGTTCCTTCCCGTTCGGTGTTCATGAGGGCGGCTTGATTCTTTAGCCAGGGGCGGCGGTTGTGCTGGCCGCGGGGTACCTGGTGCAGGGCGCGGAGCCGCTCGACCTCGGCGGGGTCAGCGCGCACGACGATGAGCCGTGCCCTGGGGTGCAGGTAGCCGTCGGCCCAGCCGCGGCGGATCCAGGCATCAAGGGTGACCTTGGACATTCCCAGGTGCGCGGCGAGGTCGCGCAGCCACCATTCATGCTCGCCGAGTTCAGGCCGGGACGCCGGGGTCCGGGCGTGCTGCAGGCCCAGCGCGCCGAGCAGGTCACCGGCCGAGCTCCGGGTGAAGGCCGCAGCGCGCTTGGGCGGCCGCAGTCCCTCGGCGTTGAGGCTCTCGGCGATCTCGGCGGCGGTGCACCCGGCAGCGGCCAGTTCCGCGGCACGCTGCCGGAGCTGCGGGAAGTAGCTCAGCTGGGACAGGGCCGCGACCGGGCGGGTGACCCGGCCCGCCGTGCGGTGCCCGCCGGCCCACGTGACCTCGACGTCTACCTCCTCGCTGGTCCCGAGCACGGTGACGCGGACCCGCTCGATGAGGTGCCTGATCAGCTGCTTGCGGTCGGCATCGGTCGTGGTGGGGGCGTTCCAGACGGCTGGCAGGTCAGCGGCCAGGGCCCGGATCTGGTCGCGCTCGGCTGCGGTCAGCGTCCGGGGACGGGCGGCGGCGAACCGGTCGTACTCCTCACCCAGCCGCTGCCGCTCGGCGAGGGCGGCCTCCCAGTCCTTTTCCAGCTGCCGGGCGACCAGGCGGTTCTCCGGCTCGACCAGCTGGTACTGGCGGCGGGCCCGCTCTGCCTGGTAATCAGCGCGTTCCATGCGCTGCCGCCAGATCAGGTCGACCTGCTCGCGCTGGGCCTCGGCTTGCCCGGCCGCGGCCAGCGACACCTCAAGCGCGGCAGGGGCCATCGCCGCCAGCAGCAGGCCGGCGACGTGCGCGTCGACGCAGCCGCTGGCCAGCTGCTGGCACTGGCTGGCGCCGTAGTCGGACTTGGCGCGGGCGCACACGTAGACCGGGTGCAGCTTGCCGCCCGGGCCGCGCTGGTAGCGGACGGTCATCTTGCTGCCGCACCGGCCGCACGCGACCAGCCCGGCCAGCAGGGCCGGGCCGTCGCGCACCGCGCCCAGGCTCTGGGCGCGGGACCGGTTGGCGTCCATCCGGGCCATGTTCCGCTCGTACTGCTCGATGCTGATATAGGCCGGCAGCACCCCGGGCAGGAACACCGTCCACTGCTCGCGCGGCTGCCGGACCCGCCCGGTGAACGGCCGGTCCGGCTGGCGCCGCCTGCGGTCCAGTGTGCTGCGGCCGTAGACGTAAATGCCAGCGTAAGCCGGGTTGCGCAGCATGTTCGTCACCCCGGCCCGGCTGGGGCGGCGCCAGGCCAGCTCCCCGCGCCCAGGCCCCTCGCGCAGCCGGACTCCCAGCTGGATGCGGTTGTCGGCGAGGAAGCCCAGCACGGCGCCGACCGTGCCCAGCTGCTCGAACAGGTCGAAAACCAGGCGGACCACGGCGCGCACCTGCTCGTCCGGATCCAGCGTCACCTCCCCCGAAGGACGGCGCACCAGCCCGGCCGGCAACGGCACCGCCAGCTCGCCGCGGCGGGCCTTGGCGATCCGCCCGGACCACATCCGCTGCTTGATCAGGTGCAGCTCAGCCTCGCTGATCGTGCCCTTGAGGCCCAGCAGCAGCCGGTCATTGTGCTCGGCCGGGTCATAGACCCCGTCCAGGTCGCCGAGCAGCGCCCCGGACAGCGCGCACAGCTCCAGCAGCTGATGCCATTCCCGGCCCGAGCGGGCCAGCCGGGACATCTCGATGCCCAGCACGATGCCCACGTGGTCCAGCCCCACCTCCGCGACCAGCCGTGCGAAGCCCGGCCGCGCATCGGCCCCGGAGGCCGAGTGCCCCAGGTCCTCGTCGATCACCAGCACCCGCGACCGCCCCCACCCCAGCGTGACCGCGCGCTCGGCCAGACCGTACTGCAGCCGCGTGGACTCGGCGTGATCCTGAACCTGGGCCGCAGTGGACTGGCGGACATAGACCACTGCCAGCCGGTCACGATGCCAGGACTGGATCTTGCCCTCCGCCCGCTCCCAGGGCAGCCTCGCCGCGACGCTCACCGCGCTCACCCCCGTTCCCGCCGCTCGTCTCCCGGATCATCCGCTCGACCAGCAAGCCCAGCAGACGGCTCACGACCACCCGGTTCACCTCCGGGAACGCCTCCCACGCCGGCACAGCTGTCACCCGCCGGCTCAAGGGGGCACGGCAGCATCTCCAGGCACCGCCCACCTCCGACATCCGTCCCAGCCTGCACCTCGCGCAGCCGCCGGACATCCGCGACCAACGCCAGCAGGCCGCCGATCCCTAGAACAGGAGGATCCCCGGCACCTGATTCGCCTATGTATGCAGTCTGACTTGCTTCTTGAGAAGTCGTTCAGGATGTCGAAGAGCGACCTGCAGGCCCGGCCGGTCTACCACCGCAAACGCGACTCCATAGAGGCCCACCTGACGATCGTGCTCGCCGCCCTCGCCATCAGCAGGTGGATCGAGGCCCGGGCCGGCTGGTCAATAAGGAAATTCGTCAAGACCGCCCGCCGCTACCGCACCATTCAGATCCAGGCCGGCCAGCACACGATCACCGCCGCCGACCCTCTGCCCGACGACCTCCGCCAAGCCCTCGACGCCATCAACCGCATCAGCTAGGTATGCACTAATTTGGCCTAAGTCGGGTAAGCCGAGCCGACGAGGAGCCTGATCGGCTAAGCGCGCGTGTGCACAACCCGACTTGAAACAGCGAGTCGTTCACAGGCTCGCGCAACTCCGCCGGGGCCTTGACCGTATCCACCGGCCCGCGAGTGGTGCGCACTAACCTGAGCCAAGTCGGGACGGAGTTCCGCCGATGCCGCCGATCCGCCAGCCGGTCCGCCTGTCCGCCAGTCAGTTCGCCAGTCTGTGATCCGACAACTGATCCGCGACACATTTCCGCCAACTGATGTGTGACACATCGGCACCTCAGGGGTTGTAGGCGGGGTCGTGCTCGCCGGCGGCTAGTTCTCGTTCGAGTGCGAACCGGTTGCTGCTGACGCCGCGGATGTTCGCCCGGGGGAGGCGTCAGGTCGACGTGGTGGTCGCGTTGGGGGTGTCGGCGCAGACGGTGTTGTGGTGGCACCGGGCGTGGGTCGAGGGTGACGGGGAGACGCTGGTCGGGGCGGGCAGGGCCGGGCGGATGCGTTAGCTGGGAGCTATGGCTTGCCGACCCCCTGGTCCACGAGGTACTGGACGCCGTCATAGTCGGCGCCGAGCTTGGACTTGCGGGCCGGCCCATCGCCATACTGGCCCTTCCACACCCCGGGGGCCATCGAGTACCAGTGATTGATGATGGCCTGGACCTCGGCATAGCGGGAGCCGAGGGCGCTCTTGCGGGCGGCGTCGTTTCCATACTTGCCCTTGAGCACGTCCAGCGCGATGGCGCGGGCGTCACCGGACAGGCCAGGCCCAGGGCCGGTGCCATGGAGCTGGTCGTACCAGTTGCGGGCCCAGCCCTGACGCTGGGGCAAGGTGTCGAACGACGCAGGTCGCTCGTAGCAGCGGATGAAGTCATCCGCCTTCTGCTCGGGGGTGCCGTCAGACTTGAGCCAGTTCCAGAAGGTCGTACCAGCCTTGAAGAACTGCTCGCGATGGTCGGCCTCGTACTTGAGACGGGCGCACTGGGTGCTCACACTCTTGTGATCGAGGCCCTGATCCCTGGCCCAGTTGATAATGACGGTGGCCGGCGTCCATTGCACGAGGCCGTAACCCCCGGACATGTTCCCAACGTGGTCACCCTCCCAACGGTCGGCGATGAGGGCCGATTCCCCCTGCATGTTGCCCAGGATGCCGGCGATCGCCCCAGCGGAGCTGCCCCACCCCCTGAGCGTGGTCCAGACCTCACGGGCGACATCAAGCTGTGCCATGAGTAATCTCCTTACATACTGTGACCACACCCGATGACCGAGCGGTCGTGGGCGGGCCGCGACTGGTCCTGCACCCCAGAACGCCAAGAGCCCAAGCAGCCCCAACAAGACCATGAATAGGCGAACACGCATACCGCGCCCCCTCGCCCGGTTCCTCAATCGTTAATATCTCCCTAACACCGCAACCGTGTCAACGGCAGCAGTCGTAGATGTGGGGGAGCGTCCGATTGTCTGTGTAAGTGATCGTGGCGGTTTTCATGGCGTTGGGATTCGTCCGTCGAAGTAGATCGTGAATGCCTGCAGTGCCTGTTTCCACCCGGAGCTGCGGG
>Ga0207700_10001646_pt1 | contig 12695 bp, 11 predicted proteins | sample LARL82metaG_FD_184348 | JGI IMG/M metagenome (GOLD analysis project Ga0207700, IMG submission 184348) | Corn, switchgrass and miscanthus rhizosphere microbial communities from Kellogg Biological Station, Michigan, USA - LAR L8-2 metaG... | ecosystem: Host-associated > Plants > Roots >...
CAACTGCCTCACGCGGCGTCGCATGAGATCGCTGAGACTTCGTGGGACGGGGATCGGGATCGGCTCGCTGGCAAGGGGCAGGTGCGGATGCTCGAGGAGCGCGCGCGCACACTCCAGCGCATAAAAGGGATTTCCGCCGCACGCCTCATACAACCGAGTCCGGACGTGGCGGGGCGGGATTGTTTCCAGCCGTGACCGGAAGATCTCGCTGATGGATCCCGGGCTCAACGGGCCCAGTCGCACACGGCGCAGCTGATCCGGCGGCAGGACCCGATCCAGGCCGAGCGGGAAGACCTGACTTTCCTCTCGAAACGTCAGCAGGAACGTTACAGGCTCGCTGTGCAGGCGGCGAGAGCAGAACTCAAGCACTCCTGCGGAAGGGCGGTCCAGCCATTGCGCGTCGTCCACGGCAATGATAAGTGGCGCTTCGGCCGAAAGGGCCTGCAGCGTATCCAAGACTCCTCGCGCCAGCACCTGCCGCTCCCGCGAGGGGCGAAAGGCGTCGGAACAGTCAGTCGAGTAAGGTCTCGAAGATGTGCCACCGAGAAGCATGGCCTGGACGGCTGTCCTGCGAGAGCTCGGCAGCACCGAGAGGATTTCTACTGCGACCTCGCCCAACAGATCATGAAGGGCCGAGAAGCTTAGTGGTCTCTCACTGAGCGCGGGTTGGCATGACAGCACACGAGACGACCGGCTCGCTGTGCGAACTACGTGCCTCCACACCATAGTCTTGCCGATTCCGATATCACCGGTAATCGCCAGCGCCGCGGGGGCCCCGGAGGTTGCCGACATGAAGGCGCAGATAGCATTGATCTCGCCACCTCGTCCTATCAGGCCCGGATCCACCCTTCCACCCCCAAGTCGGGTCTAGCACATCCGGGTACCGGTGAGAACCCCTGTCGAGGTCCATGGACGCCCTGAGGTAAACCGGAATCTCACTGATTCAGGGGATTCCCGCGTTTCTCTGCAGCCGTAGTGTCCTTGCACAGGGAGGGTCTGTGTGCCGCGTGTACCTGGCTGAGCGTTACTGGTACGACGTAACGCACCAACTGGTGTCCTCGGGAGTTCGAGGGGGAGGAGATGACGACAGAGGGCACGCACATCCATGACATGACTTTGCACTCCTACCCTTAGCGCGGAAGTGGTCTTCTCCGGAAAGTGGAGTCACGATGAACAGAGGGCCTTCAGATGGCACTGGCCAGCAACAGCAGCCTGGGACACCGGGGGCAACGCTGCCCGTGATCGCAGTCTTCGGAGGTGCCAGGCATACGCCAACGCTCGACGCGGCCGAACAGATTGGATATCAGATCGGCCTGAACCATGCGATCTTGCTTACCGGCGGGGATGACCCGAGCGCTGGCGATCTGAAGGCTCGCGTTCTTGCGGGCGCTCTTGACGCACGACAGGGTGGTGCCAAGGCTCCGTGGATCGGCGTGGTCAGGGAAACTCCGACACATGTCGCCGACGGTCTCAGCCTGGTCCTTACGCCCAGTGTCAAGCACCGCCGGAACTACGTCGAAGCAGATCTCTGTCATGCAGCAATAGCATTTGAAGGCGGTGACGGCACCAGCTCTGAAGTTGTCTTCTGTCTTGCGCTTGGGAAACCGCTTATCTTGGTCGGCGACTACTGGCTGTCGAAGTATCCGATAGTTTCCGGGGCCGACGCCCGAGACGAGCTAAGGGATGAAGCCCAACGGCGTGTTCCGCTGCCGGAGGCTGATGATCATCAGCGCTTTGGTCCGGCGATCCGCAAGGCCTACGAAACACTTGACCTGGGCGTCGATCCAGTCTTCAAGCATTTCGCTATGCCGCCTAATTCTCCGGCGAATGTTGTGGTGGAAGCGGCAATAATTCTTGCAGTCGAAGCTAGCAGGCGCTCCGTCGAGTCGCTTGACAGCCTGAGCGACGGCGAACGAAAAGCCGTCCAGCAGTTCTACGCATCTGCGGAGCGGTGCGATGACTAGTGAGTCCCCGATCCGCGAACAACTCGCAGCCGGGGATCTTTATGCCGTGCATGCGTGCCGCAGTCGGCACGGTTTACCACGGCATGCCGCCGCACTGTCTTGAGGCACAACAACTCTAGGCGCAGGGGGGAGGTGTGCAGTCCTTGGTCGTACATTGGCCGCTGATCGGGCGACGGGAGGAACTCTCAATCATCGAGCGGACGCTCGGTGAGGATCAGTGCCGCGGGCTACTGCTAGCAGGGGCGCCGGGGGTGGGCAAGACCCGGTTGGCCCTCGAAGCGCTTGCCGCCGCCGAGGCAGCGCAATGCGAGACCAAGTGGGCGGTCGCGTCCCGTGCGGTGGCCGCGATCCCTTTCGGTGCCCTGGCACATCTGCTGCCACCCGCCGAGGAGAAGTCAACTCACCTGCAATTGCTACAGCAGGCCGGCCAATGGATGGCCGAGCGGGCCGAGGGTCGGCGCGTTGTGCTCGGCATCGACGACGCACACATGCTGGATGACGCCTCCGCCGCGCTGCTCTTTCACCTCGTCATCAACGACATCGCTTTCGTGGTCGCGACGCTGCCTACTGGCATGCCCGCACCCGGGCCGGTTACAGCGCTCTGGAAGGAAGGTATCGCCGAGCGGCTTGAGATCCAGGCACTGGCCCGTTCCGAGATCAGCCAGCTGATCGAGGCCGCGCTGGGCGGACCGGTAGAAGGACTGACCACGGAGCGGCTCTGGCAGCTCAGCCGTGGCAACATTCTCTACTTGCGGGAACTCGTCCGGGGAGGACGCCAGAGCGGCGACCTCGACCGTTCGGAGGGCATGTGGCGCTGGGCCGGGCCGGTCAGCGCCCCGCCGCAACTGGCCGAGCTGATTCAGGCCCGTATCGGTGCCCTGCCGCCTGCCCTGCGGGCCCTGGGTGAGCTGGTGGCGTTCGGTGAACCCCTGGCTTTCAGCGTGCTCGCCCAGACTGGGGTGTCCGCGGCGGAGGTGGAGGCCGCCGAGCGGGCCGGGCTGCTGTCCACCGAGGAGGCCGGGAGCGATATCCGGGTGAGGCTGGGACATCCGCTGTTCGGCGAGGTCATCAGGAGCCAGGCTCCGCAGCTGCGCAGGCGGACCGTGCACACCACGCTGGCCGAGGCGGCCGGTTCGGCCGGCGGGCTCCGGTCGGAGGACGCGGTCAGGATTGCGGTCTGGCACCTGGAGGCCGGAACCCTGCCCGAGCCCTCATTGCTGGTGGTCGCGGCCGGGTGGGCGCTGACGGCGCTCGATTACCAGCTAGCCGAGAAGTTCTGCCGGGCGGCCGGGGAGGCGGGACCCAACTGGCCGGCCGAACGGCTGCTCGCTCAGGCGCTTGTCGGCCAGGGCAAGGCCGGGCCGGCCGAAGACCTGCTATCCGGCCAGTTCGCGTCAGCGCGTACCGATGCCGAGCGGACGGAAATCGCCGGTATCCGGGCGCTCAACCTGTACTGGGGTCTCAACCAGCCAGAACAAGCCAGGACGGTGCTTGACCAGGCGGCCGCGCACGTTGCGGGTACAGCGCAGCGCGCCGGACTCGACGCCATGCGCGGCCGGTTCCTGCTGCATGCCGGCCGCTGCCCCGAGGTCCTCGAGGTACTCGACCCGATCCTGGCCGATCCGCAGGTACAGCACCGGGTGATGCTGGAGGCAATAGCCACGGCGACCATGGCCCTAGTGGCGTGCGGGCGGTACGACGTCGCGGTCGCGGTGGCGGGCCGGGGCCTGCTGCTGGCCCGGCCGGCGGCAGACGAAGGCTGGCTGCTGGCGCTGGACGAGCTGGCCTCCACCCAGGCCATCGCCTACCTGTGGAGCGGGCAGTTCACCGCAACGGCCGGCCTGGCCGAAGCCGGCTACCAGCGAGCCCTGGAGGTCCGGTCATCCCCCAATGTCGCGGTGTGGGCCCTGGTCCGCGGCCAGCTGGCGGCGGCCAGGGGCGCGATGACCGAGGCGTCCGTTTGGCTCCGTGAGGCCATCGCGACACTGGGCGGGCCGGCTCCGCTGCACCCCTACCAGGGGTCCATCGCCCGGGCCGGACTTGACGCCCTGGCCAGGGTGGCCGCGATGACCGCGGACCTGGCCTGCGCCCAGGCTGCCCTGGCCCAGGCGGACGCGCTCGCCGGGCCCTCGATCCGGCTGTTCGATACCTGGCCCGGGCCGGTCCACGCCTGGATAGCCGCCGCCCGCGGCGAGATCCCCGCGGCGGTCGACCTGGCCCTCGAAACGGCCGCCGTGGCCAGGCGGCGCGGTCAGGCGGGTTGTGAGCTGAACGCCCTGCATGACGCGGCTCGTCTCGGAGCACCCGCCCGGGTAGCCCCGCGGCTGGCCGAGCTCGCCGCGGTCGTGCAGGGCGACCTGGCGTCGTTGTTCATCAGCCATGTCCAGGCGCTGGTGGCCGCCAGCGGTCCGGGCCTGGACACGGCGGCCGCGTCGTTCGCCGCCCTGGGAGCCAACCTGCTCGCCGCTGAGGCGGCGGCCGAGGCGGCCGGCGCGCATCAGCGGGCGGGCCGGACCGCCAGCGCCGCGGCGTCCGCGGCCCGGGCGGCCGCGCTGGCCGCGCCGTGCAAGGGAGCCAGAACCCCCGCCTTGACTGGTCTGAACGATCCGGTCAGCCTGACCCCGCGCGAACTGGAGATCGCCAGGATGGCGGCGAGCGGCCTGTCAAGCCGGACGATCGCGGCCCGGCTCGTGGTGGCGGTTCGGACGGTCGACAATGCCCTGGGCCAGGTGTACGCGAAGCTGTGTATCGGCGGGCGGGCCGAACTGAGCTCCATCTTTGCTCTGCCCGAGACGGTGCTCGCCGCGGGGAGTACTCCCGGGGCGCGGACTGCGCGCGCCGTCAGCCCGGTCGGGTAACCGGACGGGCAGGCCAGGTAGCCGGTCGGCCCAGGATCAAGTAATCCGCTACTCCCGACATCGATGCCTTCCCGGCTTAGCGTCGAGCCATGGACCTGGCTGCGGCCCTGAATGAGCTTCCCGAAGTACACGCCAAGGCCCTGCGGCTGCACCGCGCCGGGACCGACGCCGCCGGGATCGCCGAGGCATTGGGCATCGACGTTGAGGCCGTGCCACCGCTGCTGCGGGTGGCCGAGGCCAAGCTCGCCAGCCTGCTCGCGGCCCCCGATCCGCCCGGGAACGCAGTCACCTAAGGAGGACCAGATGACCAATGCAGAGCACGGCGCCGACTGTGGGGAGAAAGACCACAGAAGGTGCGCCCGATGTGATCCGGGTCTACTGGACGAACTGAAATGCCAGGCCAAGGGCATCCAAGAGCAGGCCAAGTACAACGAGGAGCACGGCAAGGAGCTCGACGACGCCCGCGATGCGTTCACGACGGCTCGCGGCCTCTACAACGCCGCCCGCAGCGCTGCCGCCCCGCTTGTCGCTGACGCGCGCCGCCAGCTGGATGAGCTGGAGGAGCGTGTCCGATGCCAGCTCGACCGCCGCGATGCCGAGTGCATCGACACGGCGTTCGGCCGGATTGTCGAGCGGCTGAACCGCTGCGGCCATGAGCGCGGCTGCTGCTGTGACGCGGACTGCGACTACGACGACGACATACGTGACTGCGACCCGGACGACGTCCCCGGGCGCCTGGCTGTGATCGAGCACCGCACCAAGGAAGCCGCCGACTGTTTCTGGAGCCTGATCGGCGAGCACACCGTGCCGGCACCTAAGCCGGATCCTTCGGCGGCGACTTCCGCGACGGCAACTGCCGCCGCGGCGACCCCGGCGGCCACGGCTCCCGCGGCGACCCCGGCGGCCACGACTCCCGCGGCGACCACGACGGCCGCGGCGGCCTCCCCACCGGCGTCCGCGGCGACCCCGTCTGACACTCCGCTGGCCGCCCTGCCTGCACGGGTCAAGGCATTGCAGGACGAGATCGCCGAGATCGCGAAGGCGGCCGGGGACGGCTCATGGGAGCCGGCCAAGCTCTACGCGGCCGTACTCGTGGCGCGACGACACCTGAAGAACGTGTGGCGGGGCTTCGCTGACGTCAACGAGTACATGGAGTGCCTCTGCCAGGCGCTGACCTGCATGATCAAGGGTCACGCCGCCATCGGCGAGCTGATTCGCCAGGCCGCGGTGAACGAGTGCTACTACGAGTCCTGGAAGACCGCGTGCGAGCATCTCGAGCAGAACACGGTGGAGTATGTCCTGGCCGAGTATCTCCGCGTATGCGGCGAGACCGGCGATGAGGACAGACCGGATCGAGGCCGGGACAGGCACCGGGGCCATGGCCGGGACGATGACCATGGCCGGGACGATGACCATGGCCGGGACGATGACCATGGCCGGGACGATGACCATGGCCGGGACGACGACGATCACGTCGGGCCGCGGAGGAACAGGTACCGCGATGAGCGCGGTCGCTACCGGGCGCCGTAGAGCGCGGTTTGTGACTCGAGGAGGGAGGGAAACGCCCGATGGCGGACTTCGGGGTCATCAGCGACGTCTCACTCTCCCTTGTCACGCTGCTGGACCAGGACCTGAACCAGCCACCGCTGAACGCCCGGGCCGTGCTGGACGACCTGGCCGACGCGGCCCCGGGTGGGCTCACCCTCACGATCACCCTGTACGAGATCCTCGAGGACGGTCCCTCCAGGAACCGCCCGCGTCCGCAGCGACAGGCCGGGACGGCCGTGGTCAGCACCAAGCCGCCGATGGCATTGCGGCTGCACTACCTGCTCACGCCGTGGGGCGGCGACTCGGTTACCGAGCAGCAGATCCTGGGACGGGCGATGCAGGCGCTCTACGACGATGCCATCCTCGCCGGCACCGACCTGCTCCGCGGCCTGGCGGGCAGCGCGGACACCTTGAAGATCACGCTGATCCCGCTGACCCTGGAGGACCGGGCCCGGGTCTGGTACGCGATCCAGAAGCCGTACCGGCTGTCGGTGAACTACGAGGTCCGCGTAGTGAACCTGGACGCCACCATCGAACTGCGCGACGAGGTCGTGCAGTCTCGCACCCTCGACACCGGCCTGATCGCGACCCAGCCATGAGCGCGGTCATCATTCGCCCGTTGCCCGGAGAGCGCCGGGTCAGCTACAGCGCGGCCTGGTTCGCACCCGTCGACACGGTCACCGGCACAGCGCCGAGTCTGCCCCTGACGATCCTTCTCGATATCCGCGACGGCCAGACGTGGTCGCCCACCGACATCGAGCCGACCGTCATGCTCAGCGGCGGGATCGGCTACCTGGATCTGGGCCGGTGCCGCGACCCCGGGATCACGGCGCCCAAGCGTTATCGTGCCCGCTTCGAACCAGGTGCCTACCTGGCCATAGTCCGCGCCTACCGGGAGGGCGAGGAGTTTCTCGCCCTCCCGTTCAGCGACGCCACCCCGCCGGCGCTCGTCGTCCCCCCCTTGACGATCAACCTTGCCCCGGCGGTCGGCTACCCCTTTACCGGCGACCTCCCGGTCATCTACGGACAGGTCAGTACCGCAGCCGGCGAGCCCGTGCCAGATGTCCTGCTCAGCGCCACCGTCAGACCGCTGGTGCTGGGGACGCCGCGGACCATGCGGACCCTGACCGGCCCGCATGGCACCTTCGCCCTCCCGCTGCGCTGGGCACCGGCCGGCCAGCAAATCATCATCATGGCTGCCGACTACCGGCACTTTCCCAGCCGAACCGGCCAGCTGTCCGTCCAGCTGCCCGATGCACTCGGGCGCAATCAGAACATCGTGATCGGGTAACGGCAAGGAGCGAGCATGCCTCAGTACCTCAGCCCCGGCGTCTACATCGAGGAACTCGTCGGCCCTCATCCCATCCAGGGCGTGGCCACGTCCATCACCGGCATGGTCGGGGTCACCGTCCGCGGCCCGACCGACGGCAAACCGAGATTGGTGACTAACTTCAATCAGTACCAGAGCATCTTCGGCGGCTTCCTGCCGGTGCCTGACGCGGGCCTGGTGCGTCAGTGGGGGAACCGGACCAATCTGGAGGGCGGCGCCTGGTGGCTGTTCCCACTGGAAGTGAAGGGGTTCTTCGACAACGGGGGCCAGCAACTCTACGTGAAGCGCGTGTTCAGCGGGGGGAACGACAGCGCCACGGCGGCATCCGGCTCGCCCGTCCGAGGGCTGGTGGCGGAGGTGGCGAGGGACGCCGCGGCCGGCGCGACCACCCTTGTCCTGAGACACCTGTTCGGGATCCAGCAAGGGACCAAGGTCGACATCGTCAAGGGCGATACGGGCCAGAGCATCGCAACGCCCACGGTGAGTGGCTACAACGGGACGCTGGGCATTATCACCCTCGATGCGGCTCTCCCGCAGGAGGTGCGGGTGGCCCGCGGTGACGTGGTCGTGATCGCGGCGCCGCCACTCGCCGACCCGGCCAAGTCGGCTACCGACCCGGCGAACGCCACCGCGACCTTCCACGCGGCGGCGCTCGGGGACTGGGGAAACGGTGTGCGGACCCAGATCCGGCCGATGGTCGGCACGACAATGAGCCTGCCGAGTCCGACGCCGGGATCTCTGGCCATCACCACGCTCAGCGAGGACGTCGACGCCGACGTTGCGCAGGTGATAGTCCCTGAGGCAGCTGGAACGTTCGATACGTCCATCGACAACCAGCAGGTTGTCATCGCGGGCCGCCGCTTCGTGGCTTCCGGCGCCGCGGTCAACGCCGGCCAGCTGACCTTCACGATCACCCCGGCCACGCATGGCGCCTGGCAGTCAGGCCTGGCCGTGCAGCGGCTCCGCGCGACAGCGCTAGCAGGCAGCACCCAGTTGTCGGTCAACGGCGCAGAGAAGCTGTACACCGGTGCCATCGTCGAACTGGACAACGGGACCCATAAGGAGTTCCGCACGGTCATGTCCGTCAGCGGGACCGTGGTGACATTCGACGCCGTCCTGGTCAACAGCTACGTAGAGACCGACTGGCTCAGGGTTTTCGAGGCCGAGGTGCTGGTCAGCTACCAGCCACCGTGCGGTCAGCTGATCGAGGAGGATTTCACCAATCTGCGGATCGCGGATGCCGGCACGCCGCTCGGCAATGATCCGAACAGTCTGTGGGTCGCGGTCAACAACCAGTCTCAGCTGGTGACCCTCACGCCCGGGGCCGCCTTCTCTACCGTTCCCGCGGAGTTCCCGACCGTCCTGACGCCGCCCCCGGCCAGCCGGCTAGGCGGCTGGCTGACGCTGTCCGGCGGCGACGACAAGCTTGGCTCCCTGAGCGTGGAGGACTTCGTCGGGACCGACGGGGGCAGCGGGCATCGGACCGGCATCCAGGCGATGGAAGACATAGACGTGATCGCGATCTGCGCGGTACCTGGCATGTGGTCTCAGACTGTGCAGGGCGCCCTGATCGACCACTGCGAGCTGCTCAAGGACCGGTTCGCGATTCTCGATCCGCCGGACGGGCTGGACATCGACGGGATCGGCTCGTTCCGCCAGGTATTCGACACCGAGTACGCCGCACTCTATTACCCCTGGTGCATCACCGCCGATCCGTCACCAGGCGCCCCGTCGGGCAGCGACGTTACTGTGCCACCCTCCGGGCTCATGGCCGGGATCTACGCCAATACCGACATCAACAGCGGCGTGCACAAGGCGCCGGCGAACGTGCCGATCCGGGGGATCAACCTGACCGGGGGACTGGCTGCGGACATCACAAAGCGCGAACAGGACATCCTCAACCCGGTGGGCATCAACGCCCTGCGCTTCTTCCCTGGCCGCGGCGAACGGGTGTGGGGGGCGCGGACCCTTTCTTCGGACACGGACTGGAAGTATGTCAACGTCCGCAGGCTGTTCATCTACGTCGAGAAGTCGATATTCAACAGCACCCAGTGGGTGGTCTTCGAGCCGAACAACGAGCAGCTCTGGGCGCTGATCCGGCAGACGATAAGCGCCTTCCTCACCACGGTCTGGCAGACCGGCGCGCTGGCCGGGACCACCCCGGACGAGGCGTTCCTCGTCCAGTGCGACCGCACCACGATGAGCGAGGACGATCTTGAGAACGGGCGGCTGATCTGCATCATCGGGCTCGCCCCCGTGTTCCCCGCGGAATTCGTCATCTTCCGCTTCGAGCAGAAGACGGCCAGCAGTCAGCAGTCCTGACCGGTGAACGTCTGACCAGGCACGACAAGGAGGCTGTCCATGCCACCCGTACGGAGAGACGACCCGTATACCGCTTATAACTTCCAGGTCATCATCACGGGCATCAGCAACGACGGCAAGGCGGTGAGCGGATCGTTCAGCGAGGCCTCCGGCCTCGAGGTCGAGGTGCCGCCGATCCTGTACCGGAACGGCAGCGAAGACATCACCCAGCGCAAGATCCCCGGGCTGAAGAAGTTCACTGACATCACGCTCAAGCGGGGGATCACCGGCGACGTCGACTTCTGGAACTGGATCGTCAGGGCGCTCAATGGCCAGGTGCAGCGCGTCTCCGGCGCGATCCTGCTGCTGGATGAGAACCGTCAGGAGGTCATGCGCTGGAAATTCGACCGAGCGTGGCCGTGCAAGTTCACCGGCCCGACCATGCACGCGGGCAACAACGAGATCGCGATCGAGACCCTCGTGATCTGCACCGAGTCGAACCTGATCGACACCTGACCCGGTGGGGAGGAGATCCGTGACCGCCGAGCTGCCCGGCCTGACCGTCGATGTGGCACCGCCAGCGGCGCTGCCTCCGCCGCTGCGGACCGATGTCGCGGGCTTTATCGGGGCCACCAGGCGCGGCCCGATCGGGACGCCAGTGCGGGTGGAGAGCCTGAACGACTACCGCGACGTGTTCGGTGATCTGGATCCCGCCGCCGCCACCAGTTACGCCGTACGCGGGTACTACGAGAACGGCGGCGAGCTCGCCTGGATCACCAGGGTGGCCGGGACCGCGACGACGGCCACGGCCGCGTGGAGCGTCGTCGGCCAGGACGGCTTCCTGCCGGTCACGGCGTACCAGGTGGTCGCCACCAGCCCGGGAAGCTGGGCCGAGGGCGGCCAGGTGACGGTCTGGTACCAGTCCGGCAGCCTGGCCGGACCGGCTGAGGTGAACATCCGGGTGGCGATCCCGGGTGAGACGGTGGAGATCTTCACCAGGATCCCCGCGCAGCAGATAGCCGAACGACTGGCTGACTCGCAGCTGATCCGGCTCGTGCCCGTGCCGGGCGCAGACGGCGCCGCCGGGGCTGGGGGCCCGGCCCGCCAGGGAAAGGTAAACCAGCTCTCCCTGTCCCGCGGCCCGAACGCTGCCCCTGACTCGGCCCCCGGCGTCGACGACTACCTGGCCGCGGTCCAGGCGCTGGCCGACCAGCCGGAGGTCGCCATCGTGGCCGCGCCGGACCTGGGCTACCACCTCACCTCCGACGACGACCGCAAGGCCGTGGTGTCCGCGCTGCTCAGCACCGCGGCCAGCCAGCTCGACCGCCTCGTGCTGATCGACGTCCCCCCCGGCCCGGCCGGCCACACCCTCGATCCGGTCGGCGCCCTCGCCTGGTTGACTGCGGCGCTTCCCGCGGTGACGGACCCCGAGCTGCGGCGGGCCGCGGCCGTCTACTACCCGGGCCTGCTGGTGCCCGATCCGCTCGGCGGGCTGACCGCGCCGCTGCGAGCCCTGCCGCCTTGCGGGCATGTCGCCGGGGTGATCAGCCGGCTGGATCGCGAACGCGGCGCTTTCTGGACGCCGGCCAACGTGGCTCTCGAAGAGGCGGTCGACCTCGATCCCGCGCTGACCGGGCCTGAACAGGACGTGGCCTTCGGAGCCAACCTGAACCTGCTGCGCTGCGCGCCAGGGCGAGGCCTGCAGGTCTGGGGCGCCCGCACGCTCGATGCCACCCCCGCTCATGTCTCCTACATCGCGCACCGGCGCCTGCTGCACCGGCTGGTGCGCGCCGTGCACCAGGTCGCCGACGCGCTCGTCTTCGACGTCAACGGGCCGGGGCTGAGGCTGAACCTGGTCCGCGGGGTGACCTCCGTGCTGCTGGCGGCGTTCCAAGCCGGGGCACTGGCCGGGACCCGGCCCCAAGAGGGATTCCAGGTGGTCTGTGACGACACGAACAACCCGCCCGGGGCAGATCCCGGACGGGTCGTGTGCGACATCGCCGTCGCCCCGGCGATGCCGATGGAGTTCATCCACCTGAGGCTGATCGCCAGCCAGCAGAGCCAGGCGGAGGTGATCGAGGCGTGAGCAGGCCCGAGGACCCGCTGACCGGCTACCGGTTCGTGATCACGCTCGACCCCGGTGACGCCTACCTGCCCAGACCGCAGGCCGACCAGGTGCCGCTTATCGCCGCCGGGGCGTTCAGCGAGGTGACCGGCCTCAGCGGCGAGCTGGAGGTCACCGCGTACGCCGAAGGCGGCGTCAACAACTACGTCCATCAGCTGCCGGTACGGCATTCGTGGGGCCGGATCACCCTGCGGCGCGGCGTCGTCCGCGACCCGGGCCTGTGGAGCTGGTATGAAGCCGGGCTGACCCAGTCGCTGGGCGCCAGGCGGAACGGCGCGATCGTGCTGATGACTCCGGCCGGCACCCGGGCGGTGGCGTGGGAGTTCCGCGCCGGGCTAGCGGCGAAATGGACCGGTCCTGACCTGCACGCCGGGCAGGACGCGGTGGCGGTGGAGTCGCTCGAGGTGGCGCACGAGGGCCTGACCCGGGTGCTGGAATCCGCGCCGGGAGATGCGTGAGGGGACCATGCTGACCATCAATGACCTGCAGGTTCACTTCGACGTGGACGGCGAGGAGGACGCCTCCGTGTTTGGCCGGATGTTCGCGGACCACATCGGGCGCTGGAGCCA
>Ga0207700_10001648_pt1 | contig 12690 bp, 9 predicted proteins | sample LARL82metaG_FD_184348 | JGI IMG/M metagenome (GOLD analysis project Ga0207700, IMG submission 184348) | Corn, switchgrass and miscanthus rhizosphere microbial communities from Kellogg Biological Station, Michigan, USA - LAR L8-2 metaG... | ecosystem: Host-associated > Plants > Roots >...
CCGGGCCGTCGGAGAGAAAGGCACCGCAAAACCACGGGGCAGTCGCCGGCCCGCCTGAGCCGGGATACCAGCAGAACCGGCCGGCCTGACTGGCAGCGCATGAGCACCAGAAGTCACGGCCAGCGTCGCCGCGTGCTCGGCTGAAGCTCCAGCACGGACCCGAAGATTTCAACTTGGTGACTTCGTTGACGCTTTATTTCGGCTATGTTATGTTCCCAACACTACCTACTTGAGTAGTAAGTAGTGTCACGTCAACGAGGGACGCAGCCGTGTTCTGCGCACGCGCAGCGTCGTCCCGCGCAAGCACCTGCTGGTGACGTCACGGCTGGAACGCCCGCCGTTGGGTGACCTAGCGGAAGGTTTTTTGATGATGATGCCAACCAGGATTAGGTTGCTCGCGGCCGCAGTAGTTACCATCCTCGTGTCGGGTGTCGCTACTGCCTGTAGCTCGTCGAGCTCGACGGGAGCCGCAAGCTCCGGCACCACGGGCGCGAACGCGACCCAGGGCAAGACGATAACCCTCGGGATCCTCACCCCGCTGACCGGCCCGGTGGCCTCCTCGTTCGGCCAGGCGACGATCCAGGGCGCCCAGGCGCGGATAGCGCTGGCCAACGCCACCCATGAGCTCCCCGGCGGCGTGACGGTCAAGCTGGTCAGCGTCGACGAGGGTTCCAGCCCCCAGACCTCGCTCGCGGGCACTCAGCAGCTCGTGCAGCACGACCACGTATTCGGCGTCCTGGCCGCGGGTGCCTTCTTCTACGGGGCCTACCGCTGGGCGGCCCAGCAGAACGTGCCCGTCGTCGGGGACGGAATCGACGGGCCCGAGTGGAACTCCAGCCAGTACCCGAACATGTTCGCGGCCTTCGGCAGCACCAACGACAGCTACCCGTCCTATACCGGCATGCCCGCCTTCTTCAAGTCCCGCGGCGGTTCGGTGTACTGCGGTGTCGGCTACAACGCGCCGTCCACCGTCGGAAACGGCATGGCGATGGTCGGGTCGATGAAAGCCGCCCACGTTCCCGTGCCCTACAAGAACTTCGGCATCGTCCCGGGGAACGCCAACTTCACCTCCATCGCCCTGTCGATCAAGCAGGCGAAGTGCGACATCCTGGGCAGCCAGATGACGCTCGGCGATACCCTCACCCTGATCACGGCGGTGAAGAACGCCAACGTCACGCTCAAGGCCACCTTCATCCAGGGCGGGTACGGGCAGGACCTGCTCGACCAGCCGTCCTCTCTCGCCTCCGCCCAGGGCGTGGACATGGCCGCCGGCTACGCGCCGTCGTCCCTCAACACGACCGCGACCAAGTGGCTGATGTCGGCCCTCAAGACCTACGCGGACTGGACGAAGCCGTACCCCGCCGCGGGGATGGAATGGGGCTGGTTCACCGCCGACACGGCCATCGAGGGCCTGAAGGTGGCGGGCGCCAACCCGACCCAGCAGAGCTTCATCAGCAACCTCCGCAAGGTGACGAGCTTCGATCACCACGGCCTCACGTGCCCGGTGAACTACGCGGCCTTCAGCGACACCAACCAGCAGTTCCCGGGGAACTGCACCTGGATGGTGAAGGTGCAAGGCAGTCAGTTCGTGTCACTGACCGGGGCGTCGCCCATCAAGGTCGTGACGATTCCCGGCACGTCCAACACTTAGCGAATGATGCCGCTCAGCTGAGGAGCGAGCCGTGATTGCCTTCATCCTTGCCGGGCTCGTGCTCGGCGGAATCTACGCGATATCCGCGGCGAGCATCGTCGTGACCTACGTATCAGCGGGCGTGCTCAACTTCGCCTTCGGCGCCATCGCGTTCTTCATCGCGCGGCTGTACTACTACCTGGTCGTGCAGGCCGGCTGGCCCGTCTACGCGTCGGCGATACTCGCGATCGCGATCACCGGCCCGCTGCTGGGGGTAGCGCTCTATTTCGCCCTCTTCCGCTTCCTCACCCAGGCCCAGGCGATCACCAAGGTGGTCGCGACCATCGGGCTCTCGGTCGCGATCCCGGCCGCGACCGAGCTCATCTTCGGCAACCAAGCCATCCTGACCTCGCCGGGCCTGGCCCCGCAGCCGGTGCGCGTCTTCCACGTCGGCGGCGTGGCGGTTACGCTCGACCAGCTGATCGCGTACGGCTGCGTCGCGGCGGTGCTCGCGATCGGCACCTATGTTCTGCGCCGGACCCATGTCGGGCTGATGGTGCGGGCCACGGTTGACTCCAAGGCGATGACATCGCTGTCGGGTGTCAGCCCGGCCCGGATCGCGGTCGGCGTGTGGGCCGTCGGGACGTTCCTGGCCCGGCTGGCCGGCGTCCTGGCGGCCCCGGTCCTGAACGTCAGCTCGGTCAGCAACTACACGGTCATCACCGCATCGGCGTTCGCCGCGGTAGTGGCGGCCAAGCTGCGCAGCCTGCCGCTGGCGGTGGGCATCGGGCTGATCATGGGCGTCGCCGGATCGCTGCTGCAGTGGTCGCTACCCTCGGTGTCCAGCCAGGTCACCGGGCAGATCATCGCGGCCATTCCCTTCGCGATGGTGGTCATATTCTTGCTCTACTACACCTGGCGCAAGACGGTGACCGAGGAGAATCCCGGCGGCACCCTGGATCGGGCGATCGATGTCCGCGCCGTCTCGTCCTGGGCGCAGGCCCGGCCATCCGCCGGCCCGGACGCCGAAGGAAGGCTCCGCGGGCTCGCCGCCCGCGCGCTGCGGCTCGCGACGCAGAATCCGTTCGTCGTCATCGCGGCCATCCTGCCGCTGATCCTGTCCGCCTACTGGGTCGGCCCGGTGGCGGAAGGGGTCGCGCTCGCGATCATCTTCCTCTCCTTCACCCTGCTCACCGGGGAAGGCGGCATGATCTCCCTGTGCCAGATCACCTTCGCCGGGATAGGCGGGCTGGCCACCGCCCAGGTGAATGCGACGTACCACCTGCCGGTGCTCCTGGGGGTCGTGGTCGGCGGGCTGCTCGCAGGCGCCGGCGGCCTGATCGTGGGCACGCTGACCGCTCGGATGGGGAACCTGTACGCGGCCCTGGCCACGCTGACCTTCGGGCTGCTGTTCTCGGCCATCGTGTTCCAGTTCAACGTCTTCCTGCAGTACGGCTCCGGGGTGACCGTGTCGCGGCCATCCTTCGCCTCGTCGAACGTCACGCTGACCTACGTCACGCTCGCGCTCTTCGTGCTCGTCAGCCTCTTCATCGCGGCCATTCGCCGGTCGACGTCCGGCCTCGCGCTGTCCGCGATCCGCACGAGCGAGACCGGGGCCCGGTCGGCGGGAATCAGCGTGGTCCGCACGAAGATCGTGATCTGGACGCTGGCCGCGGCGATCGCGGGCATCGGCGGCGGCATGTACGTGATCTACATCGGAGCCGCCCTCCCCCAGTCGTTCGACACCATCATCGGCCTGACCTGGTTTGCCGTCGTAGTAACGAATGGCCGCCGGTCGAACAATGCCGCCCTGGCGGCCGGGCTCTTCTTCGTGCTGATCCCGCAGCTATTCGCCACCTACCTGCCGACCGGCTGGGGTCCGCTGCCCACGCTGCTCTTCGGGGCCGGGGCGGTGCTGCTGGCCCGCAACCCGGACGGGATCATCACGATGAACGGCCGTCAGCTCGCGGCCCTGGCGCGGAGGCTGACCAGAGGAGGCAAGCCGCCCTGGGATAGCCGGACGCACGGCGGCGGCCCGGCCTCGGCGGTAGCCACGGAACTGGAGGATGTCCGGTGAGCGCGTTGACCCGCGAGCGGCCCGCTATTTTGTCCGGTACTCAGGTGTCGGTGAATTTCCGCGGCCTCAAGGCCCTGCAGCAGGTGGATATCCGGGTGCCGGAAGGCGCCATAACCGGCCTGGTGGGACCCAACGGCGCGGGCAAGTCCACGCTGCTCGGGGTCCTGTCCGGCGACGTCGTCGCCCAGCAGGGTACGGTCCGGCTCGGCGGGAAGGACGTCTCCGGGCTCACACCCGAGGCCCGGGTGCGCCACGGGCTGGCCCGCACGTTCCAGCTTCCGCAGCTTTTCGACGAGCTCACCGTCCGGGAGCACCTGACCCTGCCGCGGCGCCTGGCTCAGGCGCCGTCCCGGGCGTGGAGCGACCCGTTCACCGGCCGCTTCCTGCGACCGGACGCCGCAGAGGACCATGATGTCGACGCGCTGCTGGCCAGTTTGGGGCTCGAGCACGTGGCCGGCACGCCGGCCGGTGCCCTGCCGCTCGGACTCAGCCGCCTGGTGGAGATCGCGCGGGCCACGGCCACGCATCCCAAGGTGATCCTGCTGGACGAGCCGTTCTCCGGCCTGAACCCTGCCGAGTCACGGCTGCTGTCGGAGGCGCTGGCGAATATCAGCAAGGCTCAGGACATCGCGCTGGTCCTGGTCGAGCACGACGTCGAGGTCGTGTTCGGCCTGTCGGAACGCGTGTTCGTCCTGGACTTCGGCGTGCTCATCGCGGAAGGGACTCCCGCTGAGATACGGCGTAATCCAGCCGTCCGTTCGGCCTATCTGGGCGACTTCGACCCCGGCCCGGGGAACCCGCCGGAGCCGGCCCCGGCCGGGCCTGCCACGGTGACCGTGGCCGAGGCCGGCCGCCCGCCCGCGCCGGACCCGGCCGGTGACATCCTCGAGGTCAGCGAGCTCTGCGTGAAGTACGCGGACGCCACGGCGCTGCACGAGGTCTCATTCTCGGTCGGGTCGCGGTCCGTGACCGCGCTGCTGGGCGCCAACGGGGCCGGCAAGAGCAGCGTGGCGCGCGCGGTCTCCGGCCTGATACGGGCGCAATCGGGGCGGATCCGCTTCGACGGCGAAGACGTCACCAGCGTCTCAGCCGACCGGATCCGGCGGCTCGGCATGGCCTACCTGCCCGAGGGCCGCGGGATCTTCCGGTCGCTGACCGTGGACGAGAACCTGCGGGTGGCGCTTCAGGGCGTCCCCAAGGCTGAGCGTCCCGCGGCCATCGAGCGCGCGATCGAGCTGTTCCCGATCCTGGGCGAGCGGCGGCGCCAGACCGCGGGCACGCTGTCCGGCGGGGAGCAGCAGATGTTGTCGCTCGCCCGGGTCCTCGCCCGCCAGCCGCGGCTGCTGATCGCCGACGAGATCTCCCTCGGCCTGGCCCCGCTGGTCGTCGAGGAGGTGTTCGCCGGCCTCCAGCACGTCATCCAGCTCGGTGTCTCGGTCGTCCTCATCGAGCAGTTCGTGCACCGTGCCCTGCAGATCGCGGATCGCTGCCATGTCCTACGCCGCGGCCGCCTCGTGTGGAGCGGCGAGGCGTCCGAGGCGGGCACCGAACTCGTGGAGCATTACCTCGGCGGTTCGAACGGCACCGCGGACGTGACCCTGACCGGCGAGCGGCCATGACATCCGGCGGGTAGCCGCCCCGCGTGGCTCAGAACGCGATGACGCCGCGGAGGTTGACGCCCCGGTGCATGTCCTCGTAGCCGGTGTTGATGTCGTCCAGCTTGTAGGTCCTCGTCACCAGGTCGTCAAGCGGCAGCCGGCCAGCCCGGTAGAGCGCGTAGATGCGGTCGATGTCGGCCAGTGGCCGCGTCAGCCCCATGACGACGCCGACCAGGTTCTTCGCCGACATCGCGAACTCAACCAGGGGCAGGGTCGCGGTGTTCTCTGTTACCGGTGATACCGATGTCATGACGACGTTGCCGCCCTTGCCCACCAGGCGGGACACCGGCCCGATCAGGTCGCCGTGCAGCACCCCGACGGTGATGATGGCGGAGTCGGCCATCCGGTTCCTGGTCAGATCCGACACCAGGGCCTGCGCCGCCTCCACGCTCGGCGCGGCATGGGTGGCGCCTAGCTTGAGGGCCTGCTCCCGCTTGAAGGCGACCGGGTCCACGGCGACGATCTGGGCGGCGCCCGCGATAGCGGCTCCCATCACCGCGCTCATGCCCACGCCGCCCGTCCCGACGACGACCACGGTGTCCCCGTCGCGGACGCCGGCGGCGCGGACCGCGGAGCCGTACCCGGTGATCACGCCGCAGCTGGTCACGGCCGCGACCTGCGCAGGGATGTCCCGCTCGTAGCGCATGACCCTGATCTGCTGGACCAGCGTGTACTCGGAGAACGTGCCGAGCTGGCCGTAGGCGCCGACCTGGCGTCCGTCGCGGGTGGTGAAGGCGAACGATCCGTCCGCGCGGGCTCCGGTCAGCACATCCAGGTTGGCGTCGCAGATGTAGGTCCGGCCGTCGGTGCAATACCGGCACTTGCCGCAGGTAGGCAGGGGCAGCAGCATCACCGAGTCGCCGGCGGCGACCCGGTCGACGCCCTCGCCGACGGCCACGACGATCCCCGCTCCCTCGTGCCCGCCTACCACGGGAAGAGCGGCCGGGAAGTCCCCGGTGATGTTGTGGTCGTCGCTGTGGCACAGCCCGGCGTACTCGAGCTTGACCAGGACCTCGCCCGCCCTGGGGTCGGCGAGCGTGCAGTCGGTGATCTCCCAGGGGCGGCCGACTTCCCAGCAGATGGCGGCGCGGGTGTTGGTGGGCACTGCCTCGTATCCTTTCGTGCTGAACGGGCCGGGCTGATCGCGGCCCGCACGCGTGAGCGTTCAGAGCCTGATGAAAACCGATTTGAGCTCGGTGAAGCTCTCCAGGGACTTATCACCGAGCTCCCGTCCGATGCCGGATTGCTTGTACCCGCCGAACGGGAAGGTCGCGTCCAGCTCCGAGTACGTGTTGACCCACACGACGCCCGCACGCAGTTTCCGGGCCAGGCGGTGCGCGGTCGACACGTTGCTCGTCGCCACCGCGGCGGCGAGCCCGTACTCGGTGTCGTTGGCGATACGGACGGCCTCGTCCGCGTCGCGGAACGGCATGAGCGCGGCGACCGGGCCGAAGATCTCCTCGCGCGCCAGGCGCATGTCGTTACGGACTCCCGCGAACACGGTCGGCTCCACGAAGTAGCCGGGGGTGTCGAACCGCCCCCCGCCGAAGGCGATCTCGGCTCCCTCGCTGACGCCGAGGGACACATAGGAGTTGACCCGCTCGAACTGCTCCGCCGAGACGACCGGGCCGAGCATCGTCTGTTCGTCGAACGGGTCGCCGACGCGGAACGCGGAAACCGCCGTGGCCAGCTCGGCGGCGAAGTCGTCGAGGACCGACTCGTGCACCAGTATCCGCGTGCCAGCCACGCACACCTGCCCGGTGAGCATGGCGAACCCGGCAGCGGCGTTGCGCGCCGCAGCGCCGATGTCCACATCGGGCATGACGATGTGCGGGGACTTGCCCCCGAGTTCCAGGGTGACCCGCTTGAGGTTGCCCAGCGAGGCGCGCAGGATTTCCTTGCCGGTGGCAGTGGAGCCGGTGAACGACACCTTGTCGATCGACATGTGGCCGGCGATCGCCGCCCCCGCGGTCTCCCCGAAGCCGGTCACGATGTTGACCACCCCGGCGGGCAGCCCGGTTTCCGCTAGGATCTGGCCGAACCGCAACGCGGTCAGCGGCGTCTGCTCGGCGGGCTTGAGGATAACGGTGTTACCGCAGGCCAGTGCCGGCGCGATCTTCCACACGGCCATGGTCAGGGGGCCGTTCCACGGGATGATGCCGGCGCAGACACCCAGCGGCTCGCGCACCGTGTAGCAGTGCACCGACGCGTCTACCGGGTTGACCGTCCCGGCTATCTTCGTCGGCCACCCGGCGTAGTAGCGGACCGTCTTGGCCGCGTCGGCGACCATGCCGCGGGTCACCATGATCGGGATGCCGCCGTCCAGGGACTCGAGCGTCGCCAGTTCGTCGCGGTTGGCCTCGATGGCATCGGCGATGCGGAGCAGCACCAGCGTCCGCTCATGCGGGTTCATGTCCGCCCAGGCAGGCTCCTCGAACGCCCGGCGGGCGGCCGCGACGGCGCGGTCGACATCATCGGGACCTCCCGATGCGACCGTGGCCAGGACCGAGCCGGTGGCCGGATTGACCGTCTCGAACGTCTCCCCGGTCTGGGCCTGGGTCCACTCCCCACCGATCAGCATGCCTTTGGCGACCGGGCTCCTGATGAAATCCGGAACCGGGATCTGCTGGACGTCGATCGTCTGGGTCACGGGCTCACTTCCCAGCGGTTCCGGAGGGCTGGCATCTTGCTAGCTACTACACTTATGCATACAATTTTGTATGCTAACGCTAGGGCGGTCGCCCGGGGTTCGTCAAGGCCTCGCGGCCAGCTGCCTCGCTCGGTACGTCTCGTTCGGTACGTCTCGTTCGTTCTGCCTCGCTTGGTCATCGGAGTTACCGTGCGGCATAGGGTCGTCATAGTGGGCTCGTCGGTCGGGGGCGTCCGTACCGCCCGGGCGCTGCGCACCGAGGGATTTACCGGGCGCATCACCCTGGTGGGCGAGGAGCCCGAACTGCCCTATGATCGGCCGCCGCTGTCCAAGCAGGTGCTCACCGGCGCCTGGCCGGCGGAGCGCGCGGGCCTGCTCACCACGCAGGCCGCCGTGGACGCCGGCATCGAGCTGCGCCTGGGGGTGGCGGCTCGCTCGCTGGATACGGAGGCCCGGCGGGTCCACCTGGCCGATGGCGAGGTGCTGCCCTATGACGACCTCGTGATCGCGACCGGAGCGTCGGCGCGCCCGTCCCCGTGGCAGCCGGAGTCCGGCGTCTACACGCTGCGGACGCTGGCTGACTGCCGGACCCTGAAGAGGTGCTTCGCCGACGGTGCTTCGGTCGTGATGATCGGGGGCGGTTTCATCGGCGCCGAGGCCGCCGCGGCCGCACGGTCGGCCCGCTGCGATGTGACCCTGGTCGACGCGGTAGCGGTCCCGATGGAACGCGCGGCGGGTCCGGTGGTGGGTGCGCTCCTCGCCGACATCCAGCGTCGCAACGGGGCCCGGACCCGCTTCGGGGTCGCAGTGCAGTCGGTCACCGGACGAGCCGGCGATCTCGCCGTTACGCTGAGCGACACTTCGGTGGTCCGGGCCGAGGCCGTGGTCGTTGGCATCGGCGCGATCCCGAACGATCAGTGGCTTCAGGGCTCGGGACTGACCGTCGAAGACGGCGTCGTCTGCGACGCCTACCTCGCCGCGGCGGGCGCCACGCATGTCTACGCGATCGGCGATGTGGCGCGCTGGCCGCACCCGGTGCTGGATGCCGAGGTCCGCTCCGAGCACTGGACGAACGCGGCCGACCAGGCGCGGTGCGTGGCGCGCGCTATCGCCCGGGCCGGAGCGCGGGAAGCGTACCAGCCGTCCGACTACATCTGGTCGGACCAGTATGACTGGAAGCTCCAGCTGGCCGGGCAACGGTCGCGCGCAGTAGCGGAGTGGGTCATCGGCACGCCCGGCGCCGAGCGGCCCCGGGTGACGGTGCTGCACGGCGACGCGGCCGGCCGGCTGTGCGGCACAGTCTGCCTGAACTGGCCCAAGGCGTTCGTGCAGTGCCGGAGGCTGGTCGACGAGCGCGCGCCCGTGGCACGGGCCCGGGAACTGCTGGGCGCGCCATGACGATCACCAGCCTGCCCGACGTGGAGCGGCAGTTGCGGGACGTGCGCAGCGTCGCTCTCGGCGGGATGCTCCTGGAGAACCGTCCCAGCACCCTGGTCCGGGCGCTGCTGCGCGCCGGCGCGACCGGCTTGTTCCTGTGCTCGGCGCCCGCTGCGTCCTGGGATGCCGACGTCCTGCTCGGCGCGGGCCGGGTCGCCACCGTGCGAATCCCGCATATATCGTTCGCCAGCCTCGGGCTTGCGCCTGCCTCGCGGCGGGCGGCCGCCGCGGGCACCGTCGTCTTCGAGGACTGCGACGAGGCACTCCTGCTCGGCGGCTACCTGGCGGCCAGCACCAACGTCCCGATCCAGATCCTGCACAACCTCGGGACGAACGACCTGGTCGAAGGCAACCCGCTGCTCATCCGCTGCGGTAACCTGCGCGGCGTGGGTCCGCTGCGGGTAGACGTCGCGCTGCTGCACGCTCCGCTGGGCGATGCCGAGGGCAACCTGGTCCACGTCGGCAGCCGATGGGCTGACCTGCTGATGGCCCGGTCCGCGGAACACGTCATCGCCCAGGTCGATCGCGTCGTCCCGACCGCCGTGGCCGCCCGGCTGGGCGTGTCGATTCCCGGTTACCTGGTCGACGAGGTGGTGGAGGCTCCGTTCGGCGCGCATCCACTCGGCAGCGTCGGCGGCTACGTGGCAGACCTGGACCACCTCGCGGCCTACCAGGCGACGGTGAATGCCGGCGGCTTCGCCGATTATCTCGCCCGTTACTGCGAGGTCGACCACCCTTCCTACCTGGACCAGCTGCCAGCAGCGCGGTTGCGCGAGCTGGAGCGGGCCGCACACGGCAGGTGGGCTCACCGGCGGGCGGAGCAGCTCACCGGCCGGTGAAGCGCGGCGCTCGCTTTTCCCGCCGGGCCGCGAGTGCCTCGCGGGCATCGGCGGTCCGTGCCAGCCGGAGCGTGTACTGCTGCTCCACGGCGTAGCCTTCCTGTACCGGCAGCGCCTCACTCCCGTTGAGCGCCGCCTTGCCCAGCCGCAGCGCCAGCGGGCTGTTCGCCGCAATGCCCCGCGCCCTGGCCATCGCCGCGTCGGCCAGCTCGGCGCGGTCGTGGACCGAGTCCAGGAAGCCGAATCGCAGCGCCTCCTCACTCGACAGCGGCTGCCCGGTAAAGAACATTCGCCGGACAACCCCCTGGGGCAGGTGCCGCATCATGTGCCGCCCTCCGCCGCAGCGTCCGACCGAAAGCTCAGGCAGGGCGAAGCTGGCCTGCCGCGAGCCCATCCGCATGTCGGCGCACGAGGCGATGACCGCGCCGGCCCCGATGGCCGGGCCGTCGAGCACGGCGATGGACGGCTGGGGCAGCTCCAGAAGCTGCCCGAAGACCCGCCGGGCTAGTTCCTGGCGCCGGGCATCGGCATCGTCGGCATCCGCCCCGGACAGCGCGGCCAGTTCCGTCATATCAGCACCGGCGCTGAACGCCCTGCTGCTCGCCGACATCAGCACCATCACCGAGACCTGCGGGTCGGCGGCGATCCGCTCGAGGACGGCGCTGAGCTCGGCGTAGAAACCCGACGACAGCGCGTTCACCGGCGGCCGGTCGAGCGTGACGGCGGCAACGCTGTCCGCGGTCTCCACCCGCACCTGGCCGCTCACGAGCTGGCCGTATCCTGCCGGACCACTCCGGCCTCGATGAGCGCGTCGACATGGGCGGCGTCCAGGCCATACTCGGTCAGGACCTCGCGACTGTGCTGGCCGATCCGCGGGGCCGGGGTCAGCCGCTCGCGCGAGGCGAACACGTCGAACACCGGCGGCCACTCGGCCACGCGCGGCCGCCTCTCGTCAGGCAGGTCGTAGATCATGCCCCGGGCCCGGAAGTGCGGGTCGCGCACCGGCTCGTGCAGGTCGTTCACCGGGGCTACCGGGACGTCATGGCGGACGAGCAACTCGATCAGCGCCTCGCGGTCGTAGCTGCCGATGCGTTCGCGCAGCAAGCCCTCGATCTGGCCGATATGGCGTCGGCGCTGCTGGTAGCGGGCGAATTCCCCGCCGGTCAGCTCCGGTAGTTCCAGCGCTCGTACGAGGCGCTCCCAGAAGTGATCCTCGAGGGCGCCGATGGTCACGTACCGCTCGTCCGCGGTCCGGTAGACGCCATAGCCGGGCCGGACGAGAGCATCGGCACTGGCCTGCTCGCTCAGCGCTTCCGCGATGCGCGGTTCCATCAGCGCCAGGGTGCAGTCCGATATCGCGACGTCGAGGTGCCGCCCGGCGAAGCCGGCTGGCCGGGCCAGTTTCTCGTGCAAGGCCAGGACTACCGCCAGCACCGAATACAGCGACGCGCCCATGTCAGCCACGGGCAGCGTCGTCGGCACGTAATCGGCGGCGAAGTACGACTTCGGCGGCGGGATGGCCCCGGCGAAGGACAGGTACTGGAAGTCGTGCCCGGGAAGGTCCCGGTACGGGCCCGAGGCGCCGTACCCCGAGATCGACAGGTAGATGATCCGGGGGTTCACGTCGAGCAGCGCGTCGAAGCCGAGGCCCAGGCGAGCCATGACACCAGGCCGGTACGTTTCCACCAGCACATCGGCCGCGGCGATCAGGCGCAGCAACGCGGCACGGCCGTCGGCCGATTTCAGGTCAATCGACAGATCCCGCTTGCCGCGGTTCTCGGCGGCGAACATGACCGGGCGCTGGCGTAGCCGGTCACCGGCATCGGGCCGCTCCACCTTGATGACATCCGCGCCGAGACCGGCCAGCAGGCGGGTGGCATAGGGCCCGGGTACCTGTTCAGACAGGTCGACGACCTTGATACCCGCCAGCACCTCATCCGCTGCCACCGTGATCCTCCGCTTCCGGTCCAGCCCGGTCAGATGTATAGTAACTACTACAGTAGTTATTATAGAACGAGCTTGCCCGGAACGGGAAGGGCGCGCGGAGGTCACGCATGGCGACTGAGTACGTCTCGGCGTGGATGACCGGTGAACTGCAGGCGCTGCGGGATGTGGCGCGGGAGTTCTTCGAGCGGGAAGCCGCGCCGCAGATGGCCAAGTGGTCCGAGCAGAGGTTCGTCGACCGGGAGTTCTGGGTGAAGGCGGGCAAGATCGGCCTGCTCTGCCCGACGGTCCCGGAGGAGTACGGCGGCCCGGGCGGCAACATCCTGCATCAGGTGGCCATCACCGAGGAGCAGTCGCGCGTCCTGGAGAAAGGCTGGGGCAACAATGTCCACAGCGGGGTGGTCACCGACTACATCCTCAGGTACGGCAGCACGGAGCAATGCCAGCGCTGGCTG
>Ga0207700_10001655_pt1 | contig 12668 bp, 10 predicted proteins | sample LARL82metaG_FD_184348 | JGI IMG/M metagenome (GOLD analysis project Ga0207700, IMG submission 184348) | Corn, switchgrass and miscanthus rhizosphere microbial communities from Kellogg Biological Station, Michigan, USA - LAR L8-2 metaG... | ecosystem: Host-associated > Plants > Roots >...
CTGCTCCAATCATGTTATCGGCATAAATCTTTAGCTATAAAGGTAAGCTACTTTAGCGCATCGCCAATCGCGAATCAATTGCGAATAAGGACAAGTCCACGGCTGACATTCGGCCTGTTCATTTTTCCCGGCCACGCCTTTGCTTTGTCCGATGTCACAATTCTGCCGTCCCAACTCCGCGATTTACCGGTTCCCCAATCGCCGTTTCGTCCCGTGGATCATCCTGCTTCCTGCTCCCCAATACTTACCGGGTTTGCCGATTCCGGGCCTTCTAGGGCACCAAATTGGGTTTACCGGGGCCAGTGCCTTCATTGCATTTTTTTGCACACTCAGGGCTTTGTCTTCAGTTTTTAAGATAAATTCAGCCGCAATTCGGGGGTAGAACTCGCTAAGTTTTTTGATATGATCCCTTCGCTTCAATCACAACAGCACAGGCAACACCTTTCCAGGTAATGCAAGAGACCCGCTCGGCGGCAAGGGTGTGCCCAAATCAAGATCTAAAAGGGAAGTGCAACTATGCGTATGATGAAAGTTCTCACCGTTGTTCTATTGTGGGCCGGCCTCGCCGGTGCCCAGGCCTCCCGGACGTGGGTGTCCGGTGTAGGCGATGACGCCAATCCCTGCAGCCGCACTGCCCCGTGCAAAACGTTTGCAGGCGCAATCTCCAAGACTGCTGCCGGCGGCGAAATTGACGCGCTTGATCCAGCCGGTTATGGCGCGGTCACCATCACCAAAGCCATCACCATTGACGGTGGCGGCGGACAGGTCGCTTCCGTCCTCGTTAGCGGCACCAACGGCATCGTGGTCCAGGCCGGACCGTCTGATGTTGTGATTCTCCGGAACCTCCGCATCAATGGCATCGGCACCGGAATCAATGGCATCCGCTGGCTCTCCGGCAAAGCGCTGACTGTTGAAAATTGCGATATCTTCGGCTTCACCACAAACGGAATTGACATCGCTAAACCTGACGGCGGGAAAGCGTTTGTTCATAATACTGTCGTCCAGAACGTTGGACAGGCCGGTCTCTCCGTCCAGTCTACCGGCATAACGACGGCCGTTGATATCGATAGTTCCCGCTTTGATTTAGGGGGCACGTTCGGGGTCATCGCCGGAAGCTTCAGCAAGATAACCGTAACGAATAGTATTGCCTCAGGAAATACTTCTGTCGGATTCATTGCTTCAGCCGGATCAGGGACTGCTGTGCTGACCGTGGTGAATTCAACGGCGTCGAATAACAACGTCGCTATTCAGGCTGGTGGTGGAGTAGCGCCCGCGACGACGAATGCTTCCAATGTTACGATGTCCGGCAACAATCTTGGATTCAGTGTCGGCGCTAATGGCACGCTTAAGTCCTTCGGCAACAATCCGAACCTTAATGGTGGAACTCCCACAGCTCCGAATCTCGTTTTGCAGTAGATTTGCTTGTCTGTATGTCCCTCCCCTCTCAAGCCACTGTTGGATTGAGAGGGGAAGGCTTATTAGAGAAGGTGCCTGCAGCTTTTTCTCTCAATGATTTCCCCCAACTCTCGTGAGATTCCAACGTGGCATCGGCCGAACTGGCTGAAGTGATTAAATTCCTGCACTCGTCTGTATCTAACGCGCTGGATGGCGTGAACATTCCGGTTACGGGAGGAATGGTTTACTAAATGCTGTTCAACTCCTTCCACTTTCTGCTTTTGTTTTTGCCGTTGGCGTGCATTGCCTATTACCTGTCCGCCCATTATCTACCGGCCCGTGTGGCGAAGGTTGTTCTAGTTGTTGCTTCGCTTGTTTTCTACAGTCTTGGCAGTCAAAAGGCTCTTCCACTACTGGTTGGCTCAATCTTGCTTAATTATGTTGCGGGCAAAGCCATTCACGGAGCCACAGGCGTGTCAAAGCGGTATCTGCTGATTGGAGCTCTCACCGCCAATATTGCCTTTCTGGCTTGCTTCAAATATGTGAACTTTGTGCTCGGCAGCCTCACAGCCTTCACGCACTGGAAAATAGCTTTGCCGAACTGGGAATTTCCCCTGGGCATCAGCTTTTTTACCCTGCAGCAGCTCATGTACGTGGTTGATTGCAGTGAAGCATCGGTGCCGGCAAATGACCTGCTGACGCATGCGGCTTTTGTATCGTTTTTCCCTTCCGTAATCTCTGGGCCGATCACGCGTGCACGCCAGATGATACCGCAACTCGAGCAGCCTGCAATGACTGACGCGGAGAAGATATCGCAGGGCATCAAACTGTTTGCGATCGGCCTATTTAAGAAGGTGGTGCTGGCTGATGCCTTCAGCCGCATTGCTGATCCTGGTTTTGCGCAACCCGCTGCTATTTCGACGCTGGAAGCCTGGGCATCGTCTTTTGGTTACACGTTTCAAATATATTTTGACTTCAGCGGCTATACGGACATGGCGCTGGCAACGGCATTGTTTTTGGGCTATACGTTGCCAATCAACTTCAACGTTCCGTTCAGGTCGCATTCGGTCACAGAGTTCTGGCAACGCTGGCACATTACGCTATCGAACTTCATTACCACGTATTTGTACACGCCGATCATAAAGTCATTCAAGAAAGGAACCCTCCTCAATTCCTCAGTGGCGACCCTGCTGGCCATGGCCATTGCCGGTCTGTGGCACGGCCCGGCTGCAACATTTATCGCCTTTGGCACGTTACATGGTGGCGGGCTGGTAGTAAACCAATGGTGGCGTAGAAAAATCAAGAGACCAATTCCCAAACCGCTGGCATGGGCTGCAACGCTTGTGTTTGTGAATCTGGCATTTATTTTCTTCCGCTCCACTGACATGGCAAACGCGTGGCGCATGTGTGCGGCGCTCTGGCCGCGCCAAAATCTGCTTTCGCTGGCATTGATGAGACAGGCCGTCCCGCTGGGCGAAGCGCTGCTAATTGTGATTCCGATCATCGTTGGTGTGTTTATGGCTTTTCTTGGGTCGAGTTCAACGGCGGTGAGCCAGAGCATGAAACCGACGTTAGTGACAGCATTTGCCACTGCGTGTCTGATCTTGATTTCAATGATTTACATGAATTCGAATACCGCCAAGCAGTTTGTTTATTTCAGGTTCTAGGAATCTATGAATCCCAGAAGTTGGAACATTATCGTGATTGCTTTAACGGTCCTGCTGGCCGCAACCGCTGCCATCCTTGATTATGAGCGCAATTTCTTTGGCGTCTTCGGCGACGTTAAGGGACAACGCTACCTTGTATATGACAACGAACGCACCACAAAATATCTTTTTGGCTATAACTACATTCCCAGTAATTTTGACGGGATATTGATTGGCTCTTCGATTTCGCGGAACTGGAATACCGGCGAGATCACCGGCGTTCGCATGTACAACCTCTCCATGGATGGAGCGAACATCTCGGAAGAGTCGCTGATTGTGGATCAGGTGCTGCACCGCCGACATCCAAAAATTGCCATCATTCTGATATTTCCGTATCTGACGGAAACGTCGGGCCGCAAATCCGGGTTCATGAACACGCAGGAATACTGGGGAGCCTTGGGATCAGTTCAGTTGTTGCGCGCCTACGGTCACAAATGGCTGATTGATCATGGAAAGGTGCGAGAGGACTTTAACGAATTTGGCGCGCGTGATGATGAACCGCCGCATGGTCAGCCGAATCTTCAGGCGCACGCTGAATTTGTTATCGATCCAGGAGCGCTGAATGATTACAGTGACGTGCTGGCAAGATTACGCTCCAGCGGCACAAAGATAGTTGGTGTGATTCCGCCCACGGAGATCGAGCATTGGAATCTTGATAGAGGGGCATACCTGGCGTATTATTCCAGAGTGTTGCCCATGTTCCATGCCGATGAGCCCGTGATCAATCTGCAGACCGATCTGGAAATAGTGGTGAAAGACAAAAGCAACTTCGTGGATGGATATCACTTGTCGAACGCCGCGGCGCAGGAGGTTGTTCACGCGATTAACGCGCGGCTACACCAAGACGGACTATTGCAGTAACACAACCGCCGAGTTACCGTCCATATAACTTCGCCTGGGGTCATGAGACTTATTTGCTATGAAAATCCTCGCCCTGATGTTGGTGCTTTTCCAGGCCCAAAAGCAGAATATTCTCACGGTCGATCAGGTACTGGCTTGGCGCACATATTACGGCCTTCCCTTGGACAAAGACGTTTCAGAGGCCCTCAAGGTCCTGGGAGAACCTGATATAAAGAACAAATCCACCCGCCAGTGGAACCCCTCTTCCCGGACCGGGTATCGCATGGTATTTGCGGAACTGGGCTACTCTCCGTTCCAAGGCCGCAATACCGTGCTGCGTGTGACCGTATATCCGCACCCCAGTGACATTTTGAATGTCACTGAGTTTCTCCATCAGCCGGAAATGTTTATTTTTGAATCGGGCCACTCAGAGAAAACCGGGAGTTACCTGACGGTGGAAACTAAAAACCGGGAAATGAAACTGTTTTTTCTGTGCGCGCCCGGTCATGATCCACAACTTCAGTCAGTTACAATAAAAAGCGTTAAATCTCCTGACGCTGATCCACTATGAACACATCCCTGCACGTGAACTACAGGTTTGTGCTGGACTTTGCACAGCGCAATGCCCGGAACGGGGTAGTCCTGGATTATGGCTGCGGAGCTGGACAGATTGTCCGTGCCGGATTAGAAGAAGGCCTTAATATTTACGGCTGCGAGACCTTTTATGAAGGCGGCCACGGATCCCGCTCTGAAGCCGCTGACCTCATCGGATCGCGCATTTTTGAAATGCGTGACAATGTGATCCCTTTCCCGGATTCCCATTTCGATTGCATCGTGAACAACATGGTTTTCGAGCACGTGGAGGATATCGACAAGGCACTCTCGGAAATTCGCCGTGTACTGAAGCCTGGAGGCCGTCTTCTATCTTTGTTTCCGTCGAGTGAAGTCCTGCGGGAAGGGCACTGCGGCATTCCTTTGGCGCACAAGTTTTCGCGTTCGCGCTTTGGCTATTACTGGTTGCTCGGTTTCCGCTGCCTTGGACGTGGGTATTTCAAAAAAGACAAAAGCCGCCGGCAATGGGCGGCAGATTTTCAGCATTGGCTCAATTCTTATTGCTTCTATCGCAGTGAAGCGGACGTGATGGCAGCTTTCGCCCGCCACAACCTGAAGCCTGTCGGGATTGAAAAGGAATATATTCGCTTTCGTGGATTGCCCCTGTTCACGCCCTGGATGCTGAGGCGGCTGGGAACCATGGTATTGCTCTCAACGCTGTCGCCCGATGGTTCTCAGCCTTAAGTATCATTTTTCAGAAGGCAATCACCGGTTTCGGGATGTTTAGGTGTATCAAGTTGCGGGACACGGAACTGTTCGAGTGGATTCGGAAGATTCCGAGTTCGTCTTCTCAAGCGAACAAGCGCCCATTATGACGCCCAATAAAATCCAGAAGGCATGAATGTCGGCGATCGTGGATGACATACCTGCTACGCCTAGAAAAGCCAGCCAACCAAGCATCACAGGCTTTAGTGGATGTTCGCTTTTCAGAACTGATCGTCCTACACTAAACAGAAACCCGCAAAAAATGATCAATCCTATGAATCCTTCCTCTACCAGCCAGGAGAGATACTGATTGTGGAAGTTCCAAAGGTCATCCGTCAGATGGGATGGGAGGATTACCTGGCCGGAAGAAAGGCCGTAACCGAATAGCTGGCGCATAATCGATCCCTCGCCAAAATAATCAATCGCTCGGTTCCAGACAAGAGTTCTCCCGTTCAAGGTTCCTAAGTCACCTTCCTGAAACCGTCCAAGTATTGAAGATCCCCCGGGAAGGATTAGCGCCACCGCAAAAACTGCCACCAACGCCAACGACAACATGAGGACAGCTTTTTTGCTCTTTCCTTTCGAAATGCTGGGAGCCATGAAAATCAAAGCCATAATGAACGCTCCAAGCATGCCGCGCGACGCAAGCATGAAAGAGCCTAGAGCAATGACCAGCAAAAGAGCGATTGTCCCCAGAAAAATCCACCCACGAACCTTGAAAAGCATGTAAATAAGGGGAATCGCTCCCACCAGAACAAAAACCGACACGAAGTTCTGATTGACGTCAATACCTCCACGCATGGCTTCAAAGTCAAGGCTAAAGGCACTCCCGATCACCCAAACTGAAAGGGCCAGAGCAACGAATACCGTGGCTGTGATGAAGATTTTAAAATCTTGAGATCGTTGCAGTTGAGACGCAGCCAGCAAGAACAGCGCGGTAATTGTCAATTTTGGAGCAAGCCCGTTCGCGTCACCCGCCGTAAAAAGGTTCCCGGAGATTGAGTACAGAGCAGAGACGAACATTATTCCTATTGCCGCGAAGTAGAGCTTTGGCCAGCTTTTTATTTGTATCAGGAATGTCTCATCCTGGCACCACCGCGCTATCGTGGCCGCCAACAAAATGACATAGAGTCCCTGAAAAAGAGCGAGAGAACTCCATTCAACTACGTCACCTAACGCGATGACTTTAAGTACGCCGTAAATACAGTAAAAACCGCACAAAACCCATATCCGATGCTTTGTCAGGGCAACAAAACAAAGCGCCAGAGAGATCAGGATAGAGATGCCAAACATAGCTAACAATTCTGCACGAGGTGCCACATACAAGAAAAGAAGATTTTAGCCAAAGAATGGAAAATCGCTACGAATTCCTAATGTAGATTTTCTGGACAGACGTTAACGTCACTGCTTTCCGATATTGGCGGATTAAGGGAATGTTCGTATATCAGGATAACCTGCCAGCGCTTACAATTGAAACAACAAACCATGGATCTGAAGGAAGAAATCAAAACGCCACCGCCGATGCCATCAGTAAGTGGCGCTGGGTGCGCGTCCAGTCATGAGGTATTGTCATCACGTGGGTTTTCCAGGCGCTTGACAAAGACTAGGGCCTTCATACTGAGAGTGGATGGATGGGACTCAACCAATCTTAAGATTTTCCGCGCCGCCTTGGTGATTGGGCTGGTCGGTACCGTGGCGAAAGCTGGCGTTGTTTTGAAAGACCTGGTCGTGGCCCGCGTGTTTGGACGCAGCGACGCTCTGGATGCGTTTCTGATCGCATTCTTGGTTCCGTCATTTGTCCTCGTTCTTGTGATGAGTTCGCTGGGATCGGCATTCATACCCGTGCTGGTCGAGACAAGGCAAAAGCGCGGCGCTGATGCCGAGCAGAAACTGCTTTCGAGCATGATGTTTCTCAGCACGGCTGCAATGATAACGATTGCCGTGCTGCTTGGTCTCTTCGCGCCTTTTTATCTGCGCATAGTTGGCTCCAGCTTTTCCGCCCAGAAGCTGCTGCTCACCCGAAAAATTCTTTACTGTCTCTTGCCATTTATGGTGTTCAGCGGGCTGGCCACGTTTGTTTCTGGGGTGCTCAGCGCCTATAAAAAGTTTGCGCTGCCAGCTCTGGTTCCGATCGTTACGCCTCTCATCACCATCGCCGCAATCCTTTTGGCGCCGAAATCATGGACCGTTTTTACCCTGGCGATTGGAGTTGTGGCCGGCAGTATCGTGGAAGCCGCTGTTTTGCTGCGCCTGCTCAAGACTTGCGGAACGCGTTTCGGTTGGCGCTGGAACGGTCTTGATGCAGATGTTCACTCTGTTCTCCGACAGTATGCTCCGGTTCTCGCCGGTTCGGTCCTGATGGGAAGCACCGCCGTCGTAGACCAGGCCATGGCGGCCATGTTGCCTTCAGGAAGCGTCTCCGCCTTGAGCTATGCCAATAAGATTGTCGGCTTGATTGTGGCCATCGGCGCTACTGCTCTAAGCACGGCCGTATTGCCATATTTCTCCCATATGGTGGCGGAACAAAATTGGGTTGGATGCCGCCACACTTTGCAGCGATATACAGTCCTGACTCTCGCCACAACAGTGCCTCTTACGCTGGCCTTGATTGCGCTCTCCCATCCCCTGATCAGGCTGATTTTTCAACGTGGCGCTTTTACCGCCGTTGATACCGATCTGGTGAGCCGTGTGCAGATCTGTTATTTCATCCAGATACCGTTTTACATGTGCGGCATGTTGTTTGTAAGATTTCTTTCCTCCATCCGGCGGAATGACGTGCTGATGTATGGCTCCGCTGTTAGTCTGGCGTTGGACATTTCACTCAACCTCATTCTCTTGAGAAAAATGGGTATTGCCGGCATTGCTTTGTCCACGTCTCTGGTATATATAGTCGCCTTTGTCATCCTCGGCACGCTGTCAGTTAGGCTCCTGCGCCAGAGGCGTTTCGATGCAGCGGTAGCTTTGCAAGCGGGGGCGGCTCAGTAGTTTATTCTTGAGATTGAATATCCAGAGGTAGGATTAATGTCAACCGCACCTGCGGGAACTGCAATTCAAAATGCTGCGAGCACGTCTGAGACCCGGTTTGCCTTCGGGAAAAATTGGCAGCGCTTTCTAAAAGTCCTGAACGATGAGCGCATCATGGAAGCCGAAAATTCCCTCCGCAACATGCTTCAGGTGGAGGATCTGCAGGGGAAATCATTCATCGATATTGGTTCCGGCAGCGGCCTTTTTTCCCTTGCGGCGATGCGGCTGGGAGCTGCCAGGGTGCATTCATTTGATTACGATCCCAACAGCGTGGCGTGCACCCAGGAACTGAAACGGCGCTATTTTCAACAGGCCGCCAACTGGGCAATTGAGCAGGGCAGCGTTCTCGACGCCGCTTATATGGATCGCCTGGGAGAATTTGATGTGGTCTATTCCTGGGGCGTGCTGCACCACACCGGCAACATGTGGCTGGCTCTTGAAAATGCGATCCGTCCAGTGGCGCCAAATGGCAGGCTTTTTATCGCGCTCTATAACGACCAGGATCTCTACTCGAAGGTCTGGACAGCCGTGAAGCGGCGTTACAGTAGCAGCATTTGGTGGCGGGTCCCCATCATCTCGGTTTGTGGTTCGTTCCTTAGTCTTAGGGGCTTGGCCAAAGACCTGATCTTGCTGAAGAATCCACTGAAGCGCTATACCCAATATAAGAAATCTCGGGGTATGTCTTATTTCACTGATCTGCTGGATTGGCTGGGCGGATATCCGTTCGAAGTCGCAAAACCAGAAGCGGTATTTCACTTCTTTCACAATCGCGGATTCGAGATGATCAAGCTTCATACGGTTGGAGGCGGCCTGGGCTGCAATGAGTTTGTCTTCGTGAAGCGCCCGGAATCCGTTTCCTAATGGTGGTTGAACGAAAAAAAATTTTGTTTCTGCTGCCCTCGCTAAGCGGCGGAGGGGCGGAACGCGTATTCACCACCCTGCTTCGTCATCTGGACCGCGCCCGGTTCGAACCTCATCTCGCTCTGTTGCAGGCCCAAGGCGTGTATTTGGGGGACGTTCCAAAAGATGTTCCCGTGCACGATCTAAAAGTATCCAGGGTTCGATATGGTGTGCCAGGTATAGTCAAGCTGATCTGGAAGATTCGACCCCAAACCATACTCGCTACCATGGGACACCTAAACATGGTGCTCCTGTCCGTAAACTACTTCTTTCCCGGCAATACTAAGCTGCTGGTAAGAGAAGCATCGATGCCTACCGCACTCTTCAAGGGAGGAAAAAGTATAAAACTTTGGGAATGGATGTATCGGAATCTGTACAAGCGTGCCGACAAGGTGATCTGTTCATCGGATGCCATGGTGAAAGATCTGGTTGAAAACTTCGGCGTTCCCCGTGAGAAACTCCTTCGGATTTACAACCCAGTCGATGCTGACAGAGTGCTGCAAATGGCGAACGCGGGTGATTGCCCCTACGGCAAAGGAGGCCCCCATCTGGTCGCAGTGGGTCGTCTATCGCGAGAAAAAGGTTGCGATGTATTGATCAATGCCATGCCGCTCATCTTGCGGCGCTTTCCTGACGCTCAACTTTTCATCCTGGGCGAAGGCTCTCTTGAAGCGGAACTGAAAGAACAGGCGCAAACCCTTGGCTTAAAGGAGAAAGTTGTCTTCCTCGGTTTTCAGGCCAATCCCTGGCTCTACTTAAAGCACGCCAATGCATTCATACTGCCCTCGCGTTTTGAAGGGCTGCCCAACGTGTTGCTTGAGGCCCTGGCGCTGGGAACGCCCGTTGTAGTCAGCGATTGTCCCGGCGGCATTCGAGAGATAAGAGACAGCGTCGGAAATATGGCCGTGGTGCCGCCGGAAGATCCCGGCGCCCTGGCTGAAGCCATCATCACTGTATGCGGCAGTCCCGCTCCTGCCATCGAATCTCTGGGCAGGTTTGATGTGCAGCAGGTTGTTTCCGAATACAGCAATATTTTTTAACCAATGCGCGTGATGCATGTAATTACGGGACTCTCTACCGGCGGAGCGGAGACGATGCTGCTGAAGCTTCTGTCCGCTGCATCAGGAAATATGGATCACGTAGTTGTTTCTCTTGGCGACAAAGGAACCATCGGCCCGCCCATTGCCGCGCTGGGAGTTCCGATTCATTGCCTGGGATTGAAGCGCAATGCCCCGAACCCTTTTAGCGCGCTCTCCATGCTGCCGCTGGCTCGGCGCATCGATCCGAAACTTATCCAGGGCTGGATGTATCACGGCAACCTGATGGCCAGCATGGCCACGCTGGCCCTGCGCCAGAAGCCGCCGGTGCTCTGGAACATCCGCCAAACCATCTACGATCTGTGCCGTGAGCGATGGCTCACCGCGAAGCTCATTCGCCTGGGCGCGCGTCTTTCCTCTGGCCCCGCCGCCATTATTTACAACAGCAAAACCAGCGCTACTCAGCATGAAGAACTGGGCTATCGCGCGGATAAACGCGTGGTTATTCCCAATGGTTTTGATTGCCAGGTCTTGCGTCCGGATGAAGCAGCGCGCAGAGCAGCCCGAGCAGAACTGGGAATAACCGACGACACTGTTCTGGTCGGCCTGGTAGCTCGTTACCATCCCATGAAAGACCATGTGGGGTTCCTCAAGGCTGCTGCCATCGTAGTTCGCTTCCATCCGCAAGCTAGGTTCGTGCTGGCTGGGGCTGGCGTCAGCTCCACACAACCAGAGTTAGCTGAAGGCATCCAGCAAAACGAGCTTGGCGATCGCGTCATCCTGCTAGGTGAGCGTTCGGACATTCCACGCTTGAACAATGCATTCGATATCGGTTGTTCCGCTTCTTGGAGCGAAGCATTTTCCAACTCCATTGGTGAAGCCATGGCCTGCGGCGTTCCGTGCGCGGTAACGGATGTGGGCGATAGCGCGTATATCGTGGCAGATAGCGGATTCGTTGCGCCGCCGCGTGCACCGGAGGCCCTTGCCAACGCAATCGGACGCCTGATTGAAATTGGCCGGTCGGGTCGTCAGCAGCTGGGAGCCAAAGCACGTCAGCGAATTGAAACTGAATTCAGTCTTTCATCCATTGTCCAAAACTATGAAAATCTTTATGCAACCATTTGCGAAAGTAATGCTCTGCCTTAACACCTAAGAATTCCGGTTCAGGCGATGCACCTAATTCAATAGGAACACTCTTTTCATCTAGGAGAAATAAGTTCGCTAACTTCTCCAATCCATCTGGTAAAGTACTTATTCACCCCCACTTCCATAAGAGAGGCTATTGGTGCAAATTGCTGTCATCGGTTCCGGTTATGTAGGACTTGTTGCCGCGGCTTGCTTTGCTGAACTTGGCCACAAGGTTGTGTGCGTGGACAACAATGTGGAGAGGATCGCGGCCCTGAAGGCCGGGGAAGTCTTAATTCATGAGGAATTCTTGCCGGAAGTGCTGGGGCGCAATCATGGCAGACGGCTGACATTCTCTTGTGATTCAGCTGAAGCCATTCGCACGGCCACCGTCATTGTGATTGCGGTCGGCACGCCGCAGGGTTCTGATGGGCAGGCTGATCTTTCTTACGTGGAATCCGTGGCCCATGAGATCGCGCAGCGGTCGAACGGTTACAAGCTGATTGTGGAAAAGAGCACCGTACCTGTCTATACCAATGCGTGGATACAGAAGTTAATGCTGCAAAATGGCTGTGCCATTCAGGATTTTGATGTGGTATCCAACCCTGAATTCCTGCGTGAGGGAACTGCCGTAACGGATTTCCTGTATCCAGATCGGATTGTGGTTGGCGCGGACAGCGATCGTGCCAGAAAGCTCATGCGGGAAATTTACGCGCCGCTGCTCAACGGAAGTTATTCCCGTGAATCCGGCGCTGTTCCGGGCCCGGACAACGCCGGAGAGATGGAATACCTGGAAACCTCAACGCAGAGCGCTGAACTCATCAAGCACGCATCCAATGCGTTTCTGGCGATGAAGATTTCTTTCATCAACATGGTAGCCAACCTCTCTGAGAGCGTTGGGGCTGACATTGAAGAAGTTCGCCGTGGAATCGGAAGCGATAAACGGATCGGCCAGAAGTTTCTCAGGGCCGGCATAGGTTATGGCGGTTCCTGTTTTCCCAAGGACGTTGCTGCATTTCAGTCTGTAGCGCGCGCGTGCGGCAGCCGCTGGAACCTGCTGGAAGAAGTGTCAAGAATCAACCAGGAGCAAATTGGCCGGTTCTTGCAGAAAGTTCGTAAGGCGGTAGGGCCGCTCAAAGGCAAGCATCTCGCTGCACTGGGGTTGGCGTTTAAAGGCGGAACGGATGACATACGCGAATCGCCGGCAATCAATGTCATTCAGGGACTCTTGGCGGAAGGCTGCAAAGTAAGCTGCTTTGATCCTGCGGCAATGGGAAAAGCGAAAGAAGTCCTTGGCCAGACCGTAAAGTATGCCAGGGATGCA
>Ga0207700_10001656_pt1 | contig 12661 bp, 18 predicted proteins | sample LARL82metaG_FD_184348 | JGI IMG/M metagenome (GOLD analysis project Ga0207700, IMG submission 184348) | Corn, switchgrass and miscanthus rhizosphere microbial communities from Kellogg Biological Station, Michigan, USA - LAR L8-2 metaG... | ecosystem: Host-associated > Plants > Roots >...
ACAGCATGGATGAGTTGCCCTCTACTACTCGTGTCGGTGTGGTCCGGTATCGGTTCGTCCCGCCGGTCGGGTACTGGCAGCTGCTGCTGCTGCGGCGGCGCTGGCTGCTGCTCGATCGCGCTCCACAGTCCGCCGGCCCAAAGGGCTTGCAGCGGCCCCAGACGGTCACCAGCGCGCGCCCAACGGGTGTGCGGCCACGGCAGTAGGCGATTGCGCCCGTCCGGGGTTACTGAAGCCTCAGGCGGCCTCACAGAGCCATCGGCTAAGACCCACCCGGATGCGTACGGTCCATTGATAGTGAACTCTGCGCTCGTCGCAGCGCCTATACCTGTCGGATCGTCCGGTGAGACGCGGCCCAGCCGTGGCCGCACCTCACCAACATACACACCGGGCCGTACCATCACCGCGCCGTTGGGCACGCCGGCCAGCTTGGTTAAAGCGTCGCTGACCACGTGTTGCGGCCCGTAAAGGATCATGTGGTCCATGATGGTCTTGCGGCGGATCGTCAGCGGCCAGCATGCCTGAGACCACTGCCGCAGCAGCCGATCGATATCGGCGCCGCGCACTCCGCCGCGGTTGGTCACGTACCCGCGGCGCACCGCCAGCTCATCGAGCCGCGGCAGGGACACGATCAGGCCGTCAGTGTCCCACTGCACCACAGCATGCTGATAGAACCCCCCGATCAGCCGGGAGAGGCGGACGCGTACATGCGCCTCCACGAACGCCAGCACCGCCGGCCGCTCATGGTCCCCGCGCTGGTCAGCCTCCGAGAGGTAGTAGACACCGTCCAGCCCGATCGTGACGACCTGATGTGTCTTGCCCAGAAACGGTGTCTGCTCGATCACCCACCCGTCGCACGGCGGTCCCACCCAAGGCCGCGTGGACCAGCCGCGCTGAGCGAACTTGCCGATCACCGCCCGTGACCAGTGTTTCGCCGCGCGGCGCACCGGCTCGGGCACCACAGATGCCGGAGCGGTCATCAGCTGACCCACCCAGCGCCCCCACTTAGACAGGTGCCGGGACATGCGATACCAGTGCGCCTCGTGCACCTGGACCACGGCGCCGGCCTCGAACGCGTCCTCCAGGTCCGGGCCGGCCAGCGTGGTGCGGAACCGGCCGATCGGATAGAACACCTTCCCGTCTACCCTGGCCGGCCAGCGGGGCCGATCCGTGGCCAAGGTCACCTCGGCTATCACACCAATGGAAGGGTTGTGATACAGCGAGGGATCGAACGCTTCCACCGGCAATCGCCCGCCGTAGGCGCACGGCAGCATGCAGGCCGCGGCGATCGTGGGATACGCGGCCTCGAAGTCCAGCTCGGCGTACCGCGGCGCCCCCGGTGCGCCGATCACCGCGACGTCGCGCCGGCCGCCGTACACCGCGCGCCGCTCGAACGCGAGCAGCGTCTCATCGTGGTCGATCACCACGCTTTTCGGCCCCAGCGTCGCCCGGTATGAGCGCCAGCCCAGCGCGGCGCCGGTCACCGACCAGCGGCCAAGCCCCTGAGCGTCCCACCAGTTCATTAGCGCCAGAACCGCGGCGGCCATGACCGACACGTCCGAGGCCGCCGCGGTGCCGTCGCGGGGAGAGAGCACGCTAAGCGCTCTGGCGTCGGCGATCGTTATCGTATGTGCCCACTTCGTACGCGTCGCCGGCCCGCCGTCCTTGCCGTCGCGGTCGTGGCGCACCGTAACCCGCTTGCCCTTGTGCAACACCACCCACATCGCCCGCGGACTGGTGCCGAACTGGCGCGAGAGTTCCCAGCCCAACGCGCACAGCTGCTCGGCCAGCTGCGTCGCATTCAACGCCGCCACCGTGTCATAGGCGTACAACCACGCAGCCTCAGCCGTGCTCGCCCACGCGTCGACCTGAGCGGCCAGCGCCGCGCGGTCATCCCCGCGCGTATCCAGTACCTCGCCGGTATACCTGCGGTGCCGGCGGTAGACGCACCGCAGCGCCCACCCAAGCGCCTGAGACGATGCGTCGAGCTCGCCGCCGACGTTGGACAGGTTGGCGGTCAGGAACATCACCGTTCCGGGGGTGGTGCCGCCGCCGCTGGGCTTGAGATAGTGCGCGGACCCCGCAGCGACCACCACACACCTCCGCCATCATCGGGCTAAACGGACAACAGGGTGATACTGTCCACGCTGACCAGCTGGCCGCGGCGCGGCGTACCTTCAGTCGGCCCCGCGGTGAGCATGGAGTCAAGGGATGAGGAGATTTGACTCTGCAAATCCCCGACTGTTGAAGGTAGAACCAAATCGATACCGACCGTGAAATACTCGCTGACCTGCTGCCCAGCCTCGTTGATGTACGTGACCTGAGACCGTGCCTGCCATGAGGGCATCGCCAGCTGATCGACGATCGAGCGCGACCACGGCGCCTCCGCCACCATCGACTGATCGATCTGGTCGTTCGGGTTGGCGGCGCCCAGCGCGGCGCCGGCCTTGGCGATACCACGCGCCACCGAGAAAAGCTGACTGATACCGATCGGGTTGTAGTTGGCGTAATCCCCGCCGACACTCTTCGCGATCGACGACGCAGCAGACGATACATCAGTGAGTGTATATGCGTACTCACCAGATGGTGACACAGCGTTCGCCGCATACGAGACGAACGACCACCACGTCGAGTACAACGCCGCGGCCCTCGGCGGTAGATCCACTAAGCCCCTCCCGCCGTATCCTGTTCATGAAGTAAGAGCCCACGCCCGGGAGTGCGGCCCGGACGTGGGCGGCCTTAGCGGACTACCGCTCGCGCGGGCAGTCCCACCCCATCACCGAGGCGGCCTGGTTGAGGCCGGACTCAGCCACCGTGCCGGCGTGCTTGAGGCAGCAGCACGTGTGCATGACCAACACCGAGCCGTCGATCATCGTCATGAACACCAGCACCCCCGCCACCAGCTCGGGATTGACCGTGAACACCGTCGATAGCGAGTCGATGACCTGTGACCTCGCGTCGGGCACGTGCTCAGCTGGCACTGGTTCCCCCCACCGCCGGCGGCGCCGCGTGCGGTACGCCGTTCTCCACCGCCAGCGCGATCAGCGCGTGTGCCACGGCGAGTAGCGCATCCTCTTCTGGGTTGCCCAGCGGACCATCGCCGTAGCCGTCCTGAATCCGGCCCACCAGCCGCTCAGCCTCCGCGATGTGGTCGGCCGGCGTCACAGCTGCACCCACGTCGGCAGCAGCGGGCCATACCACATCGCCACCAGGTCCACCTCGCTGCGCTTGTACGCGAGCGTGCTCGGTTGCCCGTCGCCCTCGAACCGCACCGACAGCCAGCCGACCACGTCGTTATCGATCAGCTCGACCGTGCCCGCGTCCCCGGTGTGCGGCGCCACGTTCGGACGGATACGCACCACGTCATGCAGACGAATGTCACTCATCGCCCGCCGCCTGGTCGTCGTCGTCGGTGCCGTACTTGCGGGCGAACTTCTCCGGCGTCAGGTCACGTAGTTCCCGGTCATCGACCGCCGCAGCTGACTCGGGAGCCGGCTCCGGCTCCGGAGCCGGCTGCTCGTACGGCGTGTCCCCGACCTCCTGCATCGCGTTGACCTCGTCCACGGCGTTGTTGATCACCTCGGAGAGCCAGCCGGCGTCGACCTCTAGACGATTGCCGAGCAGCGCGAGTACCGCGGCCTCGAAGTCCTCTTCACAGGAGCGGATCGTGGCCGCGGGGTTCAGGTGCGTAATCAACCACGTCACCGGACGCTCACCCTGGCACACCGGGCAGTCTGATTCGTCGGTCACGCTCACTCCTCGATAATCGTTCGGACGTACCGCGCCGCGCGGAACGTAACACCCAAACCGATGTGGCGCGCAGCCATCGTCACGCGCTGGTTCGGCTGACCATCAGCGCCGGTCCACTCCTCACGCTGCCAGACGCCGAGCACCACCACCAGATCACCCTTGAGGAAATGCTCGCCCACGTTCTGAGCCAGCTGCCCCCAACACACCACGTCGTGAAACACGGTCGGCCCCTCGCGCCACTGGCCCGAGTCCTCATCGCGCACACGCTTGGAACTGGCCACCCGCAGCTTGACCATGATCTTGCCACGGTTGCTAAAACGGATCACCGGATCAGCCACCAGGTTGCCCGCCACACCGCCGTCACCGAGCAGCTTCGTACTGACCGCCGGCGCCGCCGCACGTTCCCCGGCGAACTCCGCGTCACCCTTCGGCGACACCGCCCCATTCGGTGCCGCGGCTGATCCGGCGGGTAGCGTTAAGCCACCGGACGGACTCGTCAACTGTTGGTTGGTCATCGCTATAGTCCCGGTCCCTTCTCGGGTCGCCCGCATGCCGCGCCCTATCCAGGGCGATGTCACGCAGCTGCGTCAGCCACGCGGTGTCGGTGATCCCCGCCTCTGCCAGGATCGATGCTGCGTGCGCCGCGGCGTTGGCCACGGTGACGTTCGCGGTGAACCGCGACGTTCCGTCGCGTGTCAGGTGCCTGACTGCCCGACCTACCTCGCGGTGGGGATCGGGCATGGTCACCGCCGCGCTTGCCTTGCCCTGCGCTTCGCTCACACACACAGCATCGCGACTACAGCGCGGGGGGTCGACACTCCAAACGGCCACGAAACAGCCTCGAAACCATAACGGCAACAGGCTTATACGCTAGTGGTTCTGGGCCAGGATCGACACCTTCGGCGCGACGCTGCCAGCGGTGCCCAGATTGCTCACCGACAGCAGCACCGGGGAAAACGGCAGCGTCAGCGCCAACGGCAACGAGGTGCCGGCGGTGACGTTGTCGCCGAAGAACTCGCCGGCCGTGGTGCCCGTGGCGTACCCCGGCGCGTCGGTAAGCGCGACGTTGATCGTCGAGGAGATCCCGAAAGTATCGATGTTCAGGAACACATCCCCGCCGTACAGCGCGCACAGAAACGCGTTAGTGGCGCCGGCCGCGAGCGTCGGATGAACCCACGCGATCACGCCCGTGCCGTTGATCCCGCCCGGGTTGGTAAACCCGTTCGGGGCCGTGCCCGGATAGGCGAGCTGGCCGGCCTGGTCGTGCTCGTACACGTGGCTGGTCTGGTTGATCGTCCAGTCCACCGTGACGGTGACGGCCGGATCGAGGTTGGTCGCGACAACCTTCAGGGTGTTGCCGCGGCACGGACCGTTAAAGAACGAGGTGATCGCGTTGCCCGCGCCGTTGCCCGCGGCGGCCACCACGTCGCGCCGCGCCGTCTGGATACCGGTCACGTTGTCGGTCCAGGTCAGCGTGAACGCGACGAACGGCAGCGTTCCCGTGCCCGCCGGCATGCTGCACCGCACGCCGATCTCGTACCCGGGCTGCGTGAACGCGCCAGCGCTCAGCAGCGTGTTGTTACCACCGCCCGCGATCGTGGTGCCGGTGAACGTCTTCTTATTCGAGCTGCCGCGCAGCAGCGGCACACCGGTACCCGCGATCGCCGTGGCGTGCGCCTGAGGCGTGCCCCAGTCCGGGAAGTCGGCTACGGTCACGAGCGAGCGTGCGGCGCCTGGCTGTCCGCGCCGCTCGGCTGTCCGTCGCCGGCCGGCGCGTCATGGTGCAGCACGTGCGAGATCGCGACCACCAGCGCCGTAATCGCGGTGACAATGCCGGCGATGCCGGTCGTCAGCGCCGTAATGTCCGCGGCGCTCACGCTGATGTGGTATTCGGTTCGGCCGGCGCGCTCGGGCTGCTGCTCGGCTCGGCCGGCGCCGCGGGACGCTGAGCGGCCACCTGAGCGGCCACGGCGCGCGAAGCGTCGAGCGCGGCCTGACGGTTGGTTCCGGCCGCGTGCGCCGCCGCGATCAGATCTTTCACGTTGCCTGCCATGCCACAACTCTAGCGCCGTGTGCGGCGCTTCAGGTGGTGCCAGGAATGACAGCGCCGGCCGGCGCCGCCGCTGTGTTCGCCGGCTTGCCCGGGAGCGGTGACTTCGCCTTGATCGAGAGTTGTATCCACGCGTCATACGCCGTATATCCAATCGCGCCCAACAGCCCGATCGCCTCTTGCAGGTCGATCACTTCGTAATACCACGCGTCGATGATCTGCGCAGCGGTAAGCGTCTTGACATTCGCCGCTGCCTGGATCTGCCAGTCCTCAATGATCTGGCCGACCGTGCTCGCCGGTATCTCCAACTTCAGCAGCGCACTACGCGCCGTGTCCGTACTGATCTTCCGGGACGTGTACAGCGTCGCGATACGCTGCACACTGCGATTGACACTGTCCACCACCGTGCGCAGGTCCGCGTAATCCAGCAGCAGCCCCGCCGCCGCCTCGGTCACGTGCAAGTCCGCCAGCACCTGAAGGGCTTGATCGCGGCTGAGCAGGTGCGCGTAGTACATGTCCACCACCGCCGACTGTGTCAGCCCGCGGTAATCGCTGATCGCCTCGTACTCCGCCTCAGACGCGTACGCCGCCGCCTGCTCCTCGCTCATGTCGTTGGCCAGCAGCAGCTCGTGCGCCGTCTTCGTGTCGATCACCCGGTGCGCGAGCATGACCCCGATCGTCGAGGGTGGCGGAATGTGCTCCGCCAGCCGCTTGTACGGCTCGGTCCACTTGTTGCGGTAGTGCGACTCACGCACCGCCTGCTCATACGACGTGGAGGCCGGCCCGGTTCCCGTCCACGGGATGATCCCGCGCGCCGCCAGGGTCGCCGCCTCCAACGGCGTCGGCCCCTCACCGATCGACGCGTACAGCCACGGCTCGAACTGCGGATCACCGCCCAGCTTCTCGTACAGCGCATGCGCCTCAGCGTCGGTCAGCTGGCCCTTGACCTGCGCGTCCAGCGCATCCGTGGGAGAGGGCCACAGCTTAGCCAGACCCTTGATAACGCCCGTCCACTTGTTCGCCAGCCGGCCTTCCGCGATGCCCTGATCGAACGAGGTCTCCCCTGCGCCGGTCCCCGCCTCGGCGATCAGGCCGCGGCGCAGCGCCTCGGCCAGCTGCCCAGGTGCCGGCGCGTCACCGGACAGGCGGATCAGCGTGTCCAAGTCCGCAGCGTCCACGCCCTGACGGCCGGCCACCTTCACCGCCTCATCGCGGCCGATGAAGTTGCGCACCACGGCACTGGCCAGCTCCGCCGGCGAGAGCAGCTGCGCGGCCAACTGGCGCAGCACCGGCCCCCACTTATCGTGCAACCGCGATTCGGCGATGGCCTGCTCGAACGAGGTAGAGCCGGCGCCCTTGCCCGTCTCAGCGATCAGGCCGCGCAGCAGCGCCCGTACGGCGTCCTGCGGCGCCAGCCCGTCGCCCGCCAGATCGGTCAGCACCCTGAACTGAGCCGGTGTGATGCCCTGCGGTTTCACCTGCGCCTGAGCGTCCGCCTCGCTCACATACGAGCGCAGCACTGCCTCAGCGAGGTCAGCCGGCGACAGACGTACGGTGGCCAACTGCACCAGCTGTTCGAACCGCGCCGCGTCGATCCCGGAGCGCGCGGCGTCCGCGATCGCGTCCTGCATCGATGCCATGCCGCGCACCGCGGCGTCCGCGAGGGTGGTCGGCGGCAGCACGAACACCGGGTGAGCCGCGTTGACATCCTGTTCCAGCTTGGCCAGGCCAGGGCCCACCGAGGTGGAGAGCACCTGGTTGACCACGCCCCACAACACCAGCTGTTCGAGCAGCCCGTTACGCCCGAACAGATCACCGAACCCCGCCACCGGCCGGCCTGCCGCTAGCCGTTGTGCACGAGTTTGCCCACCGCGTCCACGACCGCGACCTTAGCCGTGATCGCAGCACGCACCGCAGCAGCGTTGTAGTGGTCATCGGAGACCCACACGGAGGAACGCCAGCCGTCACCGGTAATGAACGAGATCACCACACCCAGCTGCGGATTGTTGCCGATGCTCGGCCCGTACTGGTTCGGTATCTGGTCGACGACCGTCCAACTCGACGCCATCAGCGCCCCCTACACGTGTTCGATGAGATCGACGATACCGCTCAGCGCCCCGTTCGCCACCACACCCACGCTGTCGGCCACCTCGCGCGCCCACGCGTCAGGCGCCGCGATCGCCTGCCCCACGAACGCGGCCAGCGCGACGTCGACCGCGATGGAACTGGCGCTCTTCCACTGCCGGCCGGCGTCCTTCACCTCAGGGCCACCGTCGAGCATGAACGCGCTGATCCAATCCTCGATCTTGGACAGGCGTGATGACACGTCCGCGGCCACTCCGGGCAGGTCTTTCGGATCGGGGCCGCCGGCACCGGGAACGATCAGCCCGTAAAGGTAGTCGCCTAGGTCTTTCCCGATACCGGACTTTTTGATCACTTCGCCGATTACCCGGTCCACCACCGCGGACAGTGCCGGATCGGCGGTGTTCACCAGCACGTCGGCGGCCTCGATCAGCAGTTTCGTCACCACCGCGTCTATCAGGCCGCGTACGTGCAAGTCCTGCGCCAGCGCCTTGAGCGGTGAGGAGCGGTCCCCGCGGCCCGAGCGGTACCCGGTCGCGGCCTCGTTCTCAATCGCCTGGTGCAGGGCCTTAGTCAGCGCCTGAGCCTGCGAGCGGGCAAGGTTCACATCGTCGATGCGCGCGTTGCGCTCGTCGCGGGTCAGCGTGGTGGCCACGCGCACCGCATCCCGATACAGCGTGATCGCGAACGAGCGCACGTCCGCCACCTTCGCCGCGGTTTGCGCATTCAGGGTGTTGATCTTGATGTCCAGGCCGTGCCACACCGGAACAACCTGGTGAGACCAAATCCACCCCGACGTGCGGTTGATCGCGTCGCGCAGCGCGCGACCCATCTCGAACGTGGCCGCCGCCAGATTCTCCAGCTGCACCACCGTGGGCAGCAAGCCCTCATACACCACGGTGGAGAGGGCCACGCGCACCGAGTCGGTGAACCGGTACAGCGACGTCAGCGTCTCAGGCAGGCTCAGCGAGACGCCGGCCAAGTTGGCCGCGGCCACGATCGCCCACGCCAGCATGCTCGCGAAAACGTTCACTACCGCCACCCCGGGCCGTAGATCGGGGCGATAGACGCCGTGGTGATCTGGATATCGCGCACGAACCCCACGACCGCGTACTGAAGGTCGTACACCGCCGTACTGAACGCCGACCCCGCCTGGCCCAGCGGGTCAGGCGTGAACAGGTTCACCGGCGGCAGCACACCGCCCGAGCCCAGCGCCGCGGTCACCGAGCTGATCCACCGCCACGCCGCGCTATCGCGCTCGGGATAGCCCAGAAACGAGTACCGGCCCGAGGTGTTGATGTCGTAGTAGCAGGTGTCCCACGCCGCGCAGTTGGTGCCACCGCCCGAGCCGTACACCGCCGCGCGTGCGTTCACCAGCGGATCGTAGAGCTCATCGGCCGTGGCATGCGCCCACGACGCGTTGTAGTACTCGATCTGCCACAACCCACGCGCGCCGGTCGAACTTAAGGCCTCAGTGTCCAGCGACGACTCTGCGCCGGCGATCGCCACGAACTCCACCGCCCGGTTAGCCGGCCCGCCGGCCCGCTCCCAGTACCCCGCCACCTGAGACGCCGACAGCGTAGTCACCGCGTACCGCCCGGCGGCCGGTCCAGCGCGCGGATGTCGGGCAGCGGCATCAGCAGCACCGGGTTGATCAGCGAGCGGGCAGGTTGCGGCACTTTCGGTAAGTCCAGGTGGAAGGTCAGATACACCGAGTGCGCGTAGATGCCCGTATTGTACCCGGTCACCTGCCACGCACCCGAGTCCGGATACCCGTCGGTCACGAACGTGCCGGCGTGGTTGTCGTCGATCACCCACGGAGCCGAGTCATCGGGAAGAACCTGGACCCCGCCCATCGTCAGCCGCCAGCCCATCAGACCGGACGGCCCCGGCGGCACCCGCCAATCGATCGTGCGCACCGTACGCGGCGGGAACGCGATACTGACCACCGCCGGCGCCGTCGACAACGTGCCCGCCGCAATCGTCGCGGTCAGATGCCGCACCTCATCCGCCACGGCGCCCTACTCTCCAGGCGGCGTGATGTTGTACTCCCACAACGGCACCAGCGCCACCGTCCCCGTCAGCGACTGGCCCCCGGGCACGAGAAAACAGCCGATCTCCATCAGGATCCCGAAGGACGCGAACGAGTGCGAGAACTGGGAGCTGGCGGCGTAGCCCTGCGTGCCCGCGATCGTGCCCGTGGTGTCCTCACCGTCCAGCAGCGTGAGCGTACCGCCGGTGGCGTTGTTATTCAGGCCTGTGATCTCCCGCAGGATGCACCGACCCTTATAGACCAGCTTGTTCGTCGACTGCGCGGTGAACTGGAACGGCTTGGCAGGCAGCTGCGACGCGAAGCGCAGCCACTCCCAGCTGCCCTTCGCGTCGACGCCGTACGGTTGCGTGTCCACTCAGCCGCTCAGCTGCGCCAGCACCGCGTACACGTTCGCGGCCACCGAGGCGGTGTTCGCGCACGCCGAGATGTACGTCGACGCCCGGTCGTTCGCCTTGAACACCGGGATGTGAGGGGTACCGTGCCGGTTGCCCATCTCGATGAAATACGAGCTGATGTCCAGCGAAGAGGTGTTGCCCGGCGCGCAGATACGCAGGTTGCTCGTCGCCGGCCCCTTCAGACCCATCGCGCACAGCGCCACGTTCGTCTGAAAGCCCAGCAGCGCGTAACGGTAGTCCGCCTTCAGCTGGTTCTCCGTCGTCGTCAGCGCCGTATCGACCCACGTGCCGATCGTGGCCGACGTGGTCACGTCCACCTCGACCGTCTTCAACCGGATCATGGAGGACTTGACCTGATCCCACGTCGCCAGCGCCGCGCCCATCCCGTCCACGTCGCTGTAGTAGCACAGCAGCGCCGCCAGGGTGTCGGACGAGGCCGCGGCGTCCAGCGCCACGGTGAGCACGTCCGCGGAGTACAGCGGCTCAGCCACGTCCCGCGGGAACAGGAACTCCGCCGGACTCTCCGCGCTCTGGAACGTCAGACCCGTGACGTTGTCGTGCATCCGCGGCGAGGTCACCCGCGCCCTACGCGTGCCCGAGCCCTGGAGGAACAGCGCCTCCAGCTTGGCGAACGCGTTCGAGTTGAACGAGCGCACGCCCAGCGAGTCGCCGCTGTTGGTCACGGTGCCCGCGGTCAGAGCGGCGGCGTTGGTGGAGGTGTTGTGCAAGTCCACCAACACGGTGTCGATCACAGCGCCCATGATCAGCCGCCGGACTTGAACGCTTCGTGCATCGCCAGCTGGAACTGGCGCGAGCGCTCGATGTTCTGGTTGACGTCACCGCGCGGCGGCAGCCCCGCGATGATGGACTGCTGCGCCGTCAGGACCTTCTGAATCTGCGCGGCGTACTTCGCGGCCCCCGCACTGGCACCGGAACTCAGCCGGCTGGCGCCCTTGGCCTTGGCCGCGTCCTTCCACTGCTGCAAGGTCATACGGCCGGTGTTAGTCGCCCACTTCTGCGCGTTGTTCTGCACGCCGGCCAGGTACCGCGGCAGCGCCGCCACCGCCAGCTGACCGGGCGACACGTCCACCGCGTCGATACCCGCCTGCCAGGCGGCGCCCGACGCGCCGAAGTTCTGCTGCCACTTCGCCGCCGCGTCCGCGGCCGACGCCATCCGTCTCGCCATCGTCAGGCACCGATCTTCCCGGACGCGGACGCGATCAGCAGGATATTGCTGCTCGTGTCCTTAGCCGTCACCGAAATGTTGCTGCGGCCCTCGTCCTCGTGCATGACGATGGACCATTCACCGTCCGGGACGTCGCGAGAGGAAACAACCTCCGCCGTGCCCCCGGAAGCACGCACCACCAGTTCGTACTCCATGGCAACGACGTTAGCACTTGACACCCCCGCTGTCGTTTCACGTGAAACACCGCCCAAACCGCTACGGGGGCCCGGGGGTGGTGTATCCCCGTGCTCAGTACTCGGCGTACGGCTCCTCACCGGCCAAGTCAGGGTCCTGCTGCTCCTCTATAGACCGCAGCACATACCGTGCCAACCCCGCCAAATACCGATCGTAAAACGGGCCCTGACGTGCACGGATCTGCAAAGCGCACTGCCCCACCCGATCAGCCGCGCACGGCGCGCACCTGAACCCATCCGTCATCCGGCCCCGCCGCGGCGTCAGGACACCGCAGTCCTCACACGGCTCGATCCGGCGGGGCCGGCCCACCTCACAGCCCCCGCGCCAACGTCTCAATCGTGCTCGCCAGCGTCACCAGCTGGTTGGCCGCAGCCTGCGTACGCGTGACGATATCCGGCTTGACCAGCTGCGTCTGCGGCAACCAGCCCTCATCCCACACCACCGACACATCCGCGTGCAGCCCCAGCATGTTCTCGCCGGCGAACTGCGTCAGGTGCGGGAACTTGCCGCTGGGATTCAGCGTCCCGTCCAGCGTCGCAATCCACATGTACGGCCGCACCGGCAGGCACGCCGCCTCGGCCTGGTCCCACGTGGAACGGTTCACGTACACCGTCAGGTACCGCCGGCCCTCATTCGCCCACTGCTTGATACGCGCCGCGCCCGAGGCCACCGAGAGCGCGCCCGACTCCACATCCACGATGTGCGCGCGGTTCATCGGATCGCCAAGGCCTCGATCGATCACCGCCAACCGCGGCCCGAACTGCGCCACCAGCGCCGGCGTGAGCAAGTCGGCGTACGTGGCAACCCGCGCCGGCTGGAACTGGATCGTGGCCAAGTCCGCCGGCCGATCCGAATCGAACATCAGCGACGTCACGGTAAGACACCCTCCCAAGGCCGGCCACTGGAACGCG
>Ga0207700_10001659_pt1 | contig 12652 bp, 9 predicted proteins | sample LARL82metaG_FD_184348 | JGI IMG/M metagenome (GOLD analysis project Ga0207700, IMG submission 184348) | Corn, switchgrass and miscanthus rhizosphere microbial communities from Kellogg Biological Station, Michigan, USA - LAR L8-2 metaG... | ecosystem: Host-associated > Plants > Roots >...
CGGTGAGGGTGTACACGGGCAAGCCAGCGCCGGCGAGCGAATCGACCATTGTCGTGAGGGACGCCGCTGGCCGCGATGCAAGATCGAGGGAACGCGCGATGGCGGCGGAGTCAGGACGGAACCCGTAATAGAAGGCGCGCCGCGGATCGATCGGCGTGACGAATAGCGTTCCCACACCGCGGCCGCCGCGTGCGACGAGCACCAACGCCGCGTCTGGTTCCGCGTATCCAGTGAGGTACTGAAACGCGGGCAGCTGGAAGAAGGTGCCAAAATCGCTCACTGGCGTGCGGCCCCCAAATGCGACGACGACACCGTCGCTGATACGGGCGGCGAGCGAGTCTCGGCGCGCCTGGTATTCGGCGGTCGTGATCTGCGCGCCAAGGGACAGCGGGAGCGCCGCCGTGACGGCGAGCGCGCAGACGCTGGTGGCACGGCGCAAGGACTGGGATTGCATTGCGTGATGGAAGCAGGTGGTGAAGGAACGGGGGGCGCGCTCAATCTGTCACGCGCGTCGCTCCTCAGCCAGCCGCTCGCGCGGCATTCATCGGTTATCGTTCGGCATGGTCGTTCATCTGCTCGACGGCACCTACGAGCTGTTCCGCCACTTCTACGGCCTGCGCCGCTTCGTCAAGGGCGACGATCCGCCGTTCGGCGCGGTCATCGGCGTGCTCCGCACTGTTTTGCAAATGCTCGAGACGGGTGCGACGCACATCGGAGTCGCGACCGATCACGTCATCGAGTCCTTTCGCAACGAGCTGTGGGACGGCTACAAGACGGGCGCGGGCGTCGAGCGAGCGTTGCTCGCTCAGTTCCATCCATTGGAGGACGCGCTCGTCGCGATGGGCATTGCGGTGTGGCCGATGGTCGAGCTCGAGGCGGACGATGCGCTCGCCTCCGCCGCGTTCCTCGCCGCGCGCGATCCTGCTGTTGAGAAGATTTGTATCTGGACGCCGGATAAGGATCTGGCGCAGTGCGTCCGCGGCGACCGTGTCGTTCAGGTCGATCGGCGTGGCAATCAGATCCGCGACGCCGGCGCCATCCGCGCGAAGTTCGGCGTCGACCCGGAACTTATTCCGGATTTCCTCGCGCTCGTCGGCGATGCGGCCGACGGCTATCCGGGGCTGCCGGGAATCGGCGAGCGCACGGCGGCGCAGCTTCTCAATCGATACGGCGCGATCGAGAGCTTTCCGCCCGACGTCCTGCGCGGCGAAAAGCGTGAGCTCGCGCTCCTCTTCAAGACACTGGCAACCCTGCGGACAGACGCGGCTCTCTTCTCCTCCGTCGATGAGCTGCGCTGGCGAGGACCGATTCCCGAGTTTCGTGACCTCGCCGAGCGAATGGGCGAGCCGCGTCTGGCCGAGCGCTGCGCGAAGCTGCTTGCCGCGGCGCCGGTTGGCTTGCGTCCGGACGCGACAGTGGAGTGATTCAGTCGCTGTGACGACTGACACTCACCGCGCCATCGACGCCGTCTGGCGCATCGAATCGGCGAAGCTCATTGCGAGTCTCACACGGCTCGTCGGCGACGTCGGCCTGGCCGAGGATCTCGCGCAGGACGCGCTCGTCGCCGCGCTGGAACAGTGGCCGGAGTCCGGTGTGCCGAACAATCCGGGCGCGTGGCTCATGGCTGCAGCCAAACGGCGGGGCATCGATCAGCTCCGCCGCCGTTCGCTCCTCGACCGCAAGCATGAGCAGCTTGGCCACGAGCTCGAGTCCTTACAGGAAGCCGCGCTGGGGCAGCTGGATGCCTCGCTCGACGACAATGTCGGTGACGACCTGCTGCGGCTGATGTTCATGGCGTGTCATCCGGTGCTTTCCACCGAGGCCCGCACAGCGCTCACCCTGCGTCTGCTCGGCGGCCTAACGACGGAGGAGATTGCGCGCGCCTTTCTCGTTCCGGAGCCCACCGTCGCGCAGCGCATCGTACGCGCGAAGCGGACGCTCGCCGAAGCTGGTGTGCCCTTCGAGGTGCCGCGCGGCCCGGATCTGCATGCCCGCCTGTCATCGGTGCTGGAGGTCATCTATCTCATCTTCAACGAGGGCTACGCGGCGACCGGGGGTGACGATTGGATGCGCCCTGGTCTCTGCGAGGACGCCCTCCGGCTCGGTCGCATCCTCGCCGAACTCATGCCGGACGAACCCGAGGTGCACGGTCTCGTCGCGCTCATGGAGATTCAGGCCTCGCGGCTCCGGGCGCGCGTCGGTCCGTCGGGCGAGCCAGTCCTGCTTCTCGATCAGGACCGCGGGCGGTGGGACCGGATGCTCATTCGCCGCGGCCTCGCGGCACTCGACCGCGCGGAGTCGTTAGGCGGTGAGCCGGGGCCATATCAACTCCAGGCGGCTATCGCGGCCTGCCACGCCCGCGCCCGCGTTGCGGGTGACACCGACTGGCGGCGCATCGCCGAATTGTACGCCGCCCTGGGACGGGTGACACCATCGCCGATCGTCGAACTGAATCGCGGCGTTGCGGTCGCCATGGCGTTTGGTCCGGCGGCCGGTCTCGAGATCGTAGACACGCTGCGCACCGCACCGGCGCTCAAGAGCTATCACCTGCTGCCCAGCGTTCGCGGCGATCTGCTCATGAAGCTTGGCCGGATGGCCGAAGCGCGCGTCGAGTTGGAGCGCGCCGCGTCGCTCACGCGCAACGCGCGGGAACGAGCGCTCCTCCTCGAGCGCGCCGCGTCCTGTGTTCAATGAGTGCTGCGAAAGCTCGCCGTGATGACTTCGTGGCCCGGGGTCGCGAAGAGCTTCCAGTCGTACGTTGCGCCCCGCTCCACGATCACCGGCTCGGACAGAGCCGAATGACCTTCGCGCGAGAACGACGCGGCGAGGAATTGCACCCTGGCCTGCAACGGCACATCGAGGCTGGTGAGCACGAACGTCGCCGAGTTCAGCCCCCCGACGCGTCCGAGGCGACGTCCTTTGGACCCATCGTGCATGACGTAGATCGTCTCGTCCTCGCTATGCCCGTTGTGCACCGTGAGCAGCGACACGGCTGGTGATTCCTCGCTCTCATGGATGCCCGACGCGCAGGCACCGGCGAGAAGCAGTACGGCAAACAGCGCTTTCATTGGACCTGTTCCTCGAGCTGGGCGGTCACCGCGGCCACCCACACGATACGTACGCGCTCCGTGCCGCGATCGGGTCACGTTCGCGGAACTCTGACGATTGATGAACACATTGTTCGCAACTGCTTGCGCGACCCCATCGCGACGTACCCAATTATCACACCACATGACACGCCACTCTGGCCATCGGTCTTCTCCCGCTCGCCCCACGATGCATCCTCGTCGCCACCCGAAATCGTTAGGCGTCGTGTGCGCTCACGTGCTCGTGGCCGGCATCGCGCGCGGCGATGGCAACGCTTCAGGCTCACACACGCGAGGTTCGAAATGATTCGCGCGGCGCGTATCCAGATTGCATTCCTCGCCTGCTCGGCCTGGCCGGCGCTGGCGGCAGCGCAGCAGGCACCTCGACAGATCGCCCATCCGCAATGGAGTCGGAGCGCCGTTCTCTACGAGGTGAACGTGCGCCAGTACACGCCCGAGGGTACACTCGCGGCGTTCGAGCGGCAGTTGCCACGAACGGACAGTCTCGGCGTCGACATCTATTGGATCATGCCGGTACAGCCGATCGGGAAGCTCAATCGCAAAGGCCAGCTCGGCAGCTACTACTCCGTGCAGAACTACACGGCCGTGAATCCCGAATTCGGCACGGCCGCCGATTTCAAAGCACTGGTAGACGACATTCATCGCCGCGGCAAGCGGGTGATTCTCGACTGGGTGCCGAATCACACGTCGTTCGACAATGTGTGGATCGCTGCGCATCCCGATTGGTACATGCACCGGGCGGACGGCTCGATCATGAACGCGCGCGACGATCAGAATCGCCAGACCGATTGGACCGACGTCGCCGAGCTGAATTACGACAATACCGCGATGCGCAAAGCGATGATCGCCGCGATGCGCTGGTGGGTGGACAGCATGCACGTCGACGGCTTTCGGTGCGACGTCGCCGGCGGCGTACCGATGGATTTCTGGATGGAGGCGCGGCACGCGCTCGCGACCTCGAGGGCGGATCTGTTCTTTCTGGCCGAGGGTGAAGGTCCGAAATTCCACGCCGCCTTCGATGCGACTTACGGCTGGGAATTTCACCATCTGCTCAACGAGATCGCGCAGGGCAAGAAGCCGACGTCGGAGCTCGATGCGTACCTCGCTCGCGGGCGCCGCGACTACCCACCGGGGGCCTATCGCATGTACTTCACGAGCAATCACGACGAGAACAGCTGGAATGGCAGCGAGTTCGAGCGCATGGGAGCGAATCACAAGCCGGCGTTCGTGCTGGCCGCGACGATCACCGAGTCCATGCCGCTGATTTACACCGGCCAGGAAGCGAGTCTCGAGAAGCGCCTGCGCTTCTTCGAGAAGGACACCGTAAACTGGCATGGTGCGTCACTCGCGGGCTTCTACCGGGCGATGACGGATTTGAAGCACGCCGATCGGGCGCTGTGGAATGGTGCCTATGGCGGCGATCAGACGGTGCTTCAGACCGATGGCGGCTCGCGTGTCTATGCCTTCACGCGCACGCGCGGAGCCAACACCGTATTGGTCGCCGTCAACTTCGGCGACAGCGCGGCGCACGTGTCGTATCGCGGGCTGGGCCAGAGTGGGACCTACACGGACTGGTTCGATAAATCGCGCGCGACGTTAGGCGCTTCCGGAGCACTCGACGTGCCGGCGCACGGGTATCGCGTCATGGTCCGCTGACGCTGTGCTCTAGTTCCGAGGATGGCGAAGCTCGAAGACGTAGCCCTCGAGAGGAGCGAGCGACGGTAGCGGCACGAAGTTTTGCAGTTGGCCTTTGGCGCTGACTTGAACTTCGGCGCCATCAACGCCCCCGAGCAGATTCCGGAGTCTCCAGCGTCCCGGAGACAGGGCTCCGCGTCGCGACCACAGCGCGGCGCCGCTCACGGGCGTGTCCGTCAGGTTCGCGATCACGAGCACCTGCTGATCACCCGTCTCGCGCAGATATGCCGCGACGCCGTCGACGCTCCCCTGGAGCGGCACGAGCGTCCCTTGGCCTAACGCGGCCACTCGCGAGCGAAGGTGAATCATTCGCCGATTCATGCTGAGCACCGACGTCGAGTCCTGCTCCTCGCCTTCGACGGTGGTCGTCGACGAATCCGGCTGCAGCGATTCCCAGGGAGCACCGGTCGTGAACCCATCGGCGTGTCCGACGCGCCATTGCATCGGCGTGCGGATGCGCTCGTCCGGCTTCGCGCCGATCATACCGATGTCCTCCCCGTAGTAGACAAATGGAAACCCGGGGAGCGTCAGCAGCAGAAAAGACGCGAGGCGCGCCTTTTTCATGTCGCCGCCGAGCTCCGTCCGCGTTCGCGGCTGGTCGTGGTTTCGCAAAAAGGGCGACCACCGGTCGTTAGGCACCGACGCCTGCAGGCGAAGCACAGGCTCCAGGAGTCCGCGCGCTGAGCCATTGCGCACGGCCGCAATGATGCTGTCCGCCACCTCGAACGCGAAGTACGAGTCGAGCTGGTCCGGATAATAGGTCAGCACCGTGCCGATGCTGTCGTACACCTCGCCGACCATGAAAGCCCTCGGTTGCACACGTCGCACGTAAGCCGCGTAGTCGTGCAGCAGTCGATGCGTCCCTGGGCTCCCGGCGAGCTTGCCTCCGTCCTCCATGAGAAAGGGCACCGCATCGAGACGAAAGCCGTCCACCTTCATTTCTTTCAACCAATACCGTGCGATCTTCATTGCCTCGACGCGCACGGCCGCCGTCTCGTAGTTGAGATCAGGCATGCCGCTCCAGAAAACCGCGTAGTAGTACTCGTCGTGCACCGGCGACTTGTACCAGACTTCCTGACCCCATGGACCTTTTTGATCCGGCTTGGTCGGTGACCAGCGATACCAGTTTCGATAAGGCGACGCCGTATCGCGGAGTGCTGCCTGGAACCAGGGGTGTTCGCTCGATGTGTGATTGAGCACCATGTCCACCAGCACGTGAATGCCACGTTTGTGCGCGGCGGCCACGAAGCGCTCGAAGTCCTCGTTCGTCCCATACGCCTTTGCGACGTGGTAGTAATCGGTCGCATCGTAGCCGTGATAGCTCGGCGACTCGACGATCGGCATGAGCCAGACGCAGCGCGCGCCAAGGCTCCGGTTGCTGTTGGGATTCCCGTCGTTGATGTAGTCGAGCTTCTCGGTCAGCCCCTTGAGGTCACCGACGCCATCACCGTCACTGTCGTAGAAGGAGCGGACGAATACCTCGTAGCATGTCGCGCCACGGACCCAGCCTGGAGAGTGCTGCGCCTGGGCCAGACCCACGGCGGCAAAGAGAGCTCCGATTCCGGCGATTAGGCGTTGCATCGAGTTATGTCACAAGGGGCAAGAGAGCAGGCCGCTGAAAAATATTGACCGGCCACGTCGGACAACGGCGGCTCTTCTCACGAACGCTGCCGAGCGCCATCTTGACCGCCTCGGCTCGGACGACTGCCCGCCCTTCCCACCCTGCTGCGCTGCTCACATGAACGCCACGAACCGGCCACGTCTCTCGCCCTCCGCCATGTTCAACATGAGCTTTGGCTTCCTCGGCATCCAGTTCGGCTGGGGACTGCAGCTCGCGAACATGTCCGCGGTGTACGAGAGGCTCGGGGCCCGGTCGGACCAGGTACCGCTGCTCTGGCTCGCGGCGCCGGTCACGGGGCTACTCGTCCAGCCCGTGATCGGCGCACTCAGCGACCGGACGTGGGGACCGTTAGGCAGACGCCGTCCGTACTTCCTCACGGGTGCCATTCTCGCCTCGATCGCCCTCTTCGTGATGCCAAACTCGAGCGCGATCTGGATGGCCGCGACGCTCCTCTGGATCCTCGACGCCTCGAACAACATCTCGATGGAGCCGTTCCGCGCCTTCGTCGCCGACAAGCTGGCGGTGTCGCAGCGCACGCAGGGCTTTGCGATGCAGTCGCTCATGATTGGTATCGGCGCGAGCCTCGCGAATTCCCTGCCATACGTATTCTCTAAACTGGGCGTTACCGGCAACACGCCGAGCGGCATTCCCCTGTCGGTGCGGTACTCGTTCCAGGTCGGCGCTGCCGTGTATCTGCTCGCCGTTCTCTGGACCGTCTTCACGACGACGGAGTTCCCGCCGGAGGACATGGCGGCGTTCGAGCGCGCGCGGCGCGGCGAGATGGGACTCGGGAATCTCGTCGCCGACATCGCGCGCTCCATCCGCGAGATGCCGGCGACCATGCGCCAGCTTGCCGTGGTCCAGCTGGTTACCTGGCTCGGGCTCTTCTGCATGTGGCTCTTCTTCGTCCCGGCGGTCGCCCGACACGTCTTCGGCGCGACGGATCCGCAGTCTGCGCTCTATACGCGCGGCATGGAGTGGGGCGGACTCACCTTCGCCTACTACTCCATCGTCTGCTTCCTGGTGGCGCTCGCCCTGCCCCGGCTCGCTCAGGCGACCAGCCGAAAGACAGTGCACGCGGCTGCCCTCGCCTGCGGCGGCATCGGCCTGCTGTCGACCTATCTGATTCACAATCCGAACCTCCTCCCGTTGACGATGGTTGGCGTCGGTATCGCCTGGGCATCGATTCTCTCGATGCCTTACGCGATCCTCTCCGGTGCACTCCCTCCCAACCGGATGGGGGTGTACATGGGGATCTTCAACTTCTTCATCGTCATTCCGGAGATCATCGCCTCGCTCACCTTCGGGCCGATAGCGCGCGGCGTGTTCGGCGAAGGCAATCCCAACACGGCGCTCTATTTCGTGTTGATCGGCGGCGCCGCCATGCTCGTTGCCGCCGCGCTCGTAGGCATCGTCGACGATCGGGCCGACGGCGAGGTGCCGGAGCAGGCCGTGATCCGCGCCGACCAGGTCGAGCCCTTGCTAGTCCAGGAGTCGATTCAGCCGGTGCCGAGTTCCGGAATGCCTGGGCGGCGCCATTGAGAGATCGCACAACCCAGCATCACGACCGTCCCTCACTCCTCTTCACGCAGTCGTCAATTGCCAGAAACGCGGAAACGGCCGGACACTACGCGGACACTACGCGGGTCTGCTCCGCGATCGGGGCGACACCTCGTGCGGGCGAGAGTTTATCAAAGACAAAACGCACAGGACACATAGGCCGTGGTTTCAGCTCCTATGAGTCTTTCTTGAGCACCGACGCTCAACGCGCAACGCGAGCCGTTTCCGCGTTTTTTGAACAGTTGATGGCTGCCTAACACGGAGTCATCGCCGGCCTGAGTGATTCGAGGAAGGCCGATCACAACTCCATCTCCCACGTCTGGGCTACCAAATCCGCACCGAAGCTGTGATGCGGCTCTTCGGCGATCAGTCGGAAACCGGCACGCTCGTATAACCGTCGCGCCGCCACGAGATTGCTCTGCGTCCAGAGCGTCATCCGCTTGTAGCCAGCCTGACGGGCGAAGCGAATGCACTCATCGACCAAGCGCGCGCCGATGCCCAGCTGGCGCGCGCTGGGCTCGACATATAGTAGCCGGAGCTTCGCTACCGTTTTGGACTTCTTCACGCAGAAGATCGACCCGACCACTTCGCCCTGCACTTCGGCGATCCAGCACCGTTCGCGCGCCGGATCGCGATGCATCACGAAATCGGCGACGATCTCCGCCACCAGCGCCTCGAAGCGCTCATCCCATCCGTATTCCTGATGGTAGAGCGCACCATGCCGATGCACGACCCATCCAATGTCGCCGGGCCGGAGATCCCGAATCGTATAAGACATGGTGGTCGACGGTGGTGGGCGACGGGCGACGGGCGACGGGCGACGGGCGACGGGCGACGGGCGATAAAGTGAAGGGTAATGCTGAGCGACGGTTATGCCGTCAATCTCGCCGTTTTTCACCCTCAACGCCCAACGCCCAACGCCCAACGCCCAACGCCGTTCATTCTTCCCGCAACGCCGCCACCGGATCGAGCCGCGAAGCGCGCCACGCCGGCAGCGCGGCTGCCGCAACACCAACGACCGTGAGCACGACTACAGCCGTCGTCATCATCGCTGGATCCGTCGGCCCGACATCGTACAGGAACGATGACATGAGGCGCGTCGTGGCCGCGGCCAACCCCACACCAAGCGCGACACCCACGACCACGATCGCCAGCACTTCGCCGAGCACCATCCGCACGACCCGCATTTGCTCGGCGCCTAACGCGATGCGCACGCCGATCTCGTTGCGACGACGCGCGACCATGTACGCCATGATCCCGTACAGCCCAATCGTCGCCAGGATCATCGCAAGCCCGCCGAAGAATCCCGACAGCGTCGCGATCGACCGCGAGAGCGTGAGCGATTCGTCCAGCTGCTGGTCCAGACTGATGATGTCGAGCGTAATCTGTGGATTCACGCTCGCGATCGCCTTCGTCACGGTCGGCACGAACGTACCGAGCATGCCGGCCGTTCGAATCTCCAACGACATCTGCTGCGCCTCGGGCGTGAGCTGCGCACGTGGGAAGTAGGTGATCGACTGCGCCGAATCGCGCAGTGATCGATACTTCGTCGTACCGACGACGCCGATCACCTCGATTGGCTCGCTCCAGCCGCTGCCTTCCTGCCGCTCGAAGTGGCGGCCCACGGCGGCCGGCGTGCCAAAGAAGTGTCGCGCCATAGCTTCGTTCACGATCGCAACCTTTGGCCCCGTGCGGCTGTCATGCCGGTCGAAGTCGCGCCCCGCGAGAATGCGAATTCCCAGCGTCCGGAAAAAGCCGTCGGTAACTGGGGTTACCCACGAGACCGCATCATCCTCGTTCTTCGGCGTGAATCCTTCGGTCCGGAAGACGTCGTTCCACGTCGAGTTGCCAACGGGCGTGACCTGCGAGCCGCTGGCGGATTGAACACCCGGCAGGGAGCGCACGGCATTGAGTAACCGCTCACTCAACACGAGTCGCTGATCTGGCGGCGTGTTCGTGTTCCGGTAATCCGCCTGGACGAGCAGCACGCCCTGTCGCTGAAATCCGGGATCGACCGTCGCCAGGCGGCGCCAGCTGCCGATGAGAAGCCCCGCTCCGACGATCAGCACGAGCGAGAGCGCAACCTGAACCGCCACGAGTGCCTTTCCCATCCGAAATCGGCTATGTCCTTCCGCGACGCCACGCCCCTGGGCTTTCATGGCCGCCTGCGGATCCACACGAGCCGCGCGCCACGCGGGCACCAGGCCGAAGAGCAGTCCGGTCAGCGTCGCCATCGCGATGGTGAACAGCAGCAGGCGGACATCTATCGCAAGATCGAGCGAGATGGCGCGCTGCCCGCTCGACAATAGCCTGACGAGCGCACGGCTGCCCCAGATCGCGAATCCGATTCCGAGCACGGCGCCGACACCCGACAGCAGCAGGCTCTCGGTGATGAGTTGTCGCACGAGGCGGCCGCGCCCCGCGCCAAGCGCCAGCCGCACCGCCATCTCGCGTTGGCGCACCGCCGCTCGCGCAAGCAGCAAATTGGCCACGTTGGCGCAGGCAATCAGAAGCACGAGTCCGACGATCGCCATCAGGACATACAGCGCTTTCTCGTACATCATCCGCGTGATCGAGAACCCTCTCGACGCATCGCCGACGGTGAATGTCAATTTCCGAAAGTTCGCGAGAGCGTCCGCTGGCCAGTTCGGCGGAATCGTCGCATCGATGATGCTCGGCGCGATCGTCGCGAAGCGCGCGTTCACCTGGGCCCGAGTCAGCCCAGGCTTTGGTCGACCCATGATCTGCAGAAACCAGCTGCTGCGTTCGTCGAGCTGGCTGTTGGCGCCCATGACGATCTTCTCGCTGCACATTGGCGCGAAGAGTTGCGGCCGCTCGCCGACGCTCAGGCCGGAGAAGCGTCCATCGGCGACGCCGACGATCTGGAATGGGTGCCCGTTCAGGGAAAGCGTGCGCCCGACAGCACCAGGATCGCCCGAATAACGGCTCTGCCAGAACCTCTCGCTCAGCACCACGATACCCGGACATCCTCGAAAATCGTCTTTCTTGTCGATGAGCCGGCCAACGACCGAGCGAACGCCTAACGTGGCGAAGTAGTCGCCGCTCACCATGCTCGCGTCCACGCGCTGCGTCGGGCCACCCGACGTCAGATTGAAGCTCGTCTGCCCATACGCGAACACGCCGCTGAACATGTCCTGCCGATCGCGAATCGCCTCCCACAGCGGATTCGTGAAGATGACTTCGTTGGTGTTCCGCGCTATCGATACGAGCTCCTCGGGATGCCTCACGGGGAGTGACTTGAGCACGAGCGCGTCGATCACCGTGAAGATCGCGGTGTTCGCGCCGATGCCGAGAGACAGTGAAAGGATGGCGACGATGGCGAACGCGGGAGCGGCGACGAGGGATCGCAGCGCGTAGCGCACGTCGGCAATTACACTGTCGAGCCACGCGAACAGATCCCGTTCACGCGTCAACTCGTCCTGATACGCCAGACTGCCGAAGCGGCGCCGCGCTTCCCATCGTGCCGTATCCGGCGCCATTCCTCTCGCCACGAGATCGTCGGCACGCTCGGCGAGGTGGAACTGCATCTCGCGCTTGATCTCCTTCGAGAGAGCGTTCTCGCGCAGGTGATTCCTCAGGCGGCCGAGCCAGGACATTCAGACCTCCAGATCGATATGCGCTGGCGCGTCAGGCGTAGCGCAATACACGTGTGACTCCAGTGCGGAGTCGTGTCCAGCTCTCCTCTTCCACCTCGAGCTGCTTTCGTCCCGCGGGCGTGATGGTGTAGAACTTGGCCTCGCGATTCTTCTCGGTCGTACCCCACTCGGCCTTGAGCCAACCATCCTGCGCCATGCGGTGGAGCGCTGGGTAGAGCGACCCCTCCTCGACGCGTAGCAGATCAGCCGAGACACGCTGGATGTGCGACGTGATCGCGTAGCCGTGCATGCGCCCCTGCGCGGCGAGCGTCTTGAGCACCAGGAGCGCGAGCGTGCCCTGGAGAATGTCGTTCTTGTGCCGTGGCATGACACCGATATAGCTATGCCTAGCTAGCTTTGTCAACATCGAGGGATGACATTCTCATCGCCTACGTGCGCAAGGTGCGACTCGAGGTGCACGACGTGCGCACGGTGTTCGGCGAACAAGACGACGACTACAGAAACGACAGCGGGGGTATCAGTCCGTTCGTCGAGTAGTCGCTAACGAACGCCCTGGCGGATTGCCTCCCTCACGCCCTCTGGGACTTCGAGCTCGTCCGGGTCCCAATCGATCGGGCTGCCCGCGCCGACGAGAAGGCGTGCGACCGCCGCGTGGTCCGCGCCCGGCCGTCCACAATTCCTCGAGCCATGACAGCACCAGCCTAACGGCGTTCCGCCATAGTGCGGATCGCGCACCGTCACGAGCGCGCGGCCGCGCTCCGCTTCGAGAATTGCCGCCACGCCCTCGGGTGAGCCCTCCCAGGCGGCACAATGCAGGGCCGTCCCGCCCGTGGGACCGGATACGCTGCGCACGGCTGGGTCGAAGCCGAGCTCCATCATCAGCTTCACGGCGCGCGCATTCGCCAGCCACGCCTCGTCCGTGAGCGCTCGGCGATCCGCCCCCGTCAGGTTCTCGACAATGTCCGGATGCTGCCGGACAATATCGAGCGCCGTCGGCCGATCGCCCTCGTGACACGCGAGCAGGAGCCGCTGCGCTGGTGTCGCATACTCGC
>Ga0207700_10001660_pt1 | contig 12636 bp, 14 predicted proteins | sample LARL82metaG_FD_184348 | JGI IMG/M metagenome (GOLD analysis project Ga0207700, IMG submission 184348) | Corn, switchgrass and miscanthus rhizosphere microbial communities from Kellogg Biological Station, Michigan, USA - LAR L8-2 metaG... | ecosystem: Host-associated > Plants > Roots >...
CAACAGAGAGAAGCAAAGTATTGTTTAAAATCTTTGAACCAAGCACGTTTGCAACCGCAATAGATGCCCCATGTGCGCCCTTTCTTGCAAGCAATATCATCGATATTTTTTCAGGCATCTCACCTGCGATTGGACTGACTATTACCGCAAGTATGACAACCGAGACGCCAAGGTCTACTGAGACGCCTTCAAGGGCATGTACAAACGGTTCCGCCCCTACAAAAATACCAACTGTGCCTGCAACAAAGAGCATCATGGCTCGTGCAAAATGCTTTTTGGGTTTTGCATGGAGTTCATTTTCATGCAAGTCTTTTTCAAAAGGAATCTGTTTCTTCTCCCTTTTCATCTCACGGAAGGCAAATACAAGATACACTGAAAATAATCCAGTAAATATTATACCGTCAAGAAGGTCATAGCCATCAATAAACAGGACTGCTCCTGCAACTGCTGTTATCACAAGAAAAACTTTGTCTAAACCAAACTCTTTTACATCAACGAATTTTTGTGGAGCCTTTGAGAGTCGAGTTGTTGCAATTATCAACATTACAGCAAGCCCAAGTGTCATCATGAACAAGTTGCTTCCAAGTGCAGAACCAATGGCAGTACCGTATGAGCCATCCTTTGCAGCTGCAACAACAATTCCTATTTCAGGCAATGTTGTTGCAATGCTAAGCAGTGTTCTTCCTACAAATCTTCCACCCCACCTTTCTGCAAGGTGCTCTGCTCCATCAGACAACAACCAACTTGCAAAGATAAGCTCTGCAAGCCAACCAAGTAAAAATAGTATGTTGGCTGCCAATTTACCAGTCTCCCAAATCTTGTACTGTTAGTTGTAACAATGACAATACCAATCTAGTCTTTGACTATGATCATGGTAAGAGTTGATTTTATTCCATCTAGTTTTCTTACCTGTGTTGTTATTGCCTCTCTCAAAGATTCCATAGAATCAGACTCTAGTATCATTAACACGTCATAGACACCATATACTGGATACACTTCTTTTACATGCTGAATTTTTTTTATCTCGTTTACAATATGGAGTTCTTTTCCAAGTTCTGCGTTTATCAAAACAAATGCACTATGCATGCAGAAACTGGATGCGTCCAGAATAAAAACAAATTGAATTTGTTCAAAAAAGCTAGTGCCAAGCTCAAAAAATTCACCCAGCTAGAATTAATAAGGTATAGTACGGTATAAGTACCGTAACATGAAATCAAGAATGACATACATATCAGTCGAAGTGGCAGATCACTTCTCAGATTTTATCATAAAGCGAGACGAACAGGTCCTTGATGCAGTGAAGACAAGGGCAAGAGACTTTAGTACCATATCCATCCTAAAGTTGCTCTATCAACTCAGATGCAGTCCAATGACGTTTTCAGACCTGTATGTAAAATCAAACATACGAATGAAGCGGTCTTTTCTGAACTATTTACACCTGTGCGTGTCATACAATTTTATCAGAAAAGATCCCAAGGGGCCAAACATGGTCTATTCCATAACAGACAAGGGAAGAACCATGCTTGATTTGTTCATGCAAAAGAGCAACTGATTTCATAATTCTTTTATTCCAATCAGATAGAGCAAAACCATTGGCAATCACCTACAAGGATGCAGGCGTTGACATTAAAAAGATAAAGCAGAGTCAGCAAAGCATTGGAGACATAATTGCATCAACTCACAAGGTGCAAAAGAAAGTAAAGACAATGTCGGGGTTTGGCCATTATGCAGGAATTGTAGAAATGCCAGGCGGTAAATTGCTTGCAACTCATACAGATGGAGTTGGAACAAAGGTTATGATTGCACAGATGATGAAAAAATATGATACTGTGGGTATAGACTGTGTTGCAATGAATGTCAATGATATCATTTGTATCGGTGCAGTTCCCATATCTTTTGTAGATTATATTGCAGCAAACAAAAACGACCAAAAAATATTCAACCAAATAGTTCGTGGATTGGTAAAGGGTGCAAAAGAGGCCCAAGTTCCAATAGTTGGAGGTGAGACCGCGATACTCCCAGATTTAATAGCAGGAAAAAATTTTTCTTTTGATCTTGCAGGAATGGTGGTAGGAATTCTCAATAAAGGGGACATGGTTCTTGGAAATAAAATTAAAACTGGCGATGTTATAATTGGAATAAACAGTAGCGGTTTGCACTCTAACGGATATTCACTTGCACGTAAGGTCCTTCTTTCAAAGCATTCCATAAATGATAAAATAAAGGGCATCGGAGTTTTAGGTGATGCACTTTTAGCGCCAACTGAAATCTATGTCAAGCCAGTTTTGCAGGCAATCAAGGAATGCAAGATTCATGGACTTGCCCACATAACAGGTGGTGCTTTTACCAAACTTTTGAGGCTAAAAAAGACTGGATTTACCTTAGATAACATTCCCAGTCCACCACGATTATTTCAGGAAATTGAGGACCGTGGCGTGGAAAAAGAAGAGATGTACAAGACGTTTAACATGGGAATCGGATTTTGTATTATTTCACCAAAAGATGAGGCAAAACACATTAACAAGATATTCAAAAAACAGGGATTTGTAAGCAGGCAGATTGGTAAAATCACAGATAAAAAAGGCGTATACATTGACAAGCTAAGAATAGCATAGTCAATCCTAGATTAGGATTTAATACCCAAATTAATTCTAACAAGGCGTGCAAAGAACTGAAGTAACATTTGATGATGCGTGCAAAGAGATTTGTAATAACCTTCTTTTAATTTCTAGTCCTACCGATAAGGATGTAAAAAAAGAGGTCAAGCGAATTTGTATAAAATATGCATTGGAAAGAATTCCAAGAAATTATGAGATCCTTGCATTTGTTACAGGCCAAGATTACATCAAACTGCAAAAGGCACTTGTAAGAAAACCTGTCAAGACAGCATCAGGTGTAGCAGTGATTGCACTGATGCCAAAGCCTTATGCATGTCCGCATGGAAGATGTAGTTATTGTCCTGGAGGAATAGAGTACAATTCTCCAAACAGTTACACAGGACGAGAACCATCAACACAGAACGCAATTGCGAACAGCTATGACCCAAAAAAACAGATCCTCGACAAGCTTGAGCACCTAATTGCATACGGTCATGACAGTACAAAACTAGAGCTTGTCATAGTAGGGGGAACATTTCTTTTCATGCCGCGCAGTTACCAGATTGATTTTATAAAATCATGTTATGATGCATTAAATGGATTTGATTCTAAAGATTTAGAGTCTGCCAAGAAAAATAATGAAAAAGCAAATTTCAGAAATGTTGGATTTACTATAGAGACCAAGCCAGATTATTGTAGAAAAGAACACGTAGACTGGATGCTAGAATACGGAGTGACGCGAGTAGAGATAGGAGTACAGAGTCTACATGAAAAGGTGTACGAGCTCGTAAACAGAGGACATACGTACAAGGACGTCACAGAATCATTTGAGATATCAAAGGATGCAGGATACAAGATAGTGGCACACATGATGCCAGGTCTTCCATCGATGACCCCCGAAGAAGACATTGCGGATTTCAAGAAGTTATTTGCAGACCCACAATTAAGACCAGACATGTTAAAGATTTACCCAACTCTGGTGTTAGAAGACACTCCACTTTATGTAACATACAAGGAGGGAAAATTTACTCCATATTCGGACGATGAAATGGTTCGAGTACTTACTGAGATAAAAAAGATCATTCCAAGATGGGCAAGAATAATGAGAGTGCAAAGAGAGATTTCATCAGACCAGATAATTGCAGGTCCAAAACTTGGAAATCTGCGACAGATAGTACAGCAGAATCTAAAAAAACAAAACATCTCCTGCAAGTGTATCAGGTGTAGAGAGGCAGGACTCTCAGAGAGCACAATAAACATGGATGACATAAAAATGCACAGGGAAAATTATGACTCTTCAGGCGGAAACGAAGTCTTCTTGTCATATGATGATTCCCATGATAAGATATTTGGATTTTTGAGATTAAGAAAACCAAGCAGTAGTGCACACAGAAGTGAAATTACATCAAATGCATGCATAGTAAGAGAACTCCACGTGTACGGAAGATCATTGAAGATTGGAGAAAGAGAAAATGATACAATCCAGCATTCAGGATTAGGAAAGAATTTGATGAGTGAAGCAGAAAAAATTTCAATAGAAGAGTTTGATTCAAAGAAATTACTTGTGATAAGTGCAGTCGGTACAAGAGAATATTATAGAAAACTTGGTTACACCCAGCTTGGTCCATACATGTCAAAGGAATTGAGATAATGGAGGAAGAACAGCAGATAATCGGCAGAGGTACATGGATTGACAAACTTGCAGACGAGTTACTACAAAGAGAAAAATCACTTGGAAGAAAGACAGATCTAATTAGAGTAGAAAGTGGTCTTGGGGCATCAGGAATACCGCACATAGGAAGTCTCGGTGATGCAGTAAGGTCATATGGGGTAAAACTTGCCCTTGAAAACTTTGGATACAAGTCTGAATTAATTGCATATTCTGATGACCTTGATGGCCTACGTAAGATCCCAGAGGGCCTCCCAGAATCATTAAAGGAACATATTGGAAAACCAGTATCTTTTATTCCAGACCCATTTGGGTGCCATGACTCGTATGGATTGCATATGAGCAGTATTTTGCTAGATGGTCTTGACAAGCTTGGAATCAAGTACAAGTTCCAGCGCGGTGTTGACACTTACAAAAACGGACTGTTAAAAGATCAAATTCATACAATTTTAACAAACAGCAAAAAAATCGGCGAAAAAATTGCAGACATGGTAGGCCAAGAAAAATATCAGGAGGCTCTGCCATATTTTCCAGTCTGCGCAAACTGCGGTAGACTCTATACTGCAAGTGCGTACGAATACCTTGCCGATGAAAAAAAGATCAAGTACAGATGTATTGATACAACAATTGGCTCAAAACCAATGAAAGGATGTGGTTATGAAGGCATAGCTGATATCACAAAGGATCTAGGTAAGTTACCATGGAAGGTAGAGTTTGCAGCAAGATGGAGTGCATTTGATATCAGGTTTGAAGCATATGGTAAAGACATCATGGATTCAGTCAAGGTAAACGACTGGGTTTCAGAAGAGATCTTGGGTTTTCCAGCACCCACCCATGTAAAATATGAAATGTTTCTTGACAAGGGAGGAAAAAAAATATCAAAATCACTAGGAAATGTGTTGACATCACAGGCCTGGCTCAGGTATGGTACCCCAAAGACAATCCTTCTTTTGCTCTACAAGAGAATCACGGGAGCACGTGAGGTAGGAATTGATGACATTCCAGCACTAATGGACGAATACAATGATCTTGAGAACATCTATTTTGGAAAGACAAAACTTGACAATGAGACCAAGGCAATAAGATCAAAGGGACTGTATGAGTATGTCAATTTGCTAAATCCTCCAAAGACCCAAAGACCATATGTCAATTATCGATTACTTGTACAATTGTGCAGAATATTTCGCGAAAACAGAATTCCTCTTGTTACAAAAAAACTGTTAGAGTATGGCACAATAAAAGAATCAAGTCCAGACATAGAAGAACTAATCACACTTGCAGGAAACTATGCAGATGATTATGATGCCACAACAAAAGTCGAGATCCAGTTAGACGATATTTCAAAACAAGTGCTCGGCCAACTGGTCAACATTCTGTCATCAGACCAGGAACCTACAGACTTGCAAAATACAATTTACCAAATCGCAAAAGACAAGGGAATGCAACCAAAAGACCTGTTCAAGATATTATACCAAATCATATTGGCTTCAGACAGAGGTCCAAAGATTGGACCCTTGATAATAGACATAGGAAGAAAGAAGATAGCATCTTCCATTTCAGAACACCTGTAAGACATGGCACATAGCGAACACAACAGACCAAAGGGAAGTGGAGTGATATTGATTGCAATAGGAATATTGATCTTCTTTTTTGTCCCACAATACTATACAAAAGACTTGGTAGGAGGCATGGCGCTCATCATATTGGGATTTGTCTTGGGCGGAATAGGCTTTTACATTGCATTTCTAAAAAAACGAAGATAACTCTAGTCAAAACCCAAAAGGAATACTTTTCTTACCTAATGTCAAAGTTATCTTCATGGGTCTTTTTGGACGCTCAAAGAGAGAACACATGGAAGATACAAAACAAGAGGAACAGATTCCACCCTCAAGAGTAGAAGATAACCACGAGGTAGTAGACCTGAAAAAAGAGATCCAGGATACAGCTATGACACTAGAATCATACTCTCATGAACTTGAAAAGACAAAGGCAGAGCTTGATGCTGTATCATCAGAGGCAAAGATTACACTGGAGGAGGTCGAGTCTGCAAGAGAGGAGATCAAGTCAATCAAAACAGAGCGAGATTTAATTTCAAATCAGATAAAAGCTGCAAAAGAAGAACTAGATCTTGTCAAGTCACAATATTCGAAGACCGAAGTAGAACAGACAAGACGACAGATAAATAACATAAAAGAAGAACTATCCAGAATAAATTATGAAAAAGATTCTGCGATAACAGAGCTTGAATCCATAAAGTCTAACATAAACTTGGCAAGAGACGAACTAGAAAAAATATCATCTTCAAGAGAGAATGAAGAACGAGAGATTGAATCGTTAAAGGCACAACATGAAATAAAGAAAAAAGAAATTTCCTTGTCCAAAAAAGAGTTGGAGTTTATTGAAACAGAGCTTGCAACAGTAGGAAGAAGTAATGAAGCCAAGAAAATTGTAGAAGCAGCAGGAGCAGTTGCGGCTTCAATAAATGCAAAGTATGAAGATGCCAAGAAGGAACTTGAGATAATAAAAGTAGCATTGGCAAGAACAAAAGAAGAACATGAAAATACCAAAAAAGAACTCGAATCTCTAAAGAATATCATCAATACAAAAAATATTACAACGTGATCATATCATTAGACAATCTTTTTATCATATGAAAATCATACAAGCCTGTGAATGAAGCATTTGTATTATTAAATGTCGATTACAAGCAACAACAAAACATAATCGAGACTGCAAAAAAAATCCCAATAGTTAAAGCAGTAAAGACAATTTATGGAATATACGACGTTTTGGTAATTCTAGAATCAAATAATATGCAAGATATCAAGATAGCAATTGATGTAGATTTACACAAAATTGACGGAATAAACAACATCACATCACTTATTGCTGTAAACTAGAATGACCCAAGAGCACGAGGTAATCATAATCGGAGGGGGACCTGCAGGACTTTCTGCAGGAATATTTGTGGCAAGACAACGAGTTTCATGTCTGCTGATTTCAAAAGACCTAGGCGGGCAACTAAACCTAATCCCAAAACTTGAGAATTATCCAGGAACAATAATGTCAAGTGGACCAATTCTTGCAAAGACACTTGAAAACCAATTTCTAATGTTTGGTGGAGAAATGGCCTACGATACGGTAGAAAAAGTTGAAGAAACAGAATCAGGATTGACTGTCAAGACAATACGTGCAGAGTACAAGGCCAAAGCCCTAGTTGTTGCGCCAGGCAAAGTTCCAAACAATCTAGGAGTAGAAAACGAATCCAATTTTGTAAACAAGGGAGTGCACTATTGCACAAAGTGTGATGCTCCATTTTACCAAGGAAGAACAACTGCAGTGATTGGAGTTGGCTCATATCTTTTAGAATCAGGCATCTTACTTTCAAGGATGGCATCTAAAATTTATTTAATCTACAAGGGAGGCGCATTAGGTGGAGACAAGGAGATGATTGCAACAATCGAAAAGAAAAATAACATTGAGCTTATTCCCCAGTCTTCTGTAAAGTCTCTCTCTGGTACAAACAATCTCCAATCAATTACACTAGTAGACAATTCAGGACAAGAAAAAGTTGTAAACGTGGATGGACTCTTCATAGAGATGGGCTCGAAGATCAATCTTGATTTCATAAAACATCTGGTAAAGATCAACAGCAAAAGTGAGATTGAAATCACTCCAGATGGCAAGACTTCACATCCTGCAATATTTGCAGCAGGTGATGCATCAAGCATACCATACAAGCAGATAGTAGCAGCTTGTTCTGGCGGTGCAACCGCAGGACTGTCTGCCTTTAACTATGTAGAAAAACTCAAGGGCAAGCCAGGCGTACGGGCAGACTGGAAAAAGACCATCGGGGATACAGTATTTCACTACTAGAATGATACTAGTGTACTATCGGAGATTTTCCCAGTTGCCGTTTTAAGATAATTGAAAGCCCTATTGAGACAAAGGATACCAGTGTGGCTGTAAGAAATATCAGGTTGTAAGAATCTGCATTAGGAAAAGATCCTGCAAGTCCAGCAAGGGTTGTCTTGTGAGTCTGCATGTACATTGCAGCCATTGCAGGACCAATAGATGCACCAACTATTCTTATCAATGTGCTCATTCCAAGCGATACACCAATATCCTGTTTCGGAGTGGAAAGCAAGATTACATTCATTGCACCTACATTTGTAAGCGACAATCCAGTTGAAAGTATTGCAAGGTTGACAGATACTAAAAGTTCGGTAGAATGATTCAGAAAGAGACTTGCAAACCCAATTGCACTAATTATGCTGCCAGCGATTATTGGTTTTGTAGAACCAAGTTTTGATATGATAAAACCAGATGTTGGTCCAAATATTAGTAAGACTAGTGCAAATGGAAGTTGGACATTACTAGTCATCAGAGGATCTTCACCAAATCCTAATGGAGATGGACTTCGAACAAGTACAGGTATTGTTTGAAATACCATAAACATAGACAATCCAACAATCATTATCAAGATATTACATGATAGAATTGTTCTATTTGCAAGAACCTTCATGCTGACAAGTGGAGAACTTGATCTTTTTTCTATAATTGCAAAAAGTACCAGATACACAACTCCAATCACTACAAGACCCATTACAAAAAATGAATTAGCACCGTCTCCAGTTTCTTCCATTGTCAATGCCATCAAAAATGCAGCAATAGAAACTGTCAGAGTTATTGCACCCTGAATGTCTATCTTGTTTTTTGTGCCGCCCTTGTTTTGTTCTTTCAGATGAGGTTCGTCAATGTGCACAAAGCGTGCAATCACCACAAGTAGTACAATCACAATAGGAATTATTGAGAAAAATGTCGCGTTCCAGCCATAGTTTTGTATTAAATGCCCTCCTGCAACAAGACCAATGACAGCACCTGTTGCAAACATGGATGATATTATACCCTGTCCTATCGCAAGCTTGCTCCTAGGAAACATCTCTCGGATTATACCAAAAGCAATAGGAAACATGGACATGCCAATTCCCTGAATTATACGAATTGCAAGCATTTGGTAAATATCTGTGACAAATCCACCAAGAGATACACCAACGGCATAGATTGCCATCACTACAAGAAGCATTTTTTTGCGACCATAGATGTCAGAGAGCTTGCCAGTAATGGGAGTCATTATTGCACCTGCAATCAGATATGCAGTTAGGATCCATGATGACGTGCCATATGATATGTGAAAGTCTTTTATCAGATCAGGGATTGCAGGAACCAGCATGGTCTCAGCATACATGACCATGGTAGCAATCAAGCTAAGAATTGCAAGTGTCTTCCATGCAGCAGGAGAGATTTTTTCGTGTAATTCTCTTTCACTGGTATTTGAAACTTTCATCTCAGGCCATCCTGTTTATTTTTTTTACAGAAACAATGGCCTTGTCAATCTCAGAAAATGATGTCAAGTTCTGAGATATTTTGCGAAGTGTTTCAAGAGTTGTCTGGATATCATTTTCAGAAATATTTTTGGTAGAAGACTTTCTTATCTTAAGAGCACACTCTACCATAGATTCCCACAAAGAATCAGCTTTTTGTGTGAGATAAATTCGGTTTACTCGTCTATCGCTAGAATCAGGTTTTCTTTTTAGTAATCCTTCTTTTTCCATCTTGTCAATTATTGGAACAAGTGTCGCACCTTCAATTCCTACCTTGTCAGCAATCTCTTTTTGGGTAAGACCTGGCTGTATCACAAGCGCCCCAACTACACGCCATTGACTAAGCGAAACACCTGCATTTTTTCGAAGCTCAATGTCAAATGATTTCTGAAATGCTTTGGCAGTCATGTTTACTACAAAACCCATGCTGTTCTCAAAGTCATATCTAATCATGCCTAGATTACTAATCATTAGCATACTAATGATATAAGCCTTGATGACAATAATATCGATTTGCTTATATCTGAAACAGACTTTGACTCAAGTCATGGTTAAAGAACCTAATGTAGTAGGAGTAAAAGTCCTTGAACAAAATGGTGTTAATGTAAAGGAACTCATAAAGGCCCTAGTTTACAACGCATCAGTAGAGTTTACGGCATACTATTACTTCACAAATCTAAGAGCGCACTGTGTCGGAATGGAAGGAGAGGCATTAAAGGGAATAATAGAAGATGCAAGATTAGAAGACCTAAGTCATTTTGAATCTTGTTTGTCAAGAATCTATGAGCTTGGTGGAAAGTTACCACTCAATGCTCAAGATTTTATCAAGATGTCAGGCTGTGAATTTTTGCAGCTTCCAACAAACCCAATAGATACAAAGGCAATTTTAGAAAAATGTCTCAAGGCAGAGCAAGGTGCCATAGTGAACTGGAACAAGGTGTGCATGATGACACATGGAAAGGATCCTGCAACATATGATGTTGCAAAGGATATTCTAAGAGAAGAGATAGAGCACGAGGCATGGTTTTTAGAATTATTATATTCAAGACCATCAGGCCACATGCGAAGAAAGTTTCCAGGAGAGAGACCTCATACCCAGAAACATTCAAGAGCTTTGGGTTAACATCATTTTTTCTTTTATATTTTTTCAAAACATCAGGATAAATATCTACAAGTACATCAGATACTTGGTAACATACAATTGATAATAATCATATGCGGTCTTCCAGGAGTTGGAAAAACTACACTTGCAAAAAATCTTGCACCAAGGATAAATGCAAGTATCCTGTCTTCAGATAAAATTCGAAAAGAGTTATTTCCTATTCCAACATATTCTACAGCCGAACTAAAGATGGTTTATGATGTAATGATTGTCATTGCAAAATACCTCAACGATATAGGTGAAAACTGCATTCTAGATGCTACATTTAACAGAGAAGAGTCAAGAATCGAGGTGAAAAAGAAACTGGGTTTGGATGATAAACAATTTCAGATAATAGAATGTTCTTGTCCAGAAGAGATTGCCATTTCAAGACTTGGGTCTCGCAAAGACGACTATTCAGATGCAACAATACAAGTATATCAAAAGATGAAAGATATGCGTGAGCCTGTAAAGGCAGACCATATCACAGTAGATACCACACAGTCTCCAGATGAAAGTGCTGCAAAAGTAGCAGAATACATTTCAAAAAGACTGGACAAAAACTCAGGGTAATTCTTCAGAGCTTGGTGCACAGTACTTGTGGACCCATTTTCCTGCAGGATTTTTTGCAATCTCCTCGCCTGACTTGATCTGTGCGTTACATTCTGAACATGTAGTCTTGAACTTGGCTTTCATGATATCATGGTACCAAGACCGAATAGATAAACTATCAAAGATGTAAACAGGTGATAAACAAGGTCAACTCACTGGAACATCTTCTTTTTATCAGACCCACATGGGATCATTTGAAATCCATAACCTTACGATAATAAATTAACCCAAATATAAGAAAGAATCAAAAACATATCAATAAAAGTGCAAATATCACATCCATTGTTGATGAATCTTGTCAGCGTTTAGAAATATTTCCATCATAGTTTTTTCATTGCTAGTTTTGAGCATGAGTATTCCTGCATATGCATTACAGTCAAACATGCTTGATCCAAATCTTCAGGTCACTTTAGAATATCCGGACATAGTAAAACATGGAGACAAGTTTGTCTTGTCATCTATAATCAAGGCAACTGCAGACCAGATATCAAACGTCACTCTTTCTATATTCTCGCCTGAGCTGTATTCTACAAACAATACTTTTAGTTTAGCAAAGCTTGCAAAAGATTCTACTTTTGGAAATGACTTTAAACTAGAAACAAAAAATGATACACCAAATGGAATGTTTGTTGCAAACGCCCAAGTAACGTATTACATCAAGGGACTATTTGACGCAAATCCTGTAAAGAATACATTTACTCATGCATTTAATCTCAATACACAGTCTAGTCCAATTTTGAGTATCGACATCCAAGCTCCAAACAATGTATTTTCAGGAGAGCCTTTTTCGATAAAAGGGACAATGAAAAATCAGGGTAGCATGGCCCAAAACGTACAGATTACAGCATATTCAGATGACATTAGTCTAGAAGGCAAAAAATCATTTTTACTTTCAAGTCTTGACTCTGGAAAAAGCTCAGATTTTGAATTTTTGGTGAATGTACCAAAAGATATGGACATTCCAACTCATGCAGTGATTCATGTAAATGGCACATACTTTGACGATTCAAACCAGTCGCACTCGATTCAAGATTCAGTAAACATATTTGCAAGACATAGAGGCATGATGGAGATTGGTGATGCAAACGGAATTTGGCTTGGTACATTTTTTATTGCTCCGGTAGTTGGAGTTGGCACAATTGTTTCAAGTGCAATAGGGTTTTTCATTTTCTTGTGGCATTTTAAAAACAGAAAGAAACAGAAAAAGAATAGAAAACAAAAGACATAGCATCA
>Ga0207700_10001662_pt1 | contig 12623 bp, 10 predicted proteins | sample LARL82metaG_FD_184348 | JGI IMG/M metagenome (GOLD analysis project Ga0207700, IMG submission 184348) | Corn, switchgrass and miscanthus rhizosphere microbial communities from Kellogg Biological Station, Michigan, USA - LAR L8-2 metaG... | ecosystem: Host-associated > Plants > Roots >...
GTCTGGGAAAGGTCTCGCACACCCGTTAACACGGGGCCCAGTTCGGCCAGGACCTGGGAAGCGAGCAGCGGAGGCCTGCTAGTAAAAAAAGAGTCGGCCAATTTGCGAGCGGCGCAACTCCAGAGCACCTTGAGAGTAACAGCTTGTGCGTTTAATGCGAAAGTCTAAGTATCGGGATGGTTAACAGGAAAGGCTTTGCAGTCCTCCTTCTCCAGAAAAGCATAGTTTGTAGCTAAAGACGGTAGAGAGTTTGCCCGCAAGTCCAATCCGCTATCGCGTTCTGCTTTTGGAACCATGTACGGAGAAAGCTATGACCTTTTCTCGAATGGAATGCCTGATGCTCTTAGGCTGCACTGCCGTAGTATTTGGCCAGCTAAAAAAGGCTGCACCTCCAACCTCGGTAGTAGAAGTCTTCGATAGATCGGTTGATGGACCGGAACGAGCGACCCTGGCGCTGGCAGAGAAAATGCCGGAGTCGCGTTATAGTTTTGTGCCCACCCATGGAGAATTCAAGGGTGTCCGCACGTTCGCTCAATTGGCCACGCACATCGCAGTTGCAAACTATCAAATGGGGGCCGCCTTGCTGCGAGAAAAAGTGCCGATCGATCCCGGCCCGCATAACAATGGCCCCGATTCGCTTCGCACCAAGGCCGACGTCGTCAAGTTCCTGCGCGAATCATTTGTCTATCTGCACCAAGGAATCGCCACGGTCAATGAACACAATCTTATGGAGGTGGTGGCACTGCCTGAAGGTGGGCGGGTACCACGTCTTTCCGTTGTGACCGCAGCTATCTCTCATCCATGGGATATTTATGGACAGATGATTGAATACCTCAGGATGAATGGAATAGATCCAGAAAAGAGCTGATCGCCGCAAAGCCAGCATTGTGTGATCCTGTGTGTTTGGACAGCAAACCAGAAAAGCTGCTATTGGTGTCTAAAAGGATGAAGCGGCGACAAACAGTCGCTCAATCTCTGCAGAAATTTGCTGGAGTGATCTGACTCGAATGAAGCCAACCTCACCATTTGTCTTTTCCGCTGTATTGGTCTTGTTGTCTTTGCCTGCAATGGCACAGGCAGACAAGACAGCGAACGCGAGAGAGTACCTGCCGCCAGATTTGCATTACCAGCTCGCGACTAAAGATGGCCGAACCGTATTCCATCTAGGCGAGATCATTGAACTGGAAGAAGTCTACTCTGCCGACCTGCCGGATAAATACCTTTTCCTCAGCCAGCCAAAGAAAGTCAACGGCCATGCCGCCCAAATGATGATTGAACCGAACCAGGGTGTAATCGATCGGGTCCTGGATGAAGGCGTGCGCAGCGTTGAATCCATTATGCATGCGAACTGTGGTGGTATAGGAGGTGGGATTGGGAGCGGCTGCGCCGATTGTGATACCCAGCGGCTACTTTCACCTTCCGCGCTAAAGATTCCATTTAACTTGACGCGTCAATTCCAGATTACTGAACCTGGGCACTACTTTCTTCAAACAAAGGCTGCGAACGTGGTTGTGGCGCCTACGGCGGAGCAACTGAATACCCCGATCACTCTCATCTCCAACATTCTCGAAATCGAAGTTGTTGAAGATCCTCTATGGTCCAGGGCGACTCTCGCGGCGGCAATCGAACTGTTCGACAGAGCAGAAGCAAAGTATGTTTCTCACGGATGGGACAAATTGCCGATGAGCCAGATGGGCGCAGAAGGAATTGGTGAACGCATGAGTCTGGAAGGAGAGATGCAAGCCGCCGCTGAAAAAATGAAACTCCTGGACACAGAGGAGTCTCTTGCTGAAATCATTCGACGTTATGATGGAGCCAACATCGGCTGGGATTATTACCGTTATATTCTCTACGATGGAATCATTCAAACCAAACACAAATCTCTTGCTATTGACCTGTTATCGGAAAGAATGCTTCAGCCTGACTTCTGGATATCTGAGAGAGTAATCGACCAGCTGACAGCGATGAAACTCCAAAGTCAGTTTGCAGTGGCGTTTTGATCGCAACGATTCTTCCTATAGGAAACAGTTCTATCCGGAAGCACGGAGAATCTTGCACGACTACGTCCTCGCCGTAGGAAAGAGTTTGGGGGAGAAAGATAGCAATGCGTATGCGCCGAGCGTGAATGTCTTCAACCTCTATGCTCGGCAGGATTATTGCACTGGTAAACCGCTGATTTCCGTAATCGAACTGCAGCAGATCAACCGGCAAATCGGCACAATTGAGCAAGGTTCTAAGTAGACGGGTTGACCCAAAGAGAAACGGAGGCCGGTTGAGGCCTCCATGTTTCTCTGTGCTCTCTGTGGTAAGGCCTTTAGTTGCCCCGGCTGGCCGGCGGCACAATGCCGTTCATGCGCAGGTATTCAATCATTTGGCCGTATTCGTCGGCATCGTGAATAACAGCAGCGGAGGCGACGAACAAGCGAGGTGCGGTGCCGCGGAACCACTGGATTTCCTCAAGGGCGTTTTGTGCGGTAACAGTTTTCGCAGCGCGATGGCCCACAGCAAATGAATCTTTCAGGAACTGGATAATCTCTGTTTTGGTCTTCAACTCGTCAGGGCCGTTGGTGCCTTTAATGTTCTCCGGCATCTTTTCGCCGGTAATATTTGTCCACAAACGATAGTTCGCCGTAGCAGTGTGCTTTACCAGTTGGGCGAAGGTGCGAACGTCTTTGTACGCAGCGCCAGGAATATTCAGGGTGGCAGGCGTGAAATCAAACTTGTCGGCCGGCATGGCTTCCGCGGCATCGACGACGTTCTTTTCATAAGTGCTCACCTGGCGGTCCACCACTGAAGCGAAAGTGGCTGGAGCGGCGGGTGATGCTTGCGCTTGCGGCGCGGGTGAAGCGGCAGGTGATGCGGCTGGAGCGGCAGGCTTTGCTCCGCCTTGCGCAAACGCTCCGATGGACAAACTCAAAATTGCCAGAAGGCAAAAAATTCTCATCTGTTTCATTTTGAAACTCTCCTCCATAATCGATCTTAAGCGACGAAGCAAGATATCACGGGCTTGGTCTCCGTGCTATCAAAGCAGAAACCACAAAGGACACGAAGCAACACAAAGGGGCAACTTTAGTACGCGCGGCGCCCGAATTTGGATTTGAAATATCAAATTTTTAAATTTCCCATTTCATCGGCTGTTTGGCATTCGTAAACATGGTCATTAAAAATGGCTTTAGCGCCACCGACCTTCGTGTTCCTTTGTGGTTAAGAGACTTAGTTGCCGCCGCGGCTGGCTGGCGGGATGATGCCGTTCATGCGCAGATATTCCACCATCTGGCCGTAGTGATCAAATGCATGGGCCACGGCAAACGTGGCGCAGAAAAGCCTGGTTGTCTGTCCCTGGCCAAACGGGCTGGGAATCTGGGCAACCACATTTTCCGCCGTGAGAGACTTCGCCGCTTTATGCCCGATTGCAAACGAATCTTTCAAATACTTCACAATCTCGGCTTTCGTCTTTAGCTCGGAAGGACCGTTGTCCTCCTTGGACTCGATTGGCGACTTATCGCCGGTAATCGCGCCCCACAGCAGGTAATTAGTGGCGGCTACGTGCCGTACCTCCTCGGCAAATGTCTTCACGGTCTTGTATTCACTTCCGGGGATATTGAGGGTGATGGGAGTGAAATTGAACTTGTCGTCCGGCATGGCCTCGGCAGCGCCGACAAATTCTCTTTCGAGGTTGCTGATTTCCCGATCGACCACGGATGCGATGCTGGGCGGCTCAGTCTTTTTCGCCTGGGCGTTGGGTGTGGCAGCCGGTTTGGCCGCCTGGGCAAATGCGCTCATGGCAAAGCATGCCAGCGCAATCAAACAGAAAATTCTCAGATGTTTCATGTGGTTCTCCTCTTCTCTCATTTATGAATTGGTGGATTGCTGTAAACGATACCATGGCGACAACAACAAGCCTGCCGTCAACGCAATGGCGGCGAAGGTGAGCGTGAACTGCACGCCGGTGCGCGATGCCACAGCTCCCCAAACCGCGCTGCCCAAAGCCAGTCCGCCCTGCAAGACCAGCACATACATTGAAATTACGCGCGCTCGGACCCACGCTGGAGCGGCTGTCTGCGCGGCGAGGTTGAGGGTGGCCAGAATGCTGATCCACGCCAGTCCCGCAGCGGCTGAAAATGCTGACGCGACCGCAAGCGAAGGTGATCGCACCAGTCCGCAAAGAGCGACAGCAAAAATCACCGTGGCATATGCGATGACGGCATCGGGCGAAAGCAGCCGCCGGGCCAGCGCAAGAACTCCAGCGCCGCCCAGCGCGCCAAGTCCAAAGAAAGCCAGCATTGCGCCAAAGCCTTCCGCGCCAAACTTGCTGGCGATCAGCGGCAGCAATGCCCAGAACACGCTGGCAAAAATGGAAAACAGCAGCGTGCGCACCAGCACGGTGCGGATTCGCGGCTCCTGCCGCGCATAACGCAGGCCAATGCCAATGGCGCCGACAAAAGTTTCACGCCCGTTAGGGTGCTCGGTTTTTCCCGGCTTCCAGTTATAAAGAAAGAGGATCACGCCAAAGAATGAAACGGCATTGATCAAAAAGGCCCAGCCGGAACCGGTAACACCGCAGCAGATGGCAGCAATTAACAATCCACCCAGCGCCGGGCCGACCGCACGCGCGATGTTGAACCCGGCAGAGTTGAGCGCCACGGCGGAGGCAAGCTGGTTTGGTGGAACAAGATCGGGCGTAAGCGATTGCCATGCCGGATCGTTCATCACCGCGCCCACGCCCAGCAGAAAAGTAAAGACCAGGAGAATTTGCGGAGTCACGGTCCCGGTGAGCGTCATTACGCCAAGCACCGTTGCGGCCGCCACCATGGAGGCCTGCGTAAAGAGCAGGAACTTGCGGCGATCAAAAATGTCCGCCAGCGCTCCGGCCGGCAACGCAATCAGCAGCACCGGCAAACTAACCGCTACCTGAACCAGCGCAACCCACATTGGAGAACGCGTGAGCGACGTCATCAGCCAGCCGGTGGCCACGTTCTGCATCCAGCTTCCGGTGTAAGAGATTACGGCGGCAATCCACAGGCTGCGGAAAAGCGGCTCACGCAGAGGCGAGAGAACGGAATCATGCACGACTACAGGCTGAACTGAAACCGGACTCTCCATGGATCTAGCGGGCCTCGTGGGCAGGGCGGACATGACAAATCATTGGACTGCTTCTCCCACTGGATCGTGAGCAGGCTGCCCTGAAAATGGCCATTCCTTGCGCCGCCAGGAACGCAGGAGAAAAAGAATGATCCCAACAAAGGCAATTGCCGCGCCGAACCGGATCTCTTTCAGGTTTGGCCGGGCGTAGAGGATATAAACGAAGCCCAACGCTGCCAGCAGCGCGGGAATGGGATAAAGATACATGCGGAAAGGCCGCGGGAATTCCGGATGTCGCGAGCGCAGTAGAAACAGCCCGAATACCTGCATAAGAAATTGCACCATAATGCGGATCACCACCAGCGCCGCTATCAGGTCCTGCAGGCGCAGCATGCAGAATGCAGTGGTGACCAAGCCAAGGGTCAGCAAAGAGCGGTGGGGGAACTGATGTTTGGGATGCAGCTTGGCGTAAGCGCGAAAAAAATTGCCATCTTCAGCGGCGGCATACGGCACGCGCGAGTAGCCCAGCATGAGCGAAAACACTGACGCGAAGGCCGTCCACATGATCAGGAAAGTGCCGAACATTCCCCACCATGTTCCGAAAGTACGCTGCAGCAGCGTGGAAGCAATGTAATAGCGCGCCTCATTGGCGCCAATCTGGTCCAGTTCCTGCCAGGGCAGCACGCCCAGAATGCTGATGTTCATGACCAGATACAGCGCGCCCACAATCACAATGGAGAGCAGGATGGCTCGGGGAATGTTGCGCTCCGGGCGTTTGATCTCCGCGCCTAGAAAGCAGACGTTGTAATAGCCCCAGTAATCATAGGTGGCCAGCAGCATGGCCGCGCCCAGTCCGGTGATGAAACCGGAAGAGAAATTTAACGCTCCGGGAGCAAAGGTGAAAGCTCGCGCCGTATTGAAGTGGCTCAAGCCGGCGACGATCACCAGCAGAATTGCGCCAAGCACTCCTACGGAAAGATAACGCGCCAGTTGTCCTATGACCGATACGCGGCGATAGAGTAGCCACAAAGCAAGCAGGCAACTTCCCATCGCAACAAACGTGCCGTGAGTGATGAAGAGACGGAACTCCAGAGCGCCGAGCGGCCCCAGTCCCAATGAGATTGTGTGATCGGCGACAACATGCGCCAGTGAAGGCCAGACAAATTCTGCATAGCGGGCAATGCCAAGGCAGCCGGAAGCGATGGAGAGCGGCGCACTAAAGATTAGCTGCCAGACGAAGAGGAATGACATCAGACGGCCCAGGCGCTTTGCGCCGTAGCTTTCTTTCAAATACTGATACGAGCCGCCGGCCTGCGGCATGGACGCGCCAAGTTCTGCCCAGACCAGTCCGTCGCACATGGCCAGCCCTGCGCCCAGTACCCAGCCAAGCATCGCTTGTGGGCCATGCATGGCATGAATAATGAGCGGGATCGTAACGAATGGCCCCACGCCGATCATGTCAATGATGTTGAGCGCAGTGGCTTCGCGCAGGCCCACTTCGCGCGCCAGACCCGGGATTGGGGGTTGCGGAACCTCAGTCATTCAACCCCCATCATTGATGTCCCGCGCTGACCAGATTCACAAACAGCCGGATCGCTCCGGGAACTCCTGCAGGAAGCTGACGCGAAAATCCATACGCGGAGAAGATGTAGATGCCTTTGCCGTAATGGGCCAGCAGCAGGCCGCCTTTCTGCGGAGGTTCTCCTGGATCATTGCAGGCCAGCAGCGGCTTAAATTGCGCGTCCCATTGCGACATGAAGTAAAGTCCGCGCTCCTGCACCCAGCCATCAAAATCTTTTTGCGTGATCTTGTTGGGCCAGTTAAAGACTTGTTCCTGCGGCGCAAGAATTTCCACCGGCTGCTCTTCCACAGAAACGCGCACATTGGCTTCGGTCGCGGGATACGGCGTGTAATGTCCGTCATTGAACGCGCCGGTGCTCTGGTTGTACTGGACCATGAGAGTTCCGCCGTTGTTCACGTAGTCCAGCAGGCGACGGTTGTGTTCGCGCACATCGGTCCGCGTGTCATAGGCGCGAATGCCAACGATGATTGTGCCGTAGCGGCCAAGATCGCCCGAGGCCAGTTCCTGCGGCGTGATGATGCTGGTGTTCAGGCCAACGCTTTGCAGGACTGAAGGGATCTCATCTCCGGTTCCCATGATGTAGCCGACCCTGAGTTGTCCCGGCAGCTTCACGTCCACGGCCTGCACGTTTTCTGTCGCCGGTCGATAGGCGTAGTAAGAATCGAGGTCTGGCCGCGTGATTACCTTGAACCCTTCGGCATATTGCTTGCCGTTGTACTCGGCGCGGGCGGTGACTTTGTATGTGCCTTCATGCAGGTTCTGCGGCGCGATCTGGAACGCGTAGTTGTTCACGTCGCCATCATGATCAAGATCGACGGGGATTTCGGCGGGCTCGACCTTCCATCCCTGCGGCGTCTCGAGTTTTAGTTTGGCGTGGACTGCGCTCTGTACATTGCTGCGCACGCTCACGCCAATTTGCGATTTGCTCGCGCCGCCAACGGGAGCAACTACGACCGGCGAAGTCAGCAAAACAGAAATCGGCGGGCCGACGGCCAGCGGCCGCTCTGACTGACCCAGCGTGGGATCGATGAATTTGATCTTCGTTACAGCGGAAATTTCGGCCTCGCCATCTCCCGTGGCAAAAATGGCTGTGACGTGGAGCGGAAACTCCTGCCACGGATAAGTCAATGAGTTCTGGTCGCCTATGCTGTATACCGTCTCGGTTTCCGGATCACGGCGTGAGAAATAGGGCTTCGTGTGCGTGGCGTTTTCCGGAACAGAAACTTTGAACTGGGACGAGATGCTGTCTCCCGGCTTGATAACCGGCGTCTCCATTTCTCCTATCCGGAAAATATAGCCTTTGGGCTTGTCCCAGCCCTTGGGCACACTAACGGCGATTGCCACAGGTTCGATAGGCGTTTTGCCGCGGTTATACCATCTGGCTGTCACCGAAAACGTCTGTCCCGGAACAGCCATGCTGATGGTTTGCTCCATGCGCGGGAAGTAAGAAGGGCCAGGAGGCGGGCCTGGCGGATCAACCGTGGTTTCAAGATAGATTCCCAGTGCTTCGTTTGCGGCATCCTGAAATTGCTGCTCCTTTGTGCGCAGCTCCAGGACGAGATCAGATTTGACGGGAGCTGAAAGTTGCGAATTCTCTACCTGATGAATCAATTGCTCCGTTTTATGATGGCCCGCGAGCAACCCCGGAGCGCACGCCGAAGGGTCCTGTATGGAAAACACTTTGTTCGCTTCGTCCACATGCTTCTGCAAAGATTCCAGCGCTGGCCGCAGGAAGGGAACTTTCGATTCTTCCGCGCCAAGCCGCGCGGCAAGTCCGACCAGCGAAGTATCAATGCCATCAAAAAAATCTGTTTCATGCCCGGTAGACTTCGGGAGAGTTGAATCGGTCAGCTTGTAATACGTGTAGCGCGGGCCGGGAGGGACGCGGATTCCACCCGTGCCTTGCGACGTCTGGTGGGCCAGGCCTTCCAGCGCGAACTGTGTATATGACATTCCCAGCAGCGGGCTGTATTCGCCGATGTTTAGCTTAACGGTGTAGTCTTCGTCAGAGACGTTGCCGCCCTGGAACATGCGCGGCGGATTTCCGAGATAAAGTTTTTTTGCCTGCCAGGGCAGAAGGCCTTCCTTGATCTGCTCAGGAAACTTATTGGGATCGGCGGCGGCGCGAAAAGCCTCAAGCGTTAGAACGCCGGAAGCTTCATGGTTGCCGTGTCCATCGCGCTTGGTGCCGCTGAAGCGGCTGGTCAGCACGTCAGGTCGGAAAATCCGGATCGCGCGGACCACGTCTGCAAGCGCAACATCATGCCCGTGCCATTTGTTGAACGTCTCTTCCGCTGTCTTGGAGAAGCCGAAGTCGACTACATGGCTGAAGCGCTGCTCCACGCCGTAATATTTATCGGCTTCAAGCAATTCCAGTGTCCGCAGAATACCGAGTTCGTCTGAGCTTTCCGTACCGAATTTGTTCTGGCCGCCTTCACCACGCGTGACGGTAAAAAGCAGAACGCTGGCGCCTTTGCCGCGCGCCTCCAGAGTCAATAGGCCGCCGTCTTCGTCATCGGGATGCGCCACCACCTGCATGATGCGCGCCGTGGTCTTGAGCTTGGTAAGCAACTGGGCCAGATGGATCGCGCCCAGGTCTTCCGGCAGCGGGCGTGTATCTGAATGAAGGGTTGCAACAAGAAAGAAAAGCAAGCAGGCACAGGCCATAGCCTGGCGGATGAGCTTTGAACGCATGGCCACCATTGTCTCTGTTAGACGGCTGTTCCGGCAAACCGGGTGCAAATTTGTGGCGGGCGTTTCTGCCTGGTAACGCCGACAATCTCAATTTGACCGTGCAACAACACCGACGATAGTTGGCAGAATAAAATCAACTGATAAGGAGATTTCTGATGCAGAAGATCACACCATTTTTGTGGTTTGACGCCAAAGCTGAAGAAGCCGTGAATTTCTATGTATCGATCTTTAAGAACTCCAAAATTGTGAGCATGGCCCGCTATGGCGATGCTGGCCCCGGTCCTAAAGGAAGCGTGATGACCGCGGCTTTCCAGCTGGATGGCCAGGACTTTGTCGCGCTCAATGGTGGGCCGCAATACAAATTTACGCCGGCCATCTCCTTTGTGGCGAACTGTGAAACCCAGCAAGAGGTGGACAATCTATGGGAGAAGCTATCCGCGGGCGGACGAAAAGACCGGTGCGGCTGGCTGCAGGATAAGTTTGGCGTGTCGTGGCAAATTGTGCCCACGATCCTGAGCAAGCTGTTGCAAGACAAAGATCCGGAAAAATCAAAACGAGTAATGCAGGCGATGCTGCAGATGGACAAGCTCGATATCGGCCGGCTGAACCAAGCTGCCGAGAAGGAATAGTTCGCGCGCTAGAGTATTTCCCGGATTTTGCGCGCGAGTTCATCGAACTCATAGGGCTTTTCCATGAAGGCGACCGGCCCGGAAAGATCGTTCTCTTCAAGAGCTCGATCGGCGAAGCCCGAAACGTACAACACTTTCATCTCAGGTCGGTGGATTTTCAGCTCATGGGCCAGTTCGCACCCATTCATTCCGGGCATCAGGACATCCGTAAGAAGCAGGTCAATGTTGTGTGTATACCGGCTGGAAATCTCCAGCGCTTTTAGCGGAAGGTTCGCCGTCAACAGCCGATAGCCCAGGCCCTGCAGGAATTCACGCGCCAGTTCCAGCAGAGGCGCATGGTCCTCCACCAGCAGAATAGTCTCCGTGCCGCGAAGCGATGCAATGCTCTTGCTTGCCACCATCGGCGGACCGCTGGCGTCTTCTGGTTGAACGCGAGGCAGAAAGACATGAAACGTGGTCCCCTTGCCGGGTTCGCTTTGAACGCTGATGCCGCCACCGCTTTGCAGCACAATTCCGTACATTGAAGCAAGGCCAAGTCCGGTTCCCTGGCCAAATTCGCGTGTACTGAAAAATGGCTCAAACAGCCGCGCTTTTACTTCGGGGGCCATTCCGCTTCCGGTATCGCTCACGGAAAGCACAACGTACTGGCCGGGCAGCAAGTTGGGATATTGGGAAGTATGCTCTTCGTCAATTTCAATGTTGGAGACGGCAAAAGTCATCTTGCCGCCATGGGGCATTGCGGCCTGAGCGTGTGCAGCCAGATTGGCCATAATCTGCTCCACCTGTGCCGGATCGGCCTTGATCCATGCGGGCTCGGGGGCCAACTGCGCAACTACTTCAATGGAGTCATCCACCAGACGAGAAGCAATCTGGCAGTTATCTGCGACTACAGCATTCATATCCAGGAAGCGAAGTGAAAGCACCTGGCGGCGGCCAAAGGCGAGCAACTGTCGCGTTAAAGCTGCTGCCCGCTTGGCAGAAGTAGAAATTTTTGCCACATAAGTTCTAGAGGTTTCAGATTTCAGGTTCGGCAGCAGAATCTCTGAATATCCCAAAATCATGCTGAGCAGGTTGTTGAACTCATGCGCCACACCGCCGGCGAGCCGCCCCAATGCCTCAAGCTTTTCCGCCTGCTTTAAACGTTCCTGAGAAACACGCAGCATGGCTTCCATTTGATTGCGCTGGGTTACGTCACGCACAATCGCTATGACGCTTTGCATGCCGTGCGAATTGTTTGGGCTGATTTCAACCGGAAGGAGCGTCCCATCTTTTCTCTGTGCTTGAAGTTCCAGGCCGGGTCCCATGGGTCGGACTCGGGGATTCGCGGCGTAGCCAGTTCGATAGCGCGTGTGGACTGACTTTTTGTCGTCCGGCACCAGCATTTCAATGTTCTGTCCAACGAACTCGGCCCGTGTGTAACCGAAAATATGTTCCGCGGCTGCGTTGGCCAGGGTGATGCGTCCTTCGGTGTTGACTTCAAGAATCGCGTCCGGGGCAGCTTCCAGCAGGAGCCGAAACCTATCTTCATTCAAACGCGATTCTGAGTTCGATTCGACACCGATCCACGCTTCGGGATTGACCTTGGGCAAGGGCATGGTGAAGCTTTTCTTTAGAATGCACCTTGCAGTGAAAATGGGATGTGATGGCAATCACAGGCAAGAGCGCTCTAGAGCTGGTCCACGATTTCCGGAAACTCATAAAATCCCGTCTTGCCCTTGATCCACTCGGCAGCCCGCACAGCGCCTTCAGCAAAGCCGACGCGGGATTTGGCGTCGTGAGTGAAGAGGATGGTGTCATTCGCTGAGTCGAGCATCACCAAGTGCATGCCCACGGTCTCACCTTCGCGGACGGAAGCAATTTCTACTTTTTCTCCTGAGCCTGACTCCAGCAGCTTCTGGATAGTCACGGCCGTTCCTGAAGGTTTGTCTTTCTTATGGACGTGGTGGCGTTCCACGATGCTACCGCGATATTGGTGTTTCAGAATGGGCGCCACCGCCTGAACGGCCTTAAAGAAAAAGTTCATCCCGATGGAAAAGTTTGAGCCGTACAGCACGGCAGCTTTTCGTTCGTTGGTAAGCTCGCGAACTTTGTCGATGTGCTGGTACCAGCCGGTGGTGCCTACAACGATGGGAACTTCAGCTTCTACGCAGCGAATAATGTTGGGGATCGCCGCGTGAGGCGTGGTGAAATCAATCACCGCATCAGTCTCTTTCAGCGTGGCGGGCGTGAGCGCGCGGCCGTCCTGGTTTTCCTGGCTGGCCAGCGAGCGGACGTCATGCCCGCGCTCTTTGGCTACCTCTGCAACCAGCGCGCCGGTCTTGCCGCGGCCCAGCACTAGAATTTTCAAGACAGCACCCATGGAAGTTTCATGCAAAGACCTCGGGATCGACCTGCGCGAAGAATGTGCGGTGCAGGCGCGAGACTACGTCGGGCACAGCGTCTTCATCGATCACAAATCCTATATTAATCTCTGACGCGCCTTGCGAGATCATGTGAATGTTGGCTTCAGGAATGGCGCTGAATACCTTGGCGGCGATCCCGGGTGTGCTCTTGATGTTTTCACCCACCAGGCACACGATGGCTTTGCGGCCTTGATATTTCACGTCGGCCAGTTTGGCCAGGTCAGCGGCAATGGC
>Ga0207700_10001664_pt1 | contig 12622 bp, 11 predicted proteins | sample LARL82metaG_FD_184348 | JGI IMG/M metagenome (GOLD analysis project Ga0207700, IMG submission 184348) | Corn, switchgrass and miscanthus rhizosphere microbial communities from Kellogg Biological Station, Michigan, USA - LAR L8-2 metaG... | ecosystem: Host-associated > Plants > Roots >...
CCGTTGATGAAGTTGATCTCGGTGCGGCGGCCCTTCAGCATATCCTGCCCCATCGACGGGCGCTGGTGCTCGCTGCGCTGCTGTGAGTTGCGCAGCGCCAGCATCAGCGACTCGACCTCGTCGAGGGCGACGCGGTCGCCCTCAGAGGCGCGCGCCAGCTTTTCGGCGTCCTGGCCGGCGATGTCCTCGAGCTTGTAGCCGAGCGCCTGACCGACCCTGACGCCCTCGCCGCCGAGCTTGATGATGACACGGCGGATGCGCTCGTCCTGACGGATATCGTTGCCGGAGAGGCCGCTCGCCGCCGAGACGCCGTTATGCATGCCGTTGACCCTCGGGTTTGACAAAACACCCCTCCCGATACAGATGGTCACCATAGTGATAGGAGCGCAAGTATATGAAACACAAGCATTTCCCCATCTATATCGTGTATGGCCGTCGTTCGAGCGATACCCAACGGGGGAATTCGTCGGAAGAACGGCAGTTGGACATCGAGCACTACCGGGGCCGGGCCGTAGAACTTGGTCTGCGCTTCCGGGAGGTTCCCTATTTCGATGACGCTAAAAGCGGCTTCTTTGGCGACAACCTGGAAGCTGAGCTTGGCAAGATTTTCGACGATGTCCAAACCGGTGCCTTGCCCAAAGGATCGATCATCGGCACCGAGTCGCATAGCCGCCTCGGTCGGTTGAAGCCGGGCGAGGCCCTGATGCAATACCTTCGGATCCTTGAACTCGGCATCAAGCTCGACATCAAGGGCAAAGCGCTGCGGAGTTGGGCATCGATCAACGGCTTGATGGGGATCGGGATCCTGTCCGAAGACTTCATCGAAATGTATATGGCCTACAAGCACAGCGCCGATTTGCAGCGGGTCGAACGCGAGACGAACCGGATCAAGCGGAAGGCCGTGCGGGAGGGTCGGCAGGGCGGCACGATGAAAAAAGGCGGGGCCGGATGGTTCGTCGGCCATCGGTGTCCGGCATGGTTGGTGCCACGCGACAGGCCGGAAATCTGGCGGGAAGACGGCAAGCCCTATCTATATGGGGTGGACGAGGAAATGGCCCGTATCATCCGCATGATCTTCGATTGGGCTGAGGCCGGGGTCGGCACGGTGCGGATTGAGCGGCGGCTCAACGATATGAAGTTTGCCCCGCTGGGCAACCACCACCGTAAGAACTCCGAAAAGATGATCGCCGGGTGGTCAGCCGGGATGGTCGGTGCGCTGTTGAAGAACATCGCGGTTATTGGATTGTGGCAGCCGCAGACCCGCATTCGCGAGCGCGAGATCGAGGACGCGAGTGGCGAGACGACTACCGAGCGCCTGCGCTATTCGATGAAGGTCAAGGACGGTGAGGCGATTCCCTATTACCCGCCGATCATCACACCGGGCCAATTCGCGCGCGTCGGCGACGGACTCCGCAAGCGGGACCGGGTGGATGACTCGAAAGCCTTTGCTCGCGGTGGCCGGACGGGTAGGGGTTTTGGCAACATTATCAAAGGGCTGGCGACTTGCGAGTGCTGCGGGGGCACCGTTACACTCTGGTCGCGCTCCGCCGACCCGAAGAACCCAAGAAGAGGCGGACCGATGAAATACCTGAGGTGCGACAACGCACGGCGGAGTGTCGTGCTACCGCACGGGTCGAAATGCCAGAACGTCCACGGCTACCGATACGCCGCGTTTGAGTCCGTACTGTTTGATCAGTTGCTCTCCCCCAAGCTGATTCCGGTCTTACGCGACATGCTGCCGCACAGCCACGGTGACGATCTGTTGGACCGCCGTATCGCCGATGTTGAAGCCAAGATCGACGATGCGAATCAGCAAATTGAACGGCTGGTACGCCGAGCCATCAAGACCGAGGACGATGACATCGCCGCCCAATACGAGAGCGAAGCCAAGACGATCCGCGTGGGCCGTGACAAGGTTCTCAGCGAACGCGACCGGCTGTATGCGCAACGGATCAGCCAGAGCGAGCGCATTGAGGGTAAAATCGCGGAGATTATCGCGCTGCTGCGGGAGACCACCGACATGCAGGCAAGAGAGGATGCCCGGACTAATTTGAACAGTTTGCTGGCCAGATATGCCAAGTTTGTCCTGACCGAAGACTACCGGATGAAGGTGCGGATCATTGGGCACAGCGGCTTGATGCCGGTAGAAGCGACGATGAGCGTCGCCGAAGGCTTGATCGGTATTAAGGTTCTCGACCGCGAGGGCGAGGTGCTGACCGACTATCAACGCGCCGGGCTCGCGTTGTTGGAGCCAATGGAAGCGGCTTAACCGGCAAATAAGGCTACGGCGCTGCGCGCCTGGGCTTGTTGGTCAGCGCCCCACCGGGGGGGTGCGCACCCGCCGACGGTGGAGCAACCGGGCCGCGCTCACTCAGACAAGCGCGTCTTGAGGTCCGCCTTCATGTCTCTAGTTTCGTCGTCATTCCCTTCGTATAACGCTCAATAATCTTCACACGCCGGGTAGGGTAAGGGTCGAGTACAACTTCTTCTTCGTCATAGGTTTCGCTTTTCTCTGGGAACAACAGAATCGCTTCCGATTGCGCGACGGCGACAAGCGCGACGCCGACGGAGCCGAACTGCGGACGCGCTCGATCGCGAGCAAACCGCCGTGCAACCTCGATATCGCGCATCCGCGAGAAGCCATGGACACGCCGCGTTTTGCGGTAGTTCGTGCCACGATAGCCCCTGATAGACTCACCGATATAGTCGCATGGGAACAGGACGCGCAGTGCCCCGACGAGTGCCCGGTCATCGCCGACCTTCAACGCGAGATGCTTGTGCTCAATCGACGCGGTCAGAAATTCCGATTTGATCTCCACGCTGCAGTGCCGAGTGCCGCGATTTTTCGCATCGCCGGTGCCCAGTCGATGCTCACGTCAGAGTGTGGATATGCAAGCGATGGAACGTCTCGACATCGCTTGATGCGGCGGCTTTTGCGAGCGCGTCGGCTTGCGAGCGATGTAGCTTGCGCTCCAACCTTAATATCAACTGCATGCGCGTCAGTGACGGCTAGTCGTCAGCCGTATCAATCATTTCTTTTTTTGGCGAAGGACGAATGCGGTGATCGGGCTGGGTGACGGGCACGGTTCACCCGTCTCAGCACCCAGCCACCAGACTCGGCCCAATGGGCGAGGCTCCGCGCCGGCTTCGAGCAACATGTTCACGTAGGACTGCGTAGGAAGCACCAGCACGGAGCCCTTGCCGTAGAGGCGGTGCTCCTCGATGGCCTTATGGACGAAGGCGGTCGGTCCTTTGCCGTGAAGCCCATCTTCCGGATGGAACGGTGGGTTCACGTAGTTGGAGTCGCCCCAAGGCATCTGTAGGCCGTCAAAACCGTCCGGGAGTGGGTACGGGCAGGGATCAAAATCAAAATTGAACTCGCGTTCGAGCCGCTCATAAATTTCCGGCGGCGTCCGCCAATACTGCGGTTTGCTCGGCGGTTCAGATATCACCTCTGGGTACTGCTGCATCGCGGGGCGCGCGATCCCATATCCCCAGGTCACCCAGCCCGGTATCTCGTGCCGGGCGAAGAGTTCGATACGCGGCCCCGGCGACGCGCGCTCGATCATCTTGCGCACTTCGTCGGGCTTTTCGGAGTGCCGACTGCGCGGGAACATGCCCCATGACGGCAACGCGTGGTCGTCGAACCGGTCTCGGTCGTGAAGGACAGCGGCCAAACAGACTTCGTGCCCAGCGCGGTGAAATTGGCCAGAGCCGAGGCCGTCTGGTTTGCACCAAGCGAATTCGCTGACCGGCCTAAAACCCCAATGCCTTACCAAACCGTACGCGATTTCGTCGATGCGCCCCGGCAACGTCCACAGATGCAAATGGCACCGCTCGGGGTGGGCGAGTTCGTGGATCGGCAAGTCCATGATTTGTTGCACCGTCATCGTGGGATAGGGCAATGTCGTCCCCGGTATTTCCCACGGTGGGTCGAGATAGATAGTGCCGAAACGGCGTCCGACGCGGACAAGCTCGTACAGGTCATCGACGCGACCGCCCGGCTGCGGCTCCAGGTTTTTTAGTCGCTGGAGGTGCGACTCGCATTGCAATAGGAACCAGCGCATCGTGATCTCGCGGCGCAGATCGACCGCGTCTTGGATCACCTTTTTCTTGAGCCACGTTGGAATGTTCGCCAGTCGCAGCGCACGGCTCACGATGTGGGGCATCAACCCAAAATCACAGCGCCTAGGCAAATCGATTCCATTGGAATCGATTTTCGGTCTCCCCACCCCCTGCCGCTCGGTATCGAGCAGGATCAAGCCGATGGCGGTCTCGGCCTCGATGCGCAGGATCGCGGCTTGCTGCTGCGCCCTCAGGCCCAAATTCCGCCGCCGGATCAGCATGTCTATGGCGGATGCCTGATCGGCGATTTCGGCGAGGTCCTCCGTCGATTGCGCGCGTTGCAACCCATCAAGCAACCGCTCTAAATGCTTATTGATTTTTGATGGCCCGCCGACGACGGCGAGCCGGGTCAATGGTCTCGGCATCGCTCGATCTCGCTAACCCAGTTCCAGGTAGGCTCGTCGCCTGGGATGGCTCAGGTCGACCCCGACTTCAAACCAGTGTTCGCTGGCGCTGGAATGAACCGGCTCGGGATCGGATGCGCCGTTAGCGTCAACAATGCGCGCGACCTTCCCGGTGGAGAGTTCGCGCACCTCTCCTTCGGCAAGCGGGAACGACATGGGTGACCATCCCTCCATTCCTTTGAGGGCCGGCCCAGTACACTACTTAGGGCGGATCCCGTCAAGCAATTTGTCAGAAAAAAGCTTACGCACATCAGATATAATCTCGGTACTAAACTACAACCGTAGATTAGCTCGTTCGGATTCCGAGACGTAGTGTTACGATTTAGTCAATACGAAAGTAACCCATACCTCGCAATGCATGCTCATCTGATTCGCGTTCCAACCATAACTTGCAATAATGTTTAAGACCGCCCCTTGTTAGACGCTCCTTGCGCTCGCCGGATGCGCTGTCCTACTTGCTGAGCGCGTGCAGCAGCAGGCACGCACGTGCGCTGGTAAACCCGCAGTCTCGGAAGTCCGACGAGAGGAGGGCAAAATTTGTACGTTCAGGAGCATCGACATAAATACGCGTAGTGACGGATATCGGGGGTGACGGATTGTCTAACAACAATGTTATCGAGATCGCGGGAAAGCGGCTGATCACGCTGAGCACATTTGCACGGGATTTTGGACTTCATATACGGACGGTGCAGTATTGGGCCAAGCGGCACGAGATGCCGATCATACGGATCGGCAATCAGATGCTCCTCGATCTCGACGACATCCCGGAATGGCTGACCCGGCATAAAAACAGGCCAGCATAAGCAAACAGCCCGCTTCGTGCGGAAGCGGGCTGGTCAAGGAGGTTACGAAGCGTTTGTCTGATGAATCTATTTGCTCGTTCTGCTGGATTGCGCCAACGGATCACGCGCACAATGCAAAAAGTCCTGCGCGATCACGCTCGTGGCGATGATCCAGGTTCTCGGGCGCATAACGCACATCCGAGAGCATACAACTTGTTGACTGCGTCTCCCGTAAACGCAGGAACATGACCGACCCAATTCAGGACGAGCGCCTCGACGAATACGAGCTACCGGGTGTCGGTTGGTTAGATTGTCCGGTTCTGCCGCCCACCGACATGCTCGCGACGATCAAGCGGAGCGACGTTCTGGACGGGCGTTCGAGGAACTTATTCGGGGCGCTGGAACGGCCCTGGAGATCGGGTCTGGTCGAGCTTTATGTAGGAGAGAATCTGTACCGACCCGGCTCGCATTACATCTATGTGACGCCGGATGCGGAACAGTTTGGCTTCAAGTGCTTTCAGCCGGCCGTAACCAAGATCGTCATCGAGGCTAAGACGTTCCGGCCATGCGCATTGTTCTCGAACACCTTAGCATGGGGTGACACGCCGCCGAGCGAGCGCGCATTCAATTCCGGTTTCACCGTCTATACGATGGAGCTAGATCGCTCGCCCCTTGATTATCAACTGCGGATCATCTGGTCGGGAAAGCTCAAACAGATGAATGCTGAGCTTTGCCGGTTCCGCGATTACCGAGGGTTTGAGGCGGTCTATTCGGGCAGCAAGAGCGTCCATTTTCACTTCATCTTAGACACCCGCCATCTGAACCGCCATCTTACCGCCGCCAACTCCTCCTATCGAGATAACTGGACCAGTGATCTGCCGGATGCGCTTTTGCGCCCAGCACACGCGCTGTGTTGGCAACGATTGGCCGAAACGTTCGTGCGCATTGCTGAGATCGATGACGCGCCGGACCCTCGGTTGAAGTCCTGGGAACAGCTTCGGCGCTTTCCCTGGGGGCTCCGTCAGGTCAAAGGTGCACACCCGCTTGGCATTCCGGCCGATCACCGCATTCCGCAAGTCGTGCTGTCGAGTAACGTCTTTACGAATGCTAAACGAGGCGCGACCGAGTGGTTTCACGAGCCGCGCGCTCTTTTGGAGCAATGCGGAAAGGAACCTGCGCGTCGGAAGCCCAAGAGCTTTATCGAGATCGACTTCGCACTGAAGGGAAGGGAACTGGACCTGTTCGAGCAGCATGCTCCCGAGATTTTCCAGCGGATTATCGGGACCGCGTATCCAAAATGGGCCGGCTTCGAGGTCAACGAGAAAGGGTTCCGGTGCTGCTTCCATAATGGCCCCGATGACACCAAACCGTCCTCCTTCTGTGAGGGCAATCGCGACCGGATCGTCCTCCAAGGCCGGCACGGGTTCGAGTCCGAGGGGGTGCTGCTCGAAGCAACCCCAAACCAAGTCTTTGACTGGATCGTTGCTCGGTACGGCGACGATCACGATCCGCCGGATAATTGGCTCATGCGGCGATACAGGGCGGCTGTACACGATCGGGGCTCATTGGCCCGCTTTCTCGACGATCACATCGTCGACGTGGTTACGCCGCTCGTGACAAGCGCCACACCGGCCTGGATGGCGAGGTCGATGGGTCAGCGCGACAGATCGAACACGCACGTGTGGATCCGAGGACCACAGGGGTGCGGCAAATCGACGAAGACTATGGCCGCCATCCCAATGATCTATGAGCGCGATCCCGGCGTCATCTTCATCTCGTCGCCCTCGATCGAGCAGGCTTCCGAGAAGCTCGGTACTTTCAACCGAGTTAACCAAGACGAGCGTTTCGTCCCCTATCTGTACCTGTCTCTTACCGCCCTTTATGAGCGCTTCTGCCCGGAAGCGGACCGGCTCGACCACATCGATATTCTGGAGGAAGGAGGGTCGTCCTGGCTACACGCTGTCTTTCAGCGACAGCCGGAAGTTTATGAGGCGATGGTTGAGTATCGATGTCAGCTGGCCGAGTTAAGAACCAAAGGCAAAATTCCCGTGCTGTTCGGAACCCACGAAACAATGCGCCAGCACGCCAGGGACGGGATGACCCGGCTGTTCTATGCGCCCGACTTCGATGCCAAATGGTTCGACACACTGGCACTCAATGAGCGCGCAAACTGGCGGAGTCGCCTAATCGGGCAGAACCGGTTTCATCGCGTCATCGTGGACGAGGTAACAGCCCACGATCTTGTCAGCATTCACCCCTCGGAGGCCGTCGAATGGTCGCACGAATGCGCTAAGGAGATCGGCTTCCAGGACATCTCGGACATCGCTGAGCGGTACAGCCGGTTCATCACTTACCTGGGCGAGCACCCTTGTCGGAACATGACCTGGAACCTGCTCCTGGGGGTCCTTAATTGCGAATACACGGACGATCATTTGGTCGAGGTCTCGGATCGCGAGGTGCCTTTCGATGAGGCGCAGGGCATATACGCGGCAATGGTCGGCCGGAGCTACTACGTCCGACCTCGCGGCTGGTGGAATGAGTTCTGGCGCGTCACCTTGCTGACGACAGAAGCCGTGCCGACCCGAATTATTGAAGCGATCGATGCGGAGTCGGCGAGCCGAGGTGACGAACAGAATGACCGATTCCAGGTGTATGAGTTCGGCCTGCCGGATTCAAGTCGGGACATCGTGACCTTGGAGTTGCAGCGCGCCTGCAAGAAGGAGACGCTCCCCGAGCTAGTACGGGCGTACAAGGAACAATATCCCGAGGCCCAGATCATCTCGGATATGGTCAAGGAACGGGTAGCGGAGTTCTCGGTCGCGACCCACATGGCCGCGAAGGGCTCGAATTCGTACATCGGGTCGGACATCGTGGCCTTCTACAACGCTCTCTCGCCGCCGCTCTTCGGCGAACTCGGTGCCCTCAATGCGAGGTTCGGGGCGTCGGATTTGGTGCGCCTCTTTTACGTCGATCGCTTCGAGCAAACGGCTGGCCGCAATCGCGGCTTCCGGGGCGATCAGCGCCGCGATCACAGGGCAGTTTTCCCGCCCCGACTGGACAGATGGCTTGCGCCGGCCATGTCAGGGGCGAGCTATGTCCGAGTCAACACTAAGCCGTGTGTCATATTAGCAAAGGAAACATCGAGTGAGTTAAGCGCGTGAAGTTCGACAGGATTCCGTCAGCTTGGTTCGCCAGAGAGTCGGTTTAGCAGGGAGGGGGTCTATTTTACTCAGCGCTAATAGAATCTAGTACGGCGGAGCGAAACTGCCCCCCCCGCACTGTGGACGAACATGGCTCGCCCTCACCATCGCGTTCAGCCAACCGGCAATGTCCAGAATAGGCCGTGCAAACGTGGGAGCAGTTCTCGCGTCGATTGCATCGGAGTCTATCCCCAAAATACCCGGGGTCTCGCTCCCGCGTCTCGAAGAATGCGGCCTGATTGCCCAGCACTCTGTGTGACAGCGATGCAGTTTTCGAACGATCGGTCCCGTGCCGCCCGCCGGCGAGTAAGCCCGATCGTCCAAACGCTAGGTCCCGCGAACAGTACGAGATTGCCATCAGGATCGACGAGGTCGGATATCACGCGGCCAACCGCATAAACCGCCGTCTCAAACCCATCGAGCAGATCCAGAGCTTTCTGATAGGCGAAGGGTAGCAGTTGCATGAGGACTACCCCTGCCACCCCCTTGCCGGGATCGATCCAGAAATAGGTGTTTCCGAGACCGGCGCAGGCGAGGCTACCGGAACTCCGTCCCCCGGCACCGACTGAGTCGAGATCAGGAAGGCGAGACTCCATTTGTGGTCATTCCGGGGAAGAACTCGGCGTCATTGGAGAATGGCGGTATGGCCATCTTGAGCGGCTGCACATTGAGGTCGCCAATAGCGTTCGCGGTCATCAGGCGGACCGTTTCGGGCTTGAGCACGGAGTGCCCATTGGCGCGACCGTCGTTCAGGATGACACGTTGGAATGAAGGTAATCTGACGCGGTACCATAAAGACCACCGCCTTCCATCTGGAATTCAGGTTCCTGCGGCACCTCGAACTCCATACGGGCGAACGTGCCATCCTCGTTGCGAGCATGCATGCCGGTCAGCTGGGCTCGGTGCTCATCGGTCAGCTTAAAGGCCGTGCCTCTTATGCCGATCGGCCCGAACAGATGCTCGTCGAAATCTCGCCGAGGGCCTGTCCGCTGACCCGCTCGACCGCCTTTCCGGTCCGGTCGATGCCAATGCCGTAGTCCCGTCTATCGCCAGGATCAAAGACGAGCGGCAGCGCCAGTGCCGCGTTTTGACATGAAATGATTCCGGGGACGCTTTTGGTCTGCATGTACGGGACCCACGTCAGCATTCCAGATGTCGTACACGAAACCTGACGTACGGGTTAGGAGATGACGAAGCGTTATTGGTCGCCTGGAGGGACCCACAATTTATTAAAAAATCGACCTTTTTTGAGCAATGCTAGGGCCACCCAAATGCGGCGACAGCGCCTTGGCTCACGTCAGATCCGGTAAGTCCCGCGTTGCGGACTTGATGGTCAGCTATTTCAGCGCTGCACGTGGGTGGGTGCCGGCTTTCGGCCGCATCACTGCTTACACCGCAGTAGTGCTGCCTGGCTATGGGAGCGGACTTCCGATACGAGTATGATGTCGATGGCAATCCGGAGGCGCGTATTCGGCAAGTCGAGCGGCAGCGTGAGGCTGTGCTGGGACCAAACACCGTGACACGCGACTGGCCGGAATGCTCGGTAGGTGAGATCGATGAACCATGCGCCCAAACCGATCCGACTTTGACCGCCTCCAGAAATTGATCGAGCATGTTTGGTGAAAGCTGAATGATGATTGGTCGCGCACATCTGCCGGGGAGCCTCCCATTACGACTGTATTGCGCTGTTCGCGCTCTCGATCCAGCGCTTTCCTGTGCAGGCCGAAGCTCGACCCGATCTTTGTGAAACTCGCTCACACCATAGCAGAGCTCTATCCGAAACGAGTGCGAGAGCCCGAAATTGACAACCGGTACACGGCGAGAAATCATCGTGTTCGAGTTTAATGACGATGCGAGGACGACACAGGACGAGGTGCTGCGGGTGCTGGTGGTTGCGGCTGAGGTGCAACCGAAGCGTCTAGCAAACGGCGAGGATTGAACATGGGAACACGAGGAATTCCGCGACATCAATCGCGTAGCTCAGACAGCAAGCACCATCGAAAATGGCTGACAGCATTGCCGGCCTTTTTTGTATCTGTATGCTGCCAATTTGCTGAAGAAAAAGCGCGTGCCAAACCACCTCAAGAGCGCGCATAAGCCGCAGCGCGCGATTGGCCCTTTTAAGCCGCAACGTGAGCTCCGGTCTAGATAACCAGAAAAATGCCGACATCCCGGAGTTGACCTGGACAAAATCGGAACTCGATTTATATGAGACGCACACCTGTACATTGGATAGTGAGGAGTAGGAATGAGTTTATGGTATTCTTGTACGTTTGCGGCGATTGGAACCGACGCCGAGATCCAGAAATTGAACGCCGCGTGCGACACTTACTGGCATCGTGCACAGGCCAGTAAAGGCCTGTCACCGGGTTTCATCCAGGTGCAAGCCAGGCGTAACCACGGCGCTGATGAGGCGATCGAAAAAATGGTCGCCGATTTTCCTGGGCTCATTTTTGTTGGGTCGCTCTACATAGACCAAAATTTTGGGAACGACTACATCGAGAACAGCCGAGATGCCGACAGCTGCCTATGGTGGCGTTTTCACGGATTGCAGGGGCTCGTGGGATGGCACGAGATGCCGGACTCGGCGCAATCCGAACTAAAGCCGCTTGCTGTCGAATCAACGACACAGGAGCATGAGTGAAAAAGAAGGGAAAATGTCCGGGAAATCCGGAGGGAAGCCGGGCTGATGATCAATTCGATGACCGCCGAGGTGACTTGGTGGTAGGACAAGATATGGATCCCTATGGCATCGACCCAGATCTTCTGGAGGAAGATACTGCATAGCCGTGGATACTTTGTGCGTGCGCCCGAAAGCACATTTAGGTCTGCTTTGACGACCTTCCAAAGAAATCAGCGACGCGCTGCGGGAGAAGCACAAATACCAGCTCGCCTTTTTCTAGCTGGTCTCCCGGTGCAATTATGCGATGAATTGCGGTGCAGGCGCTGCTTGCCAGCGCAATTTCGTCGAACGTGTTTTCTGACGAGGCCGGGCCTGAATTACTGGCCCGGCCTTTTCAGAGCGGGACGCGGCGGAATATCTCGGATCAGGACCCTCGTTAGCCAGATAGCCCGGCAACATGCTTGCGGCACGCCACATAAGTGTCGAGAGGCTCCAGCGACTTGATGAGCTGTCGTGCTGCTCCTCCGTGATCCTGGCCGCGCGCCTTTTCGATCCGCCAGTCGCGTTTGTGCGCAGCTCGATGGGCTTTTTGCTGCATAATCCGATCCAGCGGCCTTGGTCGTAGTGGGCACATCATCGTTCGTACGACACTCCGCTTTCTCCGCAACGGTAAAACGGCACCTCATGCTCCCCACCGTTGGGGTGCACGAGCCGTCGTGGACTTCGATGTGCTCGACGCCGACTCAGTTTTCCCAGGAACTCCGACTATCATCGCGCCCTGCAAGAGCGACCGTCGTGCATCCGATTTGAGCCCGAAAACTACTCGACCGGGAGAAACTGCTCTCGGGCCAGTGAGGTGCAGCCCCAATCCGTCGGATCGCACTGCGATGCAGGATTTGTGTTGTAGGAATCATTGGAGCATCCGTACCGGTGTTCGAAGTGGCATCGGCGGTTGGGTCCTCATCTGATGCCGCCTGAGATGAAAATGGAAGGTGGGCGGCAATAGGCCTACCGTCAGCCAGTTGTTGGTCCAGAGGACCCTTTACCTTACCGGTTCGAGTGAAGGCGTTAGCGACAGTCCGAAGTAAACTGCTATCCCACGCCATTTCTGGTTCTTCTCGATCGGCATATGATCCGACAATCTCTGTGATTCTCATTGTTTTTTGCCCTACATCTTTCTGTGTATTTAGGCACCACGTGTGCGCGTTCCTGCTGTCGCGAGATTCCAGTTCCGTACCGCGGGTTCGAACCCCGCGTCCTCCGACACCCAGTCTGTCTCTGAGGCGTATGCGCCGGCCACGCTGTGAATCTACCGGGGTTCTGCGCCTTTTCCGAACTGAAGCGCACCAGAGAACGCAAGTCTTCGGGCGCCCAGTGATCCACCCCCGCTGAAGTGGTCCACCCTGAGCTATGGTTTTGCTCTGAAGGAGGACCGCAATGCCGAGGAAGAGTTACAAGCCGGAGGAGATCGTCGCGAAGCTGCGGCAG